>Ga0070713_100003137_pt1 | contig 10878 bp, 9 predicted proteins | sample LARL82metaG_FD_65465 | JGI IMG/M metagenome (GOLD analysis project Ga0070713, IMG submission 65465) | Corn, switchgrass and miscanthus rhizosphere microbial communities from Kellogg Biological Station, Michigan, USA - LAR L8-2 metaG | ecosystem: Host-associated > Plants > Roots > Rhizosphere ... | reverse complement strand
AGATGCGCTTTCGCCTGCTTGAGCGTGTCTTGCATCGCCGTGCCGTCGGGATTTCTCACCGTGACGAGAATATTGGCAAGATCGGTATGGGCACGGTAATTATCCGGGGTGAGTTCAACGGTCCGGTTCAGTTCCTGGTAAGCGCGGCTGGTGTCGCCCAACTTAAGATAGGCTTGGCTGAGGTCGAAGTGGGCCTGGGCAAAACGAGAGTCGATTTGAATGGCGTTTAAGTATTGAATGGACGCCTCGCGGTATTTGCCCTCGGCTGCATACCTCTCGCCGCTGTCCAGATATTTCTGCTTGCGCACATTCGGATCCCGCGAACATCCGGTCAGGATGGCGGTAAGAACACAGCAGGCCAGCAGCAGACGAAGGGAATTGTTGCGAATCATTTGAATTCTCCGACCACGGGTTGGGGCAGACGCACGAAGGGTCTTTTCCGTAAACATCTCATGATACTGCAGGGGTAACCAGGGAAAACAGTTACGGGAGTCACGGTCATCTCGATACCTCTTAGCGAGGAATGTAGGTGTTGAGCAAGGGCAGCACTTCGCCGGCGAACGGAAGGATGCGTTGCTGGGCGGCGTCGGTGGTTTCGCCGGGAAACATCGGAGTCACGATCCGCACCAGCGAACCGTCGCTGCGGTTCATCCGGATGGAATCGCTCACCAGATAGTATTTGGCCCAATACTCGCTTGCCACGCCGCGATCGTGCGCCCAGAACCAATAGAGAACCAGTTGGCGCGAATCTCCTTTGGCAATCAGGTAGCGATTGGCGGCGAAGGGCTTATGCCCCGGCATGCTCAGGGTGACGCGCTCGTTTTCGATGGGCGCCCAGCCGGAACCGGGAAGACAATGTTGGGGTGAATGGATCGTGTCGCCGGCACGCTGGCTTCGGAAATACGCGATGAACAGGTCGATGTACGGCACCCTTTGCTGGTTCTTGTATACCCGCAGCAGAAAGTCGCCGGGACCAAGTATGTCGAGCACGTCTTTATCAATGCCAACATCGCTGCCCGTCCAATTCCCCAGCTGTTTGGGAAAATCTCGTAACGGGAGACGAGGCGGAAAGACTTCGCTGCGCGAGCGCGCTTGCAGCAGGATGGCTGCCCCCGCAATCAGCAGAGCCGCGAAGATGAAACGCAGCGTTGGCTTCCTCACGATTCCTCGCCTTTCTCGTCATACAAGTACCGGACGAGACTATGCAGAAGATAAAGCATCACCAGGGAAATCACAAAAATGATCCATCCCCAGGAAGCATGAAAATACCCTTCGGCCTTCTCCGGATCCCAATACTGCACCAGTAAGCCGGTTCCGATAATGCGAATACTGTTGGCCATCACGGCGATCGGTACGGAAGCGAAAGCCAGCAACCATCGAATCCACAGCCGTTTCTCCATCAAATATCCATAGATGATGGCTAGGGTCACCAGGGACATCAGGGAGCGAATTCCGCTGCAGGCTTCCGCCACCTCCAAGGCCATGGAGGGCAGGTTAATGACGTTTCCCTCGCGCAGGATCGGAACTCCGAGCAGCGGCAGCAGGGCCGCTGCGACTTTTGACGCCAGCAACTGCAGGGGAAACGTGATCTGATTGAAAAGGATGGTTGGAATCGGAATCATCAGCAGCAAGAACGCCCAGGGGAACAAGACTGCGCGAAATGACTTCCATCCCAAAAAAAGAATGACCACGCCAGCGAGGACTAAAAGCAGGGAAAACCGGTCCAGGAACAGCTCGGCGCCTAACCGTCCGACCACCAGCATCCCGAGGCCGGTCCCGATTACGACAATGCCCGCCCACGACGGCTGGGGCGCGATCCGGGCCAGCCGCTCGCGCTCTTGCCAGACAACGAATGCCGAAAAAAGAGGAACAAAGAATCCGTGAGAAAAATTCGGATCCTTCCACCACTGGCCTACCAGGTGCGCCAACGTATACCAGTAGAGCCAAAGCGAAAGGGCCGAGAGAACGGCCGCCTGCCAGAGCGGAAAAGCTCGCAAAACAGGGTAGGCCGGGCGCACAGCAGCGGACTCGGTTTGCAACGGTTGCGTCACAGGATCCGTTGGGGGAGCTTTGAGAATAAGCGAAACACTGGTACCGGGCAATGCAAACCGTGGGTCACGGTAGTCGCTTCTTAGATAACCCTTCATTCTAAATGGGTCCCGGTCCCGTCTTTCCTCGTCTCCATCCCCGTCGTTATATGCATGGATGCGGGAAAGGGTTTTCCTGGGTGGTCGGTGTAGCAACGAGTGTGAAAACTTTTTCCCATAAATCCTCAGGGGGTCCGCGAACTACTCGGTTCAGTCTACTGGAAAACCCGTATAAGAGCGGACCTAACTATTTTTATCTTGTTGAAAATAAACAGTATAATTGTTTTCTAGATTTGAAATGTCCATTTGTGGCAGTGGCATCCCAGATGCTCCCCAACGGGAAAGGATTGGGAAAGAACTGGGTAAGCCCTTCGGAAATGTTGTAAAAGGGGAAATGTGGGTAAGTTATTTCCTAGTTTCGGGAAAGCGAACGGAAACGGTCCCGCTGATCAGCCTGGCTTGGCCTTCGTCGAGGGCGTCAGTCCCAGCATGCGGCCGGTAGAAGCCGTGATCCGTGAATTGGCGCAAAGGGATGTCCCGGTTTTGGTGCTGGCGGAGGCTGGGGCGGGAAAGCATGCGACGGCCCAGCGAATACATCAGATGTCGCAGCGCAGCGAGCAGCCTTTTCGCTGGTTTCAGTGTTTAGGCTTGACGCCTGAGGAGATGGAGATCCTGGGAGAGCACGCGGCTGACGACCAGTCCACTGCCGGAACCATTTACCTGGAAGAACTGGCCGATCTGAGTGCCGATTGCCAGAACTGCCTGTTGGAAGCTTTGCCGCAATCGTCCGGTGACAGCGTGGCAGGCAGCGAGCGTCCGCGGTTGATCTGCGGCAGCGCCCGCGACCTTGAAGTGGAAATGAAGCGCGGTCGCTTGCGCGAGGACCTGTATTACCGCATCAGTGGCGTGTGCCTGCGGTTGCCGCCGTTGCGCCAGCGAAAGGAAGACATTCCTTTCCTGATGGGCTACTTCCTGCGAAAGTACGCGCGAGATTTCCGCCGCGGGGTTCCTGACCTGAGCGCACAGACGCTGCGCTTGTTCCTCGATTATTCGTGGCCGGGGAATTTGCGGGAACTGGAAGATGCGGCGCGGGTGCTGGTGGCGCTGGGAGATGAAGAGGTAGCCCTGGGAGGCCTGCGGGCAGTGCTGCGCAAGCCGGAAGCGGGGGGCAACGGCGCGTCGGTTTCCCTCAAAGCGGTTTCCAGAGCGGCATCGCGCGAGGCGGAAAAAGAGTTGATCCTGGATACCTTGACCCGCACGCGCTGGAACCGCCGCCGCGCCGCGGCGGAATTGCAGATCAGTTACAAGGCATTGCTCTACAAGCTGAAGCAAATTGGATTTGAACGATTTGGAGCTTCCTAGCTCCGCGGAGAAGGTATGAAGAAAGCCATGAAGTTTGCCGTGACACTGGGGATGGGATTGTTGGCCGTAACCATGTTTGCCCAGACCAGCAACGCCGTCGCCAATGGAGAACGCGCCGCGGATAAACATCCGGCATCGCCAGCCCAGGAAGGTGGTTCGGATTCCGACTATCTCATTGGCGCGGACGACATGTTGCGTATTTCCGTGTGGAAAGAACCCGACCTTTCCGAAAACCTGCCCGTGCGTCCCGACGGCAAGATTTCGATGCCGTTGTTGAACGACGTGCAGGCGGCCGGTCTAACGCCCTTGCAACTGAAGGATTCGCTTACCGAGAAACTGAAAAAGTTTATTGCTGATCCGCGCGTGACCGTGGTCGTGACCGCGATGAACAGCCGGCGCATTTTCGTCTCCGGCGAGGTCGTGCACAGCGGGCCGATGCCGTTGCTGCCTCATATGACTGTGCTGCAAGCTCTGTCGCAGGCGGGTTTCACGCAGTTTGCGAACCCGAAGGGTATTTACTTGTTGCGAACCGAGAATGGCCGGCAACAGAAGATCGGGTTCAATTACAAGGAAGTGATTAAGGGCAATCATCCTGAACAAAATATCGTGTTAAAGCCCGGCGACACTGTGGTGGTCCCGTAAGGAAAGTGATGAAGAGAGCGCAGAGCGTTTGGACCTTGAGTATGCTGGCCTTTGCACTGACTGGAGCATGGGCACAAGACAATTCGACACCGCCGCCATCGAGCGATGAGCCGCCCGCGAGCACTGCGCAACAACCTGTGCCCGCGTATGGCCAGGACAATGCAGCGCCGCCTATCAGCGAGAATCCTCCACTGTCGGGCGTCGATTTGCCTTCCCTGGAGCCGCACGCCGCTCCCTTGAGTTATTTGCAGCCTGGAGCAACGTTGAGCGAGTCTGCAGAATCCAACGCGGGCAACGCTTTGGGGGGAGGCGGTCTCACCTCGGTCAGCCGAGCCCTGGGAAGCATGATCCTGAAGCGCTTGTGGGGCAACTATGACCTGGCGATGGACTACGTCGGCGGTGTTGCTTATTACAGCTTAAAAGGCCAGGGATGGGTCACCCTGCAGCAAATGGACATTGACCAGAAGATTCTATGGAAGCGCGGGCAACTTTCGCTGCGCGACAGCTTCAGCTATCTGCCCGAAGGCAACTTCGGCGGGGCTTATGGCTCGCTCGGATCGCAAGGAATTGGATCGCTGGGGAACTCGGCCTTTGGAAGTTTCTGGGGCGGCAGCAGCCTGGGAAATCTGGGACTGGCTTCACGCATTATGAATGTGAGCTTGGCGGATGTTTCGGAGAATCTTTCGCCCAGATCAACGGTTACAGCTGCGGGAGGCTACGCCTTCACGCACTACTACGGAAGCGACACTCTGGGTACGAATTTTATCGGCAGCTCGCAGATCTCGGCCCAGATCGGATACAACCGGCTTTTGACCCCGCGCACCCAGGTCGCGTTCGTGTATGGATATCAAAATTTCGATTTTTCCGTTGTAGGGACGGCCTTTCATTCGCAAATTATTCAAGGCATGTACGGGCACCGCATTTCGGGACGCCTGGATTTACTGATCGGTGCGGGACCGCAGTTCACCAGCATCAATGTGAACTGCACGTTTCTGGATGTTCTGGCCAGCGATCGGAACTGCAGTCTCAATTCGAGTGGACAACCAGCCGGAACTATCCCGACCACGAAGATTGGCGGAGCCGGTCAGGTCCGGCTGCGTTATCAGTTGGAGAAGACATCGTTAACCCTGGAGTATCAACGATTCGACACCAGCGGATCGGGACTGTTCCTGGGAGCGCAAAGCGACATCGTCCACGTGAATGTCAACCGTCCGATATCACGGGTCTGGAGCGTGCTCGCGGACGTCGGCTATTCCCACAACAGCCGCTTGCAAACCCTGAATCAGACGTTGCTTTCCTCGTGCAATGGACCGGGGCAGCCCATCTGCCCGGGCATCGATGCCAATAGCTACTCTTACGGATTTATCGGCGGCGGGTTCCATCGTTCGTTTGGACGAAACTGGCATGCTTTTTTCAGCTACCAGTTCAATAAGTTTGCGCTGGATCGTTCGTATTGCGGCGGAGCTAGCGCCTGCAACCGCATCTCGAACCGGAACATAACGACGTTTGGATTGGATTGGACTCCGCGGCCAATCCGGATTGACTGATTTTAGAAGCCCCCAGGGGTTCCGTGTGCAGCACCGCGGGACGGGAACCGGGGCAGAAGGAACAAGAGCATGATTCAGAATCGCGAATTGACGATGGACGATTACCTGGCGATGTTTCGCCGCCGGGCGAAGATCATCCTGATCCCGGCGTTACTGGCGCCCCTGGTGGGGTTTGCTGTCTCCTATGCCTTCACCCCGAAATACACGTCTCAATCCTTGATCCTGGTTGAGGGGCAGAAGGTGCCTGAGAACATGGTGCAGCCCGTGGTCTCGCAGGATCTGACCGCCCGCGTGGCCACGCTGCAGCAGCAAGTGCTCAGCCAGAGCCGGTTGCAGCCGGTTATCGAACGTCTCTACCCTGGCAAGAACAGCCAGGAAGTGGGCGAGATCATCGACAACATCCGGCAGAACATGTCGGTAGAACCGGTGGTGACCGATCTGTCGCAAATCGGCGCTCCTGCCGCTAAGAAGAAACCCGGCAGTCAAAGCGCGGTGCCCGGTTTCTACGTGAATTACACGGCGTCGCGGCCGCGGGAGGCGCAGCAGATTTGCACGGAACTGACGACCTTGCTGCTCGACGAGAATTTGCGCTCGATGCAAGCCGCGGCCAGCGGAACCAGCGACGTGCTGAGCAAGGGTCTGGAAGACGCGAAGCGCAACCTGGAGGAGATGGACGCCAAACTCGCCGCTTTCAAGAAACAATATGTCGGGCAGCTTCCCGGGGATGAAGAGAGCAACTTGAAGATCCTCATGGGGATGAATTCGCAATTGGACGCTCAGACGCAGGCCCTGAATCGCGATCAGCAGGACAAGGCGTACACCGAATCGATATTGGCGCAACAGGTGGCGGCCTGGAAATCCACCCAGACCTCTACCAATCCCGAAACCCTGCAGAAACAACTCTCGGACTTGCAGACTCAATTGATGGGCCTGCGGTCGCGGTATACCGACGATCATCCGGATGTCATCAAAACCAAAGCTGACATTGCTGAGGTGAAGGCCAAACTCGCCGAATTGAATAAAGCTTCTGCGGACCCGAGCGACGTGAATACGAAGGCTTCGGCGAACGAACCGCCCGAGATTCGCCAGTTGCGCGGCCAGGCACACCAGCTTTCCAACTCCATCACGGCCAGAACGCTTGAGCAGAAAAGGCTGCAACATGAGATCGCCAAGCTGCAAAACAGCGTGACCCTGAGTCCGCAGGTGGAAGAAAAGTACAAGGCGCTAACGCGCGATTACGACAACTCGCAAAAGTATTACCAGGATTTGCTGACCAAGAAGAGCACCGCCGATTTGACGGTCAAGATGACGAACCAGTCGGAAGGCGAACGGATGTTCAACTTAAATCCGGCCAGCTTGCCGGATTCACCGAGCTTTCCGAACCGCTGGCTGTTTGCGGGTGGCGGGTTGGGCGCAGGACTGGCGCTGGGCTTGGGACTCGCTTTATGGCTGGAACTTCGCGATCAATCCATTCGAACGGAAGCCGATGCCGAGGCAGCTTTAGAGTTGCCTATGCTGGTCGCGGTGCCTTGGGTGGGTACCGCGAATCCGGAAAATGGATACGGCAAACACAAGTTCTGGAATCGCAAGAATCCTGATGCAGTGAAGGACACGATCGAGGTCTAGAGGAAGCAGCCTCCTGGGAAGATTATGTACAAAGAGTTTTACGGATTAAGGGCAAACCCGTTCAACGTCAATCCGGACCCGCGTTATCTGTTTCTGACGCGGCATACGGAAGAGGCGCTGGCATGTCTTACCTATGGCATTCAAAGCCGCAAAGGCTTTGTGCTGCTAACCGGTGAAGTGGGGACAGGCAAGACCACGCTCATCAATAAACTTCTGGAATGGCTGCGCTTGCAGCAAGTCGCGACCGCTTTCATCTTTAACTCGCGCCTGAATGTACCCCAGTTCCTGGATTACCTGATGGCGGACTTCGGCATTCCCTGCGATTCCCGAGCCAAGAGCCAGATCCTTCTCCGGCTTTACAACTGGCTGCTGGACCGCTACCGGGCGGGGGAAACGGCGGTTCTGATTGTGGATGAAGCCCAGAACCTCAGCGATGAAGTTCTGGAAGAGATCCGCATGCTCACCAACCTCGAGACCTTCACGGAAAAACTTCTGCAGATCGTTCTCGTGGGCCAGCCGGAATTGGAGCAGAAGCTGAAGCAGCCTCAGTTGCGTCAGCTGCGGCAGCGCCTCACGCTGCGGGCCAAGACGCACCCGCTGACTCTCGAGGAAACCAAGGCCTACGTGCAGCAGCGATTGCGTATTGCGGGTTCGAACGGGCAGCAGATTTTCGAACCGGATGCGCTGGTGGCCATCCACCGCTACGCATCTGGAATTCCGCGGGTTGTGAATCTGTTGTGCGAGCACTGCCTGGTGAGTTCGTTTGTCGATCAGCAAAAGACGATCGGCCCCGCGGTGGTCGACAGCGTGGCGCGGGATTTCGATCTGGGCGACAACACCACCCCGGGAATTCGTCCGGACCCGTCGCCGAACTCCAATGGAGATAAGTTTGATTTGGTAGAGGCGTTGCGTTCTCTTGCCACCTTGGCGGATCGCTTGCGTGAGGAAGATAAAGAATCCTCAACGAAAGGAACCTATGAGTCGAATTCATGAAGCGTTGAAAAAAGCCGAGCAGGAAAGGGCTGCGTCCCAGGGCAGCGTCATGCAGTCCAGCGTCGCCACAACTCCAGTCGTTGAGCAGCCTGCTTACACGGAAGCCCCGGTGGCCACAGTGGCTACTCCCGCGCCCATCACGGCGCAGCTGGGTATGCCCACCCTCAGCAGCACCTACAGCATCGATACCCTGCTGGCCCGTTGTGCCCAGCTCGAATGGAAGCCAGATCCGGGCACCATGCTGTTCCTGAATGGCGACGATGGCGTGCGCGGCACCGAAGAATTCCGGACGCTGCGTTCGCGCTTGTACCACTTGCGCGAGAAGATGCCGCTCAAAAAGGTCTTGATCACCAGCGCTCTGCCCAAGGAAGGCAAGTCTTTTACGTCATCCAACCTGGCGCAAGTCATGGTGCGGCAACACGGCCGGAGGGCTCTGCTGATAGACGCCGATCTCCGCGCCCCGCATCTTCACGAAATGCTGGGCACCACCTCCGAGCCGGGACTCTCCGACTATCTGCTGGGGAAGAATGACGAATTTTCCATCATGCAACGCGGTCCCCTGGAGAATCTTTTCTTCATTCCGAGCGGCTCGCTTGCGCCAGATCCGGCGGAACTTGTGGGCAATGGAAGGTTGAAGATGCTGCTGCAACGGGTTGAGTCGTTGTTCGACTGGATCATCATCGATTCCCCTCCTGCCGTTCCCGTCTCCGATGCCAGCGTGCTGGCCAAGGCCTGCGACGGAGTGTTGATGGTGGTGCGCTCGAACTCGACCCCATTTGATCTCGCTCGCAAGGCGCGCGAAGAATTTCCCGAGCAGTCGCTCATTGGAATCGTGCTGAATGGTACCGGAGAGGACGCGTTGCCTTACGCACAGTACTACTACGAGTCCTACCACAGAAAAGTAACCCCGGCCCGCAGTTAGGAGAAGGTCAGCAAGATGATCCGGCTGTTCAATGTCTATTATCCGGTACGGACTCTCGTCCTCCTGGTGGTGGAAGCCGTTGTAGTCGGCCTTTCCTTTCTGTTGACTGTGTGGTGGCAGAATCAGGAAACAAGCTGGATTTTGCTCAACGTCGAGGGCGGGTATTTAAAGATCCTGTGCGTGACCGGTATCGTCTTGTTCCTGTCGCACGGATTGGATCTCTACGATTCATCCAGCATCGGCGCCAAGTGGGATCAGATGTTCCGGCTGTTTACAGTGCTGGGCCTGGTGGCATTCTCCCTGGCCGCTGTGGACTTGATTTATGGCTACTTCCTGCCGGGCCGCGTCTTCCTTCCTGGAGCCAAGTGGGGATTACTGGTTTTAACCGTGATGCTTCTCGGTTGGCGGGGAGCGTATGCCTGGATCGTGCAACAGCCGTATTTCCGCGAAAGAGTATATGTCCTGGGCACGGGGGATCGCGCGCTGCGGCTGCTGAATGGACTTCGCCAGCGGTCAGAACTCGGATTTGAAGTCGTGGGCTGGACGGGGAATATCCAGGGGGAACTGACGCGCGAGAGCGTGGCCAGCCATCTGCTGGGACTGGCGCGCGAAAACGGAGTGCATCGCGTGATTGTCGCCATGCCGGATCGGAGAGGCACTCTACCAGTGGAAGAATTGCTCGAATTGCGGCTGAACGGGGTCAAGGTGGAAGAGGCGACCTCGTGGCTGGAGAAAATTTCGGGACGAATCGAAGTGGAGCAGTTGTACGCGAGTTGGCTGATTTTCGCAGAGGGCTTCCGCTTCAGTACCTTCTTCCGTCTGGTGCGTCGCGGAGTGAACTTCTCCCTGGCCCTGACCGGCCTGATTTGTTCGCTCCCACTGTTGCCTTTTATCGTGCTGGCGGTACGGTTGGATTCATCCGGCCCGGTGCTTTACCGGCAGAAGCGCGTCGGCCGCCGGGGAGTTCCATTTTTTTGCTACAAGTTCCGCACCATGCGCCAGGATGCCGAAGCGGATACGGGGGCGACTTGGGCCGCCGACGACGATCCGCGTATCACGCGCGTGGGCAAGTTTCTGCGCTCGTCGCGGCTCGACGAGATTCCGCAATTATGGTGTGTGCTGAAGGGTGACATGCATTTTGTAGGACCGCGCCCGGAGCGGCCTGAATTCGTGGAGTGGCTTACCCGCGAAATTCCCTACTACGGCGTTCGCCACGTCGTCAGGCCCGGGATTACCGGCTGGGCACAGGTGCAGTACAAGTACGGAAACACGCTGGAAGATGCGCGTGAAAAGCTGCAGTACGACCTGTTCTACATCAAGAATGCTTCCATCGGTCTCGACCTTTTGATCCTGTTCCAAACGATCAAGATCGTTCTGCTGGGTCGGGGGGCCAAATGAAGTGGGTCTTCTGGCTCTCCGCGGCCGTGATTTCCTACGCCTACGTGGGATATTTGATTTGGCTCTGGTTGCGAGCGCAGTGGCGTCCCTGCCCCGCCCAACGTGGTTTCTGTCAGAAGCTGGTTTCCGTGGTCATGGTCGTGCGTAATGAGGAAGCTGTGCTCGCGCGCAAAGTCAGCAACCTGCTCGCGTTAGATTATCCCAGCAATGACTTTCAGATAGTTGTGGTATCGGATGGCTCCACCGACTCGACGGAATCGATTCTGCGCGAATTTGCACGCAACCCTCACGTGCATGTTTT
>Ga0070713_100003134_pt1 | contig 10884 bp, 10 predicted proteins | sample LARL82metaG_FD_65465 | JGI IMG/M metagenome (GOLD analysis project Ga0070713, IMG submission 65465) | Corn, switchgrass and miscanthus rhizosphere microbial communities from Kellogg Biological Station, Michigan, USA - LAR L8-2 metaG | ecosystem: Host-associated > Plants > Roots > Rhizosphere ... | reverse complement strand
TCCGTTCGGTGCTGCACTTGGGCTGATCAGACATGTGGGACGCCAGTGCCGCGGCGGGTCTGGCAGCGGGGTCGGGAGCACTGCACGGCTTTGCGATGGGGACTCCCAGTGGCTCGTCCTGGCGCACAGAGAAAGTTGCATCCCGGTTCCTATCGCTGCTCCAGTCGGCTTCCCTCCAAACTTTCTCCGCCATTTCGGGGACCACAAAAAAGCCCAACTGCCGCAGGCATTCGCACGACAGGCTTGTGGGTTCGATAGCGGAACGTTACGGTACGTCTCTCTCTGAAGGCCAATTTGTCTCCGAAGCTTGGGATTGGCCGATTTACTCTACAAGCTTTTTTGCCACTGGAGACTTAGCCTCGTTCGCCAATCGGAAAGTCGGTATCCCTTTCGCCTGCCACCGCCATCAAAGGGATTGCCCAACCGACTGCCTCAGCCCCAACATCGTCCTGGCAGGAATCAGCGTTGGCTGTTGCCGCACGTTGCCCGCCCCTGATTTGAGGACCGAGAAAGCTGGCTAGACGTTGACTAACTCTCTAGGACGTAGCTGCCGGGTGCGTCCTGCAGTGGCGGATGAAGTCTACTCCCCAACGAGGGCGGCTTCCTCTTGGGACCAGATCGGGTGGCGAGCCACGCAGCCCAGTCCGTCCACCAGCTACCTTCGTGGCGATGCGCGGATTCACGCCATCGGGCAGGCGTGTCCGTTTGGTCGTCGTTCGTCCAGTAGCTGCCCTTCCCGCCTGGCGGATTGATGATGCCCGCTATGTGACCACTCGACGCGAGCACGTAACGGGTCTTTCCAGCAACAATTTGCTGAATGCGCCATGCCGCGTCCCATGGCACGATATGGTCCTTCTCCGCGCCGACCGCATAGATATCCAGCCGCACCTGTCCCAGGTCGAGAGGGACACCTTTGAGCTGAACTTTACCGGGTTTGATGAGATTGTTTTCCACGTAGGTGTTGCGGAGATACCAGCTATGGGCTGCACGCGCCATGCGCGTACCGTCGCTATTCCAGTACAGCAGATCGAACGCGGGCGGCTTCAGCCCCAGTAAGTAGTTGTTCACCACGTTCGACCAAATCAGATCGTTGCTGCGCAGCAGGTTGAACATGTTGGACATCTCGCGGCTGTCGAGATAACCACGCTCGAGCATCTGCTGTTCGATGAAATCCACATGGGATTCACCGAGGAAAAGCGCCGTGTCACCCACCCTCGAGAAATCCTGAAGAGACACGATGAAAGTCGCGGCCCCAAACCGGTCATCGCCTCTAGCCGCCAACCACGCCAGCGCCATTGCGAGCAGCGTGCCGCCGATGCAGTATCCCATGACATTCAGCGTCGGACTCTTGGCGATTTCCTGAACCACATCACGCGGGGCGAGCAGCCCGAGATCGACATACTCCTCAATGGTCGTGTTCTCCATCGAAGCGTCCGGATTACGCCAGGACACCATGAAGACCGTAAAGCCCTGATCGGTCAGGAACTTGACCATGCTGTTCCGAGGTTGCAGGTCAAGGATGTAGAACTTGTTGATCCAAGGCGGGATGATGAGCAGCGGAGTCTCGTGGACGGACTTACTTTGCGGTTCGTACTGCATGAGTTCGATCAGCTTGTTCCGGTAAACCACCTTGCCAGCCGACACGGCGAGGTTGCGACCCGGCTGGAATGCCGTGGCATCAACCATGGTGAGCTTGCCGTGCTGCAAATCGCCAATCAGGTTTCGCCACCCATCCGCCAGGCTGGCGCCGCCCGTCTCGAGCGCCCGCCGCAAGGCGACTGGGTTGGACGCAAGACTGAGAGCTGGGCTCACGGCATCCACAAACTGCCGCAGATGAAAATTAAGCCATTGCCGTTCGGCAGGAGTCAAAGGCTCAACTTCGGCCGCCGCCCCCAGCAGCCATTCAGAGGCAAGTAGGTATAGCTCCTTCAGCGTGCGATAGGCCGGATTGTACTGCCATTCCGGTGCCGCAAAGCGCTTATCCTCCGTCACGCTTTGCCGCGGTGGTAAAGGCTCCAGTCCTAAATAACACAGCGCGGCGTCGTTCCATATCCCGAGCGTGGATTGCCAGGCACGGAGATTGAAATCCAGTAGCTTGGCGGCTGCATTCTCGGGCCTGCTGAGTTGGTATAGCCAAACCGTCCGTAGGGCTCGAACAACCTCAGCCCAGTTTACGGGGATGACCTGGTGCAGCGGGTTCGAATTGAGTGCGTCCTCCGCTACTCGTGCAAACGGGTTATTATCCATCGCTTTGGCGAGTTGACGTACTTCATTCCCTGAGATCAACACGTTACCCGTTGCGAGTGCTCTGGCATCGGTGGCCACGTTCTCGTTCCTCGCTTCGATCCGGTTTCCTCGAATGAGAAGGGCAGGGTTACGCAGCCGTTAGTTCGCCCCTCAGCCGAACCATACCGCCGCAGGTTCTTGCGTCCAAGTTAGTGCGCGGGTTTGCAACGGCGCTTACACTTTACGACGGGCTTGCTATTGCGGCTGCAGCTCTACCTCATCTGACATGCTCGAATAGCTCGCGCCATTGCTCTGCCACCGATGTCAGCCGTCTACGAGCCTCTCGCTCGGAATAGGAGCCAGACCAACGCATCAGTTCAGCAACACCCTCATCGTCAAGATCAACTCCGTGCCGGAGACCATTGCAGAGTGGATAGAATTTGCCGGCACGCCTCTCCACAACAGTGAAGCGCGTTCCATCGGACACCAGCAGATAGTGCTCCTTCTCAGCGATTACTTGCATTGCGTGCCCCCTCTCCGCGGTAGAACAGGGCGACCCTGGCTCTGGTGGTTTTTGCCCCAGAAAGCTTTTCCTTGGAGTTCGCCGTTCGCAGCAGGGCGGATGCAAAATTAGGCGGAGGCCCGCCACCTGATGCCCTGCATCGATAATGCATAAGGCATACTCCCGTGCAGAGACAGCAATCAACACCAAAACAAGTTGCTGCGGTGCAATACAATGTCGACCAATAACCCGGAGCAATCATACCGCTCGGCACCGGGGCACACGTATTCTCTGGCCGCCTCGGGCTGGATAGAACCGGCTCACTGAACCCCAAAGACGGCGCTGGATCGTGGTGCTGTCCCGCTGGCCACCTTCCCCGCCGTGACGATTCCTCTCCGCCCTGGCCGGTCAATGGGGCGATCGGACTTGTACTTGGACCCAAGCTTGCCGGCACGTCCGCGTCCCAATCATGTTGATTGCCGCCGTTCTACGCTCCACCAGAACATTCGGGCACATGACCGGATCACTGGCTTCAGATCAGCACCACCGCGAAGGGCTCGCTGGCATCGTCGCGCGCATCACCTTCCACAATGCCGAGACGGGCTTCTGTGTGCTGCGGGTCAAGGGGCGCGGCCACCGAGATCTCGCAGTGGTCGTCGGCCACGCGGCCACGGTCTCGCCTGGGGAATGGATCACGGGGTCTGGTGATTGGGTCAGCGATCGCACCCACGGGCAGCAGTTCAAGGCGCGGCACATGCGCACTTCGGCGCCCAGTTCCGTCGGGGATATCGAGGAGTATCTCGCCTCCGGCATGATACGCGAGATCGCCCGGTCTATGCCAAGAAGATGATCGGGGCCTTCGGGGAGAAGGTGTTCGACATCATTGAGGCCGAGCCTCGGTTGCGTGAGGTGGACGGCATCGGGGGTTTACGCGCCCGGCGCATCACCACTGCCTGGGCGGAACAAACGATTATTCATGAGATCATGGTCTTTCGGCACGGCTCGCGCTGTTCGGATCTATAAGACCTATGGTGCCGATGCCATTCAGGTCATGACCGAGAACCCGTATCGGATTGCGCGCGCGATATCCGGGGGGGATCGGCTTCAGGACTGCCGACGCGATCGCCATCAAGCTCGGCATTCAGAAGACAGCCATGATCCGAATCCGCGCCGGGATCTCCTATGCGCTCGCAAGCGGTGGACGAAGGCCACTGCGGCTTGCCCACTGGCGAACTGGTGCCGCTCACCGCCGAGTTGCTGGAGACCCAGCAGGAACTCGTTGAGACCGCGCTGAACCTGGAGGTGAGCGACGGGACGTCGCGGACACGGCTGCATGAGCGATCCTTTGTTACGTTCAGCACGGATAGTGGCAGTCAGTCTGCGCCAAATGCCGCAGTGACAGCCCGCCGGATCGGATCCTGTGCAGTATTTGGCGGTAGGAACATGCGATTGTGGCAGATCGCTACGGCCAACCGCTTATCAGGATCCGCCCAGGCAATCGAGCCGCCCGCGCCGGGATGGCCAATGGCCCTCGGGTTATGGCCGATCTGACGGCCAAGATTTTCGGATTGCGAGTTCCCTCCCAGCCAGAACCCGGCACCGATGCGCAGCGGAATACCTTGCACATCGTCCGGTTTGTCGGAATCGGGCCGGATCTGGCTGAAAGTTTGCACAAGCGCATCAGGCAATATCCTGACGCCATCCAGCATGCCGCCATTGGCCAGCATCGCAAAGAAGCGAGCCATGGCGCGGGCCGTGGCAAAGCCACCAGCGCCTGGGATGCAGCTTTCGCGCACATCTTTGCGACCGAATATCTCTTCGCGGGTGCCAATCTGCAGGGGAATGGCACGGAATGGCGGTGCGTCCGGCGGCAACTGACGGGGCGGCGCATCAATCAGGCGGGCGACACGCGGATGCTCGCTGGCTGGAACACCCATCCAGAGATCGTCGATCCCGAGCGGCTGGATAATCTCCTCCTGCACGAAGGTCCGGAACGATCGGCCTTTCGGATCGGTACGGCGCACGACTTCCGAAATCATCCAGCCAAAGGTTAGGCCCTGGTAGCCATTGCGCGTGCCAGGCTCGAACATCGGCGACAAACGGGCGATCGAATCAACCATCCAGTCATAATCAGCCAGTCTCTCTGGCGTGACAGCTTCGGGCATCTGCCACACGCCGGAGCGGTGATGCAGCACATGGCGAACTGTCAGCTTGTTCTTCCCGTTGGCCACAAATTCCGGCCAATAACGCCCCACCGGCGCGTCATAGTCCACCAGCCCGCGAGAGACCTGGATATGCAGGGCGGTCGCGGTGACCGCCTTGATGACTGAGAAAGTTGGGAACAGTGTGTCCGCCTTCACCTCTCGTCCCGTCGTGGGGTCGGCGATGCCGGCCCAGATATCAACGACAAGGTTGTTGTCCGAGTAGGCAGCGACCTGAATTCCAACTTCGCCGCCTTCCCGGATGGAACGCTCCACCGCATTACGAAATGGCTCCACGAGATCGGTCCGGGTCCTGCCCACACCTATGTTCATTCTGGTTTCCTCCGATGAGTGACGTGTTCGACCGCCACGCAGGCAGGCAGGTTATGCACCGCTCAAAGCATCCTGCAACGTTTGGCGCCAGCACGACCTGCTTCGCTCAGGACGAGCACGCTTAGCGCCCGTTGAGAAATCGCGTATTCAGCCGAGTGTGATTGGTCTGATCATGACGGCGGATGCGGCGCACTGATTGCCGGCGGCGACTCCGCCCACGATACCAGCATGTCCGTCTGGCGCTCCCGCTGCCGTCCAAGAGCCATCCGCCATCACCGTCCCCGTCAAGCAGCCAAAGAAGCAAACCCGGGCCGACTTCGTCAACGGGCTGTTAAGCCGGGGGTGCCGCCTCGGCGACCTTCGTGACACTGCCGACAGGCGACCACGTATGGACGCTTCAATCTTCGTGCCTGTCCTCCACCCGAGACGCACAAAGCGCCCGAACAGAGGCCTTTCGAAAAACCCGCTCGGAAAAGAGCCCGCGACGCCCTTGGTTTGGGAGTGTCGACCTGTTCCCTAGGCTAGAAGCTTACCGTGTCAGCGGCCCCTCGTTGGCGCCTTGGGGGCTATCGACCCACCCCTGAAATCGAGCATTGGCCTAGTCTATCAGGCTACCTCGGTCTGCACGCTGTAGGGGCCCGGTGGTGCCCTTCGTCGCTTCTCGACCATTCAGTCGGCGCGAGGGAAGGTGGGCCCGCAGCCCAGGACGGAGCCGCGTGTTCGGGGATCAGCCTACCCCACCGCCCAGGGAATTGTGGCGAGAGTCAGCGGAGGCGAGCAGCTGCCAGCGGGCGCTCACACTGTTGGTGGCGTCCGCGATGCGCCAGCGCTGCTGGGCCTCCGCTTCACGCTTGGCAATTATTTGGTCAAGTTCGGTCTGGTTGAGCGCACCGACGTGCGCGAGATCCGGCTTTCCCAGGTCGTCCAGCCCGCAATGCTCGATCTCAGTCCAGAACCGTCCGCATACGACGTTCTCGCCGTTGCGTTCAACTGTGGCCGTACAGCACTGGTCGCTGCCTACGCCCTCGAAAATGTGGCCGGCGACTGTATCGGTCATTCCACCACCCCATAGGAAAGCCTCAGATAGGAGCGACATTACGTGAGTAAACCATTGCCCCATTAAGACAGGTGGCGTGGCCGCGGCATCAATTCGAATCGGGAACGCAAGCCATTTCGATGCCATATGCTTGATATCTGCGCGTGATCACCCGGCGACCGACGAGCGTGTTTGCGGAAAGCGCTGGGGGGAACCCTGATACCCATAATCGCCAGCCGCGGTCGTTCAGCCGACGCGAGCGGTCATCGGCACTACGTTGGCTTCGGCCTCGCGTCCTTTGATGGAGGAATCGGCTACGCCTGTCAGGCCGCGCACGATCGACACCTGCGGATGCCGCCGATGGGTGAGGCATGGTCAGCGGGCCTCGATCCTGCCGTTGCCATCCGCGGAGATCGGGTCGCAATCTGGGAGCCAGAAGATACGTTCAGGGGGGCCGCGATGCATCGCCGCGTGTTGTTGAAGTCTACCGCCGCCACGTTACTCCCGGCGCCCGGATTGGGTATTTCGAGTTTGGTCGCGCCAGCCATCGCGCAGCCGACCAACACAGCAACGCTGCGTTTCGTGCCGCAGGCGAACCTCACGCTGCTGGACCCGGTATTCACCACGGCGACGGTGACCAGCAACCACGGCTACTACGTATTCGACACGCTGTATTCGGTCGGGCCCGACGGCGTCCCCCATCCGCAGATGGCCGAGGGCCACACGGTCTCGGACGACAAGCTCACTTGGCGCATTAAACTGCGCGAGGGTCTGTTCTTCCATGACGGCACCCCAGTACGCGCGACCGACTGCATAGCAAGCGTCGAGCGTTGGTGTGTACGTGACCCATTCGGCCAGTTGCTCGCCGCTTCAGTCGACAGTTACGCGGCCGCGGACGACAGCACACTGGTTATCAAACTGAAGCAGCCCTTCCCGCTGCTGGCCACGGCGCTCGGTAAACCCGATTCATCGGTCCCGTTCATTATGCCGGAGCGTTTGGCCAAGACCGCGCCGGAAAAGCCGGTGACGGAAATGGTTGGCTCCGACCCTTATCGGTTCGTGGCCGACGAATACGTCAATGGCGGCCGGGTAGTGTACCAGAAGTTCGACAAATACGTCTCGCGAGCGGAACCGGCGGTCTGGGCCACCGGCGCCAAAAAGGCGTACTTCCCACGCGTCGTCTGGAACATCATCCCTGATGCCGCGACAGCGGGTGCCGCCCTTCAGAACAACGAGATCGACTGGTGGGAGCAACCTCTTGCCGACTTGCTGCCACGGTTCGCCGCCGACAAGAATATTGCCGTGCAGGTCGACCAGCCTTGGGGACGCATCTCGTGGCTGATCCTGAACCAGGTGCAACCGCCCTTCAACGACGTGTGCATCCGCCGCGCGGCGATGATGGCCGTGCGCCAGGAAGACTACATGCGCGCCACGTTCGGCGACGACCAATCGCTGTGGCGCGTCAGCAAGGACGTGTTCCCGTTCGGCACGCCTTACTACAGCGGCGCGGACGGCGACGTCATGAAAGGCGATCTGACGCTGGCGGCGGAAATGTTGAAGGAGGCCGGATATGCCGGGCAGAAGGTCGTTATCATCAACCCGACCGATTTCGCGGCCATCGATCCCCTCGGCCTGGTCACCGCCGAAACTCTGAAGAAGATCGGCATGAACGTCGAACTCCAGGAAACCGACTGGGGCACCGTCGTGCAGCGACGGGCCAGCACAGAGCCGGTGGAAAAGGGGGGATGGAGCGCGTTCCACACCTTCGCCTCCTCGGCGACGGCGAGCAGTCCAGCGACGCATCCGCTGATCACCGGGCGTGGCGTGAAGGGCTGGTTCGGTTGGTGGGACAACGCGGACGCACGTGCACTGACAACGCAGTGGCTGAGCGCGCCCGACGACGCGGGGCAAGAAAGGGCGGCCAAGCGCCTGTCGCATGTGGCGATGACCGATGTGGCCACGGTACCGGTCGGACAGTGGTACGGAAAGACCGCGTTCCGCCGTGACATCACCGGTGTATTGCAGGGCGTCTCACCGTATCCGTGGAACGTCCGGCCGGCGTAGCTGGGCTGCCAATCGCACTTGCCGGTGCCGAACACGATGCGGTCGCCAGCCTTGACGCCGAGCGGCGAGAGCTTACCCACCTCGTCGCGGGCACGGGGCCTATGGCGATGACGCTGCCCTTCTTCGGCTTCACTTTTGTTTTGTCTGAATGGAATCATTTTTGCCGCGACATATCCGAAGCCATGGTCCACGTCGCCGTTGGGCGCTGATCCCTCGGCTAAGCGACTGCTATCCCCGCCCCATTAGACGGCAATGCGCCCATGGCGGTCGTTCCAGGGCGCCTCGCCGTCGCTCGAATGCAGACGTTCGCTGAAGTGTGGTGGCAGCTGCTCAAATGTCTGCTGCGTGGATTTCAGACAAACCGGCGAATACCCTTACATCGTGCACTGGCACGGACCCATGTCTGAGGGCGAGCCATCGCTCGACGGGTGCCAAGGTGCAAGATGCCACAACCAGCATACATAGGAGCGCACCACGCTGTGTCAGGCAGTTGGGTCGCGAGACCTAACCATGGATCTCGGCAACCTGGCTGACAATCCGCCTTAGAGGACGGCTGATCGGGAGTGATGTCCTCGGGAACCGCTACTGCCTGGAGAAATCACAGCGGGATTGGCAGGTGCTTGCCCATCCCCTGCTCGCTTTCGGCGATCCAGCCCGCCGGCGAGCTGAGAATTCCGCGCTATTCCCCACAGGAAGAAACCGCCCCAGTCCGGACCAGGGCGGTCAGCACGTATCCTCGCGAAGTTGAGGAAGTGTCTTCGCTTCACATACGTGGGCACCAAACATGCGGATGCAAGCACCGGAACTACTCATTCGGAATCGGCCGGTCCCCGGCGCGTGCCGCTCACCCCGCCCGAGCTTCACCTTGATCCCTTTTCCGCCAAGCTGCACGTCATGGCATCAGGAAACCGCCCCAGAGCGCGAACGGCTGCTCTGGGTCGGAGGTGGCGGGTAGGGGTACCCGGTCCGCGTCAACCAACCGCAGCATGAAAGATGCGCAAATAGTTGCCGCCCATAACTTTGCCCACTTCTTCCGGAGTGAAGCCGCCGCGCAACTTCGCAGCAACCAGCTGCACCCACTGCGCGTAGTCCTGCACACTGCCATGGGCCACCTGCTGGTCGGTGCCGATACTGACATGATCGACGCCGACGACATCGACCATCTCCTTTATCCCTTCAACATACTTGTCGAGGCTGGGGAAGAAGTGCCAGACGCCGATGGAACCGCCGGTCTCCGCAATGATCCGCGCGTGGTCAGGGCTGATCTGCCTCCCCTTCAGCGGCGTCGGGCCCATCGCTCGTGATTCAGCGATTGCGGTGTGCGACAGCAGCAAGGGTTTGGTAGCCACCTTGGCCGCCTGCTTCACGGTGTCCTCGGTGGCGTGCGCGGCGTCGCATACGACCCCGAGCCGGTGACATGCCTGGATCGCTTCGGCGCCAAACGGTGTAAGCCCGTTGTGAATGACCGCACCGGTTTGAAAGTCGCCGATGTCGTTCGGCGTATAGTGGCGCAAGCTGCGCATGCCGTGCGCCTCCTCCAGCCGTTCGAGCTTTTTCTCAAGGAAATCGAACCCTTCAATGTCCATCACGATGGCCGGCTGCCCGGCGGTATGTGCCGCCGCAATATCGTCAGCGGTGAGTACGCGGCGCAGACCATAGTTCGCCACCATCGCATCAACCCAGGCGAGGCGATCGAGATGGTACTCATAGAGTTCCCCCGGCTGAGGCGTGCGCACCGCACCGGGAACACCGGCTGGTGTTCTGCCGAGGATAGGAAGGTCCGGCGCATCGGCGAGGCACGCGACAGCAAGCGATCCAGACCGCATGCCATTCGCAAGATCGTCATTCGGCGGAACCGTGACGGTGCGCGTCCGGTTCGGCGACCTCCACTCGGTCACTCGCTCGGTCACGCTTGAAGCGCCGATTTCGGCGACCGCGATCCTTGCTGAAATCGCCGAGCAGCTCGTGCGCGCAGTGCTCGCGGATTACCCTGATGAGAGGACGATCTCATTACTGGCTATTTCCGTGTCGCATCTTGAGGAGCACACGGATCTGCAGCTGGAACTTCCACTTTGGCTTGAAGATGAGCGGCGCCGACCTGGCACTAGGCCGGACATGGCGCGCGATGAAATCACCTGGGTTCTGGGGGCTAGGCTGATGAAGCGCCGTCAATGGCGATCTCCGCCCCGGTGATGTAGCTGCTCTCGTCGGAGAGTAGGAATGCCACCAGCTGCGCAACCTCCTCCGGCGTCCCGTGGCGGTGCATCGGCACCTGCTTCATCCGCTCCTCGCGCTGCTCGGGCGTACGGAACGCGATCATATCGGTGTCGATTGGACCGGGATGAACCGAGTTCACCCTGATCTTGCGGCCGCCGAGGTCGATCGCTGCCGACTTGGTCATACCCCGCAGCGCCCATTTGGTCGCGGCATAGGCGAAGGACCCGGGCGAGCCCTTGAGGCCGGCGACTGACGAGATATTCACGATGGACCCTCCGCCCGAGCGCTCCATCGCCGGCACTACC
>Ga0070713_100003133_pt1 | contig 10885 bp, 8 predicted proteins | sample LARL82metaG_FD_65465 | JGI IMG/M metagenome (GOLD analysis project Ga0070713, IMG submission 65465) | Corn, switchgrass and miscanthus rhizosphere microbial communities from Kellogg Biological Station, Michigan, USA - LAR L8-2 metaG | ecosystem: Host-associated > Plants > Roots > Rhizosphere ... | reverse complement strand
CAACTGAAGTCCACGATCACGAACACCGTGTCGAACGTACGGAACGCGTACTGGGACTATGTGTTCGCCATCCAGTCCGTCGACGTCGCGAAAGAGTCGCTGGGCCTTGCCAATAAGCAGGTCGAAGACAACCAGACTCGCGTCCAGGTTGGAACGATGGCGCCGATCGACGTCGTGCAGGCGCAGGCACAGGCCGCTTCCTCGCTTCAAAACCTCGTCGTCGCGCAGGCCACGATGCGGACGGCAGAGCTCGCCCTCAAACGTCTGATCGTCAACGGCACGCAGGACCCGAATTGGAACGCGACGCTGGATCCGGTCGATCGTCCCGAGTTCCGGCCGGAGGAAATTGATCTCGACGCCGCGATCCGTCGCGCGCTCAGTCAACGGACCGACCTCCTCACCGCGCAGAAAGACGTGCAGATCAACGACGTCACGCTGAAATACCTGAACGACCAGACTCGCCCGCAAGCCGACCTCGTGGCGAACTACGGCCTCAGCGGCATCGGCGGCACGCAGCTCATTCGGCAAGGCAGCGGCGTCGGCACGGCGACGAACCCGGTGACCGGCACCATTCCCGGCGGCTACACCGATTCCCTGGCATCGCTCTTCGGCGCGAACTACCCGCGGTGGACGGTGCAGCTCAACTTCAGCTATCCGCTCGGGCTCAGCGCGCAGTCGGCGCAGGTCGCGCGTGCACGTGTGCAGCTGAATCAGGTACAGGCGCAGTTGAAGCAGATCGAGCTGCAGGTGGCGACCGACCTCACGAACCAGGCGATCACGATCCGGAGCAACGCCGAACGCGTGCAGGCGGCGCAGGCGGCGCGCGAACTGGCCCAGCGGCAGCTCGACGCGGAAAACAGCAAGTTCGCAGTCGGGATGTCCACGAACTACTTCGTGATCACGGCCCAGAACCAGCTGTCGACGGCGCAGAACAACGAGCTCCAGGCGATCTTGAATTACCGGAAGTCGCTCGTCGACTTCGATCGACTGCAGCAGACGACGCTGACGAGCCAGAACATCACGCTTGTCGGCCACTAACCCGCTGGCGGTCGCTGGTCCGCTGATCGGTTTCGACGGAAACGGAGCATCATGAAACGCGCGATCATCATCCTCGTCCTCATCGCTGTGGTCGGCGCAGGCGCCGGCGCCTACTACATGTCGCACAACGGCCAGCCGATCGCGGTACAGACCGCGCCGATCAGCCGTGGCGACATCGTCGACGCCGTCGCATCGACCGGGACGCTTCAGCCGGTGATCAGCGTGACCGTCGGCAGCCAGGTTTCAGGGAACATTGCATGGCTCGGCGCTGACTTCAACTCGATCGTCAAGAAGAACCAGGTGATCGCGAAGCTCGACCCGACGCTCTTCCAGTCGCAGGTCGCGCAGGCCAAGGCGCAGCTCTCGCAGTCGAAGGCGGCGCTCGAGCAGGCCAAGGCACAGCTCATCAAGGACCAGGCCAACGCCAGCTACCTCAAGTTGACCTACACGCGGAATCAGGATTTACAGAAGCAGTCACTGATTTCTCAGGACCAGCTCGATCAATCGAAGGCGGCGGCTGATCAAAGCGCCGCCAGCCTCGAGCTCGACCAGTCGAACATTCAGCAGGCGACAGCCAACATCGAACAGGCCACCGCGCAGCTGAACACCTCGCAGACCAACCTCGAGCATTCGATCATCACGTCGCCAATCGACGGCATCGTCACGCAGCGGAGCGTGGACGTCGGGCAGACCGTGGCGGCGAGCATGACGGCGCCGCAGCTGTTCGTCATCGCGGAAGATCTCACGCGGATGCAGGTCAGCGCGAACATCGACGAGTCGGACGTCGGCCGCGTGACGCCGGGCCAGGACGTGACCTTCCGCGTCGACGCGTTTCCCGGCATCGACTTTCACGGCACGGTCGCGCAAATCCGGCTGAACCCAACGGTCGTGAACAACGTGACGACCTACGCCACGATGATCAGCGTGCCGAACAACGATCTCCGGCTCAAGCCCGGCATGACGACGAACCTGAAGATTCAGGTGTCGCGCAGAAGCGATGCGCTCCGCGTGCCGAACGCGGCGATTCGTTTCCGGCCGAGCGTGGACACGTTTGCCGCGCTCAACCAGCCGGTGCCTCCCGAAGCGCAGGGCGGCGGACGCGGCCGTCGTGGCGGAGCTGGCGGACAGGGCGGCGGTGCGCGTGCCGACGCTTCGACCTCTTCTTCGACCCCTCCTTCGAACGCCGCTGCCTCGCAGGCGTCGCGTCAGACGCCGGCAACCGCTTCATCCGGGTCGGGACAGCCGGCGGCCCAGGGGAACGGCGGCGGCTTTGGCAGAGGCGGCGGAGGCGGTGGCGGCTTCGCCAACGATCCGCAGCGCCAAGCGCGGATGATGGAGCGCTTCAAGTCGATGTCACCCGACGAACAACAGCAGTTCATCGCCCGCATGAAAGACCGCGGCGCCGACACGTCCGCGTTCGAACAGCTGATCGGCGGGAAGGCCGGCGCAAAGAGCTCTCCAAAGAAATCTGCGAGCGCGCAGGGCGGCTTCGTCTTCCAGCCGCGATACGGCGAGCCGCAGTCCGGCGAAGAGATTCAGGAACTGTTCAAGCCGCTGCCGACGACGCAGACGCCGGGGCGCATCTGGCTCTTCATCGATCACCAGCTCAAACCGGTCAACTTGCGTCTGGGGATTACCGACGGCACGTTTACCGAGCTCGTCAACGGCGACCTGCAGGAAGGCACCGAAGTCGTGACGGGCATCACCGGCGTCGGTCCGGCGCGCACGGCGGCCGCTGGCGCGGGTAATCCGCTCCTTGGCCAGCAGCAGCGCGGAGGTCAGGGCGGATTCCCAGGAGGTCCCGGAGGCTTCGGCGGCGGCGGCCGGGGCCGTTAAGAGGACATCGAGCGCATGACCCCAATCGTCATTGGCGTCAAGAACCTGGTGAAGACGTACGTCGTCGGCGAAGTGGAGGTGCGCGCGCTGCGCGGCGTCAACCTCGACGTGCAGCGCGGCGAGTTCATCGCGGTCACCGGGCCGTCGGGCTCTGGCAAGTCGACGTTCATGCACATCGTCGGCTGTCTCGATCGACCGACGTCCGGCCAGTACTTTCTCGACGGCGAAGACGTCTCGCGTATGTCGAAGGATCAGCTCGCGAGCGTCAGAAACCGGAAGATCGGCTTCGTCTTTCAGGGCTTCAACCTGTTGTCGCGCACGTCGGCCCTCGACAACGTGGAGCTCCCGCTGCTGTACGGCGGCGCCATGAAGGCGCCGGAACGTCACAAACGTGCCGTCGACGTGCTGACCGCTGTGGGACTCGGCAACCGCACGGACCACCACCCGAATCAGCTCTCGGGCGGCCAGCAGCAGCGTGTCGCGATTGCGCGCGCGCTGATCAACGAGCCGTCGATTCTGCTCGCAGACGAGCCGACCGGGAACCTTGATACGCGCACGAGCATCGAAGTGATGGACATCTTTCAGCGCCTCAACCGCGAGCGCGGGATCACGGTGGTGCTGATCACGCACGAAATGGACATCGCCGAGTACGGCACACGCATCGTGTCGTTCCGCGACGGCGTGGTCGTCGCGGACAAGGCGGTCACCAAGCGGCGGTTGGCTCACGACGAGCTCGCGGCGCTGCCGCCAGCGACGGTCGAAGCTACCGCGTAGTTCGAGGAGCCCTTATGTCGATCTTCATGGTCTTCCGTATCGCCCTGAAAGCGCTCGGGCGGAACAAACTCCGCACGGCGCTGACGATGCTCGGCATGATCATCGGCGTCGCCGCCGTCATCACCATGGTGGCGCTCGGCACCGGGGCGCAGACGTCGATTGAAGCGCAGATCCAGTCGACGGGCACCAACGTGATCATCGTGCAGGCCGGCAACTTCACCCAGGGCGGCGTCCGCCAGGGTCAGGGCAATGCCAGCACGCTGACGCCGGATGACGCGACGGCGATTTCGCGCGTGGACGGCGTGCAGTACACGTCCGCCGGCATCAACACGCGCGGTCAGCTCGTCGCCGGCAATCAGAACTGGAATACGCAGGTGCAGGGAACGGACATCGACTTCCCCGCCATCCGCGCCTGGCAAATCGCGAGCGGCGCGTTCTTCACGCCGCAGGACGTCACGACCGCGGCGAAGGTCTGCGTCATCGGCGCAACGGTGCGCGATCAGCTCTTCGGACCGGACTCCGATCCCACGGGCCAGACCATCCGCATCGGCAACTCCTCCGCCTCCGGCCAGACAAGTTATCCCTTTACCGTCGTGGGCGTCATGGCCAGCAAGGGTCAGACCGGTGTCGGCCAGGATCAGGACGACGTCGTGTTCGTGCCGTATACGACGGTCATGAAGAAGATGCGCGGCGTGACGTTCATCCAGCAGATCGCCGTGTCGGCCGCGTCTGCCGGCGACACCGGAGCGACCGCCGAGCGCATCGCCAGCCTGCTGCGCGTGCGCCACAAGATCCAGCCGGGCGATCCCGACGACTTCCAGGTGCGCACGCTCGAAGAAATGGCGGCCGTCAGGGTTCAGGCGACGCAGACGATGACGGCCCTGCTCGCCAGCATCGCCGGCGTGTCGCTTCTCGTCGGCGGGATCGGCATCATGAACATCATGCTCGTCTCCGTCACCGAGCGGACGCGCGAGATCGGACTCCGGATGGCCATCGGCGCCCGCGGGCGAGACGTCCTGCTGCAGTTCCTGGTCGAGGCCGTCGTGCTGAGCCTGCTCGGCGGTTCCGTGGGGATACTGCTCGGCTTCGGCCTCTCGCAGGGCGTTACCCTGTGGCAAGGCTGGCCAACCGCCGTGTCGTCGAACGCGGTGTTCATCGCGTTCGGGTTTGCGGCCGCGATTGGTGTGTTTTTCGGGTTTTATCCGGCCCGAAAGGCCGCTGCCCTCGATCCGATTGACGCGCTGCGATTCGAATAAATCGCAGCTTATCGAAATAGAATATTCACCTGATGCGAGCATTAGTGCCCCCAGGGTGCCCCAGGGTCTTTCCTCTGCTCTTCGCACTGACCGCTGTCGCCTGTACGGCCGGCGGCGCCGCTCCGCCGGGAGCGGCAGGCGGAGGCGGACGTGGTCGCGGCGATGCGACCGTGCCTGTCACCGTTGCCACGGTCGTGCAGAAATCGATGCCGATCGAGATACGCGTGATCGGTTCGGTCGAAGCCTATTCGGTCGTCTCCGTCCACGCACAGATCACGGGACAGTTGACTGGCGTCAATTTCAAGGAAGGCGACGACGTCAAGAAAGACCAGCTGCTCTTTGCGCTCGATCGCCGGCCGCTCGAGGCGGCGCTGATGGCGGCGCAGGCGAACCTGCAGCGCGACATCGCTCAAGCCGCCAACGCGAAGGTCGTCGCGCAGCGGTACACCGACCTCGCCAAGAGCGGCATTGCGACCACCGAACAGCTCGAAACAAGCCGCACAAGCGCCGCAGCGCTCGATGCCACCGTTGAAGCCGACAAGGCCGCGGTCGAAAATGCGAAAGTACAGCTCCAGTACGCGACCATCGCCTCCCCCATCGACGGCCGTACAGGCGCGCTGATGGTGCACGAAGGCAATCTCGTGCGCGCCGCGGATCTCGCACCGCTCGTGGTCATCAATCAGGTCGCGCCGATCTACGTCTCGTTCGCCATTCCGGAGTCGCGCCTGCCGGAGCTGAAACGGTTTCTGGCCCAGGGCATGCTGCAGGTCGAGGCGAAGCCGCCGAATGACGAGGGCCCCTCGTCGCAGGGCCACATCACGTTCGTGGACAACAGCGTCGATCAGACGACCGGCACCATCCGGATCAAGGCGACGTTCACGAACGAGGATCACCGGCTGTGGCCGGGCAGTTTCGTCAACGTCGTCGTCGCGCTCACGAAAGACCCGACGGCGGTTGTCGTGCCGACGGCGGCGGTCCAGGTGGGCCAGCAGGGCCAGTACGCGTACGTAGTCAAAGGCGATCACGCGGTGGAATACCGCGCAGTCGTCGTCGAGCGCACCGCCGGCCTGGAGACCGTGATCAAGAGTGGCCTCAAGCCAGCGGAGACCGTCGTCACCGACGGACAGCTACGCATCGTGGCGGGCAGCCACGTGAGCATCAAAGGCGACGACACGACCCAGGTCACGCCATGAATCTCTCAGAAATTTTCATCAAACGTCCCGTCACCACGACGCTCGTCATGCTGGGCATCATGGTGTTCGGCACGATGGCGTATCGCTCGCTGCCGGTCTCCGACCTTCCGGCCGTCGACTTCCCCACCATCCAGGTGAACGCGGCGCTGCCGGGCGCGAGCCCCGAGACGATGGCGTCGACCGTCGCGCTGCCACTTGAGAAGCAATTCGCGGGAATCGCCGGCCTGACCAACATCAACTCGACGAGCCAGCAGGGCACGACCAACATCACGCTGCAGTTCGATCTGAGCCGCAACATCGATGCCGCCGCGCAGGATGTCCAGGCCATGATCGGGCGCACGGCGCGCTCGCTGCCGCCGCAGATGCCGGCGCCGCCGTCATATCAGAAGTCGAATCCTGGCGATCAATCGATCATCCTGCTCGTGCTGCGATCGGCCACGCTGCAACTGTCGATGGTGGACGAGTACGCGCAGCAGACGATCGCGCAGCGCCTGTCGATGGTCGACGGCGTCGCGCAGGTGGATGTGTTCGGCTCGCAGAAATACGCGGTCCGGATCGATCTCGATCCGCGCGAGCTCGCGTCGCGCGGGATTGGCATCGACCAGGTCGCGAACGCAGTGATCAGCGCCAACTCGAACGTGCCGACCGGGACGATTTACGGCGAGAAGACGTTCACCGTGCAGACCAACGGCGCGCTGATGCGCGCGGCGCAATACGGCCCGACGATCGTCGCCTATCGCAACGGCAACCCCGTGCGCCTCGACGAGGTCGCGCATGTCTTCGACGGCGTCGAGAACGACAAATCCGCAGCCTGGCAGGACGGCGAACGCTGCGTGATGATCTCGATCCGCAAGCAGCCCGGTACGAACGTCGTGGAAGTCGTCGACCGCATCAAGGCGCTGCTGCCCGCGATGCGGGAACAGCTCCCGGCGGCGATGTCGCTCGACACACGCAACGATCGCTCGGCGACCATCCGCGAGTCCGTGCGCGACGTCAAGATGACGCTGCTGGCGACGATCGGGCTCGTCGTGCTCGTGATTTTCCTGTTCCTTCGCAACGTCTCCGCGACCGTCATTCCCAGCCTGGCGCTGCCCGCCTCGCTCGTGGGTACGTTCACAGCGATGTACATGCTGAACTACAGCCTCGACAACCTGTCGCTGATGGCGCTGACGCTGTCGGTCGGGTTCGTCGTGGACGACGCCATCGTGATGCTCGAGAACATCGTGCGTCACATGGAAATGGGCAAGGACGCGATGACGGCGGCCTACGACGCGTCGAAGGAAATCGCGTTCACGATTCTGTCGATGACGATCTCGCTGGCCGCGGTCTTCATTCCGGTCCTCTTCATGGGGGGCATCGTCGGACGGCTGCTCCACGAGTTCTCGGTGACCATCGGCGTCGCGATTCTCGTGTCGGGCTTCGTCTCGATCAGCCTGACGCCGATGCTCTGCAGCCGCTTCCTGCGCCCGCCGCACGCGCAGAAGCACGGGTGGTTCTACAACGCATTCGAGAAGATGTTCGACGCGTGGCTGCGGCTCTACGACGTGACGCTGCGGCTGACGCTGCGCCATCGCGCGGCCACCATGGCCGTGTCCGTGCTTCTGCTCGTCGGCACCGTGTATCTCTTCACGATCGTGCCTAAGGGCTTCCTCCCGAGCGAGGACCAGGGGCGCTTCATGGTCAACACCGAAGCGGCGCAGGGCATCAGCTACGACGACATGTCGCGCCATCAGATGCAGGTCGCGTCGCTTCTGGCGAAAGACCCGAACGTCTACATGGCGAACGTCATGGTTGGCGCCATCGGCAACAGCGGCGGCCTGCTCAACACGGGCCGCATCTGGGTCGAGCTGAAACCACGCGCCGAGCGAAACGTCTCGGTCGACCAGCTGATCGCGCGGCTGCGCCCGCAAGTCTCGCAGATTCCCGGCATCCGCGCGTTCATGACCAACCAGCCGCCCATCAACCTCGGCTCCGGCCAGGGCGGACAGCGCGGGCTCTACCAGTTCACACTGCAGGACACCGACACCGCCGAGCTCTACAAGTACGCGCCGATCATGGAGGAGAAGATCCGCGGGATCTCGGGCCTCGAAGACGTCAGCAGCGATCTGCTCCTCAAGAATCCGCAGGTCACGGTCGACATGGACCGCAACAAGGTGTCGGCGCTCGGGCTCACGGCGAATCAGGTGGAGAACTCGCTCTACAACGCCTACGGCACCCGGCAGGTCTCGCAGATCTACGCGCCGAACAATCAGTACCAGGTGATTCTGCAGGTCGCGCCGGAATACCAAATGGATCCCGCCGCGATGTCGCTGCTCTACGTCCGGTCGAACACGGGAACGCTGATCCCGCTCGAATCGGTCGCCAAACTTCGGACCGATGTCGGCCCCCTGTCCGTCAGCCACTACGGGCAGCTGCCGGCGGTCACCATCTCGTTCAACCTCAAGCCGGGCTATGCGCTCGGCGACGCGGTCGATCAGATCAAGACGCTCGCCGGCGCCAACATGCCATCGACCGTCTCCACCAGCTTCCAGGGCGCGGCGCAGGCGTTCCAGGACTCGCTGCAGGGCCTCGGCCTCATCCTGTTGATGGCGATCGTCGTCATCTACATCGTCCTCGGCATCCTCTACGAGAGCTTCACGCACCCGCTGACGATTCTCTCGGGCCTGCCGTCGGCGGGGTTCGGCGCGCTGCTCACGCTGCTCATCTTCAAGACCGAGCTGAGCCTGTACGCGTTTGTCGGGATCATCATGCTGGTCGGTCTCGTGAAAAAGAACGGCATCATGATGGTGGACTTTGCCGTTGAAGCGCAGAAGGAAGGCAAGACGCCGCTCGAAGCCATCCACGAAGCCTGCCTCGTGCGGTTCCGCCCGATCATGATGACGACGATGGCCGCGCTGGTGGGCACACTGCCGATCGCGCTCGGGCTCGGCGCTGGTGCCGAATCGAGACGGCCGCTCGGCCTGGCTGTCGTCGGCGGCCTGATCGTCTCGCAGCTGCTGACGCTCTACATCACGCCCGTCTACTACGTCTACATCGAGAACACGCGCATGTGGCTCGCCGGACGCAGGACGTCACCGATTACGCCGCCGGTCGGCGCATCGCACGCGAGCGTGACGTCGCCAGTCTCGCTGCGGAAGGCTGAAGGTTAGAGCCGCGACAGCAACTCCTCTACCGTGGATCCCGAGACGGGATCCACGAGTGCCGGCGCGATTTCAGCCAAAGGCTCCAGCACGAAACGGCGTTCGCGAAAGCGCGGATGCGGCAAGGTGAGCGCGGGCGTCTCCATCACCAGATCCCCGAACAGGATGAGATCGAGATCCAGCGTCCGCGCGGCATTCTGAAACGGACGCTCGCGTCCTCGTTCCCGCTCGATCGCCATGAGCGTGGCAAGGAGCTCGGCAGCCGAAGCGGACGTTTTCCCGACGACGCAAGCGTTCAGGAATAGCGGCTGAGGCCCGGGAGCACCGACGGGTTCTGTCTCGTAGTAGCGCGAGGCTTTCAGGCCGCCCAGGGAGTCGTTCAGGCGGGAAATCGCGTAGTCCAGATGGGAGCGGCGGTCGCCGAGGTTGCTGCCAAGGGCAACGGCGACAGTAGTCACGTGCGTCGCTTACTCAATCCATCGTACGGGTAGCACTTCTCCCGTGGCTTCACCGTCGACGCCAGCGCGTCGGCCGAGAAGGTCTGTCCGGCCGGCCAACGCCTGTTCGAAGAAGCGCTGCTGCTCGCGGGTTTCCCCGAGGACGACGCGAAGCATATTGCGATGTCTGGCGTTGGTCATCGCCTCGACGCGCGGTCGCCAGCGATCCATGAACGCCTGAGCCTCACGCCGATCGGCTTCGAAAATTTCCCGCGCGATGTCGGTGCCCCTCCGGCGCGGGGGCTCAACGCCGGCTACCTCCGCCGGCGCTTCCGGGACTGCCGCGCCCGCATCGGCAATCGCCGCCGACACCCAGGTGAGCTGCACTTCCTCGCGATTGATGATGTATTGATACGTGTTGTTGGCGTCGTACTGACCGACCAGACGGGCGTGCGCCTGGTGCCGCAGCAGGGTGCCGAGCTTGTCGGCATAGAACTCGAGCAGCAGCGGAAGCGTGGCGGCCGGCGCCGCAGACTCGGACGAGGTCACGAATTCTGCTTTTCCTTGCAGCTGATGCAGACGCGGGTCCAGGGGATCGCATGGAGCCGCGCTTCGGCAATCGGTTCCCCGCAGTCGCGGCAGACGCCGTAGGTGCCCTTATCGATCCGCAGGAGGGCGTCTTCGATCGCCTGGAGAATCTTGGCGTCGGTCTGCTTCAGCCTCAGCTGAATATGGACTTCGTTATTGCCGCTCGCCTGATCGGCCATGTCGCCCTGGCGCGTGTTGTTCTCCATCGACGCCTGGAGCGGCTTGATTCCGCCGGTTCCGAGAATTTCAGTGCGCTTCTTGAGCAGCGCGTCCTTGAAGATCTGCACGTCCATCAGCGCTGGACACTCCCTGCGCGGCCATTCGGGCCGCCTGAACAGCAAATATTATCATGTCCCACTACTCAGCCCGAAGCGTGGCCAGCGGCTTGTGGCGCAGCACGTCGAGGCTCGACAAGACCCCGATCGCCGCCACCAGGGCCGCCGTCAACGCGACGCCCGCGAGATGCTCGGACGGAAACACCTTCCACGGGATGTCGAGCGCGTAACGGCTCACGCCCCAGGTGAGCGCGATCGCGCCCGCCGACCCGACCGCGCCCGCGAGCGAGCCCAGGACGCCATACTCGACAAACAGCATCGCGGCTATCGTCCTCGTATTTGCGCCGA
>Ga0070713_100003131_pt1 | contig 10891 bp, 8 predicted proteins | sample LARL82metaG_FD_65465 | JGI IMG/M metagenome (GOLD analysis project Ga0070713, IMG submission 65465) | Corn, switchgrass and miscanthus rhizosphere microbial communities from Kellogg Biological Station, Michigan, USA - LAR L8-2 metaG | ecosystem: Host-associated > Plants > Roots > Rhizosphere ... | reverse complement strand
ATCTGATCGTGCCCGGGGTCCTTGGCGTCGCGCGTCTCGAGTGCCTGCAGCGCGTTGCGCGCGAGATTGAGCAGGATGCGGAACAGCTGATCCGGATCGGCATCGACCGTGACGCCGCGCTCGATCGCGGTGACCCAGCGCACCCGCGAGGTGGAATCGAGCCCCAAGGTTTCGCACACGTCCTGAACCAGAGGCTCGAGCGGAATCAGCCGGCGGTCGGGCGGCGCCTCCTGCACGCGGCCATAGGACAAGGTCGATTGGCAGAAGGCGATGGCGCGCTCGAGCGCGACCATCAGTTTGGGCGCAAAGCGCTGCACGTGCGGGTCGGAAATCTTCGCCAGCCGCTCGGAAAAGAGCTGCGCCGAGGAGAGAAGGTTGCGCAGGTCGTGGTTGATCTTGGAGACCGCGAGCCCGAGCGCTGCCAGATGGTTCTTCTGCTGCAGCAAGCTCGCGAGGTTGAGCTGCATGGCGGCGAGTTCGCGTTCGGCGGTGCCGATCTCGTCGCTGCGCTGGGAGGCCGCCATGATGCGCGCGGGATTCTCCGGATCGGCGCGGAACGCCACCATGTTGGCGGTCATGCGCCGCATCGGCCGCACCAGCATGCGGTGGAGCGCGAAATAGACGAGCGTCGCCGTGATCGCGGAGATGATCAGCGAGAGGATCAGGATGCGGATGGAGAAATCCACCATCGCCTTGCGCAGCGGCGCCTCGTCGAGCACGATCTCCACGAACTCGCCGCCCATCGGCGCGGGCCCGACCACTCGCATCACGTCGGCGTCGGTACAAATGAGCGTATCGAAGGCTTCGATGATGGCGCGATGCCACGACATGTCGCGCATGTCGATGTCGTGGGTGACCGGGCCCGGCATGTTCCCGGCCGCGAGCAGCCGGCGCTGTTGCCCGAGCTTCAGCGCGACCGCGTGCGCGCGGATGCTCTCGAGGATCTGCCGCGCGACCGGCTCGGGCACCTCCCCGCTCGGCGCGGTCCCGAACACGAGCGCCGCGGTGTAGGCCGCAGACAGCCGGTCCTGGAGCCAGTTGAGCCGGAAGTTGGCGATCGAGGGCACGTAGATCAGCACTTCCGCGATCATCACGAACAAGAGCGTGAGAACGAGGAGCTTGCCCGAAAGGCCCATGCGCGCTCGCGGGCGGCCCGATGCGTCGGCCGCAACAGGTCGACGGATCATGTCCATGAAAGCCTCGTGCCCCGGGTCAGCCGAAGCGGCGCAGGAAAACGATGATGCGCCGCACCCAAACACTGGTCACACTGGGGAGGAAATAAGTAACCGCGGCGCGTTTTCCAATCTCCGCCAGGGTGGGATATGGCACTATCATACCGGCAAGGGCCCGGATATTCAGGCCCCGGCTGATCGCCAAGGTCCAGGCGGTAATCAACTCGCCAGCGGCCGCGCCGACGATGGTGGCACCGAGGATCTTGCCCCGCCGGTCGGTCAAGACCTTGATGTGCCCCACCGTCTCGCACTCGGTCTGCGCACGGTCGTTCTCGTGGTACGGCCAGCGCAGCACGCGGATGGCAAGCCGGCGCTTCCGCGCCTCGCTCTCCGTCAGGCCGACATGGGCCAGCTCAGGGTCGGTGTAGGTCACTCGCGGCACAAGGTCCGCATTCACCTTGACCGGCAGCCGAAACAGCGCGTTTCGGATGACGAGCCCGGCGTGATAGTTGGCGAGGTGGGTGAACTGGCCGCGGCCCGCGACATCGCCGATGGCATAGACGCGCCGGTTCGACGTCTTGAGGCCCTTGTTGACCTTGATGCCATTGCGGTCGCAGGCGATGCGGGCGGCCTCGAGTGCAAGCCCCTCGGTGTTCGCTTTGCGGCCGGTCGCGATCAGGAGGTGACTCCCCTCGATCGCCGTCTCGCCGTCGCCGAGAACAGCCTTGATCTTCGTGCCCGCCGCCTCCACTCGCGCGATCGCGACATGGCTGCGGATGGCGACGCCTTCGCGCGCGAGCGCGTCGAGCACGATCGCGGCGCATTCCTTATCTTCGCGCGCCAGCGGCTCCGCCGCTTCCAGCACCGTGACCGCTGAACCGAGGCGGCAAAACGCCTGCGCGAGTTCAAGACCGATCGCCCCCGCGCCGATGACGATAAGGTGCTCCGGCCGCGTGGCGAGATCGAAGACGGTCTCGTTGGTGAGATAGGGCACATGGTCGAGGCCGGCGATCGGCGGAAGCGCCGGCGAAGAGCCGGTCGCGACAACGAAGCGCCGCGCCGCGATCTCGGTCGCATTGACCACCACGGTATTGCGATCCTTGAAGCGCGCGGCGCCTTCGATCACCCGCACGCCGAGGCCGTTGAAGCGCTCCTTCGAGTCATTCGGCGCGATCGCGGCGATGACGCCATGCACGTGGCGGTGAACCTTGGCGAAGTCGATGTCCGCCGCTTGGGTCGACACGCCGAAGGCGGCGGCGTCGGTGATGGCGCGCGCACGCTTGCCGGCGGCGATCAGCGATTTGGAGGGAACGCAGCCGGTATTGAGGCATTCGCCGCCCATCTTGCCCTTTTCGATGAGCACCACCGGCACGCCGAACGCGGCCGCCGCAGCGGCGACCGAGAGGCCGCCCGAGCCGGCACCGATCACGCAAATGTCGGGGGTGAGATGTTCGGCCATGCGTTCTCCTGACGACCCCGATAGTATCGCTCACTGTTCTTCACGCGTCATGGCCGGCACAAGCCTTCAGTCGTCATGGCCGGGCGCGGTGGATCATGCATGATCCGCGTGCACGGGCGCGGGCGAGCGCGCGCGCAGCCGCCGCACCAGCACCGGAACGAGCGCCAGCACCCCGAGCGCCGCTAACGCGGCGAGAAGCTCGGGCGTGAGCGCCGCGTTGATGTGGAACGCGAGCCGGCAATCCGGGCGCGCCGCCGCGAGGCACGATTGGTAGGCCGCCTGCTGTGCGGCGATCACGCTATCGAGGCCTTGCCCGACGAAGGCAAATACGAAGGTCGCGGGAATGACGCCGAGCGCGGTCGCGGCGGCAAACGTCGCAAGTTTGACGCCGACCAGCGCCGGAACCAGGTTGACGATCCAGAACGGGAAGATCGGCACCAGCCGCAGAAACAAAAGATAGCTGAACGCGTCGGCGCGAAAGCCTCGCGCCAGCTTTTGCGCCAACGGACCCGCCCGGCGCACGAGGTAGTCGCCGACCGCGCTCTTGGCGATGAGGAAGATGCAAATCGCGCCGATCGTCGCGCCCACGACCGACGCGGCCCCGCCGAGAACGGCGCCGAAGAGAATTCCGGCGGTCATGGTGAGAAAGACGCCGACCGGAATCGACAGCGCGGCAACCGAGATATAGAGCGCGACATAGGCAACGAGCGCGGATACTTCATGCGCGGCGATGAACGCGCGCAGCGCCTCATGATGGCGCACGAGCGACTCGAACGAGAGCTGGCGCTGCCAGCCCATCGCGAACACGGCCGCCGACGCGGCAACGACGATGATCAGCGGAACGAGCCGCCGCAGCGGAAATTTCGAGTGTCCGGCGCTCGTGGCCGCAGATGATGGATGCTTGTCGTCGCTCATGGTCGGTTCCAGGGCGTAATCCGGCCACGGCGACATTCGGCGGCGGCAGGCCCGGCGCAAGTGGGGACCATCTTAGCCGACCGCGAGCGGCGAAACGGCGCTTTTCACCGCCTTGTGAGGCGCGCTCACGCGCTTGTGCCGCCGCGGCGGCCGTCGCATTGACGAATACCGGCGGCCTCCCGTATAAGCCCGCGAGTTTCTGCACCCGGCGAATCCCGCCAAATCCGGGGTGACTACGAGGGTCAGGCCCAACGCCGCGCGGGGGAGCGATTCAGCGGAGAACGAGCCGTGAAGCGGACCTTTCAACCGAGCAATCTGGTGCGCAAGCGCCGCCACGGCTTCCGCGCCCGGATGGCGACCAAAGGCGGACGCAAGGTGGTTGCCGCGCGCCGCGCGCGTGGACGCAAACGGCTCAGCGCCTAAACGCCCGCCGCGGGGCGCTCGTGCCATGCAGCGGCTCAGGCATCGCGCCGACTTCCTGGCCGCCGCGACCGGAGTGAAGGTACCGACGGCGGCTTTTGTGTTGCAGGCGCGCAAACGCGGCGACGAAGGTCCGATCCGCGTCGGCTTCACAGCGTCGAGAAGGATCGGAACCGCCGTCGAGCGCAATCGGGTACGGCGCCGGCTCAAGGAAGTCGTGAGACTGTCGGCCGCAACTGGTCTTTCCCGCGGCCATGATTATGTGCTGGTCGGACGGCGCCCCGCCCTCTCGCTGCCGTTCGAGCAAATGACACAAGATTTCGAGCGCGCGCTGCGGCGAGTTTGCAAATGACCGACCAGAAGAACACCATTCTCGCCATCGTGCTCTCTGCGCTCGTCCTGATTGCGTGGCAAATCTACTTCGGCTTGCCGCAGATGGAGAAGCAGAAGCAGATCCAGCAGCAGCAGGCGCAGGAACGTTCGCAGCAGCAGCAGCCTCCCCTTCCCCAGCAACCCGGCGCGACGCAAGCCCCGTCGGCACCGGGCGCCGCGCCGCAAGCGCCGACGCAGCCCGGCGCCGCCGCCGCGCAACCGATGACGCGGGACGCCGCGCTCGCAACCTCCCCGCGCGTGCACATCGAGACGCCGAGCCTCTCCGGCTCGATCGCGCTCAAGGGCGGCCGCATCGACGATCTGTCGCTGGTCAAATATCGCGAGACGGTCGAGCCGAACTCGCCGCCGATTGTGCTGCTCGCGCCGTCCGGCAGCCCGAATCCGTTCTACGCCGAATTCGGCTGGTCGGCGCCGAGCGGCACCTCGGTGAAACTGCCGGGTCCCGACACGGTGTGGCAGCAGGAGGGCTCCGGTGCGCTTTCGGTCGGCCGGCCGGTGACGCTCGTCTACGACAACGGCGAGGGACTCCAGTTCCGGCGCACCATAGCCGTCGACGAGAACTATCTCTTCACGCTGAAGGACGAGGTCATCAACAAGGGCGCGGCGCCGGTCACGCTCTATCCGTTTGCGCTGATCTCGCGCCATGGAACCCCGCACACGCTCGGCTACTACATCCTGCACGAGGGCCTCATCGGCGTATTCGGCGACAAGGGCTTGCAGGAAGAGACCTACGCCAACATGGAGAAGCAGAAGGAGCTTTCCTTCACCGCGACGAACGTGTGGCTGGGCATCACCGACAAGTACTGGGCTGCGACGCTCCTGCCCGACACCAGCATGCAGGTGAACGCGAAATTCTCGACCGGCACGATCGGCAACAACATCAAGACCTACCAGACCGATTATCTCGGCCCGGCGCAGACCATCGCCCCGGGCGGGAGCGCCGCCGTCGACGGGCGGCTCTTCGCCGGTGCCAAGGAGGTATCGATCGTCGACGGCTACAACGACCGGCTCAAGCTCAACAAGTTCGATCGGCTCATCGACTGGGGCTGGTTCTATTTCATCACCAAGCCGCTGTTCCTGGCGCTGGACTGGATCTATCGCCTGGTCGGAAATTTCGGCGTGGCCATTCTGATCGTCACCGTCATCATCAAGTTCTTCTTCTTCCCGCTCGCCAACAAGTCCTACGCCTCGATGGCGAAGATGAAGGCGGTGCAGCCGGAGATGATGGCAATCCGCGAGCGCTTCGCCGACGACAAGATGAAGCAGCAGCAGGCGATGATGGAACTCTACAAAAAGGAGAAGATCAACCCGATCGCCGGCTGCCTGCCCATCGTCATCCAGATCCCGGTCTTCTTCGCCCTCTACAAGGTGCTGTTCGTCACCATCGAGATGCGGCACGCGCCGTTCTTCGGCTGGATCAAGGACCTCGCGGCGCCCGATCCGACCACGGTGTTCAATCTATTCGGGCTCATTCCCTGGGACCCATCGCACATCGCGCTCATCGGCCCTTTTCTCATGCTCGGGCTCTGGCCGCTCATCATGGGCGTGACCATGTGGTTCCAGATGAAGCTCAACCCGGCACCGCCCGACCCGACGCAAGCGATGATCTTCAACTACATGCCGATCATCTTCACATTCATGCTGGCGAGCTTCCCGGCTGGGCTGGTGATCTACTGGGCCTGGAACAACACGCTCTCGGTGATCCAGCAGAGCGTGATCATGCACAAGCACGGCGCCAAGATCGAGCTGTGGGACAATCTCAAGGGAACGTTCGCCAAGAAGAAGGCGCAGGGCTAAGTCGCGCTCGCGCTTCGTGTTCACCCTCCGGAGCGGCGGGATGGCGACGACCGAGACCGACCGAGAGTCCGTTTTGCGCGTTGCTGCTCCCCGCGAATTTACCTCCGCCGACATCGAGGCCGGCCGCAAGCTGTTCGCCGGCGACTGGCGGTTCGCCGCCGCCGCGGGATCGGCCGGCGCGCTGCCGCCGATGCGCGGCATCGAGGCCGCCATTGCCGGCCGTTCCAACGTCGGCAAGTCGAGCCTGATCAACGCGCTTACGGGGCGGCGCGCGCTCGCGCGCACCTCGCACACGCCCGGCCGCACCCAGGAGCTGATCTTCTTCACCGGGCCGTCGCAGCTCACCCTCGTCGACATGCCCGGTTACGGCTATGCGGCCGCCGCGAAGACGAAGATCAAGGCCTGGACCGCGCTCATCCACGCCTTTCTCCTGGGACGGGCCAATCTCGCCCGCGTCTATCTCCTCGTCGACGCGCGCCACGGGCTCAAGCCGGTCGACACGCAAGTGCTCGAGACGCTGGACAAGGCGGCGGTCAACTACCAGATCGTGTTGACCAAAGCCGACGCCGTGAAGGAGGCCGAGCGCGCGGCACTTCTTGCCGCGACCGAGGCGGTGCTCGCCAAGCACCCGGCGGCGCACCCGCAGGTATTCGTGACCTCGGCGCGCAGCGGCGCCGGAATCGCCGAGCTACGCGCCGCCGTGGCGCAGCTCGTCAACGAGCGCGCACGGGGTTAGGCCGGTTCTGGGTTCACCACATTGAGCACTCGCGCGCTGTCAGCGGCGCAAGCCTCTTTCGCGCCGGCCGCCGGCTCGCTAAAAGGCGCGGTGACACATTCATGTCCGCGGCGCGAGCGCCGGAGTGCCGGAAAGATTCCGCGATGACCATTTCGCCCCACGATATCGCGCACGTCCTGTCGGAAGCGCTTCCCCACATGCAGCGCTACGACGAGGAGACCGTCGTCGTGAAATACGGCGGCCACGCCATGGGCGAGGAGGACATAACGCGAAGCTTCGCCCGCGACATCGTGTTGATGGAACAGACCGCCATCAATCCGGTGGTGGTGCACGGCGGCGGGCCGCAGATCGGCGAGATGCTCAAGCGGCTCGGCATCAAGTCGGAATTCGCCGGGGGACTGCGCATCACCGACGCGGAGACGATCGAGATCGTCGAAATGGTGCTCGCGGGCTCGATCAACAAGCAGCTCGTCGGCTTCATCAATGCGGCCGGCGGCAAGGCGGTGGGCCTGACCGGTAAGGACGGCAACTTGGTGCTCGCGAAGAAGCTCAACCGCACCGTGGTCGATGCCGACTCCCACATCGAGCGAGTGGTCGACCTCGGCTTCGTCGGCGAACCCGAGAAGGTCGATACCACCGTGCTCACGCAGATCCTCGGGCGCGAGCTCATTCCGGTGCTGGCCCCGGTCGCGGCCTCGGCCCAGGGCGGCACGTACAACGTCAACGCCGACACGTTCGCCGGCGCGATCGCGGGCGCGCTGAAGGCGAAGCGGCTGCTCTTGCTCACCGACGTGCCGGGCGTGCTCGACAAGTCCAAAAAGCTGATCAAACAGCTCTCTCCCGATGACGCACGCGCGTTGATCGCGGACGGCACCATCTCCGACGGCATGATTCCCAAGGTGGAGACCTGCATCTATGCGCTCGAAGCGGGCGTCGAGGGCGTGGTCATCCTCGACGGAAAAGTTCCGCACGCGGTGCTGCTCGAGCTGCTCACCGACCACGGCGTCGGCACGTTGATGATGCGCTGACGCTTTCGTCCCGAGGAGGGTGTAAAGCGCGCTTACGCGCGTCCCTACGCGGCGCGCCATGGGCCGCGTTTCGTTTGCCAAAACGCCGGAACCGTATCTCAATCGCCCGTCAGTTCCCTGCCAGGTGCGGCGATCCTGAACAGTTGGTCATCGAACTTCTATCGCGCGTGTGCGGCATGGTGCGAAACCAGCACGCCGGGTCGGACGTTGATTGACGGCGGACGACTCGAGAGGTGGTGCCATGTTTCAGCGCAATATTCGCATCGCGGGACTGTTCATTGTCGGCGCCGCCATGGCGGCGCCGGGCGCGGCGCAAGCGCAGAAGCCAGGAGGCGGGCACGGCGGCCCTGCAGCTGCCGCGCCACACGCGGCGGCTGCACCACGCGCGGCCCCTGCTCCGCATGTTGCGCCCGCTCCACATATCGCCACGCCGCATGCCGCGCCCACGCCACGCCACGCGCCAGCGCGCGTTGCCGCGCCGCACGCCGCGCCCACTCCACGCATCGCCGCACCGCACCATGCGCCTGCGCAAGCTCCCGCTCCGCGCCACGCGGGCGCGCAAGCTCCTGCGCCGCGGCACGCGCAGCAAGCGCCTCGCACAGCGCCGCGGCAGGCCGGGCGTCCCGCAGCCGGGCCGGGCGGTGCTTTCGTCGCATCCCCTTCCGCACATGGAGGCCGCAACGCCGGGCCCCGGCAAAACGCGGCGCAACCAAACGCAGTTGCGCGACAACCAAACGCGGCAGCGCGACAAGGCGTGATGCAGCCGAACGAGGCGGCGCGCGCCATCCCACGGTCCGCGAGCCGCGCCCGCGCGGCAATTAACCCACGCGCCTTCTCCGGCGGCGCGTTGCGCAACCAGAGCTTCGCCAATCTCGCCGCCACGCGCGATCCCGGCGCGCGCACGCTCGCGCGCTCGACCTTCCAGGGCCGGTTCTTCGACCCGCAATGGCGGCGGCGTTTTACCCACCCCGTCGTCATCGGCTGGGTGGGCCCGCTGTTCTGGCCTTACGCCTATTCCGACTTCGTCGATTACACCTTCTATCCTTATGCCTACGACACGTTCTGGCCCTACGCCTACGACGACGTCTACGACGGCATGTTCGGCGCCTACGCGTCCGGCTACGGCGGCACCTATGCATCGGTCGGCCCGCCGGAAGGCCAGGCGGGCGGTTACGCTCGCGGTGGCTCCGCTCGCGGCCGCTCCGCGGCGCGAGGAAATCCTAGCGGCCGAAGCGTCGAAGCCGATCTCTGCAGCGGGCAGACCGCGGGGCTGACCGATTGGCCCATCGAGCGCATCTCGCAGACGGTCGTGCCGAACGACGAGCAACGCGCCATTCTCGACGAGCTTAGAGATGCCACGGCGAAGGCGCTCGATCAGCTCAAGGCGGCGTGTCCGACCGCACTGCCGAGCACGCCCACGGGACGGATCGAGGCGATGCGCCAGCGGCTCGACGCAATGTTGGCGGCGGTGCGCACCGTGCGGCCGGTGCTTGAGAAGTTCCACGACTCGCTCAATGACGAGCAAAAGGCGCGCTTCAATGCGCTCGGCCCCGACGCGGCGGATGAGCAGCAGGGACGTCGCAGCCTGACGCAGGTCTGCGGCGAGCGCGCCTCGGGCATTGCCAGCCTGCCCTTGGACCGGATCGAGCGGGCGGTCGAGCCAGACGGAGCCCAGCGCAACGCGCTCAAGGAGCTGCAGGACGCCACGGCCGAGGCGGCCGATCTCTTGAGCTCGGAATGCCCCACCTATCGGGCGCTTAGTGCGGTTGGGCGGCTGCAAGCGATGGAGCAGCGGCTCGACGCCATGCGTCGCGCGGTCGAAACCGTGCAGCCCGCGCTCGAGAGATTTTACGGCTCGCTCAACGACGAGCAGAAGGAGCGCTTCAATCGCCTCAGCCCCGCGCAGGGCTGATGCCGCAGCCGCGGTAACTCAGTCGGCCGTGAATATTACTCCGCCGCGATGCGCACCTCGGGTGCGGCGGAACGCACGTCGGAGTCGACGTGCTGTTCATACTTGACGAAATTCTCCTGGAACATGCGCACGAGCTTGCGCGCGGTTTCATCGAACGCCGCTTTGTCCTTCCAGGTCTTCATCGGGTAGAGAAGGTGCGGCTCGACGCCGGGCACCGACGTCGGCACCGCGAAGCCGAAATAGGGATCGGTGCGGAAGCCCACCTCTTTGAGCGAGCCATCAAGCGCGCCGGTGACGAGCGCGCGCGTCGCCTTGATCGGCATGCGCCGGCCGACACCGTAAATGCCGCCGGTCCAGCCCGAGTTGACGAGCCAGCAATCCACCTTGTGCCTGGAAATGTACTCGCGCATGAGCTTGCCGTATTCCGCCGGCGGGCGCGGCAGGAACGGCGCGGCGAAGCAGGTCGAGAACTCGGGCTCAACGCCGACCAGCCCCTTCTCGGTGCCGGCGACCTTGGCGGTGTAGCCGGAGAGGAAATGGTACATCGCCTGCTCCGGCGTGAGCTTGGCGATCGGCGGCATCACGCCGAAGGCGTCCGCGGTCAAGAAGATGATGTTCTTGGGATGTCCGGCGCGTCCGCTGCGCGAGGCGAGCGGCATGAACTCGAGCGGATAGGCCGAGCGCGTATTCTCGGTCTTGCCCTCATCGTCGAAGTTCGGAATGCGGGTATCCGAATCGAACGCCACGTTTTCCAGCACCGCGCCGAAGCGGTTGGTCGCAGCGTAGATTTCCGGCTCCGCCTCGGCGCGGAGCTTGATGCATTTCGCGTAACAGCCACCCTCGAAATTGAACACCCCGTCCGGTCCCCAGCCGTGCTCGTCGTCGCCGATGAGAACGCGGTTGGGATCCGCCGACAGCGTCGTCTTGCCGGTGCCGGAGAGGCCGAAGAACAGCGCCACGTCGTCGTCCTTGCCGACGTTGGCCGAGCAGTGCATCGGCATCACGCCTTGCGCGGGCAAATAGAAGTTGAGCGTGGTGAACACCGACTTCTTCATCTCG
>Ga0070713_100003130_pt1 | contig 10894 bp, 9 predicted proteins | sample LARL82metaG_FD_65465 | JGI IMG/M metagenome (GOLD analysis project Ga0070713, IMG submission 65465) | Corn, switchgrass and miscanthus rhizosphere microbial communities from Kellogg Biological Station, Michigan, USA - LAR L8-2 metaG | ecosystem: Host-associated > Plants > Roots > Rhizosphere ... | reverse complement strand
CCACACCAGACCGAATGGATTCGTCGCCATCACGAGACATACAGCCAGCACCATCAAAGCCGGCAACAAGTCGCGCCACCGCTTTCGCCGTGCCAGAGCGAGCAGGCCCAAAAAGGCCGGGGCACCCAAATACCAATAATCGCCGGCCCAATGATCGCTGGGCGGACGATGTAATCCAAAACCAAAATAGTTTGGCAGTAAATAGGAGAGGTAATCCTCTGGAATCCGCCAGCCAGTCCCGTATCTAGGTTCAAAGAATTTCATACTTGTGGCCTCGGCGGAGGGCAGCAGCTGGACCGCGGCAAGCAACAAAGACGCACCCAGCGCCAGGATCACGCCCAGAGCTGTCTTCCATCGCCAAGCGGCGTAACTCACGGTGCATACCGCGAAGACAAACCAAGTGGGCGGGTAGCCGGCCAGAAAGCACAGTGCCGAGGCAACAGCCACCTTCCAAAGCGGACGCCAGGTCTGTTGCTCAACGACCTGATCGATTCCCCACAACGCCAGAGGAATCCAGGCCCAACCCATGATAAGCCCCAAGTGTTGCAACTGATTGAGCATATAACCGCTATAGGCGAACACTCCCGCACCCAACACACTCGCGAGCTCGGCCAAATGCTTGTGCCGCAGCCAGACGTAGCAGAGCAGGAACGCCAGCCACAAGTGAGCGAATGCCAGGTCCTGCAAGCTCTGATAGGAAAGGACCGGGCGACCGAGGTTGGCCGCGAACAGCAGCCAGGTGGGCGGATAGAAGAGCGCGGCTTGAACATTACCAACAAACGTAATGCCGCAATAGAGGGCCGGGTCCCACTCGGGGAACTGCCCGTGACGAATCGACTGAAATGCGTAATCCGCCAAGGGGTAGTGGAAGCCATGGAGATCGTAGGGAACGTGGACTCGCTTGAAAGGCGGCAGGTAATCCAAGAAAAACAGATATGTAAAAACCAGCGACAGCGCTGCCACAGCCCACAGTCGAATATTTTGTGTCAAAAGCGCCTCATAGTGCAAAGACCGTTGTACACTAGCTTCCCACTACACCGAGTACTACTGGAATACCACCTCTTCAAAAAAAGGAGTAAGAAACGATTTCGCTAATGGCAGCCCTCCGATTGCCGATGGAAGAACGACTGAGGTTGACGCCATTTCTACACCGAGAGTTCTATGGATCGCCGATCAGGCCGATGATATTGTCGACCACATTCGCCTGTCGATCACACTAGTGAACAGCGCGCTGGACGGTTTGACGCTGCTGCGGAACCAGGAGTTCGACGTCATATTAGTTAGCCTTCCGGTTCCCGAACGGACTTCCGCCGCCAACCTGCTCGGGGAATTGCAGCAGGCGCAACCGGGCACGCCAGTGGTGATTCACGCCCCGCATGCCAGGCCGACTGAAATTGTAGGGCTAGTGAGGCTGGGCGCGTTTCACGTGCTCGAACATGGCGACGCTACCAGTCTTCTCTATATGGCGGCCAATACCAAGCTGGCCGCGGAGCACGCTTCTCAGATCGATGATTATGACGCAGAACCTTGGCGTCGGCTACTGGTAGGACAAAGCCGGCCGATGCAACAGGTCGCCCAATGTATTCGGCTGGTGGCCCCCCGCCGCTCCACCGTATTGGTAACCGGTGAAACTGGAACTGGTAAGGAGATCGTCGCGCAATCGATTCATGCCGCCAGCAATCGCCGGCACCTCCCCATGATCTCCGTCAATTGCAGCGCTCTGCCGGAAGCGTTGCTGGAGGCGGAACTGTTTGGCCACGTGAAAGGGGCGTTCACAGGTGCGATGAGTCATCGCGTCGGGCGCTTCGAGCAGGCCAACCACAGCACCATCTTTCTGGATGAGATCGGAGACATGCCGCTCAGTCTGCAAGCCAAGCTGCTGCGCGTTCTCCAGGAGCGCGAGTTCCAAAGGCTGGGCAGTTCCGAGAATGTCCGGGTAGATGTGCGTGTAATCGCAGCCACCCATACCGACTTGGCGCAATCGATCAAGCAAAGCAAGTTTCGTGAGGATCTCTATTATCGGCTCAACGTGGTACCCATCCCAATTGCGCCCCTGCGGGAGCGCCCTTCCGACGTTCCACTGCTGGTGGAGCACTTCATCGAAGAGGTGTGCCGCGAAGAAGGCATCTCCGCGAAAAATATTTCCCGCGAGACGCTTGATCGTCTGGCCGCCCATGATTGGCCCGGCAATGTCCGACAACTCGAAAACGCTGTCGAAAAAGCCATTGTGCTGAGCGGCGAAAGGCCCTCACTTTTCCCCGGCGACTTCCCGCTTCCACCGCGCACACATCCGGTTGCACTGCAGGCGGGCACGCAGCCGTTCATCGCTCTTCCAGAGCAAGGCCTCGATTTCGAGCGGACCGTGGGAAGCATCGAGTTGAATATTCTGGAGCAGGCACTGAAGAAAACGCGGGGGAACAAAAAGCTTGCCGCTGAAATGCTCGGTCTGAAGCGAACCACGCTTTCGGCGAAACTCAAGAGCCTTGCGGCCGTTGGCGCTGCGGGATAGGCGACACCTGCGCCGCGTGGACAATGAACCGTTTGGGCGCCGATCCGATGTAGTAGAACGGATAGCAGGTCACCAGTGTCAAGGTCTGGCCGTGGGATGCAGCCAGCACACCCACATCCCGCGGTCCTACGATATCCGTGGATTCCACCAGGTAGCGATACGTGCCGTTCTCGGTCTCAAATTCGATGCTGTCATTCTTCTTGATATTGCGCAGCTCCCGGAAGAACGTATCGCGATGCCCCGCGAGCGCGACGTTTCCCGCGAAGCCAGGCATGGCGGTGCCGGGGATATGCCCTACCGCGCGATGCAAAGTTTTGCCGTCCGCACCCTCGCGTACCATGACGGATAACTTCAACCGGGGAATTTCCAGCCTGCCGATTAAAGACGCGGGCAGAGGTGGTTTGCCCTCCTGCGGGATGGGTTGAAGCTTTGGAGCAGCCTCAGGCGCCTCAACTTTTTCGCGCTGACTTCCTAACATCCACGAGATCTCGTCGGCCATGAACGCGGGGATCGAAGGCGTCAGCCCTCGTAGTGTTTGATCAAAAGACCAGTCCTGATAGGCCTGCGACAGAAGCGAGCTGGTGTTTACCCAGACGTAAGTATCGAGCGCCGCCAACCCCACCAGCAGAAAGAACCATTCGAATCCGGCCAGCCAGCGACGTCCCGGTGCAGTTCGATTCTCGGGCGGGGAATCCAACCTGAGGATCGCCTTCATTTCTGTTCTCCCCCGGCGCTGTCCGGCGTAAATAAATAGCGCGTGCGCGTCCGCACACTCAACTTTTGGGCGTCGGGCGACGAGGCCACCACCTTAATTTGTCGCTCCGGCTTGCCATTGCTCACATCCGGAATGTATCCGATGGTGTAACGTGTCCGCACATCTTTGGCGATCTGTTGGCAAATGGGCACGACTTCATCCAGTGTCTTGGGGAAATAAGCGGATCCACCGCTAACCTGCGCCAGTTGCTTCAACACGCCGGGGTTCCTTTCCGGATCATCCTCATCGAAAATTCCTACTGTGTAGATCGTCGCCACCGATTCCAGAACATCATGCATGACGTCGGGAAACTTGTGGACGCTGATATTATCCCCACCATCGCTGATGACCAGCAGGGTCTTCTTGTCACGCCTTCCCATGTCGCTCTGATGCAGTGCCATTTCGATCGCGTCATAGAGCGCCGTTCGTCCTTCGGGTACTCCCTGCCACAAAGCAGCTCGCAACTGATCGATGTTGTCAGAAAACAAAACGGTATCCGGCAGACCATGCCGGGCCTTCTCATTGAAATTGATTACAAATACTTCGTCCTGCGGATTGCTGGCTTTAATAAATTCCACCGCGGCTGCGATCACTTCCGTGCGCTTGGGCCGCATGCTGCCGCTCTCGTCCACCAGGATCCCGACTGTAACGGGAATGTCCGCGTTGGCAAACTGCGTGATCTGCTGTGCCTTGCCGTTCTCGTAGACCTTGAAATTGTCCTGCGTCAGGCCGGAAACGAAGCCGCCCAGCGGGCCTTTCACGCTGACATCTAACAAAACGAGGCGCGATGTGGTCCGGATGGTGTAATTTTGCTGCTCTTGCCCGTTTCCGGTTGTTAGTGCACTCTTCTGGTAATAACCAGCGGCAACCAACACCATCACCGGGGCCGCCAACATCCACCGGATCACGCCGCGCCCCTTGCTCATAGAGCCTCTAACCTATGTTACGACGTGCGAACCATGTGCAACACAAAATAGAGCCCCAAAGAAGCCAATCCGATCAAACCAACCAGCGGATAGGGGCTGGCAGTCTTCGGAAGCTCCTGCGGAGCGGGAGTCGGTTCTGGAGCAGGCGCCGGCGCAGCCTGAGGTGCGGGTTCCGGAGGAGGTGCTGCTTGGGCAACTTCCTGACGCGGTTCTTCGGCTGGAGGCGGAGTCGTTGTCACAGCAGCCGAAGGCATCTCAGCGGCTTGCGTCGCTTCCGTGGTCGGAACCGGCTGACGAGAAACAGCAGCAATCTGAACTGCGGCCGACTTAGGATAGGCGAACTCTTGTCCAAAATTGTCGCCCGGGTAGAACCAGGCTCTCAAAGCCTTGGGTTGTCCGGGAGGCGTTTCCCAGAATGTGAATACGGTCTTTCCGGTCGGCTGCAGCCGATAATTCGGAATAGCCAGAATGGTTGTTTCCAGATGGGTCTCGTCCGCGTTGAAGATCTGGACGATGTGGCGATCTGAAGGTGAATCCAAAAGCTTCATCACGTATTTGCCGGCCGGCAACACTTTGTTAGGAACTTGAATCGATTCGTTGACAGTCATAATCGTCTTCTTGTTCCATTCATCCGCGCGGGCAGTCGGAGCGAGCGCGACGCTGAGCACTCCGGCAGACGCGAGTGCAAGAACTAAACGGTTCATATATGAACTCCTTCCCTGATGGAATATGCAGATGCGCGATCGCTGAAAGCAACCGCCATGCTTTCTCCAGGCTGCATGTAACGCATAGTTGCAACCTCACCCTGCTCATCGCAGCTTCGGTTCCAAAGGAGCAAACTGTTGTCTTTTAAGGAGTTCCCCGAGAAACGATGGCCAAAACCAGGAAAGTTTTACAGGTAGAGCGAGTCGAACGGTCGACTCGGCGTCATTAACGCTGCAGGGGATCTTCCACCCCGGGCGGTGTCGCATCCATCAGGCGTCCAAGTTCAGGTTCGAGCTTGGCCATTTTTTCCTTCATTTCCCACGCGATGCGGCGATAACTGAAGTGCCCCTTCACGCCTGAACGCAGCCTCGAAATGTATTCGGCTTCCGGAAAATCCATCTTGAAAAGAAACCTGGATTTCGTGGCAAATGGCAGCAAATAATGCGATCCGGGTTCGGGTAAACCGCTCGCGACGTTACAAGCATGTGACATAAGCGAACCGTAGAGTGCCCGTAGTCCGGCGTCCTCGATTGCTTCCGGCGTCGCATATCCTAATCGAGTGGAATAAGGTTGTCGGAACTGTTGGCATCTGCGATGCCGGTGTAGGTCGCGGTAAGCTCCGATGTCCATCACGATGTCATACACGTAGGGGGCGCCTCGAAAATTTCGCAGCAACTCGTCGCGCTGTGTCTTGGATCGCAACGCAACATCAATGACCTCGTTCTTTTGAGCGGAGTTCCATCCGCAAGCTAGTTCATATAGCGCGCGATAGGAACGATGCGTCACGGGATACAGCATCGTCGCGACGATGTCCGCCAGCGTGTCGGCCGGTTTTAGTAAATCGACCAACTCCGCAAAACCTTCCTCCCCCGACGTCAGATTCTCGCGCGCCCATTGCCGCAGATCTTCGTGGCTGCGTAGCAAATGTTCATTGACGTCTACATGCCGCGCCAGCGTCGGCGCCACCGGTTCCAATGACCCATTCGAATCCCAAGGGCAGGCCGGTGGCTCAGCGCAAGCTTCGGCGATCTCGCCTGCCAAGTCGCGAACCTCCGCGTACTCGGATGCTTTCAAGCGCCGGACTTGTCGCTCGAGCGTACGGATGCTGGTGACCTGTCCCACTCCGGTTGGAATTCCGAAACACAACAGGTACCGCGCTACGTCAAAGGCGCGCGCTTTCAAGTTGCGCTGGTAGGCATCCGGCTTCATGGATTCCGGACGCGGAAGCCGCTCGGCAAGATAATCAAACATGCTGGCGTGAATCTCGTTGTATCCGTCGAGCAGCTTTCGGGCCGCGGATTGGTACCGAGCCGCCTGTTCGGAATCAAATTCAGGCGGCGTAACGAAACCCGATTTCGAAAAATCCTGATAACGCGACGATCGCGCCTGCCCGTCCCACAACTGCTCATCCTCTACTTCAGTCGCCGCGAGTTCCGAGATGCCTTCGAAGCACAGAACCACGTGCCCCAGATCGGCGATCGAAGCGTGGCCATATTGAAAGTAGAAGCTCTCGAGAAATTTGGCGGAGTCGTGCGTCCGTACCCACTCGATCGAATCGCGAATGGAATCGGGCGATCGGCTATACCTCGCCAGCGCATAGGCGCACTTCTCCGGGGGCATGGGCGCAACCGTGAAGACCCGCTGCGGCATCGAACGCTAGCCCTTGAACTCCCCTGCCAACCGGCTGGCCAGCGGGCGCGTCTGGCCGGCGTATTTGTTTCCGACCTTATTGCGATAGGGCATCGACGACGGTGAGGAGAGCTGTTCGAAAGTAAACGAACAGATTCGCATGCCTGGATACAACGCCACCGGCATGCGGCTCAGGTTGCTCAACTCGAGCGTTGCTTTGCCGGACCAGCCTGGATCGAAAAGTCCGGCCGTGCCGTGCACGATGATCCCGATCCGTCCCAGGCTCGACCGCCCTTCCAGCCTTCCGAGCACGTCATCGTCGAGTTCCAGGCTCTCCTCGGTGATGGCCAGAACGAACTCGCGCGGCTGAAGAATAAACGAATCGCCCGGGGCCACCTCGACGCTTTTCATCAACCCATCGATCCCCTTCTTCTCCTTGAGATCGATGTAAGGATGACGGCTATGTTCGAAAATGTTGAACTCGGTGCCCAAGCGGAAATCCACCGAACAACTGCCAAACTGCTCGGGCGGCAATTCCGGGGCGATCTTTATTTTTCCCTGCGCGATGTAGCGCTTGATGTCCACATCGGACAGCACCATAGAGATTCACATTAGCACAGGCACAGTGTAGCGCTGCGCCACAAGCACGGACCGTCGTGATATGATGCATTGCACACGTGAATTCTGGTTCGTATCGGGCGCTCACTCTCTAGGTGCGTCCCTGCCTGGATCACGCAAACTAACAAGGAAAAGCCTAAAACAAAATGAAACGATTCTTGAATACCAGATCACTCGGAGTAGCCGCGTTAGTAATGAGCGGCCTCCTATTTCAAACGACCAGTAGCCAGGCTCAAACGACAACGTTAGATCCCGCGAAGGTTCAAAAGGGACTCGCAATTTCACCAGTTCCGCTGAACCTGACCGGAAAGGACCAAAATCTGGTTGGGTACGGCAGCTACATCGTAAACGCCCTGGGCGACTGCAACGGTTGTCACAGCAACGGACCCGCAACGGAGTTCAGCACCGGTGGGAACCCTTACTTTGCGCAGCATCCAACTGTGGTCAACCCCGCGACGTACTTGGGCGGCGGCCGCGATTTCGGTGCGTTCCCCGATCCGAACGGACCCTTTCCGCACATCATCTCCCGCAACCTGACGCCCGACAATACTGGCCTGCCAGAAGGCGGAAATACGCTAGACCAGTTTATTCAGATTATTCGGACTGGAATGGATACCGATCACGTTCACCCGACCTGCACCGGTAAGCCAGATGGGACGTGCATACCAGCTCCGTTCAACGGCGATCTTCTCCAGATCATGCCTTGGCCCATCCAGCAAAACATGACCGATGACGACTTGAAAGCGATCTACGCGTACCTCAGTGCGATTCCGTGCGTGGAAGGCGGACCTGGTGAGCCTGCCAATCGTTGCGTGCCTGCTGCCAAGACCGTTGCGGTTGCAAGTCCGAAGAACGTCGGCATAATCTCCCGCGAGATTCGATTGGATGGGACGATGTCCACCAGCAGCGACGGGAAACCGCTCACTTACCAGTGGAGTATTCCGCAAGGCAGTCCCTCGGCTGCAATCTATGGAGGGAATACCGCGACTCCTTCTGTGCAATTTACTCAGAGAGGCGGCGCCCTTTATACGTTTCTGCTTACCGTGACGGACTCCACAGGCAAGTCGGCCACCGACTCAGCGACGGTGAACTACCAGGGCAACTAACCTTGCGGGTTTCCTACGACGATGCCGCTTTGTCTCAAGAAACGCGCGAAATCGTCTGTCAAGCTTCGTGCCCCGAACGTGTTCAAGTGATCGCTATCCCAGAAAAGAGCGATTCCGTCCTTCACCGGACTGCACATCGCGTCTTTCTCGGGGCACAATATCCGAAAAGGTTCGAAGATGTGTATATTGCCGGACCTACGCGCTAGATGCTCCAAGGCTTCTTGGACTGCATCGATTTAGCGACCTTGTCGAAGTGAAAAATCGGCAGCGGGCCGACGACGACCCGGTATATCCCCTTTGCACTCAGCCCTTCTCCGAGCGTTTCCACGTCCGAATACCAGGCTCGCAAGTTATCACGCGGCGCATTCACGCTCGTACGGTCCAGATAAATGTGCGCCAGCAAAATAACGTCGCCGGGGTGGATCCGTTCCACAATTTTGTCGTATAGAATCTGCCTGGGAGGAAAGACCGCGTCTCGCTTCATCGGAAACGGTACGCCCGACGTTTAAACCAGGTGAATGCCCATGCCCAGCCTCTCGTGCACGCCGTATAGCAAACCCTGAAGCGCGCCGGCGTGACTGCCGCCCAACGCGAAAATCGTCTGGCCTCTCTCTGTTGTAGGTAGGACCGTGCATAGCTCGAATGTGTTGCTCTTCAGAACTCTCGCCGCGCCATCTAGGACATAGGTCGGATTGAAGGGAGGGCCTAAGCCGATCAGCGGGTAGCGCTCCGGCGGAACCATTGCGTTGTAATTTCTAATGAATAGCAGGGACGAATAGGAATGGAGAACAAGTATAATAGCCGCGGCAGTGACCAATCCGCCCGCCCCGTAAGATATCGTTTTCCAACTCTGTGATGACCATTCGGCCCGACGCAGCGGCCTCTCGACAAATTGGTATGAGGCAACAGCGGCGGCCAGCATCAAGGCAGACTGAATCGGCATAGACCACCAATAAATTCCAACCGTCCACCTCCCGAGCGCCAGAATGCTCCAGTGCCACAAGTAAAGCGAGTACGATATCAGGCGTATCATCACGACTGCGGGCAGTGTCAAAAGCTCGAAAGCGGCGGTGCGAGGGCGAAGGGAAACAAGAAGAACAGCCGTCAGTCCAACCACGCCAAGCGTTGCGTAAACGCCGACGGTGGAAAGCGTTTTGGTCGGGCCGCCGGGATTTGAACCCGGGACCTCTTGCACCCCAAGCAAGCGCGCTAGCCAGGCTGCGCCACGGCCCGAACTCATCCATTCTAGCGCAAGACTCCGCTTTGGCCACGAAGATCGCATCGCACGCTGGGCGTTAGACCACATTAGAATCTCCGCGCCGCCATCGCCGGGCCGGAAATTCTCGGCGCGCAGAACTCCAACAGCGTGTCGACCTCGGCTGGATCGGCATCGGAGGTTGCGGCAAGAACATCTACGTCTAAAAGCCGCTGGCGCATGAGGTCTAGGAGGGCTTGGAGATGGGCTCAACCGGAAGACACTAAATTATTATCCGGGCAAGTTCAGTGGGAAGCCCCGGCCAATGTGGCTGCTCGCCAATATCATATTGCGTAGGGGAGCGGACGTCTCACCTCAATCTGCTATAAGCTGATTGCTTATGCTGATCCTCGCCGCCATCCTGGCGATCTTCGTTTACGGCATGATCGCCGCCATGCTGGGCACCATCCTGCCGGATCTGGCCGCGCGCTTCCAACTCACACCCAAACAGAACGGAACCATTGCGTTTTATCAGGCGCTGGGGCTCATCATCGCCTCGGTTTCTGTTGGGCCGCTGATCGACAACGAAGGCAAGAAGGTCGGGATGGTACTCGGCCTGGCTCTGATTACACTGGCGTTGGTCCTGCTTCCCCGGTCCAGTGGCTTTGCGAGCATCGCGACCTACCTCTTCCTCTTGGGCATTGGCGGTGGGATCATCGTTACTGCGGCCAACGCGCTGGCAAGCGACGTAACTCCGGAGCGGCGCGGCACTACGCTGAACCTGCTGAATCTGTTCTTTGGACTGGGCGGCTTGGCGACGCCGTTTATCTCGGCTAATTTGCTCTCCAGAAACGCACTGCGGCTGTGTTATCTGGTGGCGGGCCTCACTGCAGCAACGCTGGGAGTGAACATCGCAACCTCCATGCCGGGGCCGACGGGCGCTCAGAGTTTCGTGTTCTCCGAGATCGGCGCCGTCGTGGGCCGCCCGACGCTCTGGCTGTGCGCGCTATTTCTGTTTCTCTACGTGGCGTCGGAAGTCGGGGTCTGGAACTGGCTGGTGCAACACCTCATCGCACAAGGCATCAAGGAATCCAGCGCCCTCAATGTGCTTTCACTCGGATTCGCTTTGGGGCTGCTGTTAGGAAGAGTAGGAGCATCGCAGGTCTTGCTATCCGTTTCGGCGCTCACAGTGACGCTGGGCGCTTCCATCCTGATGGCGATCACGACTTATTTGATGCTGCGCACCGAAGACCCGAAAGTGGCGTGGATACTCGTCTTTCTTGCCGGAGTAGCGATGGCGCCGGTCTTCCCAACCACGCTCGCGATTGTGGCCGACGCGTTTCCTCGCATGACCGGGACGGCGTTGGGAATCGTCATTACGTCAGGTTGGATCGGACTGGCAGTCAGCTCACACATTATCGGCACCATTGCGGGTGGCGATCCGAAACGGCT
>Ga0070713_100003129_pt1 | contig 10894 bp, 7 predicted proteins | sample LARL82metaG_FD_65465 | JGI IMG/M metagenome (GOLD analysis project Ga0070713, IMG submission 65465) | Corn, switchgrass and miscanthus rhizosphere microbial communities from Kellogg Biological Station, Michigan, USA - LAR L8-2 metaG | ecosystem: Host-associated > Plants > Roots > Rhizosphere ... | reverse complement strand
ACTGAGCGTGAATCTGGACGCGCGCGGGAATGTCGCTACCGATGCGGGCTACATGACGTCATCGCCGGGAGTTTTCGCCGCAGGTGATCTGCGCCGCGGCCAGTCGCTCGTAGTTTGGGCCATCGCCGAAGGGCGGAACGCCGCGGCTGCGATTGACCGGTACCTGCGTAATTAGAGCTCACGTTAAGATATAGACAAGTGGAACAACTGCTCGATCCCGCTCAGTTGATCCGTGCGAAGCGCGCCGAAATTCTCCGGACCGCTCACAAGCACGGCGCCCGCAATGTTCGTCTGTTCGGTTCCGTGGCGAGAGGTGAGACCCGGCCCGAAAGCGATGTGGACTTCTTGATTGACGCAGGTCCGGTTACGAGTTCCTGGTTTCCGGCAGGCGTCGTTGTCGACCTTGAGGATCTGCTCGGAAGACCGGTTGAGGTTGTGACCGAGAACGGACTGAATCCACTGATCCGAGAACGTGTCCTCGAAGAGGCCGTGCCTCTTTGAAAGAGACGCTGCCTGCGGTGTGCGACCGCAAACTCGGGTTCAGTGGTTCACGATCCGCGCCTGCTCTTCAGTAAACAAGCTCTTCGGTGGGCTTTGCCAACCGAACTTGCCGAAGATTTCAAGCGTTAAATCGAGCGCCAGTTCAGAAGCGTTAGCCTGTAATGCTTCCGGGCTAACAATTCGCTCAATTTGAATCGTATCTGTCCGGCCCCAGTATTTACCATCAAGGGATGGTTGCGGACTCATGTAGCTCAACTCCCTTCCGTCCACGCCGTGCAACTCAACGGATATAGATGCTTCCGGTTCAAGCAATTGTTGGGACGCCATCCTCGCAGCGAACTCATAGAGGCAAGTGAGACTATCTTCAGGGTGCGCAGAATGTTGAGGTATCGTTTGCCTCTCTGGGGCGTGAAGAATTGCGGATGACTCGGCCACGCCTCCGTACCCAGAAATTCTTCTGCAAACGCGAAGTTCCAAACGAATTGTCCGCTTCGGAAAAAGTTCCAGCGCTCCAGGTAGGGTGAGAAATCCACTTCGCTTCCGATTGAGTCACCGGCATCATAGATGTCCTCATCCTTAGCGAAAGGGTACTGCCATCCACCACTGTTTACGGCATTGCGGAGCATAAATGATCGACATGCCGCCAAATTCTGAAGCCGGGCCTTTTCGAAATCTATCGGGTGAATCCAGACGCGCCAACGGCCCATTGACCAGATCTTTTTTAGGACCTCGGTTTCAGGAAGTAACTTCATCTGCTCGAAAAATTCGTTCGTTTGTGCACGCCGCACAAAACCGAGCCGCTCAGCCTGACGGCTGAAGGTGCGGAACCGCTTCTCGATCGCTAGATCCAAAATCTCTCGCATCTCAACCTGGCTGGGCACTTCCACGGTCTCGGGCATTCGCCGAGATCGCGTATATAGTGCGCCACGGCGGAGCTTTTCCAGACCGTCCTTTCTGCAAAGAACAGGTACTTCGGCAAACTCGTTGACACGAATGATGCAGAAGGTCTTTCCATTGGTCTTGTGTTTGATCAACGTGACTTCAATGTAAGGGTCGGCGTACTCACTGAAGTGAGAGCCAAGTTGGTCTTGAACAAAGCAGTCGCAGTGCTCGGTTTGCATTCCGACGGGAACGTAAGTATCGTCCGGCTGGCGCTCGACGCCCAGCACTATGTGCCCTCCATCTCGCAAATTGGCCATTGCCAGCACGGACTTCGTCAGCTTGGCCTTTGTCGCAGGGTCAGCCCAGTCCATGGACCTTTTAAATTCGAGATTGCGTTCCTCGCGCGGGAATTGTATTAACGCACTCAAATCGTCCGGCATATTTCCTTCAGGCATGTAAAGTCACCAATCAAAAAAGGCGGCCTTGGCAGGCCGCCCCGAGGTCAGAGGAGTGACACCTCCCACCGAAATGTTTTAGCGAGACTAGCTACAACCGCTGGTCCCGCCGCAGTTCTCGCATTTGTAGCAACTACCGTTGCGCGTCATCAGGCCACCGCATTCCGAACATAGCGGCGCGTCGCTCACCGATGGATCGAACGGCAGCGCCTGCTGCGGCTCGGGCTCGGTGGGACGCAACACCTGTGCGTTGCCGGCCTCGCTAATCGCGTACTCCGGTCCCAGGAACTTGGTGCCCAGCCAGCGGAAGATATAGTCCATGATGGATTTCGCATACGGCACCTGCGGATTGCCCGTCCAGCCGCTCGGCTCAAAACGCACGTGGCTGAACTTGTCGACGAAGAACTTCAGCGGCACCCCGTACTGCAGCGCGTAGCTGATGCTGGTGGCGAAGCTGTCCATCAGGCCGCTGATGGTCGACCCTTCCTTGGCCATCGAGATGAAAACTTCGCCCGGCGTGCCGTCCTCATACAGCCCCACCGTGATGTAACCCTCGTGTCCGCCGATCGAGAACTTGTGCGTGAGAGACTGGCGCTCATCGGGCAGCTTGCGGCGCACCGGCCGGTACACGATCTTCTCCACGGGGGCCGGCACAGGAAGTACGGGCGCAGTAGCCTTCTTCTCGCCTTTGCCCGTTCCCGAACTCAAAGGCTGCGCCTTCTTCGATCCATCGCGATAGATCGCCACGGCCTTCAATCCCAGCCGCCAGCTCTCCATGTAGGCGTCCATGATCTCTTCCACCGTGCATTCCTCGGGCATGTTGATGGTCTTCGAAATCGCGCCCGAAATGAACGGCTGCACCGCGGCCATCATGCGCACATGGCCCATGTGATGGATGGACCGCTTGCCGTTCTGCGGCCGGAAGCTGCAATCGAACACCGGCAGATGCTCGTCCTTCAAGCCCGGCGCACCTTCGATGGTACCGGTGGCGTCGATGTGCGTCACGATCATCTCCACCTGCTCCGGACTGTAGCCGAGCTTGATCAGCGCCTGTGGCACCGTGTTGTTGACGATCTTGATGATCCCGCCGCCCACCAGCTTCTTGTACTTCACCAGCGCCAGATCAGGCTCGACACCGGTGGTATCGCAATCCATCATGAAGCCGATCGTTCCCGTGGGCGCGATTACCGTGGTCTGCGCGTTGCGGAAACCAACTCGCTCGCCTAAGCCGTATGCCCCGTTCCAGCATTCCACCGCTGCCTGATACAACTCGGCCGGGACTCGCTTGCTGTCGACTCCGCTGACCGCCTTGCCATGCATCAGGATCACATCTAAAAAAGATTCTTCGTTCGCCGAATAACCCGGACATGGCCCCACCGCTTCGGCGATCCGCGCGCTAGTCAGATACGCCTGGCCACACATGACAGCCGTGATCGCACCGGCCCAGTCGCGGCCCTGCGGGCTGTCATAGGGAATGCCCATCGACATCAGCAGCGCTCCCAGGTTGGCGTAGCCCAGGCCCAGCGGCCGGAAATCATGCGAATTGCGCGCGATCCTCTCGGTGGGATAGCTGGCGTTGTCGACAATGATCTCCTGCGCCAGAGTCACCGTGTCGCAGGCGTGACGGAACGCTTCGACGTCGAACTCGCCGCCCGGTCCGACGAACTTCATCAGGTTCAGCGACGCCAGGTTGCAAGCCGAATCGTCCAGGAACATGTACTCCGAACATGGATTTGACGCGTTGATGCGCGACGTGGCCTTCGAAGTGTGCCAGCGATTAATGGTGGTGTCGAACTGCATGCCCGGGTCGCCGCACTGGTGGGTCGCTTCGGAAATCTGGCGTAGCAGGTCCTTGGCGTTATAGCGCTTCTTGGGTTGGCCGTCGGCCACCGAACGGGTCCACCAGTCACCGTCGGACGCAGCCTTCTCCATAAACTCGTCGGTCACGCGCACCGAGTTGTTGGCATTCTGGAAAAAGATGGAGCCATACGCTTCCCCATCCAGCGTCGGATCATAGCCGGCTTCTATCAGCGTGTGAGCCTTCTTCTCTTCTTTGGCCTTGCACCAGACGAATTGCTCGACATCGGGATGATCGACATTCAAGATGACCATCTTCGCCGCGCGACGCGTCTTGCCACCCGACTTGATGACGCCCGCGAAGGCATCGAACCCTTTCATGAAGCTGAGCGGACCCGAAGCCGAGCCACCGCCGGCCAGCGGACCATTCTCCTCGCGCAGCGGCGAAAGATTGGTACCGGTGCCCGAGCCCCACTTGAACAGCATGCCCTCGGTCTTCGCCAGATCGAGAATCGATTCCAGCGAATCCTTCACCGAGTTGATGAAGCAGGCCGAGCATTGCGGCCGCGATTCGCCCTTTTTCAATTTCAAGATTGCGTCCGTGGCCTCGTCGTAATAGAAACCGTAGCCGCGCGATTCTTTGACTCCTACGTTGAACCACACCGGCGAGTTGAAACACGCCTTCTGGGTCAGCATCAGGTGCGCGAGCTCGTTGCGGAAATTGTCGGCATCCTCGTCGGTCTTAAAATAACGATCGGCCTTGCCCCAGTCGGCGATGGTATCGACGACGCGGTGCACCAGTTGGCGCACGCTGCTCTCGCGTTCGGGCGAGCCCATCTTGCCGTAGAAATACTTGCTGACGACGATATTGGTCGCCGTTTGGGACCAGTCGGCCGGAACTTCCACGTCGTTTTGCTCAAATATGATGGCGCCTTTGTCGTTGGCGATGACAGCAGTGCGCAGTTCCCAGTCGATCTCGTCGTACGGCGTCTTTCCGGCCTCCAGCTTTTGTGTGAAGTACTTTGGGAACCGTACGCCGGTGCGCACCGGTATCGGAAGTGGCTTCTTGGTGGTTGTTTGACTATCCGAAATCTTGGCCAATGCGGTGCCTACTAATCCCATTGTATCTCCTTCAAATTGGTCGACTTGAGTTTTGCCGCCGTTTGCGGCTGTCTGTAATCATGCCGCAATATATAGTAGGTCGTCAAGGACTTTATCTATATAAGGTGCAGTACCTTACGAAGATAGTACTTTCGGAGCCTAAATTGCTGGGAAATAATCGACATCGGCGGGGAGCAATCTGCGCTCCCCAACCTTTATTTCGAGCCGGTAGCGGCCGGCCGGCAAACCTTTGGGCAGCCGCAAGTTGACTTCGTAGCGCGGCGGCCGCGGATCGACGCATAAAAACTCGAGCCGCTCTACCGGACGCCCGTCGAGCGCGGCCGTGATCGACTCCGGCGATGTGATCTCTTCGATCTGAATTTTCAAAAGGCCGGTCGTGCTAGCGTTTTTCTGGACCAGGTTGACGCCGTCGGTGATGGCGACGATGCGCGGAACCGCGGGGCCGGCGGGAATAATTCGCAGCGTCGCGGTGTCGCAGAGGCACGCGCCGTTCCAGCGAATCTCGACCGGCACCAGCCCGGTGCGAACACCGTCGGGAAGCCATGCGTTCACCTGCTGTAGTCCTTCGACTCCGGGCGGTCCGATGTAGAACAAAATGCCGAGCGCGCCATCGATGGCGACCTCGAGACTGTTCAAGTCGCATTCGACCGGAAGGTGCTTCATCCAGATGGATACCGCTGCGTGGCGCCCGCGATTGGGGATCACCGGCTCCCAGGAGTGTGCATTGGTGAGGCGGTGGGCCGAGGGTGGTGGGAGGTAGGTGGTGGGAGGTAGGGCGGATGGTTTCTTCCAGGTGGTCCACATGTACTGCGTGTCGACGCCGGTCAGTTCCAGAAGCTGAAGGCCATTTTCGCGCGTGAACTGGAGGATATCGTCCGAAGAAAATACGACGCCGCTCCAGGTATCGGGAATCGCAGAGTGAGGAAGCCCGTTGAACTGGCCGCGAAAAATGCCGCTTGGCTTCAACACGCGGCGGATCTCGTTCATGTACTCCAGAACGACATCACGGCTCGGAATGTGCTGGAACACGGCATAGGAATAAACGAAGTCGAACGACTGATCGGCGAACTGCGCGAGACTGGCGCCATTGGTGGCGTGCGCATGAGCGTTCGGAATGTCGCGCAGACGCTCGCGGGCCAAGCGGATCATTTCGTCCGAAACATCCACGCCATGAATCTCGGCGAAATGGCGGCTGAGCGGTTTCATCAGCCGGCCGGGTCCACAGCCGATTTCGAGCGCACGGCGGCCCGCCGCATGAGGCAAGCGCCGGAGTTCTCCTTCCAGGAAGCGGAGCACATCGGCGGCCGTGGCAAGAAAACTTTCTTCGTCCTGATCGCGACCGCCGAAGGCGACGTAGTAGTGCGGGTCTTCGCGCGCGCGCTGGTTCCAGTCCGAGCGCATGCGGTCGCTAACTGTGGGTTCATTGTTCATCGGAACAAACGTTGCCCTTGATAGCGTTGTCGGCGAGTTTCACGCCGGGCGCAGCCTGGATGCAGCGTGTCTTCATTTTCCAGCCCCTGATTGTGTTCCCTTCGATCCGATTGTTGCGCGCCGGAGCCGGACGTTCGGCATGGCTGCCAAGATAAATGCCGGTTTCGAGCACATCCGGCTCACCCAGCACCGAGCAGCCGAACTGCCGGCGGTTTTCGTTGCAATGCGCGGTATTCAGCCTCCGCATGCGATTGCGCAAGATCCGATGCCCCGTTCCGATCACAAAGATGCCACCGAACTTCATGCCGTCCAGTTCGTTTTCCTCCACCAGGATATTTTGCGATTGCATGTCGATGTTGGAATTGTTGAAGACGATCCCAAAGTGTCCGAATGCGTAGTCTTCGGCCTTGCCTCGATTGACGCAGCTGTTGCCGCGCACGATGCCGTCGTGAAATCCGTCCAGGTCGATGCACTGGCCGTTGATCTCTTCGAATCGATTGAATTCGTAGTCGGACCGATCGACGTCGCCGGCCGTGTCGATCGCCACAGGTGTTCCCCCGCCTTCAACATCTATAAGGTCCACAGGATATCCGATGCGATTGCCGGTATTGCCCGCTACGAAGACCTCGGTCGCATGCCCCACCTGAATCGCATCCCGCCCAATATCGAAAAATTTATTGTTAGCGATCTTTCCGCTTCGATTGCGCGGCGAACCGTAATAGGAGTGCGTCCACACCGCGTTGCCGCGGACGTTGCGAAAAATCGAATCGGCGACGGTGAAAGTATCCGTGCCTTGCTCCAGCAGGATTCCTCCAGAGGTGTTGTTTCGACCCTTGGCGTTTCGCGAGCCGCTGTTTTCGATCGAGATATGGTCGAGTAGCACGTCATGGGAATGATTCACCAGGATGGCGAAGTTGGCGATGTTGGTGAAATCGACATGGTCCATCTCCACACGGTCGGCGTCTTCGATGAGAATGCCATTGTTCGGATAGAAGGCCGCGAACGCCTTGTCGCTGGGCGGGAGCGGGAGCGGTTTTTCGAGTGCTGCGCGGTTACCATCGATCGCGAAATTGCGGAAGGTAACGTGGCGGCAACCCTGGCAACTCAAAACGGCCCGGCCTTGGAAACTGGCGGACGCTCGCAGGACGGTGTGATCGCCGATGATGGTGAGGTCATGCGCGCCGGCCGGCAGCCGAAGCTCGGATGAAACTTCTATGGGACCGGGCGCCAGATGAACCGTACCGGTCTGCGGAAAACTGAGGGTGACGAGCAGCGCAAGGACCAAGCGTTATTCTATCTAGCATGGCGATTGAGTTTCGCGGCGTGCGGTTTCCTCCATTGCGCGACCTGACTGCCAACGCACCCGATGCTGCGGTGATTGGCATCATTGGTGAACACGGTGCGGGAAAAAGCGCGCTGCTGCGGCTGGCGGCCGGTCTCGAAAAGCCGGCTGCCGGTGAGGCACGAGGGGACGGTTCGCGGCGTTATCTTGGTCCCAGTGACGCGCTGGATTGGTCGCCGGTGAAGCTCCTGCTGATGGATCATACTTTCGCGCAACAGGATGCCTTGGCGCGTGCACAAGCGCCGGCCGCTCTCGACCGGCTGCGGAGCGAGCATAGCACGGTGCTGATCGTCTCGCATGAGTTGGATTTATTGCGATCGCTGGCCGATGAAGTGTGGTGGCTCGATTCGGGCTCGCTGGCGAAACGCGGCGATCCCGGCGAAGTGTTGGACGCCTATCGACACCGCATGTCCGAGAAATTCCGAGCCTGGGGCGAGACCGAAGCGAACGGTCTTCGTTTATCGCAGCGGCGGGGAGATGGGCGCGCGGAGCTGGTGTCGCTGGAAACATTCGGGGCATCCGGGCAGCCGACTATGGTCTGGCAGAGCGGCGAGCCGGTCACCGTTCGTGTGACAGCGCTCTATCGCGACCCTGTGGACAATCCGGTGATCGGCCTCATGATCCGCACGCGTATTGGTCTCGAAGTTTACGGAACGAACACCGAGCTTGAACAATTGATGCTAGGCCCGTGCGCAGCCGGCTCCCAGATGCGGATCGATTTTCGCTTCTCCTGCGATCTGTGCCCGGGCGAGTATACGCTCACCGCGGCTTCACACGATCCCGACGGCACAGCGCACGATTGGATTGACGACGCGCTGGCGTTCGTGGTGACCGATTCGCGCTACACGGCCGGCGTCGCCAATCTTCGGTCCAAGGTTACGCTCGAAAAACTATGAAAGCACGCAATCCAGTGGTCACTGAGGAGACCAGGAAGCTTATCGCCAGGCTTCAAACCTTCGGCTGGTATCACAGCATCCAACTTCCAAGCGGTGAAGTGACGCCCGGCTTGCAGACGCTGGACCAACTACGCCTGCGTGCGCGGCAGTTCCCCATCCCCGAAGATTTGCGAGGGAAGCGAGTGCTCGACATCGGCGCGTGGGATGGCTGGTTCAGTTTCGAGATGGAACGGCGCGGTGCAAGCGTGGTCGCGGTGGATGCGGTGGAGAGTGAAAAATTTCTGCATGCGCGTGAGCTGCTTGGGTCCAAGGTGGAATATCACGTATCCGATGTATACGACCTGCGGCCCTCCCAACTCGGCGTCTTCGATATCGTCCTGTTTCTGGGCGTGCTCTATCATTTAAAAAATCCCGTGCTCGCGCTGGAGCGGGTGTGCGCTCTCAGCACTGACTTGGTCTGCGTGGAGTCGTTCGTCACCGATGACGGCACCGATCCGGATGCCAAGCCATCCATGGAATTTTACGAGACGACTGAACTCTGCGGGCAGTTCGATAACTGGGTGGGGCCGAATGTCGCGTGCTTGCTATCGTTCTGCCGGACGGCCGGATTCGCGCGGGTGACCCTTGAAAGTGTGCTGGATAACCGCGCCCACGTCACTTGCTATCGCAAATGGGCCGGCCGCGAAGGAACCGGGCCATCGCCGTCCATCATGAGCTTCGACAATGCTACATCGCATGACTTGACCTTCTCGGCAGCGAAAGACGAATACGTGTCGCTGTGGTTCAAAACGGAGCAGGCCGGTCTCACCGAGAACGATGTTTTCCCTGAGGCCGGCGAATTCGGTGCGCGCCCGGTGGTAATCCACAATGTCGGTGGTGACGGCTGGCTGGTGGTCTTCAAGCTGCCGCCGGGAGTTGCGCCGGGATGGATGCCGGTCCGCCTTCGGGTACGAGATAGCGCGTACAGCAACACGGTCCGCCTCGGAATTGATGTCACTGCCGAAGAACTCCGCCGGCGCGCTCAAGCATCTGGCAATGACTCCGAGTTCAAAATCGAAGGCGCGACCGATGGCAAGACCTGGGAGCCGAATATCGTGCGTATCGGTACGGATGCTTGCGTATCGCTGTGGGTTCGGGGATTGCCGCACCGTCGCTTCGACGACGTCGCCATACGCATCAATGGCCGCGAGCTTCCCATCGCGTTCGTTTCGGAACCAGACTCGGCAGGCTTGCGGCAAGTGAACGCGTTGTTACCCGCCGGATTGGCACCAGGCCGGGTCGACATCAACGTCGCCGCGGGAAACTCGGTCACGCCGCCGGTCCAGGTCTCGCTGGCTTCAGGCTCCCATGTCTAGTCTCACGCAAAGCCCCGAGTTCCACCGCCGCACGCAACAGCAGGTCGACGAGCTATCGAAGCATGGCAGCTACCATAGCCTGGAGCTTGCGGATGGAACGGTAATTCCCGGATTGATCGGCATCGACGCGCTCAAGGCTCGCATCCAATCTTTTCCGATTCCCGAAGATCTGCGCGGCAAGCGCGTGCTGGACGTAGGCGCGGCTTCGGGATGGAACAGCTTCGAGATGGAACGCCGGGGCGCTGATGTCGTAGCGGTGGACTGCGTGGAGTTCGAAGAATTTCATATGGCGCGCAAGCTGCTCGGCTCGAAGGTGGATTATCGGATCCTCGACGTCGACGAACTCACGCCAGAGTCCATCGGCCGCTTCGATTACGTGCTGTTCTTCGGCGTTCTCTACCATCTTCGTCATCCGCTGCTGGGTCTCGAGCGAATCTGCTCGCTTACTAAAGAGGCCGCGTTCGTTGAATCCTTCGTGACGGACGAGGGCCCCGATCCCGCCTCTCCGTGCACGCTCGAGTTTTACGAGACCAATGAGCTGGGCGGACAGATCGATAACTGGTGCGGTCCAAACACGAACTGTCTCATGGCACTATGCCGTGCCGCCGGCTTCGCCCGAGTTGTTTTTGAGCATAAAACCGATCGTCGAGCCGGTGTGACGTGCTACCGAAAGTTCGAGCCGCCGCCACGCGATCCGAAGGCGGAAACGCCACGCATCCATGCGGCAGTAAACAACCGGACTAATGACACGCATTTCAATCCGGCCAAGGATGAATACATTTGCGTGTATTTCACTTCCGCGCAGGCGGACCTGGCGCGCGATCAGATGCGAATCGAAATCGACGGGTATGGCGTACCCGCCATGCTACTGACCAGTACTGGAGACGATGGCTGGCAAGCGAATCTCAAACTGCCGCCGTTTCTGGGCGCTGGCCAACACGAAGTTCGTGTTCGAACGACCGAGAGCAAGTTCAGCAACGTGTTTCCGATCACCAGCGGTCCCGCGCCGCCACGGGAAGTGGCCGTCGGCTTTCGGCCGGCCGCTGAGATCGCGGAAGCCGCACCGGAGATTTATGCTGTCGAGAGCAACGTCACGGGAACAGGGAGTTTTCG
>Ga0070713_100003128_pt1 | contig 10894 bp, 6 predicted proteins | sample LARL82metaG_FD_65465 | JGI IMG/M metagenome (GOLD analysis project Ga0070713, IMG submission 65465) | Corn, switchgrass and miscanthus rhizosphere microbial communities from Kellogg Biological Station, Michigan, USA - LAR L8-2 metaG | ecosystem: Host-associated > Plants > Roots > Rhizosphere ... | reverse complement strand
AGAAGGGATGATCAGTCGCGCAGACACCGGCCAAATTCACGATTTCGAAAGCTTTCGCAACGCCCTGCAAGGCGGCAAAGAGAAGCGCGCTGGGAGCCACTTCGTGCAAATCCTTTGTCACGTCATAAATCTGTCGCTGGCATCCTGGCGCGCCCTGCAGTCGCGAAATCAGAATGACGTCGCGAGCTTCCAATGCCACGACCCATCCAGGGACAATCGTAAAGGACAGAACGAAAACGACTGTACCATTGACTTCCAGATTGAGAGAAAGTTCGCCTTCTGGATAAGAACTCGACACGCACATTGCGATGCGATAAAGGTTACCGCTCTCACATGCTTCAAGCAGAGTAAGATCGCGATGCAGAATTTGACGCAAGAGACGAACGGAGAGGAGGGTCTTCAAGCGGGTGTAGTGATGAAGGAATGAAGATGCGCGCTCGTTTGCTCTGAGCCTCCGAGAAAGATAGTTTTTGGTGAGATACCGAAAGGGAAAACGTGCGTCGCCAGAAATGTTGCCTGAAAACGCCGAGACATTCAGAACACGAAACATCTCGATTTGTTTGGGAATGTTTGTTGACAAGCCCCATACGACACTGGCCACCTTAGACGGCAACCAATAACGCTTCACTCGCGTTAATCTCAATACCGCGCCAAGAAAAACGTTCATTCTGCCTTCGTAACAAGGGCACATCTGCCGAGAGGAACTTAAGAGACCAGAAGGATCCTCAGGGGATGCTCGCCGTCTTCACTTTGGGGCTGACTAAGCACAGTATGCAGATTTTGTCTTTGCTTGTGTAAACTTTTCGCCCAAAGCTCCGTCTAACGGCGATTTTTGCAGTGTGGGCGCCAATCGGGAACGCTGGGACAAAAACTTGAAGGACATTGCAGGTCGGCGTTTGACCTATGCGGAATTGACGGGAGGTTGACCCCAGCGGCCCTTACCGGAGGTAGCGCGGCCCTTGCCGTGACCAAGCGGCGCCTCTATCTTAGGTTTCGTTAGGATTATCTTGGGCATCTTTCGAGTTTTACCTATATTTCTCTTGCTCGCTCTCGAGCAGCGATCTTCCGCAAGCCAGACCCGCCAACTCCTCGCGACACCCTTGCAGAGCTTCGCCTCGCACTCAAAGACTCGACCGAACCTCCTCGCAATCCGACCTCCGGCGAATCCTCGTTGCCCGCATCGCCGAGGTCGAAGCCGCCACAGAAAACCACAAATAAACTGCCTCGCGCTGCCTTGTGATCTTTTGTGCAAGGTCGCTGCTTCCCTGGGGTCACATCGACTTGAGTGTGGACCAGGACTTGCTTGAGCAGCTCGGAATTGACGGTAAGGTTCATTGGCGAGCGCGCCCAAGCGGAACGGGCGCCAGGGATCTGCGCCAAAACCAGGCACTGGCATTTCCCAAGCGGTGTCACTCCCTGTTGCAACCGGGAGTCGAAGGTCTTAGGATGAACTATCCGCAGCAATAAAGCAGTCGCCAGCTTGCACCACCGGCATTGAAGAAAACCTATGGCTGACGCAGAAGCCACGCGAGCAAGATCGACGAATCGTCGACAGAGTCAGTTCGCAGTCGGCGAAGTCGTTGCCGGCAATTACGAGATTCTCGGTGAAATAGGCAAGGGCGGCATGGGGGTGGTATACCGTGCCCGCGACCTTAAGCTGGAACGCTCGGTAGCGCTGAAATTCCTTCCCGACGAAGTCCTTGCCAGCGAGAAAGACAAACAGCGCTTTATCAAGGAAGCCCGGCTCGCCGCGGCCCTGGACCATCCCAACATCGGTTCGATCTATGGGATCGAGTCCACGGGCGACGGCCGGACATTCATCGTGATGGCGTTCTATGACGGACAGTCGCTGGCCCAGCGAATTCATCTCGGCGGCCCCATGAAGCTGTCCGAAGTTCTGGATACCGCGAAGCAAATGGCGCGAGGGCTGGCGGAGGCCCATGCGCACAGCATTATTCATCGCGATATCAAGCCATCCAACGTGATGTATACCAGCTCCGGATTGTTAAAGATCGTAGACTTCGGCCTGGCACATGTAAGCGAGCAGACGGCCACGCTTACGCACGGTGGTGCTGGGACGGTCGGGTATATGGCTCCCGAACAGTCGCTAAGCCAAGGAACGGATGAGCGAGCTGATATCTGGGCTTTGGGCGTAGTGCTGGCAGAGATGCTGACGGGACAAAACCCGTTCCAGCGTGACAGCGTCCCCGCCACGGTGCTGGCGGTGCTGAACGAGCCCCCGGCCTCGCTGGGAGACACACCGCTCGAAGTACAGCGCATCGTGTATCGCGCATTATCGAAGGACCGTTTGAAGCGCTACCAAACCTGTTCGGAGCTACTGAAGGACTTGGAAAGAGTCAGCGCGGTAGTTGGCGAGACGAACGAGCCACGTGAGACGTACTCGTCGAAACACACGAAGCCGCCGGCGGATCTTCGACGGTCCAGGGAAGAAGCTTCCAGGTCTGCCCTGAATCTGCGGTTGCCCGGCTCTCGCCGACGCACCTGGATCGCGGTTGCCACGGTCGCCGTGCTCTTCATTGCGGCTGGAACCGTTGCGTGGCTAGGAGTCGGCCGAGGATGGTTGCAACATCGAGCAGCCGACCAGCAAAATGCGCCGGCCAACATCCCGAGCCCAGCGGTCCTCGCGTTGCTTCCGTTCACGCCGGTCGGGGAGGACACACACCTGAGCGCGCTCGGCCAGGGACTCGTGGAGAGCGTCGGGGCAAAGCTGAGCAGCCTGGCAGAAAACCACTCCCTTGAAGTGCTGCCTGCGCGCAATCTGCGCGAGAAGAACGTGACAACGCTGGCTGATGCGCGTCGCCAGTTCGGCGCAAATCTGGGGCTTGCGGTGAACCTGGAGCGGACCGGAGATCTGGTGAAGGTCACGTATACGCTGCAGACTGCCCAGGGCGGCATTGCCGTGGGCGGAAATTCGATTACAGTCCCGGCCGCGGACGTGTTCGCTGTAGAAGACAATGTCGTGGAGGGTACGGTCAACGCGCTACACCTGAAGCTTCGGCCAGAGGAGCAAACAGCACTTAAGCTGCATGGAACTGCCTCGCCTGACGCCTACAACTACTACATACAGGCACGCGGATACCTGGTGGACTACACCAAGACGGGAAATCTAGACGATGCCGTTGTGATGAGTCAGGAAGCCTTGAAGGTTGATCCCAACTTCGGCGCCGCCAAGGCAAGTTTGGGCGAATCGTACTGGCGCAAGTACGCGCTGACAAAAGACCAGCATTTGACCGGAAAAGCAAAAGAAGAATGCAATTCCGCCATCAAGCTGGGCAACGCGGGAGCAGCGGGCCACATTTGCCTGGGGCTGGTGTACGGCGGAACCGGAAATTATGGCGAAAGCGCCTCAGAATATCGCATTGCGGCAGAACTGGAACCCGGCAACGAGAGCGCAGCGATTGGACTGGCAACCATGCTGGAGCACGAGGGCAAGGTCGATGAAGCGGAGGCGGCGTACCAGCGCGTGATCGATGCGCATCCGCAGAGCTACTTCGCGCACAACGCCATGGGAGGGTTCTACTACCGTCGCAGCGAGTATGAGAAAGCTATCCGGATGTTTCAGAAGGTCACCGAACTGGCCCCCGAAAACTATGCAGGCTACGTGAACCTGGGCGGAACCTATAACGATTTGGGGCGTTTTCTTGAAGCTCTGGAACCGTTGAAGAGATCGATCGCCCTGAAGCCCAGCTATGCCGGCTATACGGACTTGGGTACGAGCTATCTTGGGCTTCACAAGCTGACTGAGGCAGCGGAAGCTTATAAGCAGGCGGTCAAGATTGATCCCAAACAATATGTCACTTGGGGAAACCTGGCGTCGGCCCAGGATTATTCCGGCGCGAAACAGCAGGCAGCGGCTTCCTACGGTAAGGCAACCGAGTTGGCCAGTGAGGAACTGAAAGTCAACCCGCATGACATCGACGTACTGGGCGACATGGCGGTCTACTATGCCGGTCTCGGTAAGAAGGAGCAGGCGGAGAAGTACCTGGGACAGGCCCTTCAGTACGGCCATGGCGAAAAGGAGTTGCTGGCAACCGCGGCGCAGGTTTACAACGATCTCGGCGAGACAGGGCTTGCATTGGAATGGATGAGCAAAGCAATCGACGCCGGCTATTCCGCGAGAAAGTTTCAGGATCTTGTCGCATTCCAGAACCTGGTGGATAATCCGCGATACCAGGAAATCGTTGGCAAAGCGCAGCATCACCAGTAGCGCGGCCTTTATCCAGGCTTATTTTCGTGTTACTCTTAGCCGCCGAATAACTGCGTTTCCATGGTGGTTTCAGGCACTGCTGCTGCACCGAGGGAACGAAAGCCGAAAGGGAGACCGATGAGCGACAACAAGAATGTATGCAGCAGTGGATGGCATGGGGTCCATGGCAGCACCGTCACGTTGGAGAACTACAGCACTACTGCTGTTACGGTCAATGACTGTGGCAATCCTGCCTGTCCATTTCCTTTCTCGAGTCCGCCGCCAGGCTTTTCTGTTCCTGCCAAAACGGGTAGCAACCCCGGGACCACGCAGGCCACGCTGAAAAGCACTGCCGGAACTTATTGTTACTGCACTTCCGGTTGTCATGACAAGAAAGAAGATACAAATCCGAAGACGGTGATCATCTCGTAAGAACTACAAGCCGGCGTGGGTGATTACTCCCGAGAAGTCGTCTTTTCAGAAGCCATCCAGGCAGGTGTTCTCAAGTGACGCTATCAGGCCAATGCACTCATTGAAGGATTGCGGGAGTATTGAGGTCCACTCGGAAGTTCCTCATGAGTCACCGCAGCGCCCCAGCCAGGACACGCTCGAATAAAGAGCCATAGATACACCAAGCTCACCAGCCAATACACGGTGCTCCCTTGGCCCATGTGCGCCCCGCTGCGGGCTCGCCGATGTGCCCGGCGGCTGCGGCCTTATGATTCCCTTACGTTGCCTTTAGGTCTTATTGACAGTTCTAGAACCATACTGCGGGAATGCATGCCTTAGGCGTCGTCCTCATCGATGTGATCATTGCACTGTTTCTCTTTGGCCTGGCGGGCTCGGCAGTGGTAGTCCTGATCTCGTTTGTCGAGGATTTCCACGAATTATTTGCTCCGGACGACTCAATACCAGCGCCCGCGCGCCCGCAGCAATCCACTCCCAAAATATCCGCCAGCGCCAGCTTTACCGCGCCGAAATCCGGCTCCAGGTAGCCTGCCTGGAAGAGACGCCTTCATGCGCAGAATGCGCGCATGAAAGGGCACGCGGCAGCGATGCGTACGGGGCCGGTGGAAAAGCAAAAGCAGGTCCCTCGACTCCCCTTCACTTTGTTCAGGGTCGCTCGGGATGACGCCCTGTTGGGGCGCGTGCGCAGTTCCAACTATTTTGGGGGCTGGCGAGAAACAAAGGGCAACGGCAAAAGCAAAAGCATAGGGCCGCGGTTCGCGCGGCCCTATGCTTCAGTGGCAGGGAAGCTCTGGTTACAACGCGGATCCGTTTCGACCAATGGACAGCTCAATCTGCTCGTTCGAGACGGACAACTCCCAAAGAGCGTTCTGCTCGAGGGCACGCTTCTCGCCGGCCAACGTCTGGAGAAGGAAGAACAGGTTCGCTCGCGAAACAATCTGGCGTGGAATCTCCGGTGTATTGGTGGAGTCGGTCATGGTGTTTTGGCACCTCGTTCCGAAATCTCTGCGGGTGATGTTTCCTACCGTAAGGCATCTGATTTTCTGCGCTGTACAAAACAGCTCACGAAAGCACAGAAATCGGAAATGCCCTGTATGTGATTCGAGGCACCCGGTTCATTCGGGGAGCCCACTCATGCGCAAAAAACGCGCAGGGATTTGGCGCCCAGGCGAATGAGAGATGGGCCAGGCTTGCGCGGCGCTGGGGGTTGCGCGAAGCTGGAGAGATGCTGGAATCGATGGAGAACTTACTGCAGAGAGCGGAAATTGCGCATGGACATATGTGCGCGGGGCAGATACTGGGCACGCGGATGGCGCTGCTTGGTCTGAAGGGCATCGGGATCGAAGATCCGCTGGGGACGGACCGGAAACGGATGATTGTTTATGCGGAGATCGACCGGTGCGCCACGGATGCGATCAGCCTGGTGACGGGCTGCAGGCTGGGCAAGCGAACGTTGAAATTTCGCGACTGGGGAAAGATGGCGGCCACGTTTGTCGACCTCGCGTCGGGGAGCGGACTGCGGGTGGTGGCGCTGGAGAATTCACGCGACCTTGCCATGCAGCTTCATCCTGAGATTGAAAGCAAGAAACAGCAGCAGATGCTGGCTTACCGGGAACTCAGCGACGAACTGCTTTTCAAGCTGCAGAGGGTTCGGGTGAATGTTGCCGGGGCTGAGCTGCCGGGCACGAGGGTGGATCGGGAGATATGCGCGCGCTGCGGCGAGGGGATTAATTTCGGGAGGTTTGAGGAGGTTGAGGGAGAGAAGCTTTGCGTCAGTTGCGCGCATCCTGAGCTTTGCTACTGGACGGCGGAGTAATTCCCCTCCCGAAACTTGGTGGAGTGGGGGTGCGGATGAATTCCCTTGCCAAGTTTGACCGATAGTTCGTTTCTGTATCGAGATTTCTCGTAATGTGGGGCAAGGTTCCAGCCCGCGCCGGCAACCCTCGCATCCTGTACCGGTCGCTAACCGGTATCGAGATCATTGGCTGTTTTATGGTCGAATCCTGGCGGCTCGACAGTTGTTCTGTTCTGTAAGGTTCCACAGAACCCACAGCAAGAACGCCAGCGCCAGTCCTACCGGAATCAGAAATAATGTTGTGAGATGCATGGTCCGCTCTTCCGCGTCGATTCCTGGATCGAGCAAAATCGCTCTTCCGCGGCAACCGATCTGGATCAAGAAGACGCTCCAAAGCATAAAGAGGGGGAAGACAAACGATAAGGTGTTTATAAAGAACTTTCCCGGCTAATTACGGGGCGGGTGGAAGTTCACGCAGTCTGCGGTTGCGCTTCCGTGGGGGATATCCTTGACATGGTTATGGCTGCGCATTTCTTATCTTAGACAGGCCTTCTTTCTGGAAGTCGGGCTGGAGTGTGCGCGATTGGATGAGGCGTGCTTTCCGGTTGGATTTTCGGGGGTGACCGTGTCGAACAGGAAACAGAAAGTGAGCTGAGTCACTGGTTTGAATCTGGCAGTGGGTTAGAGTGTTGTTGCCGGACAAGTCAGCGATTTCATGTTCCACAGCCTGCGCCGGAAGCACTGGAGGCCAGGAAGATTCCCGGAGACAAACTCTTTTGCAGGCTCCCGCCCAGGCGGAAGCGCCTGCGCCCTGAGCGGCCGGTTGGGTCGCCGGGGGCGAGTAAAGGATGAGTGTGACGACGAGTTTTGCGATGTTGGCGGCTGCGGCCGCCGGAGCGGGAAGCGGCATCACGATGCTTCCGCTGTTGTTGTTAATCCCACTGATGTATTTCGTCATGATCCGTCCGCAGCAGAAGCGGCAGAAGCAGTGGCAGCAGATGCTGAGCAGCATCAAGACGGGCGACAAGGTGACGACCGCGGGGGGCATTCGCGGGATCATCATGTCGATCAAGGACGATGTCATCATCATTCGCGTGGCGCCGGACAACATCAAGATGGAAGTGGCGAAGAGCGCGATTGCATCGGTGACGACGCAGGAAGAACAAGGGAACTAGGGGCGAGGGACTAGGGACTTGGGACTAGGAAGGACCTGATACCGAGGGGACAGGGCATCGCAGATGGAAGTCGTAAAATCGACAACGGTTCGAATTAGAGAATTGGAACAATGAAGAAAAATCTCAAACAGAAGCTTCTGATCATCATTGGAGTGCTGGTTGTTTTCCTGTACGGCGCATTCTTTGGCTTCGACGCGCCGAAGTTTGGCGGCGGCCAGCCGCTGCTGAGCCAGCTGACCCAACATATCCATCGCGGGCTGGACCTTCAGGGAGGCGTTCACCTCATCCTGCAGGTACAGGTGAAAGAGGCGGTGGGCACCGAGACCGACAACACGCTCGCGCGGATTGAACAGGATTTGAAGACGGCGAAGCTGACGGTTTCGCAGGTTTTAAAGCCGGATCCAGTCAATAATCCGCAGTCGATTCGGATCGAAGGGATCAATCCGGCTCAGTTCAGCGCCGTCCATTCTCTCATCGACGGCAAGTACTCCAACGAGTACGACATCGGCGGTGGGAGCGACAATAGCCTGAACGTCACCATGAAGCCGAACATCGAGAAGGCCCTTGACGACAAGACCGTGGCGAACACGATCGAAGTGATCCGCGACCGCGTGGACTCCCTTGGCGTGACCGAGCCGGTGATTCAGCAGTACGGATTAGGTGACAACCAGATATTGGTGGAGTTGCCGGGTATCGATGATATTGACCGGGTGAGGAGCATTATCACCTCGACGGCGCGCCTGGAGATTCACGCGGTGGTTGGTGGACCGTATCCGGATGAGCAGGCGGCCCTGGCCAGTGTAGGCGGAGCGGTTCCGCCCGATCAGGAGTTGCTCCACGGCTCGGGCTCGATGGCTACCGGCTCGGATGCGGACAGCGTGTATGTCCTGCAGCGGGTTGCGATTGTTTCCGGCACTGATTTTCGTTCTGCTGATCCTGGGACTGATTCCAACACCGGACAGAGGACTGTTCACTTCACGCTCACCAACGAGGCGGGCGACAAGTTCTGGGAGTACACCAGCGCCAACGTGGGGCACAGCATGGCTGTGGTTCTGGGTGGGCGGGTGAAGGAAGTGGCGAACATTGAGAGCGCGATCCGCGATTCCGGCGAGATCCGCGGCAGCTTCTCTACGGATGAGGTAACAATTCTGTCGAAGATGCTGAGGACGGGCGCACTTCCGGCATCCATCAACTACCTGGAAGACCGCACCGTGGGCGCGTCGCTGGGAGCGGATTCAATCAAACAGGGTGTGACAGCGGCTATCGTCGGCGTACTGCTGGTGATGGTCTTCATGCTTGTCTATTACCGGGGGTCGGGAATCAACGCGGACCTGGCGCTGTTTCTGAACCTTGTGATTTTGCTGGGATTCATGGGCTTTTCAGGCGCGACGCTTACGCTGCCGGGCATTGCCGGAGTGATTCTGACCATCGGTATGGGCGTCGACTCGAACGTGCTGATTTTTGAACGCATTCGCGAAGAGATGCGGGCGGGGAAGGCTCCATCGGCAGCCGTCGATCAGGGGTTTGCGCACGCATGGACGACGATTCTTGATACGCACGTCACGACGATTGTGTCGGCGGCAATCCTGTTCCTGTTTGGCAGCGGGCCGGTGAAGGGATTTGCAGTGACCTTGACCTTTGGTCTTGCGGCCAACCTGTTCACGGCGGTGTATGTATCGCGGGTTATTTTTGATACGCACGTCAACAATCTGAAAACCGGAGAGGTTGTTTCGATCTAGAAGCAGGGAACAAGGGAACAAGGGATCAAGAGGACCCGGCGAAGCCAGGACCTCAGGAATGGAACGGGGAGTGAGGAACGGGGAGAGAGGGAGTGCATGGATTGTCAAGCAGAGATAGACAGCGTCAATCCGATTTCCCTTGGCCCCTTGTTCCCTCGGCCCCTGCTTTAGGAAGGCAGAGAACCAGTGGAATTCTTTCGTAGCGTTAACGTCGATTGGTTGGGGAAGAAGTGGTATTTCCTGGCCTTTTCTTTGATTTTCAGTGTTTCGGGCCTTATTTCGATGGCCTTTCACTGGTCGCACCCGGTGGGCGGGGTGCGCAGCCCGGTGCCATTGGGCGTGGACTTTCGCGGCGGGACCCAGGTTGAGGTGCAGTTCAAGCAGGCGCCGGATATCGAGCAGATTCGTCAGGCCACGGCGACGGCCGGTATTCGCGACGTGAGCATCGTGAACTATGACATCCCCAGCCATCATGAAGTCCTGGTCAGCCTTCCGGAGCAGCATGCCGAGTCGGCGCTCGATACTGGGCGGCAACAAATTTTTGACGCACTTCGCGCTAAATTCGGCGAGAACTCGTTTGATATCCGCAATGTGACGGTGGTGGGTCCGACGGTGGGCAAGCAGCTTGAGAAGCAGGCGACGCTGGCGACGCTGTACTCGCTTTTGGGAATGCTGATTTATCTCTGGTTCCGATTCCAACTCATCTACGGCGTCGCAGCGGTGGTGGCCTGTTTTCATGACACCCTGATCACGGTCGGCGCTTTTGCGCTGCTGGACTCATTTGGTTTCAAGGGAATGGAGATCAGCCTCACGGTGATTGCGGCGATTTTGACGCTGGTTGGCTACTCCATGAACGACACGATTGTTGTGTTCGACCGCATCCGGGAAAACCTGAGGTTGAGCCGGCGAGAATCGCTTCCTGACGTGGTCAATCGGAGCATCAATCAGACGCTGAGCCGAACGGTTTTGACATCGGGCCTGACGTTTTTGACAGTGCTGTCTCTGTTCGTGTATGGCGGGCCGGTTTTGCGCGGATTCTCGTTTGCCCTGGTGGTCGGCATTTTGATTGGGACTTATTCGTCGATTGCGATTGCGGCGCCGATGCTGGTTGCCTGGCAGCAGTATCGCGCGGGCAGCGGCAAGGCGGCGATTCTTCCGGCGGCGAAGCGGACCCGGGTTTAAATCGTCGCTGTGCACATCTTTTGCAGCAACCTTTGCATGTGTTAGGTAGTTCTGATATAGGTGAAGCACGCTTTAGAGAGCGTTTTACAGCGCGGGAACATTTGAAGTTCCCGCGGTGTCTAAATAGAGGTAATCGACACCCCGATTCGAGGCTGGCCATGTTTGAAGATTCCACATTTGAATCAGGCGGAAGGATCAAGAGCAAGAGCGGTCGCTGGATGATAGTTACAGGTATCATCAACGGCGCGATTTTGATCACGATGATTCTTCTCCCCCTGATCTACCCTGAAGCGTTGCCGAAGGCGATGATGCAAACCCTGCTGGTGGC
>Ga0070713_100003127_pt1 | contig 10895 bp, 9 predicted proteins | sample LARL82metaG_FD_65465 | JGI IMG/M metagenome (GOLD analysis project Ga0070713, IMG submission 65465) | Corn, switchgrass and miscanthus rhizosphere microbial communities from Kellogg Biological Station, Michigan, USA - LAR L8-2 metaG | ecosystem: Host-associated > Plants > Roots > Rhizosphere ... | reverse complement strand
GTCTTGCCGGCGCCGTTCGGCCCGATCAGCGCATAGCGCGCGCCGACCGGCAGGTCGATTGCAATGTCGCGCGCGACCGGAAGCGATCCGAAGGCCTTCGACAATCCGCGGGTGGCTAAAGCGATAGCGGTCATCTCGCTCTCCACCGCGTGTAGAGCGCGGACAACCCGCCGAGGATGCCGTTCGGCAGCACCATCACCACAGTCACCAGCAGCACGCCGATCCAGAAATACCAGTATTGCGGCGCGATGCCGGAAAACTGGTCGCGCGCCACCATGAAAATCGTGGCGCCGATCAACCCGCCATAAAGGCGTCCGGCGCCGCCCAGCACCAGCATGACCAGCACGTCGGCGGAGCGCTGGAAGCTGATGGATTCGAGCGAGACATTTTCCGTGGTCTGCGCCAGCAGGGCGCCGGCAAGGCCGGCCACCGCCGCGGCGAGCGTGAAGGCCTTGCGGATATGCGCGCGGCTGTCGGCGCCGATGGCCGGCATGCGCACCCAGTTTTCGCGGATGCCGCGCAACGCGAGACCGAATGGCGAATTCACCAGGCGCCGCGCACCGAGGAATACGACAAAGAGCATCGCCAGCGAATAGGCGTAAGCGGTGTAGCCATAGAGGTCGAATTTGAAAACTCCGAGCACCGGCCAGATTGACACGCCCTGCAGCCCGTCGCTGCCACCCGTAAGCCAATGGGCGCGGTTGGCCGCCTCGAAGGCGAGCAGACCGAGGCCGAGCGTGATCATGATCAGCGTGAAATGCCGGAAGCGTGAGATGATGAAGCTCACGGCAAAGCCGACAAGTCCGGCGATCGCGGCCGCCAGGATGAGGCCTGTGAGCGGCTCGCCCCAGCCAAACTTCGAGATCAATCCGGCTGTATACGCCCCGATGCCGAAGAAGGCCGCGTGGCCGAGCGAGACGATCCCGGCATAGCCCAGGATGAGATCGAGCGAGAGCGCAAACAGCGCCGTGATGGCAATCTGGCTCGCCAGCGACAGGTAATTTGGAAACAGCACGAAGGGCAGCAATGTCGCCAGCCAGAATGCAATCTCCAGCGGGTGCCAGCGGCTTTGCGCTTGCAGGTATTGTTGCGGGGTCGCTGCGACGCTCATGCGCTACCGCCTCCCGAACAGGCCGGCCGGGCGCCACATCAGCACCGCCACCATCACCAGATAGATCAGGAAGGCGCCGAGTTCAGGCGCGTAATATTTGCCCGCGACGTCGCTGACCCCGATCAAAATGGCCGCGATGAAGGAGCCGGCGATGGAGCCGAGCCCGCCGACCGAAACGATGATCAGCACATAGACGAGATAAGTGAAGGCAAAATTCGGATCGAGGCCGACGATCTCGATCGCCAATGCGCCGCCGAGGCCGGCGAGGCCGGAGCCGAGCGCGAAAGTTGAGGCGAAAGTGCGATCGACGTCAATGCCGAGGCCGCGCGCCATGCGTTGATTGTCGACGGCCGCCCGTACCTGCGCGCCGAAGCGCGTGTATTCGAGGCCGGCAACCAGCAGCATCGTCACCGCCAGCGCAACCCCGATCAGAAACAGACGGTATTTGCCGAGGCCGATACCGAGCAAGTCGATCGAGCCGCGTAACAGCTCCGGCGTTTCGATCGGCTGGTTTGCCGTGCCAAAGATATACGCCGCGACTGAAACGGAAATAAAAGCAAGCCCGATGGTGAGCAGCACCTGGTCGAGATCGCTGGCGCGGTAAAGCCGGCGGTAGAGGACGCGCTCGAGCGCGACGCTCACGATGGCTGCGGCCGCGAAAGCCATCGGCAGGGTCGCCAGAAAAGGCCAGCGGAAATCATTCGCCAGCGTAATGGAAACATAGCCGCCGAGCATCGCGAAGGCGCAGTGCGCGAGATTGACGAAATTCATCAGCCCGAGCGTCACCGACAGGCCGACCGACAGCACGAATAGCAACATGCCGTAGGCGACGCCGTCGAACAGCACACCTAATACGGGAGGAAGCATGGCCGGGGCGTTGCCTATATTGGTCCGCTCATCCCCGCGACAGGGGATCCAGAATCACAAGCCTTGGAGAGCATAACACCGGATTCCCGCTGTACGGGAATGAGCGAGTTTGTCGCGCTGAATAACGTGATGGGACGACCTTGCGGTCGCCCCATCAGGGTGTCTTTACATCTCAGGCGTTGACTACTTGTGCGTCGGGTCTTTCACGTTCGCGACCGTGTCGAACTCCACATTGACGATGTTATTGCCGACCTTTTCCACCCGCCGGATGTAGACATTTTGCACGATGTCACGTGTGGCCGGGTCGATGGAGATCGGTCCGCGCGGGCTTTCCCATTTCATGCCCTTGGCCGCACCGACTAGCGCGTCGCCATCGGTCTTGCCGCCGGTCTTCTTGAGCGCCTCGTAGATCAGGTGCATGCCGTCATAGCCGCCGACCGCAAAGAAGTCCGGGTTGCGCTTGAACTCGGCATTGAAGGCCTTCACGAAGTCCGCATTCATCTTGGACTTGTGATTGTAGTCGTAGTGCCACGCACTGATCCGGCCGAGAGCAAGATCGCCCAGGCTCTTCACCGCGGTTTCGTCGACCGCCTCACCCGTGCTCATGATCTTGATCTTCTTGGGATCCATGCCGCGCTCGGCAAAAGCCTTGCCGAGAGCCGCCGGCTGCGCGCCGCCCGGCACGAATATGAAGATCGATTCCGGATTGAGGTCTTTCGCGCGTTGCACGAACGCTGAGAAGTCCGGATTGGCGATCGGCATGCGGACAGACCCGACGATTTCGCCGCCGGCCGCCTTGAACGCTTTCTGGAAGGCGGTTTCGGCGTCAATGCCGGGGCCGAAGTCGGTCACCATCGTATAGGCCTTCTTGATCTTGCCCTTGGTGCCGGCCCAGGTGCCGAGCGTTTCGCCGATCTGCGGCAGCGTCAACGATACGCGAACGATGTACGGCGACTTTTCGGTGACGATCGAGGTCGCCGCATTCATGTCGACCATGAGCTTCTTGGCTTCGGTGGCAATGCCGGAGGCGCCAAGCGCTTCCGGGGTGAGCGTGAAGCCGGCAAGGATGTCGGCCTTGTCACGCACCACCAGCTCCTGCGCCAGCCGCTTGGCGACATCCGGGTTCGGACCGCCGGTGTCCTTGCGGATGATCTCGATCTTTTTGCCGGCGACGGTGTCGCCGTGCTGCTTCATGTAGAGCTTGATGCCGTTTTCGATCTGCGCCGCGGTGTCGGCGAACTGGCCGGAAAAGGCCGCGATCACCCCGACCTTGATGGTTTCCTGGGCGCCGGCGCCGGCAGGCAGCAAGGCCGCCGTGAGCAAGGCGGCGCTGGCAAATAACACGCGTTTCATTGTGGTCCTCCCCTGAACCTCATTTGCTTGGTTTTGTTGCCGTTAGAATGCCTGACCTTGGGCGCAAAGAAAAGCGCCGCGGAACAGGGCTCCGCGGCGCATTTGGTTGGATGCCTCACTATTGGCGCACAAACGCTGGGTCAGACCAGCGACACGGTCGCCCGCTCGTAGGTGGCGCTGCCCATCTTGCCTTCCGGGAAGATGCCGTGGGCAGCAATCCATTCGAAGGATTCCTCATAGACTTCTTTGGTATAGGGCTCGAAAACCAGCCTTTCGCCGGGGCCCCAGCGCCGCGTGTCCATTTTCGCATGGAAACGGTCGGGGAATTCCTTCTTGTAATAATGAGTATAGAGTTCGGGCCGCAGGTCGATATCGCGCTGGGCCTTGCGCAGGGCGCGGAAGAACTTGCGCAGGTCTTCCGGGTCGGGATCGCCGTGGATCATGGTGCCGATCATGAAGGTGCAGTCGATCACCTTCCGGAAGCCAAGCTGCTCGGCAAAGTAGTAGGGCCCGCCGAACAGATGGACGGCAGGCGCCGTGCCCTCGAACAGTTTTTCCATGCGCGCGAACAGCATGCCATCGGCGTAGACGAGGTTGATCTGCTCGGGCTTGAGGTACTGCTCGAGCGCCTGCACCGTCGAGTAATGGCTGCCCGACTGGTAGCCGACCGAGACCGGCACGCCGGCCAGACCGGATGGATCCTTGATCTTTGAATCGGCGGCGACAAAGACGCCGGCCGGCGCCACGGAATAGACATCCGTATACATCTTGCCGTGGCCGTTGGAGGCCGCAACGTTCACCGTCCAGTGGCAGGCGCAGCTCACGTTCGATTTGCGGCCTTCCTCGAAGGACTGATAGGCGCCGACCTTGTCGCCTTTGTCGTGGATCTTGCCGTCGGTCGCGCGCATCAGCTCGCGAAATTCGTATTCAAGGCCTTCCTTGCGGAAGTAATCCTTCTCCTCCGCCACCCATTCCTGCAGGCGGAAATGCGGTTCGATCAGGAATTTTGCCATTGTCGTCCTCCCTATACTAGCAACATGAGTCTTGAGCGTGATTATCCCCGCGTTCGGCGACGCGCCGGGCGCGGATCATCTTGACGTGGTCGTCCATCAGCGCGCGCGCGGCACCGGCGTCGCGTAGCTCGATCAGGTCGGTGAGCTTCGTGTGAATGTCGAGGATGTGCTGCGCCAGTTTCGGCGTCGCGGTGACATTGCGGCGTGGCCATGACACGTGCTCAAGCGAGATGAGCTGCACGACCAGCACGCGGTTGTGCGAGGCCTCGGCCACGGCGAGGTGGAAATCGCGCGACAGGCGCGTGAAGACATCGAGATCGCCCATGACGGCTTGCGCGTCGGCGAGCAGCTGGCGCAATTTGGCAATATCGTCGGCGGTCGCGTTCTCGGCTGCGAGTTCGGCGCCCAGCGTTTCGATAGCGCGTTGCGCGTCCATGATCTCGGCGGCAGAGACGCCGGTGAGATCGAGCTGCACAGCCAGCGCTTCGGCAAACAGGCGCGGGTTGCCCTGTGCGATGCGCGCGCCGCCGCCTTTGCCCATGCGGATTTCGACGATGCCGAGCGCTTCCAATGTGCGCAGCGCGTCGCGCGCGACGATGCGGCTGGCCTTGAAGCGGGCGGCGAGGTCCTTCTCGGTACCGAGGAAATCACCGGGCTTGAGCTTCTTGGCGAACAGGGCGTCGCGCACCCAGGCGACGATCTGCGCCGACATCGAGGAGGAGCGGCCGGCAAACATGATGCGGGCGGTGAGTTCACCGCTCATCGTCACCGGTTGCCGCAAAGTCCCAGCCTTGGCCGTGCGTGGCATGTCCGCGCCTCTGGTCAGGGGCGGTAGTATGTACGTCCGGATCAAATAGTAAAGATACTATCTTATAAATCTATGGATAAATTTACCTTTAGACGCAGATAGTTAGCGGTGATCGCGCTTACGTGGGAAAGGATACGCCCCTACCAGGGGCCTCGACAAAAAATATGGGCGATTATGCACGCGGGTTCTCTGACCTCATCCTGAGGAGCCGCGCGAAAGCCGAAAACTTAATCGGTGAAGCGGGAGCGGCTCACGCCACCTTCTTTCCCCACAGCCGCGCCGAGGCAATGTCGGCGCCCTTTCGAATGGCGGCGAGCTTGAGCCACACCACCGGCTCGATCACCCATTCGCGTTTGGTGAAAGTGCCAAAGCCGCAATCGGTCGACGCCACCACGCGTTCGCGTTCGCCAACCGCACGCACGGCCTCTTCGATGCGGCGTGCCACGACTTCCGGATGCTCGACGAAATTGCTGGTGGTTTCCACCACGCCCGGAATCAGGAGCATGTCTTTCGGCAGCGGATGCTTCTTGAGCGCGTCATATTCATGCGCATGGCGCGGATTGGAGAACTCGATCGACAGCGCGCCGACCTTGGCCTGATAGAGAGCCGGGAGAATTGTCCCTAGCGGCACATCATGAATGTGCGGGCCTTCCCAGTTGCCGTAACAAATGTGCAGCCGGACGCGGTCGCGCGGAATACCGGCGATCCCGTCATTGATCGCCTGGACATGCCGCTCGACGCGCTTGACGAAACCGGCATCGTCCAGGTCCCGATACATCATGGTGCGGTCCATCGCGAGATCGGGTGCGTCGATCTGCAGAATCAACCCGGCTTTATGGATCGCCTGATATTCATTCTTCATCTCGCGCGCGATCGCATCGAGATAGTCATCATGCGTCTTGTAATGGGCATTGAGCATGGTGGTCGAAATGATGCCGGGCGAGGGCGCGGTCATGAACCGCTCGGAAAAGGCGCCGAGCTCGCTGGCAATCTTGTTGAAGCCGGCAATCTCCTCGTTGATCGGCTTCATGTCCTTGTACTTGATGTCGGCTTGCGCCTCCGGTGCACCCTGCTGGCTTTTCGGCGCGCTTGGAAAGCGCCGCATCAGATAGGCGACCAGGTCCGGAAATTCCTCGAATTCGCGTCCGCGCCGCCGCTTCGACACACCGCCAAAGCCGGTCATGCGCTGCGGCACGTAGGTCTGGAATCCGATGCGCCGCTGCTCGCCGTCATTACCGACGTCGATGCCCGCTTCCATCTGTTTTTTGACGACATGGCGGACCGCCGCATCCATTTCCGCAGCCATCACCTTCGGGTCGTAGTCCTTGCCTTCCTCCTGGGCCACCAGGAGGTCGGACAGTTTCTCGTTGCGCGGCAGGCTGCCGACATGAGTGGTCAGGATACGGTCCCGGCTGAAGATCATGAACAGACTCCGACTTGTGAAGTGCACCGCGAATGAGGCCGCACCTTAGCGCCAAATGCCACGCGGTACAGCAATCGGGGCGAGAAGTGCGCTACAGGCCCGAAATATAATCATATTGCGGCGGCCGACCGCGCCTCGCATAGTTTGGGCAACGACGAAAGGCCGTTGGGCTTTGTCCCACCGCAATGTCCGGCCGCATAGGGCCGGGACACAATATGTCCTTCCATACACCAGGGGGGAAGTCATGAAACGTCGTGAATTTTTGCGCGCCGCCGGTGCGGGCCTTGCGGCTTCAGCGATCGCCGCGCCCGCGATCGCGCAATCGACGCCGGAGCTGAAGTGGCGGCTCACCGCGAGCTGGCCAAAGTCACTCGACACTCTGTATGGCATGTGTGAGGACTTTGCCAAAAACGTCGCTGAAAGCACCGATAACAAATTCCAGATCCAGGTTTTTGCCGCTGGCGAAATCGTGCCCGGCCTGCAGGTCCTCGATGCGGTGCAGAACGGCACCGTCGAGATGGGCAACACGGCCGGTTACTATTATTGGGGGAAGGATCCTTCATTTGCTTTCGCGACTGCAATTCCATTCGGGCTAAATGTGCGCCAGCAGGACGCCTGGCAGTTGCGCGGCGGCGGCATCGAGCTGCTCGACAGTCTGTTCGCTGACTTCGGCTGTTACGGAATGCCAATGGGCAACACCGGCGCGCAAATGGGCGGCTGGTTTCGCAAGGAAATCAATACGCTCGACGATCTCAATGGATTGAAATTCCGCATCGGCGGCTTCGCCGGCAATGTCATCAAGCGCCTTGGCGTCGTGCCGCAACAGATTGCGCCGGGCGACATCTATCCGGCGCTGGAAAAGGGCACGATCGATGCCGTGGAATGGATCGGCCCCTACGACGACGAAAAGCTTGGTCTGTCGAAGATCGCTAAATATTATTACTACCCCGGCTGGTGGGAGGGTGGCGCGAACGGACATCTCCTGATCAACCGCGCGAAATGGCAAAGCCTGAGCAAGACGTATCAGACGATCGTGACCACATCGGCGCGCGAGGCGGGCTTGCGCACGACGGCCAAATACGACCTCATCAATCCGCCGGCGATGAAGCGGCTGATCACAGCCGGCACCCAGCTTCGAGCCTTCTCACCCGAGATCATGGACGCCTCCTTCAAGGCCGCCAACGAAACCTATGCCGAATTGGCAAGGACGAACGCCCGGTTCAAAAAGATACTCGACAGCATCATGGCCTTCCGTCAGGACAGCTATTCGTGGTGGCAGGTCGCGGAGCTGTCGTTCGACCTGTTCCAGGTGAAAATGTTGGGCCGGTCGTAAGTCATACGTAAATGTCCTGCGAATGAGGCCATAACGGCTGCCGCAGGCGCGGAAATATAATCACATTGCGGCGGCGGCCCACGCCTCGCATAATTCCCCAAAATGAGCGGCGTTTGCCGCCTGGGAGGAAGCAATGACGGTTGCCGTCGCGGCCGGCGCGGTGGGCGCAATCCCGCGTGATTACAATTTTGCCGCCGATGTACTGCAAAGCAATCTTGCGGCGGGCCGCGCCAACAAGGCGGCCTATATCGATGCGCGCGGCACGCACAGTTACGGCCAGCTTGCCGATCGCGTGGCGCGCTTCGGCGCGGCCTTGCGCGGCCTCGGCATCAAGCGCGAGGAACGCGTGCTGCTGGCGTTGCTCGACACGATCGATTGGCCCACGGCGTTCCTCGGCTGTTTGAAGGCCGGCGTCGTTGCGGTTCCGGTGAATACGCTGCTCACCGAAGACGACTACCGTTTCATGCTGGCCGACAGCCGGGCGAAATGCCTGGTCGTGTCGGAAGCGCTGTTTCCGAGATTTGAAAAGCTTATCGGCCAATCTCCGGATCTCGAACACGTCATCGTCTCAGGCGAGAATCCGAACGGCTATCGTCTCTTCGAAGATTTGATCGGCGCGGACGAGCCGGAACCCTACACCGCGCCGACCACCTGCGATGACATTGCGTTCTGGCTCTACACGTCGGGATCGACCGGCAAGCCGAAAGGCGCCGTCCATGTGCACGCCAGTCTCAAGCTCACCGCCGATCTATACGGCACGCCTGTTGTCGGGCTGAAAGAAAACGACGTCTGCTATTCGGTAGCGAAACTGTTTTTCGCCTACGGCCTCGGCAATGCAATGACGTTTCCGCTGACCGTCGGTGCGACCACGGTGCTCAATGCAGAGCGCCCGACACCCGATGGAGTTGCGGCGTTATTACGAAAATATCCGATCACGGTATTTTTCGCGGTGCCGACATTTTATGCGGCGTTTCTCGCAAGTCCCAACGCACCACAGAAATCCGAGGTGAAGATCCGCCGCTGTATTTCCGCCGGCGAAGCATTGCCGGAAGAAATCGCCAAACGCTGGAAAGACCGCTACGGCGTGGAAATTTCCGACGGGCTCGGCACCACCGAGATGCTGCACATCTATCTCACCAACGCGCCGGGAGCGACGAAATACGGGACGACCGGAAAAGCGGTGCCCGGCTACGAGATCAAGTTGATCGGTGAAGACGGCAATCCGGTGAAAAAAGGCGACATGGGCGAGCTTTATGTGCGGGGCCCGACCAGTGCGATCATGTACTGGAACAACCGCGAAAAGTCGCGATCGACTTTCCAGGGCGACTGGACGCGTTCTGGCGACAAATACATTGAGGACGCCGACGGCTATTACATCTGCTGCGGCCGGCAGGACGACATGTTGAAAGTGTCGGGAATGTACGTGTCGCCGTTCGAGGTCGAGGCCGCGCTTTCGTCGCATCCGGATGTGCTGGAGGCCGCGGTGGTCGGCTGGAACGACGAGCAGAAGCTGATCAAGCCGAAGGCATTCGTGGTGCTGAAATCGCCCGACAAGGCCAATGATGCGCTGGTCCAGGCCCTGCAGGAGCACGTGAAGCAGAAACTTGCGCCCTACAAATACCCGCGCTGGATCGAATTCCGCAAAGACCTGCCGAAGACCGCGACGGGCAAGATCCAGCGCTTCATGCTGCGCGCAGAAGGGCCGGGCCACTGACCGTCATCGCCGGGCTTGTCCCGGCGATCCCGCTTTGGCGGGTACAGTGCCTTCCTAAACGAGATGGCCGGGACCGGCCATGACAACTCATAGACCGAATTTCCCAATGACTCTTTCGGCCTCCGGCTTCCTCGACATCGGCCCGCAGCGGCTGGAGTACCGCTTCGTTGGCCCGCAGCCGGACGCCGCACAGACACTGGTCCTGCTGCACGAAGGGCTCGGCTGCGCGGGACTGTGGGGCGATTTTCCGGAAAAGCTCTCGGCTGCAACGGGGCTTGGCGTTTTTGCCTACTCGCGCGCGGGGTACGGGAAATCGAGCCCGGCCGCACTGCCGCGGCCGCTCACTTATATGCATGACGAGGCGCGGGAGACGCTGCCGCGGCTGCTCGATGCGATCGGCTTCCGGCACGGGCTTCTGGTCGGCCACAGCGACGGCGCTTCTATCGCCGCGATCTACGCGGGCAGCCATCAGGATCACCGCGTCGGCGGTCTCGTTCTGATTGCGCCGCATTTCTTCACCGAAGATTCCGGCATCGCTTCGATTGTCGAAGCGAAGAAGGCCTATGAGACCGGCGATCTGCGCGCGCGACTGGCGCGCTGGCACGCCGATGTCGACAACGCCTTCAAGGGCTGGAATGGCGCCTGGCTCGACCCGAATTTCCGCAAGTGGGATATCACCGAATTCCTCGCTTATATCCGCGTGCCGATACTCGTCGTGCAGGGCGAGGATGATCAATACGGCACGGTGAAGCAAATCGAGATCGTGCAGCAGGAATGCTATTGCCCGGTGGATGTGGCGCTATTGCCGGGTGCGCGTCACTCGCCGCAGCGTGAGGCGCCTGAAGCGACGCTCACGTCGATTTCTGAGTTCGTGGCGCGCGTTGTCGGTAGCGGATAATTGGAGCGGTGCAGCCCAACCAAACGGTCATCGCCGGGCATAGCCGTCCGAAGGACGGCGTGCTTTCGCACGCCTATGTCCCGGCGATCCCACTTAGGCGGGCACAGTGCCTTCCTAAGGGAGATGGCCGGCACAAGGCCGGCCATGACGAGTCACTGCTAAGTCACTTACTGCGGGCGGCGGCCTCAGGGTGACGGATTGAGGCCACGTGGAGTGGCCAATTACTCCGCCGCCTGCTTCGTCGTGGCGCCGTGGGCGGAGACGAGGTAATCCATCGCCGCCTGCACGCCGCCTTTCTTGAACGGCACGCCCGCAAGCGCGAGCGCCATCTCGGTGATGCCGAGTGCGCCGAGCAACATGCCGTCGTTCAGGTCG
>Ga0070713_100003126_pt1 | contig 10898 bp, 10 predicted proteins | sample LARL82metaG_FD_65465 | JGI IMG/M metagenome (GOLD analysis project Ga0070713, IMG submission 65465) | Corn, switchgrass and miscanthus rhizosphere microbial communities from Kellogg Biological Station, Michigan, USA - LAR L8-2 metaG | ecosystem: Host-associated > Plants > Roots > Rhizosphere ... | reverse complement strand
GGCTTGCCCGGCAGCCGGGTTGCGGCAAGCCGGGCCGGGATCAGCACGATTGGGTTCTCGGGTGCGGTTCTGGTCACGGCTGTTGCTTAACTTTGCTCCAATAGCGACAACATGCCCGGTTCGTCCGGGCGCCGGAAGCGTGATAATTCCGTCCCGGCGCGGGAGGGTCGGGCATCGATGTCATCATTCGAGTGGAACAAGATCATTGCCTCGGTGCTCACCGCGATGATCGTCGCAATGGCGTCCGGGATCCTGGCGGGGCAGCTGGTCCGTCCGAAGGAACTGGCGAAGCCGGTCTTTATCGTACAGGGCGCCGAACAGACCGCCGCCGCTCCCGCGGGGCAGGGCGCCGCGGCTGGACCCGAGCCGATCGGGCCGCTGCTCGCCAAGGCCGATCCGAAGAGGGGTGAGCAGCTCGCCAAGGTCTGCCAGACCTGCCATACCTTCAATAAGGGAGGGCCGAACAAGATCGGTCCCAACCTCTGGGACGTCACCGAGGAGCAGATCGCCAGCGTCCCGAATTACCAGTTCTCCGCCGCGTTGGAAAAGGACAAGAACGAAAAATGGGACCCGGAGAAGCTCAACCAGTGGCTTTACAATCCGCAATCCTTTGCCAAGGGGACCAAGATGACCTTTGCCGGGTTTCCCAAAGCGCAGGACCGGGCCGATGTCATCGCCTATCTCGACACTCTGAAGTAGTTCCGAAGGGTGATTTGCCCCTCTCCCCGCTCGCGGGGCGAGGGCTAGGGTGAGGGGCGCTCCCGTGCGCTCCTCGGATGTCGATACGTTTCTCTCCGTAGCGCTTGATTTAGCCGATGCTGCGGGAGAGGTCATTCGGCCCCACTTCCGCAGACCCCTCGCCGTCCACGACAAGGCCGACCTGACCCCGGTCACCGTTGCCGACCGGGCGGCGGAAGAGGCAATGCGTGCGTCGATCGAGGCCCGCTTTCCGGATCACGGCATTATCGGGGAGGAGTTCGGCCGCGCGCGCGAGGAGGCGGAGTTCGTCTGGACACTCGACCCGATCGACGGGACGAAATCCTTCATCAGCGGCGTGCCGCTGTTCGGTACGTTGATTGCGCTGACCCGGGCCGGGCGTCCGATCCTCGGCCTCATCGACCAACCGATCTCGCGCGAGCGCTGGGTTGGCGTCGCCGGCCATCCGACGACGCTCAACGGCGTGGTCGTTCATTGCCGAGGCTGCCGCGATCTCGCCGCCGCTACCCTGTTTGCTACTACCCCCGACATGTTCAAGGCATCCGACGCGGCGGCCTTTGCCCGGCTGTCGAAAGCGGTCAAGCTGACGCGCTTCGGCGCCGACTGCTATGCCTACGGTCTGGTTGCCGCCGGGTTCATCGACCTCGTTCTTGAAGCCGAGCTCAAGCCGTACGATTTCTGCGCGATGGTTCCGATCGTCGAAGGGGCGGGCGGCATCGCCACCGATTGGCGGGGGGCGCCTCTCGACCTCACTTCAGAAGGCCGCGTCCTGATCGCCGGCGATCGGCGTACCCATGAAGCGGCGCTGGCGCTCCTCGACGGTTGAGCTGTTCGTGCGGAGATAAAGTAATGCGCAGAGCTTCTGTAGTCTTCGGCGCGCTGCTCGTGGCGCTCGGTACGGTTTCTGCCGCATTCGCCGCGACGACGCCCGGAATGTCCTTGTTCGGCGACCTCAAATACGGCCCCGACTTCAAGCATTTCGACTACGTGAACCCGGACGCGCCGAAGGGCGGCACGATGCGCCTTTCCGCGATCGGCACCTTCGACACGCTCAATCCCTATGTGGTCAAGGGCATCCCGGCCGGCGGTATCGGCGGGATCTTCGACACCTTGGCGGTCGCCTCCGAGGACGAGCCCGGCAGCGAATACGGGCTCGTCGCCGAAAAGATCGAGCTCGCCCCCGACAAGCTTTCGGTGCTCTACACCTTGCGCAAAGAAGCGCGTTTCCATGACGGAACCCCGATGACGCCAGAGGACGTCATCTGGACCTTCGAGACATTGCGCGCCAAAGGAGCCCCATCCTACCGCTCCTATTACGGCGACGTCACCAAAGTCGAAAAGGAGGGCGAGCGTGGCGTCCGGTTCTCATTCAAATCCGCGGAGAACCGCGAATTGCCGCAGATCTTGGGGCAGATGCCAGTATTGTCGAAGGCGTATTGGTCCGGGCGCGACTTCGAGAAGACGACGCTCGACCCGCCGCTCGGCAGCGGGCCCTACAAGATCGAGTCGGTCGACCCCGGACGCTCGATCACCTATCGGCGGGTCGCCGATTACTGGGCGGCCGATCTGCCGGTCAGCAAGGGCCGCTACAATGTCGACGTCATCCGTTACGACTATTACCGCGACGCGACGATCGCTCTCGAAGCTTTCAAGGCCGGCCAGTTCGACGTCAAACTCGAAAATTCATCGAAAGATTGGGCCACCGGGTATGACAGCCCGGCCTTGCGCGCTGGCCTGATCAAAAAGGAAGCTATCCCGAACGGGTTGCCGAGCGGCATGCAGGGCTTTGCCTACAACCTGCGCCGGCCATTGTTCCAAGACCCGCGGGTCCGCGAAGCCTTGGCCTATGCCTTTGATTTCGAATGGTCGAACAAGAATTTGTTCTATGGCGCATATGAGCGCACGCGCAGTTATTTCGATAATTCGGAATTGGCGGCGACCAGCGCGCCGCAGGGCGAGGAATTGAAGATCCTCGAAAAGTTCCGCGGGCAGATCCCCGAAAATGTCTTTACGACCGAGTACGACCCGCCGAAATACGACGGTTCGGGCAACATTCGAGACGGCGTGCGGGCGGCGCTGAAACTGCTGAAGGAGGCCGGCTGGACCTTCAAGGGCGAGAAGCTCGTGAATGACGAGACGGGTCAGCCTTTCGAGTTCGAAATTCTACTGGACAACCCGCAGTTTGAGCGGATCGTGCTCCCCTTTGCGAAGAACCTCGAGCGGATGGGGATCACCGCACGCGTGCGCACTGTGGACAATGCGCAATACCAGAAGCGCATGGAAACCTTCGACTACGACATGGCGGTGGTTGCGTTCGGCGAATCATTGTCGCCGGGCAACGAGCAGCGCGATTATTGGGGCTCGCAGGCTGCCGACGAGCAGGGAAGCCGCAACCTGCTCGGCATCAAGAGCAAGGTCGTCGACGAGCTGATCGAGGAGCTGGTCCGGGCGCCCGACCGGGCGAGCCTGGTGGCCCACACGCATGCGCTCGACCGGGTATTGCAGTACGGCTATTACTTGATCCCGCATTACCACATTGCGGCGTTCCGCGTTGCCCATTGGGACAAGTTCCGGCGACCCGCTGTTTCGCCGAAATACGCGGTCGGGCTCGAGACCTGGTGGATCGACCCGACTGCCGAGCAGTCGGTCGAGGCCAAGAAAGGCGAAGTGACGAAACAGTGATCAACCCTCCGGAGCGGGCCCCCACCCTAGCCCTCCCCCGTGAACACGGGGGAGGGAGGGACCCGCGTCAGAGGGAGGGTGGGGGCCGGCACGGGCCGGAGTTCAACTGATGATCGCCTATGCGATCCGCCGCATCGCCCTGATCATCCCGACGCTGTTCGCGATCATGGTGGTCAATTTCGTGATCGTGCAAGCGGCGCCCGGTGGGCCCGTAGAGCAGATGATCTCGCGCCTGAAGGGCAGCACGGTCAGTGCGACCGAGCGGGTCAGCGGCGGCACTGGGGAGTTCAAGACGCAGTCCGGCGGCAACGACACCCGCTACCGCGGCGCACGCGGCCTCGACCCCGCGCTGATCAAGGAGCTCGAAAAGCAATACGGCTTCGACAAGCCGCCGCTCGAGCGCTTCTGGTTGATGATGCGCAACTACATCACCTTCGATTTCGGCACCAGCTTCTTCCGCGACCGCCGGGTGGTGGATCTGATCAAGGACAAGCTTCCAGTCTCGATCTCGATCGGGTTGTGGACGACCCTGATCACCTACCTCGTCTCGATCCCGCTCGGCATCAAGAAAGCAGTCCGCGACGGCAGCCGGTTCGACGTGTGGACCAGCGCCGTCATCATCGTCGGCTATGCGGTGCCGAGCTTTCTGTTCGCCGTGTTGCTGATCGTGCTTTTCGCCGGCGGCAGCTATCTCTCGATCTTCCCATTGCGCGGCCTCGTCAGCGACAATTGGGTCTCACTGTCCTGGCCAATGCGCATCGTCGATTACTTTTGGCACATCGCATTGCCGATCACCGCATTGGTGATCTCCGGGTTTGCGACCCTGACGATGCTGACCAAGAACTGTTTTCTGGAGGAGATCAACAAGCAATACGTATTGACTGCCCGCTCCAAGGGGCTGACCGAGCGCCGCGTGCTCTACGGCCACATCTTCCGCAATGCGATGCTGCTGGTCGTTGCCGGCTTTCCGGCGGCGCTGATCGGCATCCTGTTCACCGGCTCCCTCTTGATCGAGGTGATCTTCTCGCTCGACGGTCTGGGCCTCCTCGGCTTCGAGGCGGCGATCAACCGCGACTACCCGATCATGTTCGCCACGCTCTATGTCTTCACCTTGATCGGCCTGTTACTGAAGCTGATCAGCGATCTGACCTACATGCTGATCGATCCCCGCATCGATTTCGCCGCGCGGCGGGTCTGACCCCCGGACCCTAAGCTCGTTGCCGGATATCAGGTCTAACCGCCGAGCCGGCCGGCGACGACAATAGCGCGGGGCGCTTCGTGCCAAGGATCTTCGGCACGAGCGAACCCGGCATCACGCAATGCCGCCAGATGCGGTTCCAGGCCCTCTACAAAACGGTCGCAATTCAGGAAGTAGCCACTGGGCTTGAGGAGATCGTGGATCGCTCGATAGCAGGCGAAGATTTTTTTCCGATCGCGCAGATTGTGGAGGGCGATTGCGGATACGGCGAGGTCGAAGGGGCCGCCGACCCGCTCTGGCCATGACGGATCGAGCAGGTCGCCGAGCACATAGCTGAGCCGGTCGGAACGACCGGCGAGGCGCTGGCGGGCGCAGTCGAGCATCGGCTGGGAATAATCCTGTAGAGTGATCCGGGCAGCCGGAAAGGCCTGCAGCACCTCCTCGGTGAGGACCCCATAGCCTGCACCAACGTCCAATACCTCCAGCGCGGCATCGCGGGGAAACGGCGTATATGACAACATCTGGCGCAATAGCGGCCGCCGCTCGGGGTCACGAGCTGCGTCCCGCTTGATCCATTCCGCAACGTAATCGGTCGAGTGCCAGTCGTGCGGCAACAGGGTGAAGCCTTTGGGATCATCGGGCATCGGGGCATACCTCCTGGACTGCTTCGTCGAATCGCTGCGGCGCTCGCGCGCGAGAAACTGGCCGGCCCCGACCACGACGGCGGCCGGAATCCGCTCGTAACGGCAGATTAATCCGGTTCCTACAGAATTTCTCGACATGTGCCGATGGATCGGTTTAGTTTCGCACGCATGTTCGCTCTATGTTCCCATAGTAACAATCCGCCGACGGTCGTCCGGCTAAGCTCGCGACTGTGTCGCGAGGTAGCCCAACGCGATTGGAGTCGCTGGTGTCGATAGAGCTGGTCCCGGCCGCCAGTCTCGTCATTGCGATCGTCGGAGCGGCGCTTGCGGTGGCGATCCTTGTTCGCCTTCGCTTCAATCCTGTCTCGCAACAACAGACACTTGAGGCCTGTCTCACCAAGCTCGAGCAAGGATTGCGCGACGAGCTCGCGCGCGGGCGGCAGGAGAGCGCGATGGGCTCCAAAATGTTGCGCGAGGAGGCTGGGACGAGCGCCAGAGCCTTGCGCGAGGAGGTGCGGCATACCCTTCAGCAACTGGGCGACCGCCTCGGTGTCGCCGTGGCGGACCTCGCTCGGAAGTCGGAGACTCAGCAAGACGCGCTGCGCAACACGGTCGAAGGCCGCCTGGATGTGCTCCGCTCGGAGAATGCCGAGAAACTCGAGCAGATGCGGCAGACGGTCGACGAAAAGCTGCAGGGAACCCTGGAGCAGCGACTCGGCGCCTCCTTCAAAATGGTCAACGACTCACTGACCCGGGTTCATGAGAGCGTCGGCGAGATGCAGGTGCTGGCGACCGGCGTCGGCGATCTGAAGCGCATCCTCAGCAATGTCAAATCACGGGGCACCTGGGGCGAGGTGGCCCTCGGCAACATCCTCGAGGAGATCCTGTCGGCCGAGCAGTACGCGCGTAATGTCGAGGTGCGGCCGCGCAGCAACCAGCGGGTCGAGTTCGCGATCAAACTGCCGGGTGACGGTGAGACGCCGCTGTGGTTGCCGGTCGACGCGAAATTCCCGACAGAGGATTACGACCGGCTGGTCGAGGCGACCGACCGGGGTGATCTGGAAGCTGCCGATTCAGCATTGCGCGGCATCGAGACGCGGGTGCGCAGCGCCGGCAAAGATATCTGCGCTAAATATGTGGCGCCCCCGCACAGCACCGATTTCGCGGTGATGTTCCTGCCGACCGAGGGGCTGTTCGCGGAGGTCATAAGACGGCCGGGCTTGGTCGACTGGCTGCAACGCGAATGTCGCATCATGGTGGCGGGTCCGACGACGCTCGTCTCGTTATTGAGCTCGCTGAGGATAGGTTTTCGCACCTTGGCGATCCAACAGCGCTCGAGCGAGGTCTGGCAGGTCCTCTCCGCGGTCAAGACCGAGTTCGAAAAATTTGGCGGAGTTCTCGACAAGGTCCACAAGAAGCTCGACGAGGCGCAGAAGGTCGTCGAGGAAGCCGGTGTCCGCCGCCGCGCAATGGACCGCAAATTGCGGGGTGTCGAGGTGCTGTCGGAGGCAGATGCCAGCGCTCTTCTGGAGCTTGCAGCATCGCCGGCCGCTTTCATAGAGGATGCGCGCGAAGCGGCCGAGTGAGGGACCCTTCAGCCGAGCATTGCGACGCGGCGGCCGGCCCAATCGGGGTGAGGAAGATGGGCGTGCGCCGCCGCCGCGGCAGCGACGCGTTCCCGAAGCTTGTCGGGAAATGGCGTGACGCGGCGAGTCGACAGGTTCACGTGCAGATACATCAATTCCTGCATCGCGGTGCGCTGCTCGGTCGCGAGCATGAACATTTCGTGCGCCAGGTGCAGTCGCTTGTCATCCATGCCGAGGATTTGCGTGCGGACGCGTACGCGATCACCCAATAGCAACTCGCGCTCGTACAAATTGTGCGTCTCGACGACGAAGGTTCCGTTGCCGGTGCTGTCCTTGTATTGACGGCCGATGCCAACGGCGTCGAACAGCATATCCGTCGCGTAGTCGAACAGCACCGTGTAATAGGCGAGGTTCATATGGTCGTTGGCGTCGATCCATTCGGGCCGAACCTCGCCTTCGTAGCGCTCGAAGGGCGCCGGAATGCTCATTGGGCGGGGCGCTCGGCGGCGAGGATCGCGACCGGGTAGGCGTAATGGATCTTCTCCGCCTCGAGATGGACCGGCACCCCGAGCCGATCATCCGCGGCGGAAGCCCTAAACAGCTCGATTATCTTTACGTCGTCGCCCCGCTCGGGAAAGGACCGGGCCAACAGGTTCTGAACCTCGTCCCGCAATTCGTAGAATGTCGATTGCGGCTCCGGCAGTCCGGCGGCGCCGAACAGTCTCTTGAGCTCGGCCAAGCTAAGCGAGCGCACATGCGAGGGGTCGCGCAGACGCTCCAGCCGGTTGAACTCCGCCGCTTTGGCGGGGTCGGCCGAGGCATACATATCGACGACGATGAGACGCCCGCCGGGTGCGCAGACGCGGGCCATCTCTCGCAACACCGCAGCGGGGTCGGGGAAATGGTGCATCGCGAAGCGCGTGACCACGATCGTAAAGCTGTCGTCGTCGAACGGCAGCGACGTGACGTCGCCCTGCTGCCACTCGACGTTGGTCAATCCTTTTTCTGCCGCCAGCGCATGCGCCTGGCCAAGCATCGCCGGGGTCACGTCGATGCCCGTCGCCCGGCGCACACGCGGGGCGAAGGCGCACACCACGATGCCGCCGCCACAGGCCACGTCGAGGACTCGGTCGTCCGGTCCCGGCCGCGCGGCCTCGATGATCATCCGCAGTGCGTCCGCATTGGTGATCGGGGCAGCGGTGCTGAAGACCGTCGCCTGGCGCGTGAACTGGTCGAGGATCAGTCCCTTGTGGCTCCTATCAGTCATTGGAGCGCGCCGTTCGGCAGTACCAGGACCTTGCCCTGTCTGCCGCCCTGCTGTGCCCGGATCAGTGCCGACCGAATCTCCTCGATCGGGTACATCGCGTCGATCGGCGCCTTGAGCACGCCGTCACGGAGCTTGGCCGCGAGGTCGGCATAGATCGCGCGCACCTGCTCGTGTGTGCGCTTGGCTAGACCGCGGCCGAGATTGAACCCCGTCAGGTTGACGCCGCGCATGTTGACGGCCGCTCGGCTCATCACCGGGTCCTGACCCGACATCGAGCCGTAGCTGACGACGACGCCACCCTCGGCGACGCAATCTCCGATCCGCTTGCAGGCCTCGCCGGACACCGCGTCGATGCCGAGCCGGATCGGCGCCCCGCCGGTCGCTGCCCGGGTGCGCTCGGCCAGATCTGGGCCGTCCTTCAGAACGACATCCGCGCCGAGGTCGCGCAGTTCTCCGGCGACATCGTCGCGGCGTACGACATTGACCGTGCTCACGCCGCGCGCCTTTGCCAGCACGATCACGTGCCGCCCGACCGCCGAGTTGGCGACGTTCTGGATCACCCAATCCCCCGGCTTGAGCACGACATGATCCTCCAACAGCAGCAGCGCGGTCGGCGGATTGATGCGCAGCATGGCCGCCTGCGCCAGATCCAGACCCGGCGGGATCGGAATTGCGTCCTCGACCTTGACGCGGCGGCGCTGCGCCCAATTTTCGCGCTGCATGTTGATGACGAGGTCGCCGGGCGTGACCTGGGTCACACCCGAGCCCACAGCCGCGACGCGGCCCAAACCCTCAGCGCCGGGCGTCGCCGGCAGAGGCGGGCGCAGGCGGTAACTGCCGCGGCAGAACGAGATATCCGCCGGGTTGATCGGAAAGGCCAGCACGTCGAACACGACCTCGCCCGGGCCAGGCTCGCCGACGTCGGCCACGTCGACGCAATGTGCGACTTCTTCCGGCGCACCATAGGCAGTGATGTCGATCCTCTTCATCTCACCATCCTCCATCGATCCCGATCGCTTGTCCCGTCACGAAGGCAGCCTGATCGGATGCGAGAAAGGCGATCATCGCGGCGACCTCGTCGGGGGTGCCGAAGCGCCGCCTTAGCTCGCTCCGCAAAGCCGATTTCGAGATTATCGCCGTATTCCCGCCGGTTGGTGCTGATCGCCCGCGAAGTGCGGATCGGACCAGGACAGACGGCGTTGACGGTGATCCCGAACGGCGCCAGATCGAACGCAAGCGACTTGGTGAACCCGACGATCGCGGCCTTCGAGGCGGCATAGGCGGCGCGATGCTTGCCGGGGCGGAACGCCGCCTTCGAGGATACGCTGACGATGCGGCCCCAGCCGGCCTTGCGCATCGCCGGAACGGCGGCGCGGGACATCAGAAAAGCCCCGCGGGCGTTGACGCCCATCGTGCGGTCCCAGGCCTCGACCGGGACATCCTCGATCTCGTTGCGGTCGGCGCCCTGCGGGGCGCCGGCATTGTTGACGAGAATGTCGAGCCGGCCATAGCGGCCCAGCACCTCTTCGACCATCCGCCCGGCATCCGCCTCGACGCTGACGTCACCGAGGGTCGAGGATGCGATTCTGCCGTTGCGCACCAGGTCCTCGACGAGGCTGTCGACGCCGCCCCAAGAGCTGTCCGTGTCGCCCTCGACATTGTGCTCGTTGGCGATCCCGGTCGACACGACGTCGGAAACGACGACCGTGACCCCGGTGGCGGCGAGAGCGCGGGCGGTCGAATTGCCGATGCCGACCTGCTTGCCGCAGCCGGTGATCAGCGCAACGCGGGCGGAACTCGTCATGTAGCCCTCCCCGAAATTCGAGAAGCTGAAGCTTACCGTCCCGATCCCACAGAATCGACATAGTTCGCACTCACCTGTCCGGCTTCCGGTCGCGGTCCGGACAACCTTCGAGGCTTTGGATGCCAAAAATTACTGCGGTCGCGTTTCTGTGCTTTTTCGTCAGTCTCGGGGCGCCCTACTCCCGGGCCGAAGAGAAGCCAAATGGCGAGCTGCCGGCACGAGTGGCAACCCATCATGCGATGGGACTGAACGAGCGCAGGCTGGACTACGAGGCGGTCGCCGAAACTTTGCCGGTCACCGACGCCAAGGGCAACACCACCGCATCTATCTTCACAGTTAGCTATCTCACAGATGGCGAAAATGGCAGCGATCGGCCCGTCAGCTTTGTCTTCAATGGCGGTCCCGGTGCGGCCTCGGTCTTTCTGCATCTCGGCGCGCTCGGGCCGCAGATCCTGGAGACGCCGGAAGGCGGCACGGTGCCGAGACCGCCGGTTCGCCTCGTCGACAATCCGGCGACCTGGCTCGGCTTTACCGATCTCGTCTTTGTCGACCCGGTGGGCACCGGTTTCAGCCGCGGCAAGGGCAAGGAGGAAAATCCGGACAAGCCGTTCTGGGATGTCCGCGCCGACATCTCCTCGCTCGGCTCGGTGATCCGTCTCTGGCTGACCCGGCATCAGCGCTGGACTGCGCCCGTCTATCTGGTCGGCGAGAGTTATGGCGGCTTTCGGGCGGCAGCGATGGCGCAGACCCTGCCGCACGACGTCGACGTGATCGTGAAGGGACTCGTCCTGATCTCGCCGGCGCTCGACCTCTCGGCCTTGCATCAGACCGAACGGGATCTTCTCGCCGCCGCCTTTGTCCTGCCCTCCTACACAGCGACCGCCGCCGCCCACGAGCCCGCTTCCGCCGGCGCCGGTATAGCGGAGGCGGAGCGCTTTGCCCTCTCCGACTACCTCGTGGGTCTGGCCGCGCTGAAGGGACAGCCGGCGGCCGGCGACCC
>Ga0070713_100003125_pt1 | contig 10898 bp, 7 predicted proteins | sample LARL82metaG_FD_65465 | JGI IMG/M metagenome (GOLD analysis project Ga0070713, IMG submission 65465) | Corn, switchgrass and miscanthus rhizosphere microbial communities from Kellogg Biological Station, Michigan, USA - LAR L8-2 metaG | ecosystem: Host-associated > Plants > Roots > Rhizosphere ... | reverse complement strand
ATCTGCTCCCGTCGTGGGCTGGGTAGTTCCGATGTGAGCGGAACGGTAGAGCGTACCCGCGGCATACAAATGCTGATCCCACATGGTGTAGCCGCCCAGGCCTGCGACATCCTGCCCCAGAGCGCCTTGAATGATGGGCGCGGCCGTGGGAGTCGGCGCCACGTCACTGGCGATGAAAGGAAAGCCCCAGGCCGGCGTAGAGTTCCACAGGTCTTCGATGGTGGGATTATTGTTCAGGGTCAGGCCCAGAACCCATTCCTTTCCGTTCAGTTTCTTCACCCGCGCATAGCGGATGTCAGTGTTATCCATGCTGAAGTGGTCGCCTTGCGTGTCGTACGTCACCTGCAGAAAGCTGCCGATGTGGGTAGACCAGGCGCCGGCCAGAAACAGCGAAATGTCCTGGGGAAACTCCGCGTTGCCGTTCTGCGTGCCGGGTTGAGGAGCCTTGGTGTTGGTAAATGACGCTTCGAACCAGGCGGAGAGCGGCAGAGTAGCCAGCAGATCCAGGCCGGAGTGCCGCTTGTCCTGCTCGGCGGTAATGCCGCCGGTCTTCATCTTATCTATGTAGCCATACAGTTTGAACAGCCGTCCGGCAGGATTCAGTTCCGGCGGCGTGTAGTGGCAGCCGTTGCACGACAATCCTGTCTGCCGGGCATAGCTGGGAACCGCCATTGCCCTGGGCGTGAGGAAACACGCAAGAACCAGCGTGGCCAAGCCAAGTATGAGGTTGCTTCTCATTAATCTCTCCTTAGGTTGAGAGTTATTCCGAAAAACCAGCAAATAACCGAACATATGCAGACGCATGAATGACACCTTTCTCTGTAGTGTGATTATGGGGTCTACGCACTCTCCGCACAGTTAACTGAGGCGAGACCCCATGCCTCGCCGGTGCTGGGCGAAGAACTTACCGTTTCACCCTTTACATTTCCGCCTACACCCGGACCGCAACCCTTGGGACTCATTGCAGGCCCGTCCCCGTGGGCAAAAAAAGGGCGCGAAGCTTGAACTCCGCGCCTTTTTGTACTACCAGGAGGAAAAGCTAGGTTTATTTGCCGAGAGTGAAGTCAACCTTGGTGTTGCCTGCGATCTTTACCACCTGCGATGTAGTCTTGCCGTTGTGCCAGATGGTCGCCTTGTACTCGCCGTCGGGCACATTCTGGATGAAGTAATCGCCCAGGATCTGGTCCGTCTGTGCGTAGTAGGGAGTGGGCGTCACGATGATGTAGGCCGACATCTCAGGATGGATGTTGCACAGAATCGGCACCACCCCGGCATGGTCGAACTTGTAGGTGGCCTTCTGGCCGCTGGGGAACGTGCCCAGATTGTGGTGCAGCTTCTTGTCCCCGCCGATAGACGACCAGTAGACGTTGTGCGCGCCGGCGTCGCCATTGTCGAATTCCACCGTTGCTCCCACTGGAACCACCAGAACGTTGGGGATGAACTTCATGCCCTGCTGGTTCATTTTGTAGACCTGCGTGGGAGCGGGCGCGGGCGCCGTGCCCTGCACCGGTTGCAGATAAACTACCGACTGTCCCTGCGCGCCCTTCACACTGCCGCTGAGCGTGCCGGCGCTGGCCGCCAGGCTCAGAGCCAGGAGGCTAATTACCGCGATAAGAAAACTCTTTTTCATGATTTCTGCCCTTTCCTGATTTTCAGCCCTTTCCTGAGCTGAAGCTTGGGGTTTTTCAATGCGAGTTCAGGATAAGAAACTCGTCACAGGGGGGATATGACTTTTATCACGGCCCCTTGTGATGGCGGTCACAAAAGCGAACCACGGTCAATCAGAAGCTTAGAACCGGAGGGCGCGCCGCCGCTACTGAATCGGTAAGCTCTTACTTCTCAGCAATTTGCGGGTTACCTCTTCTATGGACATTCCAAAGGAGAGGTGGTACCCTCATTTGGCCAATCCAAAGGAAACCATAAGAGCTTCGATTCGCACAGAACGGACGCACACGTGGACACAAAAAAATCGGAAGTCCTGCAGGGGACTCTGGACCTGATGATCCTGAAAACGCTGCATGCGCTTGGGCCGCTGCACGGATTCGGGATTGCGCGGCGCATCGAGCAAGTGAGTGGCGACATTCTCCAGTTGAATGAGGGAACGGTATACACCTCGTTACTGCGCCTGCAACAGCAAGGATGTATCGCAGCGGCATGGGGAACATCGGAGAACAACCGCAAGGCGAAGTTTTACTCGATCACCAGGCGCGGCCAGAAGCAGCTGGAACTGGAAACGGAAAGCTGGGAACGGATCTCCGGTGTAATTGGCCGGGTGCTGCGGCTTGAGGGGGAACGATAATCATGAACGCACGATGGGACAAATTGCGCGCTTTCGCCTCCAAGCTGCACACCCTTCTGCGCCGCCAACACCGTCCTGAGGACGAGTTCGACGACGAAGTGCAGCAACACTTGCAACTGCTCACCGAAAGATACATGGCGCAGGGCATGTCAAGGCAAGCGGCTGCGGAAGCAGCGCGGCGGCAGTTTGGCAACACCACCTTGCTGCAGGAAGACCGCAGAGATTTGCAGAGGTTTCCCCTGATTGAGGAAGTGTGGCACGACTTGCGGTACTCGCTGCGTACACTCTGGAAAGCCGGCGGATTTGCGGCAGTCTCGATCGCCACGCTGGCATTGGGAATTGGCGCCGCCACCGCCATTTTCAGCGTGATTGACAATGTGCTGCTGGCGCCATTCCCCTACCAGGGTGCGGCGCGGATGGTTTTTCCGCGGATTCACGCGGCGCAGCAAGCTCCGGATGAAGGGAGGCAGGGATACACAGCCAACGAAGTTCTGGAATTCGCCGAAAACAATCATGTTTTGGATGGACTCACCGCCGCGAAAGAAGACTTGGTGCTCTATAGGCATGGCGAAGGCACCGAACAGCTCTACGGTGCTCATGTAACACCGGGCACGTTCGAGTTCTTCGGCCTGCCGGCGCTGCACGGGCGCGTGGCGCAGCCGGAGGACTATGCGCCGGACGCGCCGCCGGTTTTCGTCCTGCGCTACAAAACCTGGAAAGAGCGGTTCAACGGCGACTTATCGGTGCTGAACAAGACTTTTGTTCTCAATGGGGCCGCCCGCACGCTCATCGGCATTATGCCGCCCCGCTTCGGATGGTACGACGCCGACGTGTACATTCCCGAGAGGTTAGCCCGCGCAGCCGGAGCCGCAGGCTTCCCGGACTGGTTTTTGCTCGGACGCCTCCGACCGGGTGTATCGCGGCTGCGGGCGGAGGCAGACCTGACGGTCATAGCGAACCGTCTCGCGAAAATCAATCCTCAAGCTTACCCCGCGCATTTCACCGTGCAACTCAGAAAGCTGGGCGACACGGTCACCGGCCGCTTCGAGGAAACTCTGTACACAGTGCTGGCGGCCGTGGGCCTGCTGCTGCTCATCGCGTGCAGCAACGTGGCCAATTTGTTGCTGGCGCGAGCGACCACGCGTGAAAAGGAATTTGCGCTGCGGACGGCGCTGGGCGCCAGGCGCGCAAGGCTGGTGCGGCTGCTCATGGTTGAAAGCCTGGTTCTTGCCATCGCCGGAGCTGCGCTGGGAATATTCATCGCCTGGGGCGGGCTGAAGTTGCTGGTCGCGGCGATGCCGCAGGACCTGATACCTGCCGAAACCGTGATTGCGCTGAATGCGCCAGTGCTGCTGTTTACACTCGGGGTCGCGGCGCTGACGCCGCTGATTTTTGGGTTGCTGCCCGCACTTCAGTCCTCTCGACGTGACCTGACCGATCCGCTTCGCGACAGCGCCAAAGGAGTGGGCGGTGGCTTCCAGGGCAGGTGGTTGCGTGACGCGGTGGTGGTTGGCGAGGTCGCGTTATCTTTGACCCTGCTTATCGGGGCCGGGCTCTTGATGCGGAGCTTTGTCGCCCTGCGCAAGGCAAATTTGGGATTGCGGGCAGACCACGTCTTCGAGACCGCGGTTGTGCTGCCGGCAGAGCGCTACAAAACACCGCCGCAGGTGACTGGCTTTTTCCGGCCGCTGCTGGCGCGCCTGGGTGCGCTGCCGGGAGTCGTGGATGCGGCTGAGTCGAGCACCGTCCCTCCTTATAGCTTCGAGACCAGCAAGCTGGAGATCGCCGGAAAAACTCATCAGGACGACTGGCAAACCCTGCTCCAGACCGTTAGCCAGCAGTACTTCCGCACTTTGCGAATTGAGCTCAAACGAGGACGGACCTTTTCCGAGCAAGAGGTCAATGATGCGCGGAAAGTGGCGGTTGTGAACCAAACCTTCGTGCTCAGATATTTCCCCGGCGAAACTCCACTCGGGCGTCGCATCCGGTTGGCCAGTGTCGAAAGCGCCGACCCACGACACGATTCGTGGTTCGAAATTATCGGCGTAGTCGGAGACGTGACCAATAACGGTTTGCAGGCGCCGGCCGAACCCGAAGTCTGGGTCCCGTACACCACATTGGGATCGGAAGGGCGAGTTCTGCTCGTGCGCACGGCACAGGACCCGAGCACCATGATGGAGGTAGTCCGGAAGGAGGTTTGGGCTGCCGATTCAGAAGTAGGTTTGGCTTACCCCAGCACGTTGGACGACCGCCTGAGCAAGATCCTGTATGCCGGACCCAGGTTTGGCTTGGTGTTGATGACGATTTTCGGGTGCATCGGGCTCATCCTGGTAACGGTGGGCGTCTACAGCGTGTTGGCGTACTCCACCGCGCAGAAGACACACGAGATCGGCATCCGGATGGCGCTGGGAGCGGAAGACACCGAAGTTCTCCGCATGGTAGTCAGGACGGGGTTACGCCTCGTGATTGCCGGCATGGCCATCGGGATCGCCATAAGTGTAATGCTTGGGCGGTTAATCGGGGCACAGCTCGAAGGCGTGACCGCCTACGATCCGGCTACACTGGGGGGGACCACGCTGCTGCTCACCATGACGGCGGCTCTCGCGTGCTGGATCCCGGCCAGAAGAGCGGCGCGCGTTGACCCCATGATCGCACTCCGCTACCAATAGCGAAGGGCGGCCCTCGTTCAGCCAAGGGCGCGTTACGGGGCCTTGCCTACTCATACCTCAGCGCCACCATCGGGTCCACGCGCATGGCCCGCCGTGCGGGAATTGCACAAGCGGTGAGCGCCACAATTGCCAGCACAATGGAAACTGATACGTAGGTCACCGGATCGGTTGCGCTTACCGTCAGAAACGTGCCGACCACTCGCGCAACCGCCAGCGCACATGCAACTCCCACCAGCAGACCCAAAATGACGATGAAGATGCCCTGGCGGAAGATCATGCGCAGGATCTCCCCAGGTTGCGCGCCCAGCGCCATTCGCACCCCAATCTCGTGAGTGCGTTGGCTGGCGGCATAAGAAATCACGCCATACACTCCCACCACCGAGAGCACCAGGCCGAGGCCTCCCAGCGCCGCCGCCAATCCCGCCCCCACCTGAAAAATCAGGAATCCATTCAAGCTATAGAGGGCCTGGCTCATGGTCTTCATTTCAAACACCGGGAGGTTGGGAGCAAGGGCGGAGACGGCTTGCTCTAATGCTGGAATCATGCTCCCCGGGTCTCCGGCTGTCCGCACCTGCACCGTCTGTAAAGTGGCCGCTTCCGCGTGCTGCGCAAGAGGCAAATAGACGTAAGGCTGGCCGGCGCCGGCAATGGTGAAGAATTGATAGCGTGCGTCGCGGGCAACGCCCACAATCTTGAGGTTGTGTTTCGTATCTCCGGTTAGTTTGAATTCGTGGCCCACCACATCCTGATTGGGCCAGAAGCGCTTGGCGAAAGTTTCATTGATAATCGCGACGTAAGGGGCACTTTCGTTGTCCGCGTCGGTGAAGGCCCGGCCGCGGGTAAGGGGAACACGCAGCGTACCGAAATACTCCGTACTGATGTAGTTCACCATGGCAACCGGCGCTCCCTGTCCGGGCGGCGGCTGGTATCCGTCAACTAACGGGCTGTCGGAACTACCGTAATAGCCGAAAGGGACGGAAGAGGCGCTGGTAGCCGAGACCACGCCGGGGGTGGCGCGAATGCGCGTCAGTAGTTCGCGGTAGAACTCGCGAGTCTGCTCGGGATGGTAACCGATTTCCGCCGGGTCCATGGTGAGGTTCACCACCTGCGTGGGATCGAAGCCGAGATTCGTCTGTTGCACATGTCCGAGGCTGCGGGTAAACAAGCCGGCCATGATGAGCAACATGAGCGAGCCCGCCACCTGGGCCACAACCAGCGCCGTGCGAACCCGCTGGCGGGCCCCGATAACCCCGCGGCCCCCTTCATGCAATGCGCTGCTCAAATCGCGGCGCGAGGCACGCAACGCGGGGAACACGCCCACGACTACTCCGGTTAGCAGCGCCACAATGAAGGCATAGGCAAACACGCGCCAATCGAAACTCAACTCCAGAAGTATGGGCAGATCGGTCTGGAGATTTATCGAGGTTAGTGCCGTGGTGCCCAGCCAGCCGATGAGCAAGCCGGCGGCGCCGCCGAGCACGGCCACCAGGATGCTCTCGATCAGCAGTTGCCGCACCAGCCGGCCACGGCGGGCGCCGAGTGCGGCGCGGATCGCCATTTCCCGGGCACGCGTGCTGGCTCGCACCAGCAGAATGTTGGCCACATTCACACAAGCCAGCAGCAGCACCAGACCAGCCAACCCGAGAAAGAGCCCGCATATCAGGCTGACGCTATTGGTTCGCGGGTCACCCAACCGGCTCCCCGCTTCCGGAAACACCATCATCGTCAGGTTCTTGTCAACGTCCGGATATTGCCGCGCCAGGCGCTGCGCTACGACGGCGATAGCCGCCTGTGCCTGCTGCGGGCTCACGCCGGGGCGCAGCCTTCCCAGCAGAATCAGCCCGCGCTGGCCGCGGTTACTCATGAAATCCGGCGGCTGGTCAATCACCGTCCCCATGCCCAGCGGCACGTACCCATCTACCGAAAGAAATGGCGCAATTCCATGGAAGCCCTCGGGAGCGATGCCCACGACGGTCAGCGGGTGGCCGTTTACCAATACTCTTGTGCCCAGAATGCCGGCATCGCCGCCCATTCGCCGCCTCCAGAAGGAGTAGCTGAGGACGATTACGGGATCCGAGCCGGGCGCTCTGCCTTCCGACGGCAAAATCAAGCGGCCCAATGCCGGCTTCAGCCCCAAGGCAGAGAAGAAGTTGCCAGTAACGTAATTGGTGATGACGCGTTCCGGCTTGTTGTCCCGGACACGAAGCCCTATCAGGTCCGGGGCGTAGCCGAACACATCATCGAATGCGGCCGTACTCTGACTTGCAAGTTCGCGATAGTCGGGGACGGATGAACCGGGAAATAGAACTTGCTGGTTCCCCTGTTGCTGCCAAATGGTGGCCAGTTGTCCTGGATTTGCGACCGGCAGTGGGCGCAACAGCAGCCAGTCAACGATGCTGAAGATAGCGGCGTTCGCACCGATTCCCAGCGCCAAGGTGAGCACTACGATGATGGCAAAACCTGGCGACCTGCCTAACTGTCGGGCGGCATAGCGGAAGTCCTGAAGCACTGTTCCTCCTGCTGGCTCATAATCACAGTGGAGAACCCCGAGGGGGTGCACTCCGATAGCCACTCCACAAATTGCAAGGTGCTGAAAAATCAACCCCATACGTGCGTTCTGTACGCTGGCAATGGGCATTGGTGTTCAGATTCGCGTTTTTCTGTCCGAAATCGCACACCCACTCTTGCGACCGGACCTAATGCAACCAAGCGCCATCTCGAAACTCACCGGAATCGTCCGGCGCTCAGCGGACGTCGACAGGACTTCCGCGCGATGCGAACGCACCGCGAATCGGGCTGCTCCGGCAGGCTCCCAATTGGTCAATTGGCGTTGGCGGGCAGTAGCCACATAGTAGGAGTGACTGCCTATGGGGGATCTGGTCCAAATCGAAGATTTGAGCATCAGCTACGGCAATGGTGAACAACGCCTCCCCGCCGTGCAGCACGCCAGTTTCTCTATCGCGGCGGGCGAGGTGGTGGGAATCCTGGGCGAGTCCGGCTCGGGCAAGACCACGCTGGCCCTGGGGCTGGCGCGAATGTTGCCGGCCAGCGCGTGCTACGAGAGCGGCAGCGTCAAGTTTCGCGGCGCCGACCTGCTGCAGATGACGGAAAAGCAGCTGGCCGCCTTGCGGGGCGCGCAAATTGCCATCATCTGGCAGGACCCTGCCCTGGCGCTCAACCCAGTGATTCGGGTAGGAACACAAATTGCGGAGGTGCTGCGCGCCCACGGCTGTCGTGACCGGCGGGAGCGCGGGGCGCGTGTGCCGGCGTTACTGGCGGAAGTTGGCTTCGATCGGCCGGCCGAGGTGGCGAGCGCCTACCCGCATCAGCTCAGTGGTGGGCAACGGCAGCGGGTGGCCATCGCGCAAGCCCTGTGCTGCCGCCCCGCGCTGGTTATTGCCGACGAACCCACCAGTAAGCTGGACGCAGCCCTGCAAGTGGAAATTCTCACCCTGCTGGCGAACCTGCGCGAACGTTATGGCATGGCCTGCCTGATCATCAGTCACGATCCCTCGGTCTTTGCCGGATGGGCCGAACGCCTGCTGGTGATGTATGCCGGTGAAATCGTGGAAGCGGGAACGCGCGAACAGGTATTTGGTCGGCCTCTGCACCCTTACTCGCAGGCGCTGGTGCGCCTTGCCGCCGAGGTGGCGCCGCGCCATCGGCTCCCGGTTATTGCCGGCGAGCCGCCGGATTCCATGCGGTTGCCGCCGGGCTGCGCCTTCGAGCCGCGCTGTCCCGAGCGCATGGCGGTTTGTTCCGGCTCTCGCCCGGCCCCGCGCGCGCAGCCGAAAAAGCAGCAGGTCAGTTGTTTCAAATATGAATAAAGAAGCGCCGGCGTCAACACCTTTGCTGCAGGTACGAAATCTCGCCAGGAGCTACACCCGCCGCGGCACGCTGGGACGGCCGGGTGCGCGGGTGCAGGCTGCCATAAATGTCAGCTTCACGCTCACGGCTGGAACCACGCTGGGGCTGGCTGGCAGTTCAGGATGCGGAAAATCCACCGTGGCGCGCTGCGTCAGCCGGATCGAGCGCCCAGATGAAGGCGAGATTCTTTTTGCCGGCCGCGATCTGGCGCGCTTCAGCTCTCGACAATTGCGGCCCCTCCGGCCGGATATACAAATGGTTTTTCAGGATGCCGCTACCGCCATGAATCCGCGCTTTACCGCCGCCGAAATCATAGGCGAGCCCCTGCTGATCCAGAGCTTGGGAACGGCCGCCGAGCGCGGGGAGCGGGTGCGCCAAGCCATGCTGGAGGTCGGCCTGCCGCCTGAATGGGCTGGCCGCCGCGCGCACGAGTTCAGCGGCGGACAACGCCAGCGCCTCACTCTGGCCCGCGCTCTGGTGCTCAAGCCCAAACTCCTGGTTCTCGACGAACCCCTCACCGGCCTCGACCTCTCCACCCGCGCGCAAATCGTCAACCTGCTGCTTGATCTCCAGGCGGCGCACGGAATCGCCTACCTCTTCATATCGCACGACCTTTTCCTTTTGGGGCACCTGGCGAATCGAATCGCCATCATGGCGGCGGGCCGGTTGGTGGAAGAAGGGCCGGCGCGGCAAATCATCTCCACGCCACAACACGCCGAGACCAGAAAGCTGCTGGCGGCAGCCACCCGCCCGCTGACGGCGACGGGGTCGGCGCAATGAAGAGCTACCTTGCCCGCCGCCTGGCACGCGTGGTTCTGTTGCTCTTGGCCGTCTCTGTGCTCTGTTTTCTGCTGACCCGGCTGGCGCCCGGTACTTATTTTGACGAAATCCGCCTGAACCCCCAGATTTCACCGCAGACCATCGCCCTGCTGCAGGCACGCTATGGGCTGAATCAGCCGCTGGGGGTGCGCTACGCGCGCTGGATGCGCTCCGTGCTGCGCGGCGACTTCGGATTCTCCATTGCCTACAACACGCCGGTTGCGCGCCTGATGTTGGCCCCGGCGGAGCACACGTTGCTGCTGGGCGGCGTGGCCATGCTGCTGTGCTGGCTCATTTCCGTTCCCTTGGCGGTCTGGTCGGCAAGGTACGAACGCTCGCTGTTCGATCGTGGCATCTCGGCTTTTACCTCCGTATTCATCTCTGTCCCTGAAATTGTGCTGGCGGTTGGGCTACTGGCCCTGGTGGTGCGCTCGCACGTGCTGCCGGTCGGAGGGATGACTTCGGTCGGTTTTGATGAATTGTCCGCCGGGGGTAAGGCCGGCGATATCACGCGGCATATGCTGACTCCAGTTGGCATACTCGTGCTGGTGGGCGTGCCGGTTATCGTGCGTCATTTGCGGGCCAGCGTGCTCGAGGTGCTGCACGCTCCCTTTGTGGAAGCAGCACGCGGCTGCGGCATTGGCGGGGCGCGGCTTCTGTTCCGGCATGTTCTTCCCGCGGCGGCGAATCCCGCCATTTCCTTGTTCGGTCTGTCGCTGGCTGCGCTGCTGAGCGGGTCGCTGCTGGTGGAAGTGGTGACCGGCTGGCCGGGTCTGGGACCACTGATCCTGGATGCCACCCTGGCGCGTGATCTCGATGTGGTGGTGGCGGCGGCCATGCTGGCGGCGGTGATGATGATTGTGGGGAACTTTGCGGCTGACCTGCTGCTGCTGGCCGCTGACCCGCGCATCAGGACCGGGAGCCCCGATGCGGTTTAGACGCGCAATCTGGCTGCCCGCCGCCTTGCTGGTTTTGTGGCACTTGGCGTTTCTGTGCGCCGGCTTTCTTGCTCCCTACGATCCCGCAGAACAGGATCGCGATCTGCCCTACACCCCTCCCTCCCATCTGCAGTTCCTGGGGCAGCAGGGCTTCCACCTGCGGCCATACGCATGCGACGCAGGCGGGGCTGCCACCGGAAACCAGCAATCGCTATGCTATCCCGTCCACTTTTTCGTTCACGGCTGGCAGTACAGCCTGGCAGGTCTGCGCTCAGATCTACATCTGTTCGGCGTCCCAGCACCCGG
>Ga0070713_100003124_pt1 | contig 10899 bp, 8 predicted proteins | sample LARL82metaG_FD_65465 | JGI IMG/M metagenome (GOLD analysis project Ga0070713, IMG submission 65465) | Corn, switchgrass and miscanthus rhizosphere microbial communities from Kellogg Biological Station, Michigan, USA - LAR L8-2 metaG | ecosystem: Host-associated > Plants > Roots > Rhizosphere ... | reverse complement strand
CGAGGATAGTGACCACACTGCCGACGAACCAACCAGTGAGGCAGGGTTTGAACAAATCGTCGGCCGAAGCGCAGCTTTGCGGCGGGTCCTGCGCGAGGTCGAGGTCGTAGCTCCAACCGATTCCGGCGTGCTGATTCAAGGGGAAACGGGCACCGGAAAGGAGTTGATCGCCCAAGCTGTACACAATCGAAGCGGCCGGCGTGATCGGCCTTTTATCAAGGTGAATTGCGCCGCAATACCTTCCGGCCTACTGGAAAGTGAATTGTTCGGGCACGAAAAGGGTGCCTTCACCGGAGCCGTCATGCGAAAGCCCGGTCGCTTTGAAGTGGCCGACAAAGGAACTTTGTTCCTGGACGAAGTCGGCGACATTCCTCTCGAGCTGCAATCGAAGCTGCTGCGGGTTCTGCAGGAGCATGAATTTGAGCGGCTGGGCAGCACGCGGACTCAGCAGGTGGATGTACGAGTGATCGCGGCCACACACCGGGATCTGAAGGAGATGGTCGAAGAGGGCACGTTCCGGAGCGATCTGTATTACCGCCTGCACGTGTTCCCACTGACGGTTCCTCCGTTACGCGATCGGTGCGAGGACATACCTTCCATCGTTCGTCACTTTGTTGAGAAGTATTCGCGACGAATGAATCGACAGATCGAAACAATCTCGCCCCGCACCATGGAAGTGCTCAAGGACTACACCTGGCCGGGAAATGTCCGGGAGTTACAGAACTTTATCGAGCGAGCTGTGATCCTTTCGCCTGGAACCTCACTCCGCGCTCCGTTGGACGAATTGACAGAAGAGACAGTTCAGAGTTCACCCACCCGTCTGTCGAGTCTCGAGGAGATGGAACGCGAGCATGTGTTGCGCGCTCTAAGGGAGTCCAACTGGGTCACAGGGGGCCCTAAAGGCGCAGCAGCCAAACTGGGCATGAAGCGGACCACGCTGGCCTATCGGATCCGCAAGCTAGGAATTCCCGTCCGGCCACAGCTATAAGCAAGAGCTTAATTTCGGGCCCAATCTCGGGAAGTCTTTCTTGCGATATTTTGCGACCGATCGGTCTCGTTTGTAATCTGATGTTGGCAGGCAGGAGGAAACATGGCGGCGGCAGCGATGCCAATGACGTTGGGGGCTAGCGAAAAGGACCAAGCTATCAGTCCTTGGCTGATCGCGATCACCGTGACGCTCGCGACGTTCATGGAGCTCCTAGATACCGCCATTGCTAACGTCTCTCTTCCTCATATTGCCGGCGGCCTCGCGACCAGCTACGACGAAGCGACATGGGTACTCACGAGCTACCTGGTGGCGAACGCTGTTGTGCTCCCTCTGAGCGCCTGGCTAAGCCGTGTTTTTGGTCGAAAGAACTACTACATGGCCTGCGTGGCGTTATTCACACTGAGTTCCTTAATGTGTGGTTTTGCTCCGAGCCTCGGATTATTGATCTTTTTCCGCGTGCTGCAGGGAATTGCTGGCGGCGGGTTGGCGCCGGTCGAGCAGGCCATTCTGGTTGACACATTTCCTGCCTCAAAGCGCGCGGCAGCATTCGCGCTTTACAGTATGGCTATCGTCACCGCTCCTGCGGTCGGGCCCCCTCTCGGCGGCTGGATTACTGACAGCTTCTCGTGGCGCTGGATCTTCTTTATCAACGTTCCGATCGGAATCGTGTCGCTCGTCCTCACGAGTCGCATTCTGTCTGATCCTCCGGAATTCAAGCGCGAAGTGGAGGCGGCTCGGACCGCCGGCAAGCTCAAAATCGATTACGTCGGCATATTACTGATTGCGATTGGCTTCGCGTCTCTGGAAGTGGTGCTCGACCGCGGAGAGCGATTGGATTGGTTCGGCAGCAACTTTATTGTCAGTTTCTTTGTAATCGCGATTGCGGCGCTCGGCTTCGCAATCTTCTGGGAACTACATCACCCGGATCCCGTTGTGGAGATCCGGTTATTGAAAGAGCGGAATTTCGCCATCGCGAATGCGTATTACTTCCTGTTTGGATTTGTTCTGTTTGGTTCAACGGTGTTAATTCCGCAAATGCTTCAATCACTGTATGGCTATACCGCGACAGATGCCGGATTGGTCTTGGGGCCAGGAGCGATGGTGATTGTGGTCCTGGCCCCGGTAGTCGTCCGTCTCGTGAGCCGAATTCCTGTGGCTCGATTGCTGGCTTTCGGCTTTGGGATTCTGGCTTTGGCGATGTGGTATTTTGCGAGCTTTAATCTCGCCACGAACTACGCACGAGAGACCGGAGCGCGGGCTCTTCAGGGATTGGGTATCGCATTCCTTTTCGTCCCTGCGACTCAACTCGCGTATTCGTACCTCCCTAAAGAGAAGAACAACAAAGCATCCAGTCTTACTAATCTCTTTCGCAACCAGGGAGGAAGTTTCGGTATTGCCACGGTCACCACGTTGTTGTCGCGGCGGATGCAATACCACCAGTCCGTATTGGTAACGCACGTAACTAGTTTCGACCAGACACTGAGCGCGACGGTCACAGGGATCGCCAACCGTTTTGTTGAACATGGTTCGAGCATTGCTGACGCGTCCGCCAATGCTCTTGCGCAAGTGTATGCGACTGTGCAGCAGCAGGCGGCGATCCTGGCTTTTCTCGATTGCTTCTGGATCTTAGGAGTAGTCGCAGCTGTTGGCGTACCGCTGGCAATCTTTATTCGCAAATTCAAACAAGGTGGAAGTGCCGCAGCGCACTGAGTGCGGGCAGGAGGAAATATGTCAAACGCAATCGATACCGTTGAAGAGACTCGACAGTCGTCTTTGCTGGAAGTAGATGGCTCTCAGCGCATCCCAACACATTCATTCAAAATTCGCGAGTCAAAGCCCGAGAGAAAGCCTATTCCGCGTTGGGCATATGCGAGCATTCCTGTGGCACTCGTACTTCTATCGGCGACCCTCTGGTGGCTGCATGCGAGACACTTCGAAACTACGGACGATGCCCAGGTGGACGGCCACATCAATGTGGTCTCAAGCCGGATCACTGGAACCGTCGTTTACGTCAACCCTCGAGTTGAAAACGACCAATATGTTGAGGCAGGAACCCTTCTAGTTGAGCTTGATCCAAACGATTATCAGGCGGAGCTCGATCATGCACGCGCGGACCTGGCGACTCGGGAGGCGAGTGCCCGCTCCGCCAATGTGAATATTCCGATCACAAATGCCAGTGCGTTCAGTCAGCTTACTCTGGCGGAAGCGGCGGTTGACGAGGCTGATGCGGCACTCGCGACCGAGGAAGCCAATCTCGCGGCTGCCCAGCACCGGGTTCAGCAGGATCAGGCGATTGCTGCGCGTGCCGAACGCGATCGAATGCGCTACAAGAGCCTAGTTGATGCCGGGGTCGTGTCGCGCCTTGACTATGATGCCCGCGAGGCCGATGCTCTGGCCGACACGCAGGCGGTCGATGCCGACCAAGCTCTAGTTCGTGCTGAAGAACAGAAACTTAAGCAAGTGAAGAAACTTATCCTGCAGAGGGAAGCGCAAGTTGGGGCCGCGCGAACAGCTCCAGAGCAGGTAAGCGACGCAAAAGCCAAATCCGCGTCCAGCAGCGCGCAAGTGAATCAGGCGAGAGCAGACGTCCGTACTGCCGAACTCAATCTCAGCTACACGAAAATATACGCGCCGGTTAGCGGGGTGATCGGACGCAAGACAGTCGAACTCGGACATCGGATTCAGCCCGGACAAAGCCTGCTTGCGATCGTTCCCCTCGACGACATCTGGGTCACTGCGGATTTCAAGGAAACCCAGCTGAAGTACATGCGAGCGGGCCAGCCGGTTAAGGTTCACGTCGATACGTTCGGTCGTGACTACCAAGGAACGGTTGAAAATCTTCCCGGCGCCGCCGGGACGCTATTCAGTCTTCTGCCACCCGAGAATGCTAGCGGGAACTTTGTGAAAGTCGTGCAGCGGTTGCCGGTGAGAATTCGTCTCAATTCAGATCAAGACCCACAGCACGTCTTACGGCCCGGCATGTCGGTTGAGCCGAAAGTCAAGGTGCGTTGAGCTGCATGGTGGTGTTGTTAATTCGTTGTTTCTCGCGCTCAGAGTGAGGAGGCAAAATGTTCAAGCGAATCCTGGTCGCATACGATGAATCGCCGGCATCCGAACGTGCATTACTCGTCGGCATTCATCTCGCCAAGAGCCTGAACGCCGAATTGCGAGCCGTCTCGATACAGGAAAAGCTGCCTGCATATAGCGGGTATATCGATGCCGAAGTCCCTGGCGGGACTGCGCTGCTGCGAGAACAAGCTTCCCAGTACTATCAAAAGCTTCAGGCCGATGCACAAGACGCTGCTCGTGAACAGGGCATCGCGCTTACGACGGAACTTGTCGAGGGGAATGAAGTAGAGGCAATCGTGGAATGCGCGGAGAGAACTCAGAGCGATCTTCTGGTGGTAGGAATACATCGGCATCCCTTGCTGGTCAGCCGATTTTGGAATCACACCACGCATGATCTTTCACAGCGCGTAGCCAGCGACATCCTGGGTGTTCATTGAGGAGTGAAGTCTGTGTTTTGGAGATTAGGCCGGAGCTATATGATTTGTTTCAAGTACGGGGCAGAGGTATTGTGCAGGCATAGGTATCTCATTTGAATTGACCATGTCTAAGGGTGACCGAACTCGAGAAAGAATTATCGCGAAAGCGGCGGAGTTGTTTAATCAACGCGGCCTTGAAGGAACTTCAATGACCGATTTGATGGAGGCGACTGGACTTGAGAAAGGTGGAATTTACCGGCACTTTCCGAGCAAGGAAGCAGTGGCGGCGGAGGCGTTCGATTACGCATGGGAAGAAGCGTTTCAGGAGCGCGCACGCGACCTCGGCAGGATTGCAGGAAGCATAGATCGGCTGAAACACCTGATTGCCAATTTCGTCGAGCGCCGCTCAAGTATCCCTGGAGGATGTCCTCTTCTCAATACTGCCGTCGAATGCGACGATGGAAATCCCATTCTACGTGAGCGAGCTCGGCAGGCACTCGGCAAGTGGCAAGATCTCCTCACATCAGTAATCAACGAAGGCATTCAGCGGAGAGAAATCAGAAGTGGAGTGGACGCAAAAGGGCTGGCGATGCTCGTTATCTCATCTTTGGAAGGTGCGCTGATGATCAGTCGCTTAGAACGGAATCGGGACGCGCTTCTGGTGGCGCGATCGCATCTGGATCGATACCTTGATATGGAGGTGCGAGCCCGCAAGCCACGAACGTCAACATTGAAAGCCAACCGGAAAGAAAGCAAGCATCTCCCATAGAACTCAGGGGCAGGAGATAGAGAAGATGAAACAACGCATCTCTGTTCATTATTGATAAACATCAGGTGCTATTTTGGCGAAACGAACGCGGATCGGTGGGCGGGTGCCGAGAGGGTTTTGAGTCAAATGGGCTAACGTCAATCATGAGCGAACTTGTTCTGCTAGGGCAGGAGTTCTGCGCGAACTAAAGCTCCTGGTTCACGATCGCATTCTGAATCGCCTCCGCATGCACCAGAGGATTCGCAGTTGGCTCCAGCCCAACTGAAACGTGGCCTTGCTTAACTGGCCATACGGTCTGCCAGAAATTTCCGTATCGGATCACTACGAACTTAACTCCACCACAATCAATATTCCCGCGCTGTTGCACTAGCGTTAAGAGTACGGGATTCACGATCAGTTCCTCATACTTGTCCGATTCTGGTGCTGATGAATTAGCCAAGGCGGGACGCTCATGGAGCGTCAATTGCCCCTCCAGATAAAGAGCAACATACCTCACGTCTTTAGAAATTTGGAAAAACACATCTGCCCGCATCGCCGCTCCTCCTACTGCCCGAAGGCATCATAATTGATCGAGCAAGAAGTCATGATAACTGCGAAATAACCTAATATCGCCAAACCACCCTCACCTCACCCAAGTCAATGAGCGCTATTGCAATAACATCAAGCGTCTTGGGGGCGTCGTTTCGACCTGCGATGCAGCGCACGCGCAATGCTGGCACGGCATCCAAACGGATGAATCCAGGTTCGCTCTGGGCAACCGCAAAGGCTCTGGGCAATGTAAAAGCAGCCGCCTAAAACAGCTGAAGAGCGCTCTAGAAAGTCAAACGTGCATCCAGTTGAATTTGACGGCCCGTGGTCACCGTAGAAAATATTCGGCCGACGTTGCTGGCAAGATCCCCCGCTACGTTTTTGAACACAGCGTCTCCATTCCCTCCCAGGGTGAGTGGACTTTGCGTGTTGCTTGGGACTGCAAAATTCGGACGGTTGAGCAGATTGTAAGCCTCCACTCCGAATGTAATCTTCGTACGTTCCCACAATTTGAAGCCCTTTTCGACTGCCAGATCAAATTGCGCGAAGTCGGGGCCGCGCAGGATATTGCGTCCAGCAGTACCAAACTGACCGGGAGGTGGTAAAGCAAAGGCAGTTGGGTTGAACCAGCATGACGGAGTCCCAACTCGGACGCCGTTTGGACACATACCCTTGTAGGGATCGCCCACGAGATCTGGGCGTTCCGAAGTCAACAGCGATTGCAGATCTGCGTTGTCGAAGGCAAGCACTGGAGTGAAAGGGACGTTGCTGTGGACGTTGGCAATTGCTGAAATTTGCCAGCCGCCAAATTGGCTTCCGCGCCCAAAAGGCAGCTCATAAACAACGTTCGCAACGAAATTGTGTCGAATGTCGAATCCTGACCGCCCACGATCCCCTTTGCGATTGAAGGGGTCCTGAGTCGTGGCCGGTTCATTCACCGCTTCTATGGAAACATTGCTCGAAGCATCATCTACTGAATGGGAAAATGTGTAGGACGCCTGCCAGGAAAAATTATGGGAGCTATGTTTCGAAACGGAGAGCTGGAATGAATTATAGAAAGACTGTGAATCGGTTAGAACCTCCAGCAAAGGTGACGGCAAGTTTGGATTGTAGCGATGCCCCAAGGCTGGTTCGAAGGGGTTCTGTTCGGTTTCGCGAGGAAGGTGATTGCCTCGCGCACCAAAATAGCCTGCGGTGAGAATAGTGTCGGGCGCGATTTCTCTTTCCAGGTTGAGATTGTATTGCAGCGCGTATGGGAACTTCGGGTGGTAAGTCATCTGGATAACGTACAGCGGTTGGTTCAGGAGAGCATTCTGTGGGCTGAGGAAGCTGGGAAACACATAGGAATTTAAGCCGAAAAAAGGAGGTAGGAACCGATCAAGACCAAACAGAATGAAGGGAAGCTGATCGCGAAAAATGCCGGCTCCGCCCCGCAGTAGGGTCTTGCCGTCACCGAAGATGTTCCATGCAAAGCCGGCTTGAGGAGAAAGCAAATCAAGCGGTGTGGCAGCGAATAGTTTGCCGACCGTTGGGCCCGAGTCTGTCGCTGGATTGCGGATGACCGACATGCGCCCGTGTGCCTCGGTCGGATTGGAGTAGAAGTCGTACCGTAGACCAACATTTACGGACAAACGGCTTGTTGCCCGAAAGAAATCCTGGGCAAACCCAGAGAACACGCTCTGGCGGTAGTCGCGGTTCGAATTGGAGCTGGAGGGATCAACTCCGACGTACGACAGAGGTTGAGCTTCAAGGAAGAATTCGAGAGCAGGATTGTAGGATTGGGCTTGAACCCCGAACGGACTCAGATCCTGGAACGTGTAGAGCCCATTCACTCCAAAATCCAACAGGCCATTTGATTGGATTCTTCGAAACTGCGCCCCGACTTTTATAATGTGGCGGCCATTTGTGAATGACAGTTGGTCTTGCAGTTGGTAGACAGTCGAAAAATCGCGAAGGGGAATTACTGCGCTATTGCCGAGCAGACTCATACCTGCAATGTCGATCGTCCCGAACGGTCTGTCAGGAACCAGAGAAATAGAAAAACCCGGATGCGTATCAAGGATTGAAGTTGACGCCGTCGTGCGGTTGACACCGAACCCTAGTTCGTTGAACACTTCCTGTCCGAAATTCTTTCGGTCCTGAACCGTAAGGTACTGATTGCGGGCCTGACGGGCTGCTGGGAATCCTGGCACGTACGTTCCTGGCGGTGTCCCGATGTAGGGGACTACGGACGAACTGTCATCGATCATGTAACGAGCAAATATCGAGTGTGAATTAGAGAAGTTGTGATCGATGCGGATAGTGCCGAGATTCTCAGTAGTGGAACCCTTATTGGCTGTGACAAGGTCGGCGGTTCCATCTCGATTGTCTGCCCCATTCGACGGAGGAAGTAGCGCGAGAAACTCATCGACGCGAGGATCAATCGTAACGGCGACGCACCCGCTCGGAGCGGCGTGCTTGCAGGCGTCCGGATTAGTGGCTGAGGGGAGCAAACCCTGGTGAGCCAGAGGATTGGGGACCGTGCCTATCGCTGTGGACGCTCGTACTTCACGAAAACCCTCATAGTTTAGAAAAAAAAAGGTTCGGTTATGCGCCAACGGCCCTCCGATGCTCGCGCCGAACTGGTTGCGCACAAATGGCGGGATCGGTTGACTACCCAAGTCAAAGTAGTCTCTGGCGTCTAAGGAAGCATCCCGGTGGAGTTCCCACAGCGATCCGTGGAACTGATTGCTTCCTGACTTGGTTACCGCCTCGATGATGCCACCACCATTCGTGCCGTACTCCGTATCGTATGTCTGGGTCAAGACGCGGACTTCTGTCAACCCATTTATCCCGAGAAAAAGCCCGGAAGCGCCCGCTGGCGAAAAGCCGAAGACCGGATCATTCGCATCCATACCGTCGATGAGAACATTGGTCCAACTCGGACGCATACCGCTGAGTGAAACCTGGCCGGTCTTGCCGTTCGACAGCAACGAGGGAGCACTGCTAGGGGTGGGAGCGACTCCTGGTTCTAGAATGGCGGTCTTGAAAAGATCGCGGCCGTTCAGGGGGAGGTCGGTGAGGTTTCGTTCCGTAATCGCACTACTGACGGTCGAAGTAGTGGTGTCGATCGCCACGTCCGCGCTGACAGTCAGATCTTGTGGAACGCTTCCGATCCTTAATGAGAGATTGATTGCGATTGCAGCGCCTGAAGTGAGGAAAACACCTTCGAGTACACGTGTCTGAAATTTGTCTTTCTCTGCGCGAACCGTATATATTCCCGGCGGCAAGCCTGCTACATGATAGTCGCCGTTAATGTCGGTAATAACAACGCGTTCCAATCCGGTGTTTGTGCTGGAGACTGCGACGTCGGCTCCCGGAATAACCGCGCCGGTTGGATCTGTGACGGTACCGAAAACGGTCACAAGCTGGGTTTGCGCCCATGCGGAAGCTGAACATAAGACCAACGAAAGAGCAAGGAGCATATGCGGACTGCGTGAAGCGCGTTTAGGGCACGCATGAAGATTGCCGATCATAACTGAGACACCTTTATTGAATTGCCAACACGGAAAACTGCCCAACCGGACTGGCTAGCGTCCGCGCCTTGGCGGGAATCCCATCGGCGTGGCGTCAAATTGTCCGGGTCGCGCGAGTCCCGACTTCGCTAGCCCGAACTCGGTGAATGGTTCGTGCCGGAACCTTGATGTAGTCTTGCTGTCATTTTCACCAAATCTGCTACCGATTTCGCCTTCATCTTTTGCATCACCTGGCCGCGATGTGCCTTCACTGTGCTCTCGGTAATGCCGAGCTCGCCAGCGACCTGTTTGTTTAGCAGACCGGAGACGACCAGCGCCATGACATCCCGTTCGCGAGGTGTAAGGGACGAGTAATGGTCCCTGAGCTCCCGCATTTCCGCCTCCCGAGCAAGAGCTATGATGCTTCGCTCTAAGGCTTGTTGGATGGCTTTCAACAAAACTGCGTCATTGAAGGGCTTGGTCAGGAACTCGACAGCCCCTGCCTTCATGGCGCCGACCGACATTGGAATGTCGCCATGTCCCGTGATAAAGATGATCGGCAGATCAACGCGTTGTGCCACGCGCTTTTGCAGTTCGAGGCCGTTGAGCCCTGGGAGGGAAATGTCGAGAACGAGACAACTGGGGGTAAATGTACGCGGGCGGTCGAGGAATTCTTGTGCAGAGCCGAAAGTCTCTGGCTGCCAGCCTTCATCTTGTATCAAGGTTTCCAGTGACTCGCGCACCCACTCATCATCATCGACAACGAACACGATGGGTTTGGCATTCGCACTCGCCATTGGTGATGCCCCCACTTCATGACCAAGCGTGCTGGAGAAAATCATTGTACATCCCACAATCTGCACTGCGGCACCCTTCATTCCACATCAAGGGCCGCGTTGACGGCATCAAGCAAATCGCTATCACTGAACGGCTTGTACAGGAACCTTACGGCTCCTTGTCTGAACGCCTGTTTCCGTATGTCTTCGTCCTTCTGACCAGTGATGAAGACGATAGGAATTGCCCGCCCACGACGTTTCAATTCCTGTTGAAGATCAAGTCCGGACATTTCTGGCATCGCGACATCGAGAATCAGGCACCGGGTCTCATCCATGCAATCAGACGAGAGAAACGCTTGACCTGACGAAAACGCTCGAGCCGAAAAGCCGAACTCCTTGAGCAGATCGGGTATCGACTCGCGCAGCATCTCGTCATCGTCAACTACAGACAGAAGTGGACGTTCGGTGGCGCCGTCTCTTGACTTCATAACTAGACAATGAACCACTCTCGAACCGGCAGCTATTAGACTTTAGTACTACTTTAGACCGGACGACCAACGCCGGAGTCAGATCGCACCGCAACAAGACAATGCGCCACTCTGCGGACTGCGTCAATTCGACCTTGGTACTGCATTAATCCGCGCGGACAAGAGTTAGAGTGGGCTTGTCGCGCATCTCCGGCTGGATCAGGAGTTTCGATGTCTGTCAATCTTCGAGTCTGGAAGGGGTTGTCGATCCATGCGAACGTACGAATCCGGATGCGCTTCCGGGCTGTGGATAAGCCCGTGCGGCAAACCACGATATAAGAAGATTCGTGAGCACCTGCGGCTGGTGTGATGAGAATTGCTTGAGTAATGTC
>Ga0070713_100003123_pt1 | contig 10899 bp, 7 predicted proteins | sample LARL82metaG_FD_65465 | JGI IMG/M metagenome (GOLD analysis project Ga0070713, IMG submission 65465) | Corn, switchgrass and miscanthus rhizosphere microbial communities from Kellogg Biological Station, Michigan, USA - LAR L8-2 metaG | ecosystem: Host-associated > Plants > Roots > Rhizosphere ... | reverse complement strand
GCCTCTCCGGCGCCACTGTCCTCGGTTGTCTCGCACTGCTCGTCCTGCGCGCCCCACCGCGCCGGCCGGCCTTCCTCGGCCGCCCGCCGGTCGCGCCGGTCCCGACCGCGCCGCCACCCGCGAACCTCCCACGGTGGACCGACGGCCACTGGACCGCCCCCACCCAGGACGCCGACTGGTCACCCCCGGCCGGAGACGGCCCGCCCACGCCCGCTGGACGGGCACCGGTGGACCCGTCGACCGGCGACGTGGGGCCGGGCGCGGAGGGTGGAATCGTCAGCACGTCGCCCGGCGATCCGGGTCGGCCGTCCCGGGGTCGGGCTGTCGTCGCGTGGGTTGCGGTCGCGGTGGCGGCCTGGGTGTTGGGCGGGGTCGGGCTGGGCGTGGCGGCGGGTCTGGTCGGCGGGTGGCATCTCGTGCGACCGCCGCGGCCGAGGGCGCTGATCGCCGCGGCGGGCGCGCTGCTGGCGGCGGTGCCGGTGGTCTGGCTGGTGTTGCGGCCGGACACAAGCGCCGGCCTGTCCGCGCACGTGGTCGCCGACGACCTCTGGCCGCACCGGCTGGCCGCGCTGGCGCTGTTGCTGCTCGCTGTCGGCGTGACCCGCGCCGAGCGGGGACGCCGATGAGCGTCTCCGTCGTCGTGCCGACCCGCGACTCGATGCGGACGCTGGCGGCCTGCCTGCACTCGATCCGCGCCCAGGACGTGCCGGTCGAGCTGATCGTGGTCGACAACGCCAGCACCGACGGCACGTACGAGCTGGCCCGCGAGTTGGCCGACACCGCCGTGCGGGGCGGCCCGGAACGCAGCGCCCAGCGCAACGCCGGCGTCCGGCTGGCCACCGCCGACTGGATCCTGTGGATCGACGCGGACATGGTGCTGCCGCCCACCGCGGTGTCGTCCGCCCTGGCGACGGCGAAGGAGAGCGGTGCCGACGCGGTCGCCGTGCCGGAGGTCAGCGTCGGACCGGGATTCTGGACGGCGTGCCGGGCGCTGGAGCGGTCCTGTTACGTCGACGAGCCCAGCCTGCACAACCCGCGGCTGCTGCGCCGGCACCTGCTGCTCGGCGACGGCGAGTTCGACCCGGCGATGGCCGGGCCGGAGGACACCGACCTGCGGCTGCGGCTGCGGTCGGCCGGAACGCGGACCGCGCTCTGCTCGGACGTACTGATCCTGCACGATGAGGGTCGGTTGACGCTGCGCTCGATCCTGGCGAAGCGGGTCTACTACGGCCGCAGCCTGCCGGCGTTCGCGGCGAAGAATCCCGGTGCGCTCGCCGGCCAGGGCGCCGGAACCCTCAGGGCCCTGGCCCGGCACCGCCGCCGGCTCGCCCGCCACCCGGCCCACGCCGCCGGGCTCCTGCTCATGCGCGTCGCCGAGGCCGCGGCGTACGCCGTCGGCTACCGGCAGGGTCGGCGCCAGTGAGCCGCCGGCTGCTGTGGGTGTCGCTCGCGGACCAGCGGGCCGGGCGCGAGCAGTGGTGGCTGTCGCTGGCGCCGGGGACGACGCTCACCGCGCTCGCCGGCCAGCCGCCGCGGCCGCCGGCCGGCTGGGTCCCGGCGACGTACCGCCGGCCGGTGCGGCGGTTCGTCGAGGCCGGCGCGCTGGCCTGGGTGCGCGAGCTGGACGCGCTGCCGCCGGCGTACGACTGGGTCGGCTCGCTGGAGCTTTGCTCGCTGGTAACCGGCCAGGCAGCGGTGTACGCCCGGCGGCACCGGCTCCGGCAGGTCGTGCTCACCTGGGAGAACGACCCGCGCCAGCCGCTCTACGCGCTCCCGCCGTACCGGACCGCGCTGCGGCGCTCGCTGGACACCGGCGACCTGTTCCTCTGCCTGGTCGACGCCGCCGCCGACCACCTGCGTGTGCTCGGCGTGGAGGAGGACCGGATCCGGGTGGTCAGGCCTGGCGTCGACACCGACCTGTTCCGGCCGGCTGCCGCCCCGGTCGCCGATCCGGTGCTGGCGTTCGTCTCGCCGGTCGCGGCGAACAAGGGGATCGACCGGGTGCTGGCCGCGTTCGCGCTGGTCCGGGCCAAGATCCCGGACGCCCGCCTGCTCGTGCTCGGCGACGGCCCGCTGGTGCCGGCCGTGCGCGGACCGGGTGTCGAGTACCTCGGCCGCGGCGATGCCGCCCGGGTCGCCGCGGTGCTGCGGTCGGCGGCGGTGTTCGTCACCGCGCCCAGGTCGACCTGGAAATGGTCCGAACAGTTCGGCCTGGCCTACCTGGAGGCGATGGCCTGCGGGCTGCCTGTCGTCACGACGGTCTGCGGAACCAACCACGAGATCGTCGTGCCGCCGAACGAGCGGGTGGTCGACGACGCCGGCGCCCTGGCCGAGGCGCTGCTCGGGATGCTGGCCGACCCGGCCCGGCGGGCCGCGGTCGGCGCGTACAACCGCCGGTACGTCGAGCTGCACCACGAACTGGGCGCCCAGTGTGCCCGGATGGGAGCCGCGCTGACCGAGGTCGAGCGGCGGTGAGGCGAGGGCCGCTGGGGGCGGCGATCGGGCTCGCCACCGGCCTGCTCGTGCTGGCGCCCGTGCTCGGCCGCGGGGTCGTCCTCTCCTACGACATGGTCTTCGTGCCGGACCCGCCGATCACCGGGGCCGTGCTCGGCACGGACGGGTCGGTGCCGCGGGCGGTGCCGACCGAGCTGCTGGCCGACCTGCTGGCCCGGGTGCTGCCGGTGGCCGTGGTCCAGCAGGGGCTGCTGCTGGCGGTGTTCGTGCTCGCCGGCGCCGGCGCCGCGCGGCTGGTGCCGGGGCTGCCCGGGGCCGCCGCCGCCGCGCTCGGCTACGCCTGGACCCCGTACGTGGCCGAGCGGCTGCTGATCGGCCACTGGCCGTTCCTGCTGGGGTACGCGCTGCTGCCGTGGGTGGTCGGCGCCGCCCTCGCGGCCCGGCGCGGCGGGCGGCTGCCCCCGCTGCTGCTCTGGCTGGCCGCCGCCGCTGCCGCCGGCGCGACCTCCGCCCTGATCGCCACCGCCACCGCGCTGTGCGTGGTGGGGCTGCGCCCGGTGGCCCGGTTCGGCGGGGTGGTCGGGTTCGCGGTGGTGGTGAACCTGCCCTGGATCGTGCCCGCGCTGGTCCGGCCGGGCGGCGTGCCGGCGGACCCGGCCGGCGTAGTCGCGTTCGCCGCCCGCTCCGACACGCCGCTCGGGCTGGCCGGCAGCCTGCTCACCCTCGGCGGGATCTGGAACCAGGCCACCGTCCCGGCCGGGCGGGACTCCGCGCTGGCCGTGGTAGCTCTGATCGGCGTGCTGGCCGCGCTGGTGCTCGGGCTGCGGCCGGTGCTGGCCGACAGCCGCGGCCTGGTCGCGGCCGGCGCCGGCGGGCTGGTGCTGGCCGCGGCCGGTGCGGTGCCCGGCCTCGACGCGGTGATGCGGGCCGTCGTCGTGCACGTTCCCGGCGGCGGCCTGCTCCGGGACGGGCAGAAGCTGCTGGCGCCGGCCGCGCTCGTCGTCGCACTCGCCGCCGGGCACGCGGTCGACCGGCTGGCCCGGGCGCCGCGGACCGCGCCCCTGGCGGTGCTGCTCGCGGTCCTGCCGGTGCTGGCACTGCCGGGCCTGGCCTGGGGGGTCGGCGGCCGGCTGACCGCCGCGCGGTACCCGGCCGACTGGGAGGGCCTGCGCGCGGCCGTGGCGCAGGCGCCGCCGGGGCAGGTCGCCGCCCTGCCGTGGGGGACGTACCGGCGGCTGGACTGGGCCGGGGACCGGGTCGTGCTCGACCCGCTGCCGCGCCTGCTGGACCGGCGCACGCTGGCCGACGACGCGCTGCCGCTGTCCGGCGTGACCGTCGGCGGCGAGGACCCGCGGGCCGCCCGCGTGACCGCGGCGCTGGCCACCGGCGACCGGCTGCCGGACGTGCTGCGGGCGGCCGGCGTCCGGTACGCGGCGGTGCACCGGACCCAGCCCGGCTCGGCCGGGACCGAGCGGGCGCTGGCCGGGCTGCCGGTGCTGTTCAGCAGCCGGGACCTGCTGCTGGTCGAGCTGCCCGGCCCGGTCGCGCCGACCCCCGCGCAGCGCCCCTGGGTGGCCGTGGTCGGCCTCGGCGCGGCCGTTGCCGGCCTGGGCGCGGGAATCCTCCGGCGCAGGCCCCGACTGCTACGCTCGCGCACACCCGACGAGCGAACCGGAGCGTGACGCAGGTGCTCAGCGACGAGCGGCTGACCGGTCCGAGGGACCGGGGCGCGATCCTCATCTCGGCTCTGGTGGCCGCCGTGGTCGGCGGCCTGCTCGCGCTCGGCGCCTCGCTGGTGCTGGTCTCTTCGGCCTCCAACACCAACGCCCCGCCGGTCAACAAGCCTCTGATCACGTACGACCAGAAGTAGCGGCGGTCAGCCGGCGACCTCGACCGACGGAGGGCCGGCCGGCCGGAGCCGGGCCGGCACCACCGCCGGCCGGGGCGGCAGGCCGGTCAGCGTGCGTAGCTCCGCCTCGACCGCGGCCGCCGTCGCCGGCCAGCTGAACCCGGCCGCGTGCGCCCGGGCCGCCCGGCCCATCGACTCCCGCAGCTCCGGCTCGGTGAGCAGCCGGCGCAGCGCGGTCGCGAACCCGACCACGTCGTCGACGAGCAGCCCGGTCTCCCCGTCCAGCACCGACTCGGTCGGTCCGCCGGCGGACCGGAACGCCACGGTCGGAGTGCCGTGCGCCGCGCTCTCCACGACCGCGAGGCTCCAGCCCTCCTTCACCGACGGCAGCGCGTGCACCCAGGCCGCGGCGAGCAGCCGGTGCTTGCTCACGTCGTCCACGAAGCCGGTGAAGGTCACCGCGCCGGCGACGCCGAGCCGCTGCGCGTACGCGCGCAGCTGGGGCTCCCAGTAGCCGTGCCCGACGACGGTGAGGGTCGCCCCTGGCAGCGCGGCGATCGCGTCGATCGCCAGCTCCACCCGCTTGTGCGGCACCAGCCGGCCGAGCACGACCACGCTCGGCTGCCGGCTGCGCGGCCAGGCCGCCGCGTCCACCGGCAGCACCGGCGCGTCCAGCCCGGAGTAGACGACCCGGACCCGGTCCGCGTCGACGCCCACGGCGACCAGGTCGGCCCGGGTGGCCGCGGAGACGGTGAGGTAGCGGCAGCGCCGGTAGACCCGCGGCGCCAGCCGGGACTCCAGCCACCAGCCGACCCGGCCGAGCGTCGCGCCGAAGACCGCGGTCCACTGCTCGCGGTGCAGGTGGTGGGTGACGTTGACGACCAGCGCCCGGGTGAACAGCGGCGCCCAGAACGGCATCCCGTTCTGGACGTCGAGCACCACGTCGTACCCGCGGCGCCGCAGGGCCAGTGCCAGCGCCGCCCGCGGGTAGACGGTGAACCGGCCGCCGCGGCGCACGTACGCGACGCCGTCGACGGTCTCGTCCGGCGTCGATCCGGGGTAGCGGGCGCACCGGACGGTCACGTCGTGCCCGAGCGCGGCCAGGCCGCTGGCGACGCGCTCGCAGAAGCTCTCCGCTCCGCCGCCCTCCGGATGCCCCGAATCGCGCCAGTTCAGGAGCAACACGCGCAGCCGGTCCTGCATTCGCCTCGACGCCCCCTCAATGCGATCGAGGCGGCAGCGTAGTGGATCGCGGCGGTTCGTGTTACCCACCGGTACGGTCTGCGGCATGTCGGGGCAGTGCGAGGTGTGCGGCGCCGGCCTCAGGGACTGGCGGCTGCGCGGCGGCGGAGTGCTGTTCCGCTGCCCGGACTGCGGCCACGTCGAGCGTGACCTGACCGCCTGCCCCGCGCGCGCCCGCGACGTCGGCTACGGCGGCGACCCGGGTCTGGACGCGATCCGGCTCCGGCTCACCGAGCGCAGGCTGCGCGCGCTGGTCCCGGACGGCCGCTCGGTCTTCGAGATCGGCTACGGCTCGGGCGCCCTGCTGCGCCGGTTCCTCGACGCCGGCTGGTCGGTCGGCGGTGTCGACAAGGGCCAGCTGGAGGTCGGCGTCGATGCCGAGGTGGCGCGGCGCGGGCGGCTCGACCGGGGCGAACTGGAGACCATCCCGGCCGCGGGCGGCCACGACCTCGTCGTCGGCGTGCACGTGCTCGAGCACCTGCGCGACCCGGCCGCCGGGCTGGCCGCGGCGTACCGGCTGCTGCGTCCGGGCGGCACGCTCGCGCTGGTCACGCCCACCGCGGACTCGTTCGGGCCGGACTGGTTCGGCGATGCCTGGTGGCTGCTGGAGGACCCGACCCACCTGCGGTTCTTCTCGCCGGGTTCGGCGCGCCTGGCCTTGCGTCGGGCCGGCTTCAGCGGTGTGCGGGTACGCCGGCTGCTGCTCGACACGCTGTCGATGGAAGCGGCCAGCGTGCGCCGGGCGGCCAGCCGGCGGCCCCGCCCGCGCGGGGTGCTGGCCGAGCGCAGCACGGTAGTGGCAACGCTGGCGGTGGCGCCGATCATGGTTGCGGCACGCGCCGCGGCCCCCCGCCTGCGGCCGTCGCTGGAACTGGTGGCTCACCGACCCGGGTGAGAGTCGGGCTCCGGGCCCCAAACCGTACGGATCGCCGACTAGGGTTGCGATGTGCACCCATCCTGGGGGGTCGGTGCCGTCCCTGTGGCGACTTCCACTGCCCGCGCGGGCACCGCAGGTCTCCGGCGATCGGCTTCCCTGCTCAAGGCGTTCCGGGTCGAGCAGACCGACCCGGCGCGGTTCTACGGGCTCCTCGCCCGAGATTCCGTACGCATGGTGGGCGAGCACGGTTCACTGGCCGGCCGGACCGTCCTCGACGTCGGCGCCGGGCCGGTGCAGTTCGCCGAGGCGTTCGCCGGTGCCGGCGCCCGGTACGTCGCGCTCGACGCCGACCCGGCCGAGCTGGCCACCCGCCCTGCCGTCGCCGCGCGGGGCGAGCGGCTACCTTTCGCCGACCGGTCGGTCGACGTCTGCTTCTCCTCCAACGTCGTCGAGCACGTGCCCGCGCCCTGGCGGTTCGCCGACGAGCTGGTCCGGGTGACCCGGCCCGGCGGCCTGGTCGTCGTCGCGTACACGAACTGGCTGTCGCCCTGGGGCGGGCACGAGACCTCGCCCTGGCACTACCTCGGCGGCTACCCGGCGGCGGAGCGGTACGGCCGCCGCTACGGCCACCCGCCCAAGAACCGGTACGGCGCCGGGCTGTACCCGGTCTCGGTCGCGGCCGGGCTGCGCTGGGCCACCAGCCGGCCGGACGCCGAGCTGGTCGACGCGCGGCCGCGTTACCTGCCGGCGTACGCCCGCCCGCTGCTGCGGGTGCCCGGGCTGCGCGAGGTCGCGACCTGGAACCTCTGGCTGGTGTTGCGGCGCCGATGACCGACACCCTGCCCAACCCAGTGCCGAGCCTGGTCCGGCGGCTGCGGGTCACGACCGCTGCCGTGGCCCTCGTGGCGCTCGCCTTCAGCCAGGCGCCGGGCAAGCTGATCGGCGACACCAAGTCCGACCTGGTGCTCAACCCGGGAGCGTTCCTGCGCCGGGCGCTGGAGGCGTGGGACCCGCAGCAGGGCTTCGGCGTGGTCGCCAACCAGTCGTACGGCTACCTGTGGCCGATGGGACCGTTCTTCTGGCTCGGCCACGAGCTCGGCCTGCCGGGCTGGGTGGTGCAGCGCGGCTGGTGGGCGCTGGTACTCGTGGTCGGCTTCACCGGCGCGGTCAGGCTCGCCGGCGCGCTCGGCATCGGCACGCCGGCGACCCGGCTGCTGGCCGCGCTGGCGTACGCGCTGAGCCCGCGGGTGCTGTCCGTGCTCGGCACGATCTCGGTGGAGGCCTGGCCGGCGGCGGTGCTGCCGTGGATCCTGCTGCCGCTGGTGCGCGGCGCCACCGGCCGGCTCGACCCGCGCCGGGCCGCGGCCTGGTCCGGCCTCGCGGTGCTCTGCCTCGGCGGGGTGAACGCGACCGCGTCCGCCGCGGTGCTGCCGCTTCCGCTGCTCTACCTGCTCACCCGGCCGGCCGGCGTGCGCGGCCGGCTGCTGGCCTGGTGGGCGCCGGTCACCGTGCTCGCCGCGGCCTGGTGGGCGTTGCCGTTGCTGGTGCTCGGCCGGTACGGCTACGACTTCCTCGGTCTCATCGAGAACGCGAGGGTGACCACCTCGGTCACCGGGCTCGTCGACACCTTGCGCGGCAGCGACCACTGGCTCGGCTACCTCGTGGTCGACGGCCGGCCGGTGTGGACCGCCGGCTGGGACCTGGCCACCCGGCCCGGCCTGGTCGTGGCGACCACGCTGGTCGCCGCCGCCGGGATCGCCGGGCTGCTGCTGCCCCGGCTGCCGGACCGGCGCTGGCTGCTCGGCGGCGTGCTGCTCGGCACGGTGCTGGTATCGGCCGCGCACACGGGCGTGCTCACCGGCCCGCTGGCCCCGAGCCTGCAGTCGGCGCTGGACGGCTGGCTGGCCCCGCTTCGCAACGTGCACAAGGCCGACACGGTGCTGCGGTTGCCGCTCGCGCTCGGCCTGGCCAACCTGCTCGCGGTCGCCGGCCGGGCGGCCAGGCGGGCCGGTGACCGGCTGCCCGCCGCCCGGTTCGCCGGCGCGGCCGCGCTACCCGTGGTCGCCGCGCTGGTCGCGGTGACGCTGCTGCCGGCGTGGGGTAGCGGCCTCGCTCCCAATGGCGCGTACACGGCCACCCCGGCGTACTGGCAGCAGGCGGCGAACTGGCTGGACGCGAACGCCGACGGCGACAGGACGCTGCTGCTGCCGTCCGCGAACGCGCCCGTCTACCGGTGGGGCACGCCCCGGGACGAGCCGCTGCAGTCGCTGACCTCCGCGCCCTGGGCGGTCCGCGACGGCGCCCCGCTCGGCGCGCCGGGAAGCACCCGCCTGCTCGACGGCCTCGACGCCCGGCTGGCCACCGGCGAGCCGTCCGCCGCGTACGCCGACGTGCTGGCCAGGGCCGGGGTCGGGTTCGTGCTGGTGCGCAACGACCTCGACCCCGACCGGTCAGGGTCCGAGCGGCCGGCGGTGATCTGGGCCGCGCTCGCCGGCTCGCCCGGGATCACCGAGGTGGCGAGGTTCGGCCCCGGCCAGCCGCCGGCGTTCCGGTCCGCGGACAGGCGGTCCGGGGCGGCCGCGCCCGAGCCGGCGGCGGTGGAGGTGTTCGCGGTCGCCGGCGCCAAGCGGATCACCAGCTACCCGGACAAGGGGGCGGTCGCTCTCTCCGGCGGCCCGGAGGGCGTGCTCTCGATGTCAGACGCCGGGCTGCTCGACGGCCGCGCGGTGATGGGCACGGACGACGCGGCGGCCGCCGACGCGGTCGACGACGAGGACGAGCACCACCCGCCGCCGGCCGAGGCCGAGGCGGGTACCGGCTCGGACGACGACGCGATCGTGCAGACCGACACGCAGCGGCGGCGGGCGTACAACCCGGGTGCCGATCCCGGCAAGCGCTACTCGGCCACGCTGTCGGCAGCCGACCAGCTGCCGCGTCCCGACCTCGGCCCGTACGACGCGGGTGTGCAGGCGGTCTCGGTGCTCGAGGGCGCCTCCACCGTGACCGCGTCGAGCAGCGCGGACGACCCGTTCGCGGCCGACCCGGACGGCTCGGCCTACCGCGGCCCGGACCACCGGCCGGCCGCCGCGGTCGACGGGGACCCCGACACCGCCTGGGTGTCCGCGACCGGCACGGTCGGGCAGCACCTCGACCTGTCGCTGCTGCGCCCGCTGCAGCAGCGACGGGTCACGGTCGAGCTGGCCACCGACCCCGGCCTCGGTCCCGAGGTGACCAGCGTGGCCGTGACCACCGACGCCGGAACCGCGTCCGCCCCGGTCCGCCAGGGCGAGGCGACCGTGCTGCTGCCGCCGGGGTCGACCTCGCGGATCCGGGTCACGATCACCGGTATCGCCGGCGACCCGGACTCCGGCGTGGTCGGCATCCGCGAACTGAGAGTGCCCGGGCTCAGGGTCACCGAGGCGATCGCGCTGCCGCCGAACGAGAACACCACGGGCGCACCGTGGACCGTCCTCGCCGAGCGCCCCGACGGCCGGCGCGGCGACTGCCTCCGCGGCGCCCAGGGCTGGACCTGCGTGCCCGGGCTGGCCGAGGCGGGTGAGGAGAGCGGCTCGCTGGAGCGCCGGTTCGACGCGCCGGCCGGCGCCGTCTCCGTCATCGGCACCGTTCGCCCGCGACCCGGCCTCGGACTCGACCTGCTGCTGGACGAGGCGCTCGGCTACCGGGCCGATGGCACGTCGCGGATCACCGTCGACCCCGCCGCCCGGCCGGGGGCCGCGTACGACGGCGACCCGACCACGGCCTGGCTGCCGGCTTCCGGCGACGAGGCGCCGCGGCTGACCCTCGCGCTCGGCCGGATGGCGACGATCACCGGGCTGAGCCGGGCCGACTGGACCGGCGTGTCCGCGGTCGACCTGACCACCAGGACCGGCGAGCGGCGCACGCTGACCGGGCCCGGGCCGTTCCGCCCGGTCAAGACCGACGAGGTGACGCTGACCTTCCGCCGTGCGGTGCGCGCCGACGAGGTCGTGCCGATGGCCCTGCGCGAGCTCGACCTCGCCGGTGCGCCGGCGCGGTCGGCCGCGCCGGTCCGGGTGGACTGCGGCGCCGCACCGTCCGTCGTGCTCGACGGCCAGGTCCGCAGCCTGGCGATCACGGCGCCGGTCCGGGATCTGCTCACGCTGGCACCGGTGTCGGCGAGGACCTGCGGCGGGGCCGTCACGGTCGCCGGCGGGCCGCACCGGATGTCCTCGACGGCGACCTCCGCACTCGAAGTGGCGACCGTGGACGCGTCCACCGGCCGGCCCGGCGTGCCGCCGGCCGCCCGCGCGATCCGCACCGTGTCCTGGTCCGACCAGCGCCGAGTCGTCGACGCCGCGGGCGGCGACCAGGGCTACGTGGCGATGCCGGAGGGCTACAACGCCGGCTGGCGGGCCACCGCGTACGGCCGGACGCTGACGGCGGTCCGGATGGACGGCTGGCAGCAGGGCTGGAAGCTGCCGGCCGGCGGCGCCACCCG
>Ga0070713_100003121_pt1 | contig 10900 bp, 8 predicted proteins | sample LARL82metaG_FD_65465 | JGI IMG/M metagenome (GOLD analysis project Ga0070713, IMG submission 65465) | Corn, switchgrass and miscanthus rhizosphere microbial communities from Kellogg Biological Station, Michigan, USA - LAR L8-2 metaG | ecosystem: Host-associated > Plants > Roots > Rhizosphere ... | reverse complement strand
TGTCGCCGATGATGCCGTCCCCGGACGCGGACTGGGGGTATCACGTCAGTGACTGCACAGGCGTCCACCCCGAGCTGGGCACGCAAGCCGACCTGGACGAGCTGATCGCCGAGGCGGGTCGGCGCGGCATGCGCGTGCTGCTCGACCTGGTTCCCAACCACACCGCTGAGCGCCCGCCCGCTCAGGCATCGCATCCAGCATTTCCGCTTGACAGTCACACAAAGAGGTGTTCGTTATGGACGGCAGATCCATGGCCGGGCTGGCCAGCCGGGGCGCGCCGGAACGGGATGTTCTGCGCGGCGGGGCTTTGAGGGTCACGGCTGCTGTCTGCGGCGTTGCTGTACATATAACGATCAGCGTCCGCCCACTGTGGAGCAGGGTTGGCGTTCGCCAGAAGTGCCGAACGTCGTCCGTCCGTCGAGGCCGGGTCCGGGCCTCGTAAGGGCGGGGACGCACCGGAGACGCCGTGCGGGATCACTGGGCTTGATGGCCTCGTCTTGCTGTGCGTGTGGGAAGACTTCTGCACTGGGCGGGAGCACCCTCCAGCAGCGTTACCACTGGTTTCCCATCGTTACTGCGGCGGCAGGTTCTCAAGGACGAGGGGATTCTCGGTCGCTATGAGATCGCCGAGCGCCACCTTGTCAAGCGGAAGCTCCCAGAAGAATGTGAGAACCCAGTTGTTGGAGATCTTCGTTCCGCTTGGCAGGTGAATCTCCTCAACTTCCCGGCCGCAGGCCTCGCCGATTGTTTTGCTGATTTGCCGAACTAGTCTTTTCTTGGCGTCGTGCTCGAGGTCTGGTGGGACGGCGAGCGTGCAGATCGGGCGCATCGGTACGTTCTCGATCCGGCCATCCTGGCTCACCGCTTCGTTCGGCCATTCCCTGATCAGGACGCGTGTGTCAGGAATCGGCCAAGCCTGGTGAATCTCTTCGTACAGCTCCTGGAAGATCTTCTTCTTGGCGCCGTCATTCACGCCCGTGGGGATGTCGACGTAGGCGACGGGCATTTCTGTCTCCTCTCTTGGTCTCTCGCACTTTTGACGTGGTGATGAAGGGTGGCTATCGCGCGGCGGCCTTGAGCTGGTGCCGGGGTACTGCGCCGCCCTGGCGGCCGGCGCCGGTCACCAAGACCGGCTTGCTGTCGTTACGTGGCAGTTGACGCTCCTGGGTTCCTTGGCTGCCCTCTGGTCAGTCCAAAAGCCCGGTGGCCTGGCCGACCTCGATCAGGTGGCCGTCCGGATCGCGGAGGTAGGCACGGATCTCGCGCCCGTGATCTTTGGGTTCCGTGAGAAACTCGGCCCCCTTGGCCGACCACTCCTCGTAGATCCGTGCGATGTCCGCCACGCGCATGTTGAGGAACCCGCTGGTAAACCCGGGCTCGGCCGGCGTGCCGAGGCTGACGCCCGGCTTGTCGTCGGTGGGACCGCCGCCGGTGACCAGGGTCAGCCACGTGTTGGCGACCTTGATGATGACCGGGTCGCGCTCCAGCAGCACCTGCCCGCCGAGCAATGACCGGTAGAACTCCCGGGAACGGTCCGGATCGGCGACAACGAGCACATGGGTGATGACGAAGCCCTCCTTCGGTGCCGGAAAGTCTTCTAGATTCATGCGATAACCTCCGTTGCTGGGAAATCGGGGCCCCAGTCAGCTGGCCAGCCACTGGTAGGCGCGGTCCCGGCTGGTGAACCACCCGGTGGGGAAGGTGGCAGGGCCTTCGGGCGCCGGGGCGGCACCGGATTCGACGGTCGGGAACGGAACACCTTCGCCGGTGATGAAGGCGAACTTCGTGACGCCACCGGCGTTGTAGTGCGGAATGATCTCCTTATCGCGCCAGGCCATCATGTCATCGGCCCACCGGTGCAAGAACTCGGTAGTGTCCACGATGAGGAACCGCGGCTTGAGTTCCTCAGTCTTGGCGGCGAACAGCGCCATCGTGTCTCTGGCCTGCGCCTCGGTGGCGTCTTTAGTGGTGGGCAGCCACTTGAGTTCGAGGGTGTTCCACTCGTCGTGTTGGGTGATCACGCCGTATTCCGTGCTCGCGACTTCGGTGGGCATTTCGCTGTTCCTTTCGCTGGCCGGGCCGGGTTACGCGGATCGAGCGCGGCCGGATTCAGTGACTCGGCCCCGTTATCTGATGGACCGGATGCTAGGCGGTTCACCGGGGTCGATCCCGAGCCTGGTCCCGGTTTCCACCAGCCCCTTCAGCCGCGTGCCGACAAGCTCCACCCACCCGCGCGACATGTCCTCGGCTACCGCGGCGTCCACCACGCCGATCGCCCGGAACGAGAACTGCAGCAGGGTGCCGGTGCCAGACTCGGCTAGGTCGAAGGTGGCGACGCCGACACCGACGCCCATGTGAAACGGGCCGGTCAGCGCCAGGTGCTGGTCCTGCGCCCAGCTGGTCACCGAGGCGATCACCTGCCCGCCGCTCTCCCACCGCTCCGTGAACAGCCCGCCGAGCCGCGGCTCCAGGACCAGGGAGGTGGCCCGGGCGGTCACGAACGGAGGTCCCCACCAGCCGCCGACGTCTTCGGTAAGCGCGGCGAACACCGCGCCGCGCGGGCCGGCGATCTCGATGTCAAGCGCCATGTCCACGGTTGGCCGGATCGGTTCCATCTGCCTGCCTTCAGTCTCGATGGTGTCTTGGAGCCGCAACAGCGCGGACGCGAACCCGGCGGCCGTCGGCTCGACCCACCGCCGGTGCAGCTTTTGCAGCGGGATCGCGTTGAGGTAGTGCCACCGCTGCCTGCCGCGCTTGCGGCTGGTGACGAGCCCTACCTCAGACAGGACGTCGAGATGGCGCATCACCGCGATCCGCGATATCGGGAACTCCGCGGCGATCTCGCCTGTTATCAGTGGCCGTTCCCGCAGCAGGTCCAGGATCCGGCGGCGGGTTGGATCGGCAAGCGCCCGCCACAGCGGGGCGGTCTCTTCCTCCAGCCCGCGTTCCAGCGGCACTACGTTGCCACGCATACATGTAACTCTAGCATTACATATTAGCCTTGCGGTAGGTCCCGGACCCAAAGCGCCATGAGGGGGTTAGGCCACCCGCTGGTTCAGCGAAACTCGCACACAACCCGGCTCGGCCCGACGAGGGGGCGTTGGACTGCTCGAGCTCCCCGGCGGGCACCCACAGCTCCGGGACCGGAACCTGGCCCGGGCTTCTGACCGGGGCCGGGGCGCAGGGGACGGGTACAGCCCATGCCCCTACGTGCTGCCCGGCTCAGCGTTAAGTCCGTCGCTGAGCTTGCACTCCACCTCCCCGGCGGAGCTGAGTTCAGGCAACCGCCTGGCGGCGGCGAAAGCTGATCACGGGCAGCCGGCAATCGCAAGGCCGCGGTGCCGAGTCAGGTCGATCACATGACGTGGCCCAAGAGGCACAGAATCGGATGATCTGCGCGCCCTCCCCCGCAGGGCTCGAGTAGTTGCAAGCCGCGCCGAGTCGGCGATCGGCGCGCCACGGCCCGGGTCAGCCGCAAGACTGGCAGCGTCGCATCATGCCCAAAGGGTTCGTGTCCGAGAGGGACATGGACCCGCGCGCCCGTGACCTGCGAATTTTGCTTCACCATCGGATCTTGGAGACGAATAACCGCAGGTCAGAGACATGGATCAAGTGTCCGAGGATCGAGTTGCACCTTACGTACATGACCCCGGTCGTTCTCGCGACTGAGTTTTCACTGGTCAACGGTGATGCCTGAAGAGGGCGAGATCGACCTCGATCGCATCCCCCGGTTGTCCAGGCCCGCCGTTCGGCCTGATGACCTACAAGCCGATCCCGCGGCGCGGGTCCATAAAGTCGTGGACGACCTGCTCATGGCCCCTCGCCGCTATTAACGGAGGACAGTCCTTCGAGAGGCTATTTAATTCCCGTGAGCTGGAAACAGGCAGACGACGTGTGGCTGAGTATCTACAGATGGTTAACGTCGTAGTTAGAATCGGCCGCAGAAGGGGAGGCCGACGATGGACGATGCCCTGGTGGGGAGGGGGCCGGAGTTGGTGCTGCTCGGGGATTTCCTCACCAGGTCTGCCGCTGACGGTGGCGCTCTGCTCCTGACCGGCGAGCCAGGCGTGGGCAAGACCGCGCTGCTTCAGGCGGCAGCGGCTCGCGCTGCGCAAGCCGACAGCAAGGTGCTCCAGACCGCCGGGTCGGCGGTTGAGATGATCAGTTTCTCGGGGCTGGCGCAGATAGTCATGCCGCTGCTCGCCTACGACGACTGCCTGTCCGTCGGCCAGCGCGAGGCGGTTTCGATTGCCCTCGGCCTGGCCGATGGCCGTCCGCCGCAGCCAGCGGCGGTCTCCCAGGCGGTGCTTGCCCTGCTGAGGGCGGTAGCGCTGCAAGTACCGATCTTGATCGTCGTGGACGACATACAGTGGCTGGACCCGTTCAGCGGCGAGGTGCTGAGGTTCGTGGCCCGCCGTGTGCCTGGCAGCCGGATCGGGATGCTGGCCGCCTCCAGACCGGTGGCACCCGGTCATCTCGGCCTGGGCGGCGTGCCCAGCCATCACCTGGCGGCCTTGGACCTTGCCGCGTCCGACGCGTTGCTGCGCGCACGATTCCCGGCCCTGACACTGCGAGTGCGGCAGCGGCTGCTCGACGAGGCTGCCGGCAATCCTCTGGCCCTACTCGAACTGCCATTGGCCCTTTCCAGAAGGGAACTGGCCTCGGTGCAGGAGTTGCCCGACGTCCTTCCCCTGAGCGAGCGGCTGCAGGCTGTCTTCGCGGCCCGGGTCACCCAACTGCCCCCGGCAACGCAGGATCTCCTCTTGCTCGCAGCTCTCGACGCAACGGGCGACCTGCATGTCCTGCGAGCCGCAGCCGGCGTACCGGTGCTCGATGGCCTCGCCCCCGCCGAACGCGAGCGGATCATCTATGTTGATGTCGAGCAACATCGGGTGACATTCCGGCATCCGCTGACCAGATCCGCAGTGGCGGGGCTGTCTACCGCCACGTCCCGCTGCCGTGCACATGAGGCTCTGGCGCGGGCGCTGGCCGACCAGCCCGAGCATGTGGCCCGGCACCTAGCCGCAGCTACCGACCAGCCCGACGAGGGCATAGCAGCGCGACTGGAACAGTGCGCCCGACACATGGCGCACCGCGGGAACGCGACCGGCTCGATCGCCGCGCTCACACGGGCCGCGGACCTCAGCCCCGCAACCGGTGACCGCCGACGTCGGCTGGCCGAAGCCGCGTACATCGGCAGCGATCTCACCTGGCAGCTGCCCGCGAGCATCACTTCTCCCGGCAGTGCCCCGGACGCGGAACCGGAGGCAGCGGGTGCCCTGCACCTCGCGGCGGCCGCGGCCGCCGCAGCGGTAACCACCGGCAGCCAGGACATTGACACTATCCACCGCCATCTCCTTGCCGGCTTGGAGGCGCACTCAGGACTGGGCGATCCCGCAGACGACGGCATGGCCGCAGCGGTCACGACCCTTACGACGGTATGCCTGTTCGGCGGACGCGCAGAGCTATGGGATCCGTGCCGGGCTGCCCTCGCCCGCCTGGGTTCCGCCGCGCCGCGAGGCCTGCGGCTACAGGCGGGACTCCAAGGTAACCCGGCCCACGAAGCGCTGCCGCTGCTGCACACCCTGGACACGGCGATCGCCAGCCTTCATGGCGAGACCGACCAGGACGAGTTGCTCCGGATCCCCGCCGCAGCGGTCTTCGTTGACCGGGTGGGCGCCTGCCGGGACATCCTTCGCCGGCAGATCGGCCGCGGGCTCGACACTACTCCGGCCCGGGCCGCCGTAGCCAAGATGTACCTCTGGACAGACGCTTTCGCGACCGGTCGCTGGGACGAAGCGCAACAGCTGGCTGACGACTGCCTGGCCGCCTGTCTCGCCTCCGGCGGCGCGGTCTACGCACAGATTGCCAAATATCACATCGCGATCCTGGCCGGCGTGCGCGGCGACCAGGTGAAAGTGGATGCCCTGGCCGCCGAGCTAGCTGACTGGGCCACCTCTCATGGAACCCGGCTGGTCCGCACCTTCGGCTGGCACGCGAAGGCACTGGCCGCCACCGGGCGAGGCGATTTCGAAACCGCCTACCAGAACGCGGCCGCGATCAGCCCTGCGGGTACTTTCGCCCCTTACGAGCCGCTCGCGCTGTGGGCTTGCCTGGATCTTGTCGAGGGAGCCGTCGCCACCGGCCGCGGCGCTGCCGCGCGAGCACACGCCGATGCCATGAACCGGCACCGGCTTGCCGATATCTCACCCCGCCTGGCTCTTGTCACCAGCGGTTGCGCCGCAATGGGCGCGGACGAAGATCTCGAGGCCGCGCGCCTGTTCGATCGTGCGCTTTCCGTTCCCGCTGCCGACCGCTGGGTTTTCGACTACGCGCGCGTCCAGCTTGCTTACGCCCAGCGCCTCGGCCGCAGCCGCGAGAACCGTGAGAGTCGCCAAGACCTGCTGCGGGCTGCGCTGGTCACCTTCGAGAACATCGGCGCCCGGCCGTGGGCCGCCCGCGCCGCCCGCGAACTCCGGGCCGTCGGCCCGGGCAGGACCTCGCCCGCCGGAGGCGACGTCACGGGGCCAGGTGCGCTCACTCACCATGAGCAGGAGATCGCGCAGCTGGCCGCTGCGGGATACACGAACAAGCAGATCGGGGAGCAACTGCACCTGTCGCCCCGCACGGTCAGCACCCACTTGTACCGGATCTTCCCCAAGCTCGGCATCACCACCCGCGCCGCGCTCCGCGACGCCCTGACGCGCGACGCCCGATAAGCGAGCAGAGCACGGCGGCCAGGCACCTGATGCTGTTTCCGTCGCTGCCTGCCTGCGGAAGACGTCGTGTTACGACATCTGACGTACGGCCGTGATCGCCGTCATCTGACGCTTCTGGCGCCGACGGCGCCCAGCCCAGAATGAACCATGTCGAGCACTGGCCGGACCGCGGGACCGCAGGCAGTCCGCCCGCGTGGTGAATGCGGGCTGGCCGTGCCACGGTGCGAAATCTCCAGCAGGACCAGAGAACGGAGCGTCTCATGTCTCATCACCTCGATACGCCGCTTGCTGCCCAAAGCGGCCAGCTGTTCATTGATGACCTGTACGTTTTCCCAGGCCAGGCAAGCACAGTGCTTATCATGAACGTCAATTCCGACATCACCGGGAGCCGGGCCGAGCCTGGGCTTCACCCTGAGGCTCGTTACGAGTTCAAGATCCACTCCGGGTGGGCCGAGTACGAGGACCTGACGTACCGGATCGCCTTCGGCCAAGCTGACGCGAACGGAGGGCAAGCACTGCGGCTGCACTCCCTCACCGGCGCCGAGGCCCGCGAGGACACCGTAACCGGCCAACTCCTCCTGGAAGGCCGGACCGGAGAAACGGCCGCGGCCGATGGTACCAGGATCTGGGCTGGCCGCATCTCCGACTCCTTCTACATCGACCTTTCCCTGCTCTCGATCGTTAACACGGCGGTGGCCAAGGGAACCCCGGTGGACCTGTCTGGCTGGCGGACCGAAACCGCCCAGAACAGCTTCGCGGGCACGACCGCGGAGTCGATCGTGCTGGAGATCTCGCACCAGCACCCGCAACTGCGCCCCGGCGTCCGCGCCGGCATCTGGTGCGCGACCAAGCTTGCCACTGACTCCGGCGGGTGGCGGCAGATCAACCGGGCCGGACATCCCATGATGTGGCCGATTTTCTGGCCGGATGACACCGACTTCTCCAACCCGGCCAACACCCGGCACCCCTCGAGGGACACCACCGACGACGGCGAGCACATCGCTGGCCTGGTCGCTGCCGTCGCAGCCGCCAGCGGCACCGTCGGTGACCCCCGCGGCTACGGCCAGGCAGTCGCAGCCGAGCTGCTCCCGGATCTCCTGCCGTACGTCATCGGCACGCCCGCCACCTACGGGTTCGCGGTACGTAACGGCCGGCCTCTGGCCGACAACGCGCCCGAGGTCATGCTCTCCCTCGTCACCGGGAGCGCGATCCCGTCCGGGCTGCGCCCCTCCGTGGCGCAGAACCAGCGGTCAAGCACGTTCCCCTACGTCATCGCGGCCCGCTGATCCGGCGGATTTCGGGTGCCCGGGGCGCGCACCACGCACCCGTTCGGAATGAAGTTCTGGTTTTTGAACGAAGGCGTGGTTTGACTCTCCCGCCACGCGAAACCCCGCCGCACGTTCACCACAGGAAAGGGAATGAAAATGCCGTACGTTGCCGTCGGGCAAGAGAACTCTGCGCCAATCCAGATCCATTACGAGGACCACGGCTCTGGCCGCCCGGTCGTGCTCATCCACGGGTTCCCGCTGTCCGGCCGGGCCTGGGAACGCCAGGAGCGGGCCCTGCTCGCGGCGGGATACCGGGTCATCACCTACGACCGCCGCGGCTTCGGCAAGTCCAGCCAGCCCGTCACCGGCTACGACTACGACACCTTCGCCGCCGACCTGGACAAGCTGCTGACCGCCCTGGACCTGCACGGGGTCTGCCTGGTCGGCCACTCGATGGGCGGCGGCGAGATCGTCCGCTACCTCGGCACGTACGGCTCGGCGCGGATCGCCCGCGCCGCCATCGTCTCGGGTGTCCCCCCGTACCTGCTCAAGACCCCCGAAACGCCGCACGGCGTGCCGCAGGAGGCCTTCGACGAGATCGCCGCCGCGCTGACCGCCGACCGCGCGGCGTACTTCACCGAGTGGAACAAGAACTTCTTCAACCTGGACCAGACCCTCGGCAAGCTGATCAGCGCCGAGGCAGTCCAGGACGCGTGGAGCCTCGCGGTGAGCGCCTCCCCTGAGGGCACCATCGCCTGCGTCCCCACCTGGCACACCGACTTCCGCGCCGACCTGCCCAAGATCGACATCCCGGTCCTGGTCATGCACGGCACAGAAGACCGCATCCTGCCCATCGAGGCCTGCGGCGCGCGTACGCACGAGTTCATCCGCGGCAGTGAGTATGTCCCCGTCGAGGGCGCCGGTCACGGCCTGTGCTGGACGCACGCCGACGAGGTCAGCGCCGAGCTGCTCCGGTTCTTCAAGTAGCCCGCCGCGCCCATTGAGCTGCGGCGCCATGCTGGTGGTCGCTGCGAGAAATACCGCCTGCCGTGGCGGCTGGCTGGACGCGCCCGTCCCGTCTTCGGGGCACACGCAGACCTGGTATGGGGTTGGACGCCGGCTGCTGTCCTGGACCGGGCAAGGCGCAACCAGGAAACGATGACTGTGACCTTAGAACGGCTGGCTACCGCACTGGAGAACACCTGACCCGACCATCCATGCCCGGTCATAACGCTGAAAATCAGGGTTTTTGCTCAACGGCAGCGGCGCCGGAATAGTTGATCTGTACACGCCCTACCCAGGCTGGACAGTACAAGTATGAGGCATCCGATTCGGCCCGCCTTCGTAGGGAAGGCGACAAGTTTGGGTCACTATCAGTCGCGGATACTGTGACGGGTCTGCGGGAGTTGTGGCGCTATCCGCAGCCAACCGGAGCGGGCACGCCTGGTCCTGGAAAGTTGGTATCCAGCCAGGGCGCATGCGGTCGGTAAGCGACGGCTGTTACCGTTTCGCAACTTGGCCCCGTCTTGAACCCCCATGGTCCTGACCTGCGGAAATAACCTTCGTCTGACTGTTACGAAGCGCTGCCCCATGACATATCCGCAGGTCAAGCGATGATGGCACGGTGTCCGAGGGCCGATTGCACCAAAAAGCCCATGCTTGCTGACGTGCGAGTTTGCCCTAGACGCCTGTGGTGGCGCGCGGTGACCGCTGCGGAGCATGTCATCAGGTGGTCGATCGCGGGCGTGGTGGTCGGGGTTGCGGCGGTCGCTGCGATGGCGTCGTATGAGCACGCGTACGCCTTGGTGCGGGCGCAGGGTGAGGCTGGGTGGACGGGGCGGCTGGTGCCGCTGACGGTGGATGGGCTGATTTACGCGAGTTCGATGGTGATGCTGGACTCGGCGCGCCGCAAGGTGCCCGTTCCGGCGCTGGCGCGGTGGCTCCTAGGCCTGGGCGTCGCGGCGACGCTCGCGGCCAACGTGACGCACGGCCTAGGGCACGGGCCTGTCGGCGCGGCGGTGGCCGCGTGGCCGGCGGTCGCGCTGGTCGGCTCCTATGAGCTGCTCATGATGGCCACCCGTAGTTCTTAGGCGGCACTGGAAAGCGCGACCGGTAGGGCGGGCGTTCCGGAACCGCTTCAGGAGCAGGCGGCTGAGGTATTCGCCGATGAGCTGGCAGCGGATTGCTTCCTTCGGTCCGCGCGGTCCGCGCTCAGCTGCACATCGGCCAGCCCTGGGCGCAGCGGCTGCGTGAGTACCTCGCCTCAGGGGCTGAAGGGCGAGCTGAGAATCCCGCTGCATGAGCAACTCGCGGGAAGAGTCGTCAAGGTAGCGGCGTCCTCGACTCCTTACCAGCCTCGGCACTACCCGGCGATTGAAGGCGGATCGATGCGCTGGCGATGGACCGAGAGCGGGGCGGGCGCGGGTCAGGTCCGCGGAGCGTACTGGATCGAATCAAATGGCCAGTCGCGTTCCACCCACGCGAGGACCGCGTCGTGGAGGACCGGGTCGAGCGCGGCGCAGTCGGCGCGTACCCAGGATTGGACGGAAGCGCGCCGCCGGACCTCGGCGCCGCCGCTAGGCTCATGGCCCCTGGCCGGGTAGATGTACACGCAGCCGATAACCTCCCCGGTGCCGGTGCTGAGCACGGTGTAGGTGAACCCGAGGCGCCCGGCGAAGTCTTGTGCGTGCCGCTCCAGGTCGCGGAGATTGTCACTCAGGGACATCTCGTGCGGCCAGTTGCCGTCAGGGAACCCCGGCGTCGCCCGGATGTGGTCCATGCTGGTAGTCCAGGCGGCGTAATCGGCCTCGTTGTGCTGCGGCCCGAGCGGGGCCAGCCGGAATTCCCCGGCTATGAGCCCGTCGGGTACCGCGAAGTCTTCCGGAACGAACAGCTCATCGCTCATCCGGCGAT
>Ga0070713_100003120_pt1 | contig 10902 bp, 5 predicted proteins | sample LARL82metaG_FD_65465 | JGI IMG/M metagenome (GOLD analysis project Ga0070713, IMG submission 65465) | Corn, switchgrass and miscanthus rhizosphere microbial communities from Kellogg Biological Station, Michigan, USA - LAR L8-2 metaG | ecosystem: Host-associated > Plants > Roots > Rhizosphere ... | reverse complement strand
AGCGAATCCATCTTCGCGCATCCTGCAATTGAACATCTGGCTGAGAGAGGTCGAGAACGCCACCGTAGCCATAATCCAAGGTCGCGGTCAGATCGGATAGCAGTTTTCGTTGCAGGACAACTCGCATGCCGCGTGTGCTGAAATCATTGCCCCTATAGCTAAAAGTGCCGGAATAGATATCGGACAGCACTTCACCGGACTCCGCCGTCATCTCTCCTAAGCCAGTAAGCACGGGATCGACAAGGCTGTCCGAGTAAAACGCGATCTGCATATTATTCTTACCGCTGCGTTGCGAGATCGAAACTTCCTGGTGACGGGCTCGCTCGACCGCGGGCGAGAACCCGGTGATGCTCATGCGCGGCGCCGTCTCGTTCAGATCCCTGGAAGCGGAGTCGAAACGTTCGGAGAGACCATCCTCAAGCGCAGAATTTGGGACTGAACTCGCGTACTGATACTCCAGCACCGTGTTTGGCGTGAGATGGAAATCGGCTGACCCAAAAGGCTTGAACGCATGAACCCGGCCCATGAACTGGATCGTCTGGAATTCACTTCCCAGCTTTACTTCGATCTTGTCGCCGAGGACGATGCGATCGGTACTCGTCATGGACAGAGCTTGCAGCGGCCCCGCAGGCATGGAATTCGAATCTGCCGAGTTGAGCCGAAGAGCAGTAATTGATACGGACGGTTCGAAAACGCCGTTGAAGCGGTTTGTGTAGCTGGTTCGCAGCACCGCCGCTGGGATTCCCTGAACGTCGCTTCCATAGCCAACATTGCCATTCAGTCGCAGCGTACCAGTCGACAACAACGATCGTTCAATGTCGAATCCAGCACTATCCGAAGGACTTCCGAAACCTTGCCCGGGCGATCCAGCCATGAGGGTGAACGTGCCCTTCAGGTCGTGTTGGGGCGATTCCCCGCTTTGAGCGACTACGGTCGTTCCGTCTTGAAGCACTCGCAATATCGGACGGTTAGAGACGGAGCGCAATGTCCATTTCCAATCGTCATCATCGGCCGGACTTCGGAGAGGGACCAATTGGATGGCTTCGAAGAGCGTGGTTAGTGTGACATTGACGACTGCTTTCGCACCGGCACGCACGTCTATTTTTTCTCGCAAAGAAGGAAGGAAAGAAGGCGCGCTTACCTTGAGGCTATAAGTTCCCGGCAGCAGGCTTGCAATGGAATAGAAGCCGCGATCATCGGTAAAAACTTTTAAGGCCTGGGCAGCGGAACCGAGTATTTCAACCGCTGCGCCCATTTGAGGAGCGCCGCTCCCATCGCGGACATATCCAGTGATCGCGCCCGAGGGCAGTGAATTTCTGCACCAAGCAGGAAGACCCATGCTCGTGACGGCCATGGTTACGACGAGGATGAAAAACTCGAACTTTCGGAGCATCTCGCTTACCACCCCCGAATACCGTAACAGTCTACTCCACGGCAAAGGTAGCCGTGGGGTCCACAGTCTGCTTGGAAAGCTTGTCGTTCACTTTGATCTCGATCTTGTACAACCCCGGTTGCAGGTTGGCAGCCGAAAGGGTCTTCTGCAGCGTCACTTGATCACCGACATTGCCCATCGTGTCGGTGGACTCGATGGTATGGATAACCGCTTTGTTATTAGCATCGGTCACATTATATTCGATCGTAGCCGAAGGTTTATGCGTTTTTTCGTCGACGCTCAGATTGTAAACCTGCATCCAGAAATTCAGCTTTTGGTTGCGCTTAAATAATATTGGCTTGCCATCGGAAGGCGCGACGCGTGGCCGCACCTTCGTGGTTCCGATAACAAAGTTACCCGTGCCTACGTTTTTTGTCGCCACCGGCTCCATCTGGTCCGCGATGATTAGAGTTGAGCTGCTCAACTTATCTTCGCTGAAATCAGGGATCACAATGGCGTGACTCCAACTCCCAGTACGATCTCCGTTCACATCCTTGACCACAATGTCTAGACGGTAGCGGTTTTGACTGATGCGCAGCGGGAGAGCCTTCCAGTACACCGAAGAATTTTCGGCGGTCTTGGGTAACAGTTCAACCGGCACATCGACCTGAACTGTGTCTTCAAATGTCTGCACGATCTTGCCGGTGAGCGTTGTCACCCGTCCGAAAATGTTGACGGTTCCGCGCTCCACGCCGTCTTTATTCTGGAAAGTTACATCGCGATTCTTGATCTGAATCGTGACTGGAACCAAGGCAGTGTCGCTGGTAACCTTCACGAAGTCCGCGCGCACGTCGAACGGCATCAGATTGACGCTGATCTTGTGGCTAACCACTTCTTCCAGATCCTTGAACTTTACAGCGGGCGCTGCCTGCAGTTTGGCAAACTGTTCGAGGCGATCGAATTCCTTGGACTGCAAATCCTTATTAAATGGAGACTGGCCCAGTTGCTCCACTCCGCCGTTGGTGAAACGGCTCGCCTTGCTCGACATGCCCATTTGCTCGTAAAGCGTGAGGCCAGCGTTTGGGGTGTACTTCAAGGCGTCCTTTTCGGAGCGATCCAACGTCATGTGATAATCGCCACACATGCAGGTGTCGACGAATTCGATGATCACTTCCTGTCCAATGTTTTCCAAGTAGCGATAGCGCCAGGTTTCAAACGGAAAGGTCGAGGTCTCGCCGCCGCCCTCTTCCATGGGCCGTTCGTAGCTCCCGCCGGAAGGATGGGATTCGATCTCATCGGCTGGACCAAATACAATGTAAGTGCGACCACGATCAGACTTCCAGCCGGGGATGCCGGCGGCATAGTGCTCGTTGGCGTATGCAATACGGCGATAGTGCTCTTCCTTAAATTCGTTCTCTTCAGTGTCGGGCGTGGGATCGCGACGCTGCCAGAAGGCTTCGATGAACTGATCGCGCTCTTCGTCATTCGAGAGCTGCATGAAGGCAGACCGCTCTTGATCGGTGATAATCCAGCGCACGTCTTCATCAAGCCATTTCCGATACGTCTTGCTCAACTCTATCTTGAGCGCTTTGGCATTGGCCTTTCTCTGCTTCTCGGGAACCGGGCGCTTTAACGGGTCCGTCTGACCGCCCTGTGCGCCAGTCGCCTTGCTGTCGGATTTTTGAGCATCTTTTTTATCTTTATCTTGATCTTTATCCTGTGCTTCGGAAATGGACCCAAAACCCAAAGACATCCCAACAGCCAACGCACCGACAAAGCAACGATTTAGAAAACCTGCGGAGAACATAGAGGGGGCCCACCTCAAGAGAAACTTCAGTGGCCATTAATTCTATGTTCTTTGGATACAACTGGCAAGAAGAAGCGGTAGCGAAACAACATTTCCTGATACATCGCGGCCCTCTAATCCTTTAAAAATCTTGATCTTGCGACGACAAGACTAGGCGTTTTAGCTTTCTGGCGGGCTTCGATAGTCCCGAATGTGCGAGGGACCGTTACTGGTGGTGGTCTCACGAACTTTTGGTCCGCAATAGGCATAGGATCGGCACGATATAATGAACCACGATCAGAACCATCAGCTTGTTAGGTAAACGATTTTAGGCGACGAGCGAAACAGTTGGAGATTTGGCGGAACTTTCCACTAGATTCGAACGTAACTGCTGATACGACACGCTGCATCTAGACCGTTGTCTAAACGTATGAGCAGGGACGGAATCACATGCGCAAGATGCGCAGAGCCGCTTCTCTACAGCAAGGCGTCTAACCTCCGCTAAGTTAGACCGTCTAAAGCAGGAGCGTTCGTGCTGCAGCCCGACCCGAAGAAGGAGAGTACGATGGCGACTGCCGAGGTGCTATCGATCGATAAGCCGGCGAATTGGTCCGCTCCCAACTCCTACATGATCTCAACCGAAGATCTGTGGAAGACCTACGACATGGGTTCGGAACAGGTGCATGCGCTCCGCGGCATCAATCTGCGCATTCAGCGTAATGAATACGTCGCGATCATGGGTCCATCGGGTTCCGGCAAATCGACGCTGATGAATCTAATCGGCTGTCTCGACTCGCCCTCCAAGGGCCAATACTGGCTTAATGGACAGCTCGTAAGCGAACTTGACGACGACGAATTAGCGCGCATTCGCAACCGCGAAATTGGTTTTGTCTTCCAGACGTTCAATCTGCTGGCGCGCGCCACTTCACTGCATAACGTCGAACTGCCGCTGATTTACGCCGGAATCGCCTCCGACCAACGTACCGAGCGCGCCAAAGAGGCGCTCACCTCAGTCGGAATGGAATCGCGCATGAGTCACAAGCCCAACGAACTCTCCGGTGGACAGCGACAGCGCGTGGCCATCGCGCGCGCTCTAGTTAACAAACCGGCTATCATTCTTGCCGATGAACCGACGGGCAATCTCGACTCGCAAACGGGAAGTGAGATCATGGCCCTGTTCGATCGATTGCACTCCGAAGGCAATACCATCGTACTGGTGACACACGAGCATGATATTGCGGAATACGCGCACCGCATCATTCACATCAAAGATGGAGTGGTCGCCAACGACCAGGTAAAGCGGTAGCTTTTCAAAACTGCGAACTACGATTGACTTCAGAAAGCAACGCCTTGGCATCCTTCGGCGTTTCGGCCAGAGTTGGTGAAAAACGGCCCGCCAACTCATAAGCCTCCCGCGCCTCATCTGTTCGCCCCTCTTGCTGTAAGGCCCGCGCGAGCAAAAGAAAGCCAAGATCGGTGGGTTCGACGGCCATCGCTTGTGAGTAGTTGCGAACCGCAACGTCAAAATTGCCATTTCTCTCGGCGATCAGTCCAAGCCCGATCATTGCTTGAGGCTGTCCAGGAACCAATTGCAGCGTCGTTTCGAAATATTCCGCTGCCCTCGTCGGGTCGCCTGTCCTCCGATAGATTGATCCCAGTTTGAGGCAAGCAGAAGCCTGCAGATTCTTGCCACGCAAGCCTATCTGCTCGGCTTTGCGAGCGACCTGCCCATAATGTCCGATGGCCGCCGAAAAATTGCCGCGACTGTTTTCGTAGTTGCCGAGATTCAGGTTTGCGGACAGATCGTCCGCGCGGATAGCGAGAGCGGCGCGAAAATGCGCGACTGCCTCTTGCGTCTGACCATGGTTGAGCAGGAAGTCCCCCAGCGTGTCTTGCGCAATGTAGTTGTCTTGAGTAACTGCCAGGCTGTGCGTCCAAAGCGACGGGGCGTCATGCCAGTACCCAACTTGGCGGTAAGTTAGAATGCCCAACATCGCGAGCCAACAAATAGCTGGAATAGCTATCCATCGGGCGGAAATTTGGCGATCTTCTTTACCTAAGTCGGCGCCTAAATCCGCCACCAGCCAAACCACTATCAGAAACAAGCCGATAAATGGGAGGTAGGCATAGCGATCAGCCATTGCCTGGAAGCCAACCTGCACCAACCCGATCATCGGCACCAGGCTCCCAAGAAACCAAAACCATCCGACCAATAAATATCGACGGTCGCGCGCACGAAGGACCAGGACCGCGATGACTATCAATATGATTGCGGCCGCCGCGACTTTCCACACCGGATAGAGTTGAGTTGGATGCGGGTAGAGCACCGCCAATTTCGACGGCCAGAACGCCTTTCCCAGGTAGCGCACGTATGAGATCACAGCCGTTTCGAAACGCAAGAGTGGACTATAGACGGACAGAGCCTTGACGCCGCCTCCCGCTCGCTGCGCGTTGATTGTCACGACCATGCTTGCCGTGGCGAGCAGTAACAGCGGGACCTTCTCCACGATCAACCAACCCATCCGCATTTTCGGAACGTCAAGGGGCTGAGCCGTCGAACTGATCGGAGTCGGCACCCCAATCCTGCACAGCGGCCAGTAATCCCACAGCAAGAGCAATAACGGAAACGCGACCACCTGTGGCTTGCTAAGCAGCGCTAAGACAAAGAGGCCCATCACGGCGGCGTATCGACCCACGCGAGGTGTACGCGCATACCATCCGTAGGCATAAAGCGCGAGCAGGAAAAACATCATGCTCAAGACGTTCTTCCGCTCGGACGCCCAAGCCACCGACTCAACGTTGATGGGATGAAGTGCAAACAGAGCGGCCACCATTAGGCTGCGCCAGCGAAATCCTGTGGCACGCTGCAGCAGCAGAAACAGCAGAACAGCATTGATGGCATGCAGTAACGCGCTTACGTAATGGTGTCCGGCGGGGTTGAGGCCGAACAATCGACAGTCGAGAGCATGGGAAAGCCATGTAACCGGATGCCAGTTGCCTTGTTCGTAAGTGTTAAAAGCCCACTGAACGGTCGGCCACGTCAATCCCGCTCTCACATGGGGATTATCAGTGATATAGCGATCATCGTCGTAGTTAAGAAAACCATTATGAGTTACGGGGTTGTAGCAGGCGAGCACAGCCGCAACCAAAAGCAGGCAACCAATCAAAATTTGAAGCGCGGGCGACTTAAACGGCTTGGAGGAACTTGTGGCTTCGCATCCGCCTACACTTTTCATCGACGTAGCCAAGGAGGATGAACTCATGAATTCTATAATCGTCAATGGATGCAACACTTATTTTTCAGAAAAAAGAGACGCGGCTACCTTCTGGGCTTCGACAAAATTCGGCGAAAAATGCGCTACTCGCTCACGAATCGCGTTTGCCTCGTCCAGCTTTCCTTCCTGCTGCAACGCATGCGCAAGCAATAAAAATCCGACGTCAGTCGGTTCGACTTCCATGGCTCGGGAGAATTGGCGAACAGCCTCCGCCGGATCGCCATTTTTTCCCGCGATTAATCCCAGTCCGACGATCGCCAAAGTGTCGGCGGGATCCAATTGTACCGCCGTTTCGAAATACAGCTTCGCTTTTGATGGATCTCCCAACTGGCGATATACCGAGCCCAGATTGGCATAGGCTTTCGAACGAACACCCAAGTCGCCGGCGTGCTGGGCCACTACCTGATACCTGGCGATGGCAGCCGGAAAGTTGCCGCGCCCATGCTCGTATGTGCCCAGATTGAGATTCGCGGGCAGATCATCCGGCCGAATAGCAATCGCGGCGCGGAAATGGGCCGCAGCTTCATCAGTCTCACCTTGAGTTTCAAGATATGTTCCCAAGGAGTCATGGGCGAAGTAGTTGTTCGGCGTGAGCACCAAGGTGCGTTGCCAGAATGAGAGGGTATCGTGCCAGTACCCAACCTGCTGGTAACTGAGAGTGCCGAGCGCCAGCAGAGAAATGGCGGCGGGAATTGTAAGCCGAGACGCGTTCGCATGGCGAGCCTTGGCTAAATCGGCAACCAGCCATGTGAGCATTAGAAACAATCCGATGAATGGGATATAAGCGTACCGATCGGCCATTGCTTGCACGCCGACCTGTACCAGTCCGAGCATGGGGATTAAGCTGCCGAGGAACCAAAACCATCCGACGATAAGATACCGTCGGTCGCGAGCGTATATAACCAAACCGGTGATCAGTGCCATTGCGGCAAGGGCTGATCCTACTTGCCAGGCAGGATAGACCACGGTGGGGTGGGGATACAACGCCACCAACTTTGAGGGCCAAAGCGCCTTCTCGACGTAGCGTACATAGGCAATAACAGCAGTCTCCAGACGCAAGAGCAGGCTGTATTGGCTCAGATTTTGGAGGGCGTTTTCGGCCTTCTGGGCCTTCATCGTCACCAGCGCGCTCGCGACGGAAAGCAGTAGGAGTGGCGCCTTTTCCAATAGCAACCAACTGCCCGGCAACCTGGGTCTCTGCCCAGGTCGAAACTCTGTGAACTCAACCGGCAATTCGGCCCCTCCAACCGCGCCAACCCGGCAGAGGGGCCAATAGTCCCATAGACACAGCAACAGCGGAAATGTGATTACTTGCGGCTTGCTGAGCAGTGCAAGCACAAAGAAGCCAAATACCGCGGCGTACCGGGTAAGGTTGGGTCTGCGGGCATACCATCCATACGCATAGAGAGCGAGCAGAAAAAACAACATGCTCAATACGTTTTTCCGCTCGGCCGCCCAGGCCACCGACTCGACATTCACCGGATGCAGCGCAAACAGCGCAGCAACCATCAGACTGCGCCAACGGAAACCGGTGGAGCTTTGCAGCAGCAGGAATAGCAACACGGCATTGGCTGCGTGCAGCAAAACACTCACAAGGTGGTGTCCGGCAGGGTTCAAGCCGAAGAGTTCACAATCGAGCGCGTGAGAGATCCAAGTGAGGGGATGCCAGTTGGCCTGTTCATATGTGGTGAAAGCCCATTTCACGGTCGGCCACGTCACACCGGCTTTGACATGAGTATTCCCGCTGATGTATCCGCCATCATCAAAGTTAATGAATCCGTTGTAAATTACGGGATTGTAAGATACCAACACACCGACGGTTAAGAGCAGACTGAGCAAGAAAGTGGTTTGTTTTTGCGATCGAAGCAAACGCGTGGAAGCGGAGAACGTGACAGCACCCGGCTTCTGGAGTTCTTTCGCTACGGCGGCAGACGACGAGTTCATGGGGTTCGACAATCGATTCGACGATCGGTTCGACGATCGCATGTCTAGAATATTTTAGTCAGAGCGGCAGGGTTCTTACTAAGGAACCAGAGAGGCCGGGTTCCTTTGGTCACTGCAAGGAGACGCGGCTAGCCGCGTCTCTACAGGAATTTCGTGTGGGTAAAGATTAAAGATTAAAGAGAAAAAGCGATTCCGTCGCCGCAGTCCGACGAGTTCTTACTGCTGCGTCGCTGGGGTACTGACCTTCCGCAGATCCGTGCCGGTTGCGCCGGCAACGAAGAAGTTGTGGTCGTAGAGGTTGCGATACATCCGTCCTGCGATTTCAGCCGCTTTCGGTCCAAAGGTTGGGCGTCCGCCCTGTAGAAAGACAACGGTTACGATGCGCCCGATATCGGTATTGGCATAGGAGGCAAACCATCCAAAGCGGGTGCCTGCGTGCGAACAGGTTCCGGTCTTGCCGAGGATCGATTCTTCATTGAAGTTCAAGCGCAAGCTGCGCGCCGTGCCGTAGGCGACTGCTCCCGCCATGCCATCGGAGAGTTCAGGAATTACGGGTTCGATATCAAGATGACGCTTCACGCGAGGCTGAAAATTGGCTACTTCTTCGGGCGTTGTCGGATGCTGCAGGTAGTAGAGAGTGCCGCCGTTGGATATTGCTGTAACCAGCGCGCCCAATTGCAGCGGGGTCATCGAAATGCCTTCGCCAAAAGAGCACATCTTGCTGACGCCGCCAAGTTTGGCGGAAATTTCTTCTTCGGGATAAGTGCCCAGCTGTTCCCCAGAAATGTTATACCCAGCGAGTTCGCCCAGACCGAACTGATGAGCGTAATACTGCACCTTCTCGAAGCCGAGCTTGCGGCCGACCGCTTCGAAGTAAGCGTTGTTGGAGTGCGCCAATGCCGTCGTAAGATTCATGCGGCTGCGCGTGCCGAGCGCAACTTGAGTTTGTTCGTCAATTACGCCTTCGCTGAGCGCAGCCAAAGCGACGGAAAGTTTTATTGTCGAACAGGGCTGAGCGCCGCTCGAGAGTGCCAACCTCTGATTCACCATGGCCAGAACGCGTCCACTGGTCGGCTCAATCGCGACCACCGTGCCGTTCATGTTGCCGAGAGCATCGATCGCGGCCTGGCGAACCACTGGATCTTCACCACCGGTCTGATCGCCCTCAACGATATCGGATGCAAACGAACTGGTGGAAAAGCGCTCGTGGTAGCGATGGCGACGGACCGTAGTTCGGGTTGGAACAGATGCACTATGTGCGGCGGAAGCGGTCCGGGCAGCGGAGTGCGAGCGCGGGACGCGGCCTCTGGCCAGCGTTCTCATGCGTCTCTTCGCGTGCTGATTTTCCGTAACGGAACGAGCTTTAGAGTGCCGGGTAAGGGCTGGCGGGTTTACACTGGCTGCGATTCCCATCGCCTCCAACAACATTGCTAACGCCACAAGATATGCAAGACGAAGAACGCAGGTCCTAACCTTCACTGATCTCATCCCCGGTTGTATTCGGCCAGATTAGCGCCGGGCCGGTTAATTACCGGCTAATTCTTCTAATCGGCTGATTATTAATATGCAAGAGGGTCGCCAAATCCGCCCGGATCGACGCCTATCCACTGCAACTATCCGATAGTAGGCGATTTACGTATCATTACGCAATGGCAAAGTGCAAAGGCCTCGCCGTCGGCTTGTTCACGCTATCCAGCTGACTTGATTGCCTTTAATCCAGCTTACAAGAAAGGACAAGAACCTCTGTAATCATCGCAATGTTACCTTTAACGATACCCCACTTGTGCAGGGTTTTGCACAGCAGCACAGCACGGCGTCAATCTAGGAGGTGTCGAATTTTTCGGCGACGCGGACTGTCAGTCGGCATAGCTCGCTTCCCGCCTTATAGGCTTTTCTGCTATTTTTGACGGCGCGTCCCCTACATCTAGAGACATAGTCATAAATATCGATTCTGAGGTCAGCAACTTGCGAACATCGTTTGTGCTCGTCTCTTTCACGCTGGCACTACTCATTCCTTTCCTTGCTCGTGCGGCCGATCAAACTCTCGATTCACGACGCGCCGAGCTCAGTCGTCTGCTGGCGGACGAATGGGAGTACACGCTTCGGACGCAACCAGAACTCGCCACTCAGGTCGGCGACAACCGCTACAACGATCGGGTCAGCGATTATTCGGAGAAAGCGATCGCTGCCGATATTGAACACACTCGTCAGTCGCTGGCGCGCTTCGAAGCTATCGATGTCGCCGGATTTCCAGAGCAGGAAAAGCTCAACCACGCGCTGATGGTGCGCAGCCTGCGTGAAGCGCTCGATGCCGCGAAATTTAAAGACTGGGAGATGCCGGCCACTCAATTTGGCGGCGTTCACCTGGGCTATGCTTCCCTGCCGTTTGATTCGCCGTTCCGCAACGTGAAAGATTACGAAGACTATCTCTCCCGCCTCCATCAGATTCCGCGTGTGCTCGACCAGTCAATGGGAAACGTGCGCGACGGACTGCGCGATCACTTGATGCCTCCGAAGTATCTGCT
>Ga0070713_100003119_pt1 | contig 10904 bp, 10 predicted proteins | sample LARL82metaG_FD_65465 | JGI IMG/M metagenome (GOLD analysis project Ga0070713, IMG submission 65465) | Corn, switchgrass and miscanthus rhizosphere microbial communities from Kellogg Biological Station, Michigan, USA - LAR L8-2 metaG | ecosystem: Host-associated > Plants > Roots > Rhizosphere ... | reverse complement strand
CCGGTGGCGTGCGCCTCGTCGAGCACCAGCCAGGCGCCGTGCTCGCGGGCCAGCGCGTGCAGCCCGGCCACGTCGGCGACGCCGCCGTCCATGGAGAACACCGTGTCGCTGACGATCACCGGCCGCCCCGCGCAGCGCCGCAGCCGCGCCGAGAGGTCGGCCAGGTCACCGTGCCGGAAGACCTCGACGCGTCCGCGCGAGAGCCGGCAGCCGTCGATCAGCGAGGCGTGGTTGCGCTGGTCGCTGAAGACCACCGCGTCCGGTCCGCCCAGCGCCTGCAGCACGGCCAGGTTGGCCGCGTAGCCGCTGGGCGCAAGCGTCGCCGTGGCGGCACCCTCGAACTCCGCCAGCTCCGCCTCCAGCGCGTCGATGGCCGCGTGGCAGCCGCTGAGGTGCCGCGACCCCGTCGCCCCCGCGCCGTCCCCGAGCGCCGCCCCCGCCGCGGCCTGCCGGACCAGCGGGTGCGCGGCAAGGCCGAGGTAGTCGTTGGCACTCAGCACCACCACCCGCCGCCCCTCCACCTCGGCGTGCGGCCCGCTGCCACCGGCGCGCGTCCGCGGCACGCGGCGCAGGCCCGCGCTCTCGTCCTCGTCGATGCGTGCGCGGGCCCATCCCAGCGGGTCGTGCCTGGTCGGGCTGAGCAGGGGAGAGGTCATCGGCGCGGGGAGGAAGTCTAGGCAGCCGGGTCCCGGCGCCGCGGAACCACCCCGGCCGGGCGCCGCGGAGTCGCGGCGAGCAGGGGGTGGAGCGGAGGCGGGTTGATCCCGCCGGAGCGCAAAGGGGGACGCGACGTCCCCCTGGAGGGTGGAGGGACCCCGCGGTGCGCAGGGCGCGTCGGGGGGTGCGGTACCCTCTGAGCCCCATGGCCCAGGACCCTGCCGAGAGCACCCAGCGCAACCCCGACACCTACGACCACACCGCGGTCGAGGCCAAGTGGCGCGAGCGCTGGGCGGAGGAGCAGACCTACGCGGCGCAGCTCGACAACCCGCAGCGCCCGTATTTCAACCTGATGATGTTCCCCTACCCCTCGGCCGAGGGGCTGCATGCGGGGCACACCTTCACCTTCTCCGGCGCCGACGCGCACGGCCGCTTCCGGCGCATGCAGGGCTACGAGGTCTTCGAGCCCATGGGCTGGGACGCCTTCGGCATCCACAGCGAGAACTACGCGCTCAAGACCGGCGAGCACCCCGCCCGCCTCACCCCGCGCACCGTGGCCAACTTCAAGCGCCAGATGCAGCGGCTCGGCGCCGGCTTCGACTGGTCGCACGAGGTCAACACCACAGATCCCGCGTACTACAGGTGGACGCAGTGGATCTTCGTCACCCTCTTCAAGGCCGGCCTGGCCGAGCAGAAGGAGGCGGCGGTCAACTGGTGCCCGCAGGACCTCACCGTGCTCGCCGACGAGCAGGTCATCAACGGCCACTGCGAGCGCTGCGACGCGCTGGTCGAGAAGCGCGTGCTCAAGCAGTGGTTCCTGCGCATCACCGCGTACGCGCAGCAACTCCTCGACGGGCTCGACAGCATCGACTGGTCGGACGTGGTCACCACCGCGCAGCGCAACTGGATCGGGCGCAGCGAGGGGGCGATGATCGGCTTCGACCTCGAGGACTGCGCCAGGCGCGACGTCACCGTCTTCACCACGCGCCCCGACACGCTCTACGGCGCGACCTTCCTGGTGGTCGGCGCCGACCATCCCGAGCTGCTCGACTTCACGGCGCCGGAGCGGCGCGAGGCCGTCGAGCGGTGGCGCGCCACACTGCCCGCCGAGACCGACGAGCCCGACTTCAGCGTCGGCATCGACCTCGGCTCGCACGGCGTGCACCCGCTCACCGGCGAGCGCATCCCGGTGTACGCGGCGCCCTACGTGCTCGGCCACTACGGCACCGGCGCCATCATGGCCGTACCCGGCCACGACGAGCGCGACCACGCCTTCGCCCGCGCACACGGCCTCTCCATCGTCGAGGTGATCAGCGGCGGCGAGGGCGACATCCGGGAGCAGCCCTGGGTCGGAGCGGGAGTTATGGTCAACTCCGGCGAGTTCACGGGGACGCCGTCGGAGGATGGCAAGAAGCGCGTCGTCGCCGCCCTGGCGGGCAAGGGCCGCGGCGAGCCCGCCGTGCAGTACCGCCTGCGCGACTGGCTGATCTCGCGGCAGCGCTACTGGGGCCCGCCCATCCCGATCATCCACTGCCCGCAGTGCGGGCCGGTGCCGGTGCCCGAGGACCAGCTTCCCGTGCTGCTCCCCGAGGTCGAGGACTTCAAGCCCATCGGCACCGGGCAGTCACCACTGGCCTCGGTGGAGTCGTGGGTCAACGTCGACTGCCCGCAGTGCGGCGGCCCGGCGCGGCGCGAGACCGACGTCTCCGACACCTTCCTCGACTCCTCCTGGTACTTCCTGCGCTACCCGTCGACCGAGTTCGACCGCGTGCCCTTCGACCGCGAGCGCACCTGGACCTGGCTGCCGGTGACCATCTACATCGGCGGCAAGGAGCACTCGGTCCTGCACCTGCTCTACTCGCGCTTCGTCATGCGCGCGCTGTACGACCTGGGCCACGTGCCCGCGCCCGAGCCCTTCCCCAAGTTCCGGGCGCACGGGATGATCATCAAGGACGGCGCCAAGATGTCGAAGAGCCGCGGCAACGTGGTCTCGCCCGACCTCTACATGGAACGCCACGGCGCCGACACGCTGCGCGTTTACCTGCTCTTCCTGGGTCCCTACGACCTGGGCGGCGACTTCCGCGACGAGGGCATCGCCGGCGCGGTGCGCTTCCTCAACCGCGTCTGGCGCGCCACCCTCGCCGCCACTGCCGGCGACGGTGACGACGACGCCCGCGAGCGCCGCCGCCACCGTCTCGTCGCGCAGGTCACCGAGCGCATGGAGGAGCTGCGCTACAACACCGCCATCGCGCTGATGATGTCCTTCGCCGACGAGCTCAACGGCGAGGCCGCCGCGGGCAGGAGCCGCCGCGTCGACGCCGAGACGCTGCTGCAGCTGCTCGCGCCGCTGGCGCCGCACGTCACCGAGGAGCTCTGGGAGCGCACCGGCCACACCGGCTCCATCCACCGCTCGCGCTGGCCGGAGTTCGACCCGGCCATGGCCGCCGCGCAGGAGGTCTCCGTGGCGGTGCAGGTCAACGGCAAGAGGCGCGCCGAGCTGCACGTCGCCGCCGGCACCGCGGCGGACGAGCTGCAGCGCCAGGCGCTCGCCCTGCCGCGCATCGTCGAGATCCTGGCCGGTGGCGAGCCGGGCAAGGTCATCGTGGTTCCGGACAGGATCGTCAACATCGTCCTCTAGCTGGCCAGCGCGAAGACCCCCGAGTACGCCGGTCCCTCGAGCACGCCGACCAGGTCGAAGGTGAGGAACTCGGTCACACCGTTGACCGTGCAGTCGCCGCTGGCGGTGGCCCGGAAGATCACGCCGATGGTCGTGTAGCTGCCGCCGATGCCGTTGCAGAAGATCGAGCCCACCCCGGTGTTCTGCAGCGTCACGAAGATGCTGCCGGTGACCACGCCGAGCGAGCACTGCACGGCGGTGGCGTCGAGGTCGCCGAAGGGCTCACCGGCGACGGCGCCCGCGGTGGTGTCGGCACCCCCGCCCGCGCCGATGCCGCCGGCGTGGAAGGAGCCGTAGGGACAGCCCGGCTGGATGCCGATGTTGGAGTAGGTGATCAGCCCGGTGAGGCTGCCGGTCTCTGCGTACACGCCCGCCGAGACGGGCGCCGCGGCTTGCACCACACCGAACGCCGCGGCGCACAGCGCCATTGCTCCGCGCAGCACAGTCGCCGCACGCCGACCATTGAAGAGGCGCATCGCCACATCCCTTCCGCGGCCGCGGTGCCCGTCTCCGGTGCTGCTGTCCGCCGGTCCGCTTCAGAGAGACAGACGCGCGGAGGACTGCGGTGATTGCACGAGAGCCGAACCCGCAGCAAGGTGACGCCGCACCGGGGGGCGGACACCGCAACTGCGCAGGTGGCCGCCCCCCAGCCGGTCGCGCGAGACGTTCAGCTCAGCGTCGGCCGGGCGGCTGGAGGCGGGTGATCCGGGAGGTCTACGCCTCCGCCTGCGCGGGCTGGTGCAGGAGTGCCCGGGTGGCTGCCACGCGGCAGGCGAGCAGCTCCAGAACGTCATCGAGCTGGCGCCTCATCTGGCCGGCCAGCTCGATCGGGTGGTTGTCCACTTCCCGCAACAGCGCCGACAACCGGAGCGCCTTCTGCTCGATCTTCGCAACGACCTCTTGCGGCTGGGTGGCCGTTGCGGCCAGCTCGTTCGGCTCCATCCACACTCCTCCGTGGCCGGGCGGCGCGGGGGAAGGAAAGTGACCGCGCCGTCGCGGATGTTGCCGGCGCACTCCGGGCAGGCACCCGGGGTGGCCTTCGCCGACGATGCTACGGGGTGCGGAGGCCAAGGGCAAGGTCCATCGGCAACCTCGTCACGGGCCGGTGGTCAGCCGCCGCACCGGTCGTGCGGAACGTGGCGAATTCGCGCCGTCACGCCAGGGTCCAGCCGGGGTCGACGCGGGTGCCCGCCTCCCACCAGATCACCCCCTGGTAGGCCTGCCGCGGAGCCAGCCAGAGCTCGCCGCCGCGCGGCACCAGGCGGGCGCGCACCGCCGCCTCCAGGGTTGCCCACCGCGGCGAGTCCGGGCTGACGCCGACGCGCGTCGCCACGTCGGTGATGGCCGCCTCCGCGTCGGGGTAGTTCCAGCGCGTCTCGAAAGGGTGCATGGTCACGCTGGCCGGGATGCCGAGCTGGAGCAGCAGGTTGTAGAGGTCGGCCAGCGAGGGCATGGGCGCCCGCTCCTCGTCGTGCACGGCGCGGAAGACCGGGGTCACCGCCTCGTCCGGCTGTCCCAGCCGGGCCACCACCACCACCGCGCAGCGCGCCGCGCGATCGAGGGCGCGGATGAAGGGGACCACGTCGGCGATGGGGTAGACGACGTGGGCGCAGAGCACCACCTCCGCGCTGCCCGTCCGCGGCTCCGCCTCCGGCCACTCCGCCTGCTCGACGCTGATCGACACGCCGTGCGCGTCGGCCTCGGCGCGCAGGTGCTCGGCCATGGCGCCGTTGGGCTCGACGGCGGTCACCCGCGCGCCCAGCTCGGCGAGCGGCACCGCGTAGCGCCCGGTGCCGGCGCCGACGTCGAGCACCCGGCCGTCGCCGGCGGGCATCTGGGCGCGCACCCGCTCGACGACCGGGTCGTCGCGACGCACCCCGCGACTGAAGCGCGCGAAGGCGGCCGCGCGGCGGGTCCAGAAGTCGCCACCCGGGTGCAGGATGCCGAGGCGCTCCCACTGCTCCTCGCGGGCGCGCACCAGGTCGTGCCACCTGCGCACCCAGTCGACGCCACCGATGCCGTCCATCAGGCGGCGAAGGCTAATCGGGTGCGATGCCCTCGCGAAAGTCGCCTCCGTCCGACAGTTCGTTCAGCGAGCGGTCGGCGGCTCGGCGGCACCGGCGTCGTCGTCGTCCTCGTCCTCGCCGTCGAGGAAGTCCTCGGGCCCGAACTCAGGCTCCGGCTCGGGCTCGCCCGTGGCCGCGCGGGCCATGCGCTCCAGCGCCGCCTGCACGCCCTCCTCGAGCCGCCGCCGCCGCATCACCCGCCGCACCATCCAGCCCAGCCAGGCAGGACGCACGTAGATGGTGGCGTGCACGCCGGTGGCCGCCGCATCCTCCTCGTCGAGGCTGAACTCCTGCACCACGCGGGCCAGTCCGGCGCGCGTGGTGGCCCGGTACTCGCCCTCGCCCATGCGCTCGATGAGCGTCTTCTCGTCGGCGCCCAGGGTGCGGGCGATCTCCTCCTCGACGTCGACCATGGGCAGCTTGACCACGACGTTGCCGTGTGCGACCGGCTTCATAGGTCGCGAACGGTAGCGCGCGCCGGGCTACGCGTTGTTGGTGAGCTGCTCGCCGAGGCCGGCCGGGATCAGCTTGGCCACCACCACGAAGCGGGGATCGAAGTCCCCCGAGTAGTTGCAGGTCTGCAGCGTGAGGCGGTTGTCGCTGCTCGGCCGCAGCCACTCGAAGTCGTTCCAGCGCACGTTGGCGTGGATCTCGGTGATCTGGTAGTAGAGCTTGTCGCTCGCCGAGGTGGCCACGATGACCACGTCGCCGACCTTGGCGTGGTGCAGCCCGAGGAACATGCCGCGGCGGTCGTGCGCATAGAGATAGGTGTTGCCCGGCTGTCCCAGCGGCGCCGTGTTGGGGTACTCGTAGGCGATGGGCAGCGCCGGCGGCGCCTTGCCGTCGCCCGGCTTGACGGCCAGGTCGATGTCGAGCTGGGTGCTGTAGAGGCGCGGGTAGCCCTTGACGGTGGTGTCGTCCGAGCTGCCCCCGACGATGGCGCTGAACACCGCGCCCGGCGCGCGCAGGACGGCGGCGATGGGCGCCCGCGAGCCGGGGATGAGCAGGGCCACCAGCCCGATCGCCGCAGCCACCGCCACCGTGCTCCACATCGTGGTGAGCGCGCGCTGCCGGGTGCGGAACAGGAAGCCGTGGCGCACCCGCGAGCCCAGCGCGTGGAGCCCGGTGAACCGCGCGAGGCTGCGCAGGCTGACCGGCTCGCGGCGGGCGCGGCCGCGCGGCAGATGTGCGAATGCGGGTAGCTGCATGGGAAACCGTGTGTTCGTGGAGCTGCGGGAGGCGCTCCTCACGGGTATAAGACGCCGCGCCGCCCCGAGGTCTTGCGACCGTGCGCGCGAGCCCCGCCGAAGGCCCGCGTCAGCGGAGAGTCAGGGGGAACGCTGTCACGCCGTACTCCAGCGGCGTGATGGCGTGGGGGAGTCCCCCGCCGAAGGCCCGCGTCAGCGGAGAGTAGTAGACTTCGCCCCCGCCGAGCGCGGATGGCGGAACTGGTAGACGCGCGGGACTTAGGATCCCGTGGGGTGACCCGTCCGAGTTCGAGTCTCGGTCCGCGCAGGTCGCCATCAGCCGGCGCATCGCCGCCCGCCCCGCGGCCGCGCCCGGTTCGCCCCACCGAGGAGCCTCCGTGAGCCCCGCCACCACCGCCTCCGAGCTGTCCGTCACCACCGAACGCAAGCCCGGCTCCCTGGTCGAGCTCCGCGTCGAGGCCCCCGCCGCCGACGTCGACGCCGCCGTCGCCCAGGCCATCCGCCGCCTCGGCGCCCGCATCCGCATCCCCGGCTTCCGCCCCGGCAAGGCCCCCGCCCAGATCGTCGAGCGCGTGGTCGGCTGGGAGCCGATCAAGCAGGAGGCCGTCGACGCGCTGCTCCCCGACATGTACTCCCGCGCCCTCGACCAGGCCGAGATCGACCCCGTCGGCGAGCCCGACGTCAAGCTCGGCGACTTCGAGCGCGGCCAGCCCTTCTCCTTCACCGCCAGCGTCGCCGTCCTCCCCGAGGTCGACCTCGGCAACTACCTCGACGAGCTCCGCGTCGACGAGGAGAAGACCGAGATCACCGAGGAGCGCGTCGACGAGATCATCGACGAGCTGCGCAAGCGCCACGCCGACCTCGTCCGCGTCGAGGACCGCCCCGTCCAGTCCGGCGACGTTCTCAAGGCCACCCTGACCATGCGCCGCGACGGCGAGGTCCTCGGTGGCGAGCAGGAGGAGCGCGACGTCGAGGTCGACCGCGAGCGTCTGCTGCCCGGCCTCGCCGACGCCCTGGTCGGCCTCAACGCCGGCGACACCCACACCGCCGACCTCACCCTCCCCGACGACTACTCCCGCGAGGAGCTCCGCGGCGCCAAGGTCCAGGTCGAGGTCGCCATCCACGAGATCCGCGAGCGCCACCTCCCACCCCTCGACGACGCCCTCGCCGAGCTCGACGGCCATGGCCCCACCGTGGCCGACCTCCGCGCCCACTACCGCGCCCGCCTCGAAGAGGTCGCCGCCCGCGAAGACGAGGACCGCTACGAATCCGCCGTCCTCTCAGCGTTGCGCGACCGCGTCTCCGTCGACGCCCCCGAGGCCCTCGTCGACCGCGAGATCGACAACCAGCTCACCGAGATGTCCGTGCAGCTCGCCCAGGCCGGCCTCCAGCTCGAACGCTTCCTCGAATACTCCGGCCAGACCATCGAACAGGTCCGCGGCGAGCGCCGCGAAGGCGCCGTCCAGCGCGTCAAGCTCGACCTGGCCCTCCAGGCCCTGGCCAAAGCCGAAGGCGTCGAGGTCGACGAGGCCGACGTCGAGCGCGAAGAAAAGCGTGTCGCCACCGGCCGCAAGCTCACCGCCGACCAAAAGAGGCGTTTGCACCGCGGCGTCCACCACGACCTCCTCCTCAAGGGCGCCGGCCAGCGCGCCCTCGAAATCGCCCGCGGCCAGGTCTAGGGTCGTCGCCGGTTCGACGTGATCTCATCTGTCCGGTACCATGGACCGCGTCCAGGGCGCTGAGCCCTGGAAAGTGGACCCGGGTTCAGCAGCCGCATGAGCGCCACCCCGGGTCCGCGTCCGTTAACCGGCCTCTTTGGTGAGAAGACCAGCGGGTGAGAACCGCCTGACACTCAGCAGCCCCGTGGGCAGCTGCTGCAGCCAGGTCGTGTCGCGGAGCAACAGGCCTGCCCTTGCGGCACCGGCGAGCCCGTCCGCGAGCCACAGCAGCGGCTCGTCGGTCGGTCGCCGGTGGACGTATGCCATGTCCTCGGGAATCAGACCACCGCGTCGAGCCTGGATGAGGGTCATGCGGTCGAGACGGTCGTTGTGTATGTCGCGACTCTCGATGGTCAGCTCGACTGCAGGCCGGCTGGCCACCGCCACTGCCAGCTCGGTGAGGAGGCGCTGCCGGATGGCCTCGCGCTCTCGTGGCGGACATGGCGAGGCGATGACGGCGTGGGCCTCCAGAGCTTCGTCGGCGACGAGCTGCAGCATCGCGCGCTTCTCCCGATCCTCCTCGTCGTGGAAATGGAACCGACGCCGCCGGGGCACCACGCGCTGCGCGGCCGAGCGCACCACCGCCCTCCTGTCATCAGCGATGAGCACCGCCACGAGCACATATCCCGCCGCACCGCGGACCACCATCGCCTCATCGACGACAGCAATCACTCCTCGAACTCCGTCCGCACGTGTTCCCAGACTTCGAGCGCGCCCTGCCTGAATGCGCTCGCATACATCGGCTGCTTCATGAGCGGGACATCCCGCATCAGCCCCAACCGGGACAACGCTCGATCCCCTTCCACGGCGGCGATCACCGCCCTGAGCTCAGTGAGTGCCGCATCCTCCGCCGCCCAATGCCGTCCGTCGGCCAAACCCCGCTCGAAGAGCTGTTCATCGGCTGTCCGACTCCGTCTCAGCCGCTCGATGATCCTGGGACGCTCGTCGCCGAGGCGGGCAGCTTCAGCTGCAGTCACCGCCGCCGCCAGCGCCGCCTGACAGACCTCTGAGACGTTGAGGTCGTCCTTCACGACCGCCAGCCGCACGGCCAGCTCGTCCGGCACGTAAATGGAGATCTTCAAGTTGCGAATCCTATCAGCATATCCCCCTATCCATACACGCCTGGGATGCGAGCACCGTGATCAGCAGCGCCCTGCTTCGAAGGGCTCCGCCCAAAGGCTCAGTCAGCGTGCGGCCGGACCCAGCGGCACGGAAGCTGAAGGCGCACCACTCTGTTGCCGGCCGGAGCAGGACGCATGGCGGCCCGGCGAGTTCCGCAGGAGCCGGCCCGCCGAGCGCCGCCAGGCGCGCGCCGGTGACGAGGACAGTCCGAGCAGGGCCGCCATGCGTCCTGATCCGGCCCCTCATCGAAGTGGCCAAGCCACCAGGACGGCACGCTCGAAACCCGCCCCTATAATGGCCGCACGATGACGCCGTCGAACTTGATCCCCATGGTGGTCGAATCCACCAACCGCGGTGAGCGCGCCTTCGACATCTACTCCCGACTGCTCAAGGACCGCATCATCTTCATCGGGACCCCCATCGACGATCAGGTAGCCAACGTCGTCATGGCGCAGCTCCTCTTCCTCGAAGGTGAGGACCCCGAGAAGGACATCTACCTCTACATCAATTCCCCCGGCGGCTCCGTCTACGCCGGCCTCGCCATCTACGACACCATGCAGTACGTGCGCCCGCGGGTGAGCACGATGTGCATGGGCCTGGCCGCCTCGATGGCGGCGGTGCTCCTGGCCGGCGGCGCCAAGGGCATGCGCTTCTCTCTCCCCAACGCACGAATCCTCATCCATCAACCGTCCGGTGGTTTCTCCGGCCAGGCCGCCGACATCCAGATCCACGCGCAGGAGATCCTCAACGTGCGCCGCCGGCTGGACGAGATCCTCGCCTTCCACACCGGCAAGCCGCTCGACGAGATCCATCGCGACTCCGACCGCGACTTCTTCATGACCGCCGACGAGGCCAAGGCCTATGGCCTCATCGACGACCTGATCACCAGCCGGCACGGCCTCAACGCCACCAACGGCGCGCCCGTGGGCGCGGGCAGCAGCGGCGCCCCGGTCGGTGGCAACGGCGGTGGCGCCGGCCCGTCGACCGACGGCGGCAGCGCCTCGACGCGGGGATAGGACCACTCCGATGCGCGGCTCTCCCACGACAGACGCGATGACCCAGGCGCCCACGGGAGAGACGCGATGAACGAGCGCGACGATCGCCGCCGCCACACGCGGTGCTCCTTCTGCGGCAAGGGCCAGGAGCAGGTGCGCAAGCTGGTCGCCGGACCGGGCGTGTACATCTGCGACCAGTGCATCGACCTCTGCCAGGAAGTCCTCGAAGAGGACAACCGCAGCACCACGCAGAAGCGCAGCAAGGGCGGGCTGATTCCGAACCCCCAGGTGATCGTCGCCGCGCTCGACCAGTACGTGGTCGGCCAGGACCACGCCAAGCGGGTGCTCTCAGTCGCCGTCTACAACCATTACAAGCGCATCGCCCACAGCAAGATGGCGGGCGACGTCGAGCTGCAGAAGTCGAACGTGCTGCTGGTCGGCCCCACCGGCTGCGGCAAGAC
>Ga0070713_100003118_pt1 | contig 10906 bp, 12 predicted proteins | sample LARL82metaG_FD_65465 | JGI IMG/M metagenome (GOLD analysis project Ga0070713, IMG submission 65465) | Corn, switchgrass and miscanthus rhizosphere microbial communities from Kellogg Biological Station, Michigan, USA - LAR L8-2 metaG | ecosystem: Host-associated > Plants > Roots > Rhizosphere ... | reverse complement strand
GGTGCCGCCAATCGCCCCGGCGGTATGCAACGCGATTTTCGCAGCCACCGGCAAGCGCATTCGCCGCTTGCCCATTCGCGCCGCGGATTTCGCCTGACCATTTTTTGAGTAGCGCAGGCTTCAGCCTGTATGGGGTTTTCTTCAAGCTTGAAGCAGATTGTCCGTGAAAGCGTTCGCCGGTCGGCTGCCAAATAATCCTGCAAAACAAATTCGTCACGCGGAACTCTTAGAGCGAGGCCGAGGAGTGTGCTGGAGTCGCGCTCACCTGCGCGCGGCGAAAAAAGATTGCAAGAGCGCAATTGATTCCTCCGCAAGAATTCCGGAAGTCACCGCGACGCGATGATTGAGCGCGCCCGCATCGAGTACCTGCAGGCAGGTTCGCACTGCGCCGCCCTTGGCGTCGTCCGCACCGTAGACAAGACGCGCAATGCGCGCCTGCACCAGGGCGCCGGCACACATGGCGCAAGGTTCGATGGTCACATACAGCGCCGCGCCATTCAGCCGGTAATTGCCGACAGCCGAAGCAGCCGCTCGCAGCGCGATAATCTCTGCGTGCGCCGTCGGATCACAGTCACCGATGGTGCGATTGCCGGCCGCGCCAATGACGCGGTCTTCGAGCACGACCACTGCGCCAATGGGAACTTCACCCCGGATGGCGGCGGCTTGCGCCTGCTCGATGGCCATGTGCATGTATTCGTTGTCGCTCACGTGTGCGCAACGGGAAGGGACGCGACCAGGTGCTCCACAACCGTCACGTCGTGGAGCCCGTCGTTCAGGCGGGAATGCGCGGAGTGCCGGCCCACCTCGCGCCAGCCAGTCGCGCGGCAGAGCATCAATCCGTCGCGATTCTCGACCAGGATCCGGCCGATAAGTTTGCGATAGCCAAGCCTGCCGGCCAATTCCTGCATGGCGCGCATAAGCTGGCGGCCCACGCCGTAACTTCGGAACGACCGGCGCACGTAAATGCTAATTTCACCGATGTCATCAAGGGCAATGCGCACGTCGTAGGGAGAGAGCGAAACCCAGCCGGCAATCCAATTTCGCACGTCCGCCACGAGTATTGGATGCTTGGGATCATTCTCGGCGCCGGCAATCAGCAGTCGCTGATCCTCCGCGGAACGCGGCTCGCTATCAAATGTCTCCAGGTGATCCTGCACAGCTTCATTGAAAATTTCACACAGCGGCGCGGCGTCCTCTTCCCGTGCGGGACGTATCTCCAGTTGCGGTCGCGTGGCTGCGCTGCTCATAAGGCGTGATTTTATCACCGAGTCGGCTTGCCAGACGACTCCAATCGTTTAGAGACGCGGCGATTTGTCTGAGATTATGCTATGAATATTTCATGAATGGAGGTGGTGGATTGCGGGTTTCCGTGCCGAAATCCTAAAGATTGGGCATCTCCCGCCCGTCCGGCAAGACCACTTTCATCAGGCGCAGAAAATTTGTTCCGTTCCGGGTGCGATGACCGCTGGCGGTAATCACGTCGCCCACCTTGATGGTGTTCTTGTCCCAGCCGCCAATGCGTCCCAGCATGCTGGGACTTCTGGCTTCGCCGGCCCACTTTTCGATTTCGCCGTTCTCATTTTTTACGTCCATGAAAATCTGGACATGCGGGTTGATGAATTGAAAGTCAGTCACGGTTCCTTTGACGGACACGACTTTTGTCGTGTCATAGTTGGCTTCCCCGTGATGAGCCGAAAGCGGAACGCAAGCGAAAAGAATTGCGAAAAGCAAAGTCAGAGTGGCCGCCATTGATTTCATTTTTTAACTTCTCCTGAAAAGTTCGTTTAACATTTCTTGGGGTTGCCGTAAAAGCAGCGCCCGGCTCCTTGCCGCGGCTGCCGAAAAATATCACACCGGGCCGCATACGGGTCAATCAATAAAGTTGACGTTTCACGACTCTTTCCGGCTGGCTGCCGCGTTATTTGTCCGGCGTCGTTTCCTTTTTTTCCAGATTATGGAAGCTCTCGCCATCTTCGCAGAACTGTTCCTCGAGTCTCCATTTTGGCCGCAAAAGGAAATCCATGCGCGCGATCCAGGGCTTCGAGTACGTCCTGGGATCTTCGATCGTAATGTCGTCGAGCAAATGGTCGTGATTTACACGGCGGATTCGCTCCACGAGATGCAGCGCGTCGGTGTGTGTGTGGCCTACCCGATCGATCCATGTTTTGTCGTTAAAGTTGATGGTGTCCACGACGAGCGTGTCGCCCTCCCAGTGGCCGATGGAGTCGCCCATCCACGAAGGACCGAGGCTGGTGTCATGCTCGCGCCCGTCGATGTAAATTTCGCGTCGCATGGAGTCATACTCGAACAGCATGATGACCTCGGCGGGAGTCTGCACGATCTTCAACGGGAAAGGATGAATATAAACTCGCGGCACGCCCGGCGGAGAACAGCCATTGTAAACAGGGTCATTCGTTTCCGCGAGAGGATACGGGTGAGCGCCAAAAGATGACCTGGAAGCTTTGTATTGTTCCTCGCCCCAAGGCGTCATGGGAGGCTCTTCGACGTTGAATTCATAGACCCAGTATTGCAGCCCTGTGGCTGGCGGACGATCTTCCATCCACACTCCCGACAAATCAGGTCGTCGGGCCGGAGCCGCGGCTTTCGCGGGACGGGCGGGCTTCTTGCTTTGCGCGCCTGAATTCAGGCTGCAAATGAACACAATCGCGAGCGCCAGGCGCATGCGCGAATGATTTTGCATTGCGATACTCCTCCCGAGTCTTTTCCGGCGCAATTATAATAGTTCTACAGGCGGAACAATCTCTCCGCGTTTCCCCTGAAAATACGCTCGCGGTCTTCCGGAGAAAGTCCAATTTGTTCGACGAGAGCGTTTGGTTCCCCAACATCCATGGCAGCATAGTTGTCGGTGCCGATGACCACGCGGTCGGGGCCGACCAGTTCAATCAGAAAGCGCATCGTCTCCGGATAAAACGTGAGCGCGTCATAGTGGAAGCGCCGGATGTATTCCCTGAAAGGCCGGGGCAGCTTGAATTTTTTGGCGACCAGGCCGCGCTCAACTCGTCCGGCGATGTAAGGAAAGCAACCTCCGGAATGCGGCAGCACGATTTCGAGATTCGGAAATTTGTCCAGCGTTCCGGTGATAATAAATTTCGCCGCTGTCGTGGCGCTCTCAAACGTGAATCCCAGCGTATTATTGATGTTGGCCGATTGCGCCAGCGCATTTCCCAGCCGTTCTTTCCCGGCATAGATATTGTCGTCGCCATCGAGAGGATGAAATAGCAGCGGGTAACCCAATTCTTCCACCCGCGCCAGCACCGGCTCGTAAGCGGGCTCAAACAAATAGTCGCGCCCTTCGAACGAATTGGGCAGGTGCACCGCCCGCATTCCCGGCTTTCCAGCCATGCGGTTCAATTCCTTCAAACACATTTGCGGATCGCGCACCGGTATCTCAATCCCGGCGATAAACCGGTCGGGAAATTTCGTGTGAGCTTCGACGGCCGCGTCATTGATAATCTGCGCGAGCCGCGCCCCATCTGCGGGAGAGGCCCATTGCCACGGCATTCCGCCGCTCAGCGTCAACGCCACCATTTTGACGTTGTGCTTGTCCATCCACTGGCAACGCTTTTGCAGATCATGATCCAGAGGATTCGCCGTGGAGGCCACGCCTGGCTTCAGTTCGTTCAGAGCCTTGGCATACACTTCCGGCATCCAGTGGGCATGCAGGTCGATGGAGCCTGAATGGCTTGTATCAATATCCGCAAACGCCGCCGGGGCGTTCAACGCCGTCATCGCCAACGCGCCGCCACCGGCGCCCATCTTCAAAAAATCTCGTCGACCCACCGTGGACGCTCGCGGCCCATGCCCACATATTTTCATGGTTGTTCTCCTGTTAGGTTCCCGTGCTGCGCAATTCGATCACGATCCCGAATTCGCGTCTGGCGATGAGCGCAGTCACGTCCGATCGCGCGCGCGATCCGGCTTGCCACGTGAATTACAGTCACGTCGCGCCTCTGCCTGAAATGTGCTGAGTCCCCTGCGAAGTCTACCGTTGAAGAGGCGATCTTGCCAAGCGGTCTGTGACACAGGCGGCGCTCGAGGCCGGGGAGGTTTGCGTGACAATTGCGGATTGGTCATCCTGGCTCACGCGTCCCGGCAGTGCTGCAACGAGCCGAAACACCGCATATACCGTGAAGATAGTCATGAACGGATCAATCGGATGCCGGTAACGCAATCCAGTATGCGTAAGGTAATAGGGAATGGGAAACAAGAGCAGCGACATGGCCAGCGGCATTGAATCCAGAAAAGTTGCGCGCAAGGCCAGTATCAGTCCGGCAAATGCAAGCACAGAGAACAGCGAACAAAACCAGATGTCCGCTTTGCTGAGATGCAGCAGGGGAATCCAGGGATCGACTTTCGAGTCGTAGGTGGCCGCCCAGTTGTCAAGAATACGGTCCAGCACATTTTTCAAAAAGATTCGCGGATGAGCTCTGATGTATGCCATGGCTTGCTCCCGCTTGAACTGATTGTAATTTGGCTCGCCGCTCAAAATCAGTTGCACGCGTTCCATATAATTGCTCATGGGATTGAGGTTCTGCGAAACGACCTCCTTCACCGCGGGATTATTCCCCAGCCAGAATTCCATGCCGAAATTGGATTTCACGAAGACAAATCCGTTCACCGCGTAGTAATTGCGGATGGTCCAGGGCAGCAGAGTGAGCACGAAGAGCGTGACACTTCTCAGAACGAGCGCGGCCGAAGGTTGCGCCGACCGCCATCGCCGGAAGGCCACCCAGGCGAGCAGGAAGGGCAGCAGAATGCACGTCGTGGGATTTACGAGAGCGGTAAAACCCCAAAGCAGTCCGTACAAGGACCAATGCAGCGCAGATGCCGAGTCCCGCAAGCTGAACGTCGCCCACATTACCAGTGCCAGCATGAGCGCGGCGAGGCTTTGATCCCAGGTCCATTCCAGGGGATATAAAATCGCGTAGGGAAGAAATACCCACATCCACGCCGAGGCCAGTCCGACTTTTTCGCCAAAGATTTTTTTCCCAACCGCATGAATCGGCCAGCAGGTTGCCGCGGAAAACGCGCTGTTCATGGTCTGGCAAAAAATCACGCCGGCAAACGTGTCGAGGTGAAACAACTTGTAACCTATGGCCGACAAAAAAGGGTATACCGGGGCAATGATGGCGGTGATTGCTGCATAGCCGGGATACGGTCCGAAAAAGCCTTTTCCGGTTGCCAGTGACAATGCGACAAGGTTGTTTTCCATCCCCACCGTTTCGTATTTAGGATGGGAGAAATCCTCATGATGATGGGAAAGCCAAAAGAGTAGCATTCGCAACCCGTACGCCACGACTACAGCAAGCGCCGGTGAGCGCAATAGGGAAGCGAGGGTGCGATTTATACGATCAGAAAACATAACTGCTTGGGGACCTCATTCGCGCCACACATCTACACAGTTGAGCGTAGCCTTCGTGGGCCAGGTATTCAATCGCGGCCTGGCGCAATTTAGCTGCCCTTTGCCTTATTCAGCATGATGGTTGTATAGACACAGACGCGGCATCTCATCCTGCGTTTCTTCGAGGCGGATCTCGCGATCCGGGGCGAATTGATTTGCGTCACTGGGCTCTTGACAATCGTGCGCTGCGCCGACAGACTAGCCTCATGAACGCATTCTTGAGCCGGCTGTTTCTGGCGGATTTTTGGCAGGGTCTTCTGCTGACCTTCCGCACGCAAAATCCGAAAAATGTTTACACTGAGCAGTATCCGCAGGAGCGACCCATGGTGGCGGAGCGCTACCGCGGCGCGCCGCGCCTGAACATGAACCCGGAAACCGGCGAGACTCTTTGTATCTCCTGCAATCTCTGTGCCTTGGCCTGCCCGGAAAATCTCATTGTCGTGGGCTGGCACCGCGATGACGCCACCAGGCGCAAGGTGCTCACCACATTTACCTACGATACTTCTCGCTGCATGTTCTGCGGTTTGTGCGAAGACGCCTGCCCGACTGACTGCCTGGAACTTACCCAGGACTTTGAGATGGCTTCCTATACCCGCGAAGGCGCAATCTGGGACAGGCACCGGCTTGAAGAAGGCCCGACACCCGCGCGGTACACGCGATAAGACCCGAGTGCTTGCACACCTCCCCTGGGCTGCGCTATAAGTGCTGCTTCTAATGAGTCCATTTCCTCTCTGCCTGCTTTCCAGACGATTGCGCCATGGAACTACGTAAAGATCCCATCACACGCAGCTGGGTGGTCGTGGGACACCGTGAGGACGTGTCCACCCCCGGATATGGCTGTCCGTTCTGCTCCCCGAAGGTTGATTCCCAGCAATCGCTGTTACGCCTCCCGCCACAAGGACCCTGGCAAGTCCTGGTGATGCCTCATCTTGATCCTCTCTACCGCGTGGAGGGTGAGCCCGGCCGCAAGGCCGACGGGATGTACGACACCATGCGCGCCGTGGGAGCTGACGAGATCGTCGTCGAAACGCCTGAGCATGATCGCAGACTTGAGGACATGACCGAGGATCAGATCCTGCTGGTGATGGAGGCCTGGAAGCTACGCATCGAGGACCTTAAGCGCGACCTGCGCTTCAAGTATGTGTCGGTCTTCAAGAATTACGGCGCCCTGGCGGCGCAAGTCGGCGCACACTCGCACTCGCAAATCACCGCCACCACGTTTGTGCCCAGGCGAATTCTCTACGAACTGCGGGCCGCCCGCGAATGGTTTGCCGAGAAGGAACGCTGCGTATTTTGCGACATTGTGAAGCAGGAAGAGCGCCAGCGAATCCGAATCGTGGATACCCAGGGGGAATACGTCGCGTTCTGCCCCTACGCTTCTCGAGTGCCCTATGAGATCTGGCTCATCAACCGCAAGCACAACTATCGTTTCGAGCAGCCGCGCCCGGGGTCCAACCGGCGCAATCTGGCGGCCCTGCTGAAGCGCGTTCTGCTGCGCTTGCGTCAGGTTGCCCCGGCCTATCACCTTGTGGTGCATACTTCGCCGAATACCATTCATCCCAAAGGTGAACTATCCAATTACTGGAAGACTATTGTTGACGATTATCACTGGCACATCGAAATCCTGCCTATCGTCGAGAGTCGAAGCAAGTCCTACAGCATCAAGGAGGTATATTTCAACGCCTTCTTGCCCGAACAGGCTGCCGAGCAGTTACGCCGCTTGGATCCCGAAGCATGAGACGCGCCGAACGCGGCGGCATTTTCATGCGCCTTATTTCTCTGATCATGCTCCTGGCGTTTCTCGCGGCTCTTTACGTTGTGCGTCATCCCCTCATGCGTTTTGCCGGGGAGTTCTGGGTGCTGGACGAACCAGCCGAGCATGCCGACGTCATCGTCATTCTAAGTGATGACAATTACAGTGGCGACCGAGCGACGCATGCGGCGGATCTATACCGTTCCGGCGTGGCTCCCCAGGTCGTGGCGAGTGGCCGCCTCCTGCGGCCCTATGCGGGGATCGCCGAGATCATGGAACACGATCTGGAGTCTCGCGGCGTTCCCGCCACGTCCATTGTGAAGTTTGCCCACCGCGCAGCGAACACTCGGGACGAGGCCGAAGCGCTCTCCGGATTGGTGGCCAGCCGTGGATGGAAGCGGGTTGTAATCGTCACTTCAAACTACCATGCCCGACGCGCCCGCTTCATTTTCGGCCGCGTGTTCCGCCCCGGCGTTACCGTCCGCGTCAGCGCGGCGCTCGATACCGAGTTTGATCCGTCTCACTGGTGGGAATCGCGTCTGGGAGAAAGTTGTTTTTCGGTGAACTTCTTGGCTTTGCGGTGGCCTGGTGGGAATTGCAAGGCAGGGCGTCGGCTGAGGGCTCGCTTTTCTGGCTTCCCGTCGCCACGAATTCACGTCTTTGACCGTTCCGGACTTAATTTAAGCCCTTCGCCCCTCCCGTATCTGATTGGAAACATTCTGGCTTTAGCGGCACAAGTTCGTTTACAGCGATATTTCCCTATATTATAGTCCGCTTTCACCGTCCTCTCCGGGCTGCTTTGCGTCTTCCCCAGCCGCGTGGCTACGGAGTTTCGGTTGGGAGGAATCCATGTGGCGTAAACCAGAAGATACAAAACCAGCGACGTCGCCGTCCCCTGTCGCGGAAGTCCCGGCGGCGGCTCCGAAGCCTGAACCGGTTCGCAGTGTTGCTGGACTGACAGCGGAAGTCGTGCAGCCATCCGGTGGGGTGGTAACATCCTCCCTGGTAATTAAGGGCGAGATCCGGGGGCGCGAAGACCTGTACATTGATGGCGAAGTGCAAGGTTCAATTCATCTTGCCGACGGTCGCGTAACCGTTGGACCGCACGGCAAAATCTCGGCGAATGTCGATGCCCGCGAAATCATCGTCCGGGGAATTGTGAAAGGCTCCTTGAACGGCCGCGATCGGGTCGAGGTAGGGCGCACGGGCGATATCCGCGGCGACATTACCACCATGCGCTTTGCCATCGAAGAGGGAGCGCAAATTCACAGCAAGGTGGAGATTACGCGCAAGGACGATTCCCGCAATTCTCGCAGCCATGAAAAATCGGCGCCGGGAACCCCCCTGCAATCCGTGGCCATGAAAGCCGCCGGGGAAGTTACGAACTAGATCAAGATGAGCTTGTTCGACAAATTACGGACCGCTAACCACGCACCTTTGCCTCGGCAGGGGGTGGCGGCCCCGCGAGCGCAAGCTGTGGCTGCCGTGGCCAACAAGCCGGTGAATGGGACCAAGACCGGAACATCATCGTCCACGGTCCCCAACACAGCTCGCCTGTCTAACGGTCTAAAAGAGTTCTTATACCAGTTGGATGGAATCGGTCGTGGTCAATTGCTGGACCTGGGGCAGGCTCGCCAGACCACTCTCAATTTTTTCATCGAGCGCGGCTTCAAGGTCTATACCGAGGACCTTCTGATCACCTGGAAGAATTTTCTGGACGCGGATGAGAAACAGTGGCGCGAACTCCCGGCCGGCTCGACTGGCGTCGAAATGACTCCGGCAGCGCGTGCGGAACGCTTTCTTGAAACTACTCTGCTGCATCCGCCGGCGTCATTTGATGCCGTACTCGTCTGGGACCTGCTTGACTACCTGGATAGCGAACTGGTGTCAAGGTTGGCTGCGCGGCTTACGACTTTGCTCCGTGATGGCGGGGTGGTTTTTGCGATCTTTCACAGCCGCAAGCCCGAAGGATTTCATCGCTACCGGGTGATAGATGCGCAGAATCTCGAGCTGATTCCCACGCCCTGCGCTTTCGCTCCTCAACGCGTTTTTCAGAATCGTGAAATCTCCGACCTCTTCCGCAGATTCCGCTCTTCCCGCACCTTTGTAGGCCGCGACCAGCTCCGCGAAGGTCTTTTCGTCAAGTAAACTTCAGCGAAAGTCGAAGCTTAGGATAACTCGCAAACTGACTTGCATTGCCAGGCCATCCAGATAAGTTGGCACGTACTTTCGTTTCGAGACGGCTTTCAATGCTGAGGTAATCAGTAGCGGATGCCCGCTGACGACGTGAGCTTCCGTGACGTCGCCCTTTTCATCGATCAGTGCCTCGATGACCACAACTCCCGCAATGTGGGAGCGTTGTGCAAGGACCGGGTATTCGGGCTCGGGAGCGTATAGCAGGCGTGGCTGCTTCACGGCGCCGCCCACTTGCAAAGCCCTCCTTGGTCCCTCCGCTATTCGAGCAACCGGGGCGCCCATGCTTTTCTCCTCGCCCATAGGAATGCCGCCCAGGATGCCCCTTACTTGGCCGCCTGTTAGTCCCCCCGGGATTTCTCCCAAAACGCCTCCCGGAACTCCCACGACCGCTTCTTCCGGCGGCGCAATTTCGGCTGGCACCGCTGCGATGGCCTTAGGTATGAAATAAGGGGCCGTCAGTTTGCCCGGGATAAAGACACGAGTGGGAGTGGGACGAGCTACACGAGGCGCAATTGCCGATGCCATCAGCAAACGGGGCGCCGCAACCGGAGGCTGAGGCGCAACCAGCAAGGTCATGTTAAATCTATGCATATCCAGGCCGCTGGCGTAGAACAGTGGGAGAACCAGCACAAATCCCAGCAGAACCGCATGGACCAGAATGGACGCAAGCCATTCCAGCGGATTGCGACGTTGATGCATGGGATCTTCCTCGAGCATGGCTTGGACGAATATGTCGGGAGACGCGTCAACCGTGGGGGGTAGAAACACGACCCGTTTCCTGCTTGGTCTAAAGACCTGTGCTTCCTCGAGACATAACGTGTGTTGAGTCAGCATCAGTCTTCCCCTCAGTTTGGATCTTGCCCTTACCGTGCTTCTTCTATGTATACCGGAAATGAGGGCAAACGCCGATGACTGGCGTCACCCTCGCTGGTGATACGGCTCACACATCTTCGCCTGTACCGATTTGGAATTCTTGCGGATTCGCTCTTGCCAAAGCTGATTCACAGGCGTAAAAGGGGATTGTAGTCAAAGCCACGGAGGTGAGGATGACTCCACCGGGCTTAGAACAGAATGCAGCTTAAAGCACACCGCGCACGCGGTGCGTACTGCTAGCGGCACTCAAACAGAGGCCGCCACAGCAAAATAAAAGCGTCATGATGGGGAGCCGCCAGGCTCCCCATCGTGTTTCTGAACGAAAAAAAAGGCGGCGTCACGGAATGGGTTCTCAGCTTCAGAACGCCGAATCCAGGCACACCGCCTCTGCTCCACCCCCGGGCAAAATAATGCAACCCACAGCTTTCCGGTAAAGTCCTAGCCTGCCGACCTCACTGACCACAGCCATCGAATGACGTCGCGCTGCGACCCAATAATGCTGGATTGCCACATGATGGCACAAAGCATTAAGCCCATTACCACCGCCGCGACCACTAATGCCAGACCCAATTGCGATTCGCTTACCGGTTGGTCTAAGCGAAGCATCAATTTCATAGAGCCTCTCCGCAGCAGTGTCTGGCAAGTGCCATGCCATGAGATAA
>Ga0070713_100003117_pt1 | contig 10908 bp, 11 predicted proteins | sample LARL82metaG_FD_65465 | JGI IMG/M metagenome (GOLD analysis project Ga0070713, IMG submission 65465) | Corn, switchgrass and miscanthus rhizosphere microbial communities from Kellogg Biological Station, Michigan, USA - LAR L8-2 metaG | ecosystem: Host-associated > Plants > Roots > Rhizosphere ... | reverse complement strand
GGCAAGGGGGCGCTGCAGCGCCCCGTCGGTGAGGCCCTGACCGTGTTGCGCCTCCAACGGGCCGGCGTGGACCCCCGGCTCGTGGGCCGCGCGAGCATCCCGCTGCGCCTCGACACGTGCAAGATCTCGCGCGGCGCGACCTGCGGCGAGAGCGCCGCGCAGTCGTTCTCGCTCGCCTATTTCATGGGGATCATTCTCTACACGGCGATTCTGCTGTACGGCATCAACGTCATGAGCTCCGTGCTCGAGGAGAAGACGACCCGGATTGTGGAGGTGCTGGTATCGTCGCTGCGTCCCTTCCAGCTGCTGCTCGGCAAGGTCCTCGGGGTCGGCGCGGTCTCCATTTTCCAATTCCTCATCTGGGGCGTGGCGGGTCGCTTGCTGCTGGCGCGCCAGTCGCCGGTCGCGGCGGGCGATGTGCGGGGGGCGGGGGCGGACGAGCTGTTCCAGATGCCGCACGTGACCGGCGCGACGTTCGCGGTTTTCATGGCGTATTTCCTGGGCGGCTTCTTTCTATACTCCGCCATGTTCGCGGCGGTGGGCGCCATGTCGTCCACGGAGCAGGAGGCGCGCCAGGCGCAGCAGCCGGTGGCGTGGATGCTCGTCCTGTCGTTCATCAGCATGTTCGCGATGCTGAACGACCCGGGCTCTACCCTGGCCGTGACGCTCTCGCTCGTCCCATTCAGCGCACCGGTCGCGATGCCCGTACGGTGGGCCGCGGGGAATTTGCCGGGGTCGGAGCTGGCGCTCTCGTTGGCCATCCTGCTGGTGGCGATCGCGGGAGTGACGTGGGTCGCATCACGGATCTATCGGGTGGGGATCCTGATGACGGGGAAGCGGCCAAACCTCAAAGAACTGGCGCGCTGGATCCGAACAGCCTAGGACCGGCATAGACTAGACGCACAGACGCGCAGTGGAAAACGGTCTCGCGTAAACAGGATACCCACCGCAGTGAAACGGTTGTGCACTCTCCCGCGTGCTTGCGCATCATCCTGGCGTGCCGATCCATCATACCCTCAAAGCCTGGCAGCACGCACAGCGACTCGCAGTCGAGTGCGCGAAGGCAGCCAATCGGTTTCCGGACGTCGAGCAGACGGCGCTGGCAGACCAGTTGAGGCGGGCGTGTTACAGCATTCCGCTCAACATCGCCGAAGGCACGAGCCGGAAGGGGACTCGAGAATACCGCAAGTTCCTCGACACTGCGTGGGGATCGCTGGCCGAGGTCCAGTCGGCGCTCGCGATCGCTCGCGATGTCGGCTATTTGGAGCCCGCGGAGTTCGGACGCCTCGAGGCACTCGCGACCGAGACTAGCAAGACGCTGTTCGGCTTGCTCCGGAAGATCAGCCAGGCGGCCGATCGGCCCAAACCCCGTTGACTGTTGTCCGCGGCGCGTCTGAGCGTCTAGCCGTTGCCTTGCCCAAGCACGTACCTTGTTCCCCATGTCTTTCGATTATGACGTGATCGTCGTCGGCGCCGGCCACGCCGGCTGCGAGGCCGCCGTCCTGTCCGCCCGCCTCGGCGCCAAGACTCTGCTCCTCACGTCCAACCTCGACACTATCGGCCAGATGTCGTGCAATCCCGCCATCGGCGGAATCGCGAAGGGCACCGTGGCGCGGGAGATCGACGCACTCGGCGGCATCATGGGGCGGGCCACCGACCGCGCGACCATTCAGTTTCGCATGCTCAATCGCTCCAAGGGACCCGCCGTCTGGGCCCCGCGCGCTCAGTGCGATCGCACGCTGTACCGCCGCGCGGTGCGCGCGCTGCTGGAGGGCTTCCCCACACTCGAGCTCGCCCAGGGAATGGTCGGCGGACTGCTCCTGGACGGCGCGCGGGCGGCGGGCGTGGTGACCGTCGATGGGCGGCGCGTGCGCGCGCGCGCCGTCGTGCTCACGGCCGGGACGTTCCTGCGCGGGCGCATTCACCTCGGCACCGACACACAGATCCCCGCCGGTCGCGCCGGCGATCCACCGGCGGTTGCGATTGCGGAACACCTTGCAACACTTGGACTTACATCATCGCGCTTCAAGACGGGAACGCCGCCACGCGTGGACGGCCGCAGCGTCGACTGGTCGAAGGTCGAGCGCCAGGACGGCGACGGGGATGCCTACCGCTTCTCGTTCTACGAGCGCGCGGCGCTGCCGCGGCAGGTGCCGTGCTGGATCACGTGGGCGGGTGAAGCAGTGAAGGCGATCATCCGCGCCCACCTGCAAGAGTCGGCGTTGTACGGCGGCGCGATCAGTGGGCGGGGCCCGCGCTACTGCCCCTCGGTCGAAGACAAGATCGTGAAGTTCCCGGATGCCCAGCGGCACCAGGTGTTCCTCGAGCCCGAGGGCCTCGACACGCACGAGTTGTACGTGAACGGGCTCTCCACTTCCCTGCCCGTGTCGGTGCAGCTCGAGTTTCTCCGGGCCGTGCCGGGGCTCGAGCGGGCGCGCATGACCCGCCCGGGCTACGCCATCGAGTACGACTACTATCCACCCACGCAGCTCACTCCCTGGCTCGAGACGAAGGCCGTGGAGCAGCTGTTCTTCGCCGGGCAGATCAATGGCACGACCGGTTACGAAGAGGCCGGAGGCCAGGGAGTGGTTGCGGGAATCAATGCCGTACGCCGGCTGCGCGGTCAGGAGCCGGTGCTGTTCGGGCGGGATGCGGCGTACATCGGCGTGCTGGTGGACGACCTGGTGACTCGCGGCGTCGACGAGCCGTACCGGCTGTTTACGTCCCGCTCGGAGTTCCGGCTGTCGCTGCGGCAGGACAACGCGCTGCGGCGACTCGCGCCCCTGGCTGAGGGGCTCGGTCTGCTGAGCGCGGCGGAGCTGCGCGTCGCGGAGCAGCGCCGGGTGGATGAGGACGGCGTGCTGGCGGCAGCTCGCGCCACGACGATCACGCCGGGCGCGGCGGCGCCGGTACTCCGCTCCACGGGCACGACGCTGGCCGGGCCGGAGCGCGTCGCGAGCGTGGCGCGACGGCCCGGTGCGTCGCTGCGCGGGCTACTCGAAGCCGCGGGCGTGGCGCTCTCCGCCGACTCGGACGCCGTCGCCAGCGCGGAGATCGAGCTCAAGTACGAAGGGTATCTCGCGCGTGAGCGCGAGGCGGCGGGGCGGCTGGCGGAGCTCGCCGCATTCGCGCTGCCGTTGGACCTGCCCTACCTCGAGTTGAAGAGTCTGGCGACTGAGGCGCGACAGAAGCTCGACCGCATCCGCCCGACGTCGCTGGCGCAGGCGGCGCGCGTTCCGGGCGTCACTCCCAGTGACCTGCACAACCTCGTAGTCGAGACGGCTCGCTGGCGCCGACACGTGGCCTAGCACCCCGTTTGGGTTGTTTCACGTGAAACGTGCCATCGGTTTCACGTGAAACTCGGCCTTTACGCCACCCAGCCAGCTCCCTATATTGGGAACCATTCCGGCAGTGTAGCATCATAAAACATTTATTTTCAACGTGTTATAGAGATGTCACGCGTCATCGCGATCGCCAATCAAAAAGGCGGCGTTGGAAAAACAACTACCGCCGTGAATCTCGCCGCCTCGCTCGCGACCGCGGAGCGGAAGACCCTCCTGGTCGACGCCGATCCCCAGGCCAACTCGACCAGCGGCGTGGGGATCGAGCGCGACCGCATCAGACACTCGTTGTACGACGCTTTGCTCGACGGCCGGGCGCTCGCCGACGCGCGCTTCATGCACGTCCACTTCCCCTACCTCGATGTCGTGGCCGCGACACAGGACTTGGTCGGTGCCGAGCTCGAGCTGGTCAACAAGCAGGGGCGCGAAACGGTGATGCGCCGTGCCCTGCGCGACCTGCGCGATCAGTACCAGTACATCATCATCGATTGTCCGCCGTCGCTCGGTCTCTTGACGCTCAACATGCTCACGGCGGCCGACAGCGTGCTCATCCCGATCCAATGCGAGTATTACGCGCTCGAGGGTCTGTCGCAGCTCCTCAATACCATCAAGCTGGTGCAGCGAAATTTCAACGCCGCCCTGGCGATCGATGGCGCGCTCCTGACCATGTACGACGCCCGCCTCAACCTCTCGAGACAGGTCGCTGACGAAGCGAAGGAATACTTCGGGTCCCAGATGTTCGGGATCACCATTCCCCGCAACGTGCGCCTGGCCGAGGCGCCGAGCTTCGGGAAACCGATCCTCTTGTACGACGTGCAGTCGGTGGGCGCCAAGAGCTACCTGGCCGTGGCGCAGGAGCTCATCCGGCGCGTTGAACGCGGCGGCCTGGCGGCCTCGTCCGCCGCGTCCGCCTCCCCTGCTCCGCCCGCTGCTGAACCGCTGCCGGAGGTGCCCGCATGACGGAAACCATCACGAGTCGCCGTCGTCTCGGTCGAGGGCTCGAAGCCCTGCTGGGACCCACCCGCGAGGAGGCACAGCGGGAGGGCAGTCTCGTCGAGCTGGCCATCGCCGACATCCGCCCCAACCCGTACCAGCCACGCCGCGACGTCGACCGTGCCGCGCTCGACGAGCTCACGGCGTCGATCCGCAAGGCCGGTCTGCTGCAGCCCGTCGTGGTACGGCAGGCGCCGGGCGGCGGCAACGGCGGGTTCGAGCTGATCGCCGGCGAGCGGCGGCTGCGCGCCTGCCAGGCACTCGGCTGGGAGAAAATCCCGGCCGTGAAGCGCGAGGTGGACGATCGCACGGTGCTGACGCTCGCGCTGGTCGAGAACCTGCAGCGCGACGATCTGTCTCCCGTGGACGAAGCGCGCGGCTACGAGCGGCTCATCGCCGAGTTCAGCCTCACCCAGCAGGACGTGGCGGATGCGGTGGGACGCGATCGCTCGACCGTCGCCAACGCCCTCCGGCTCCTCAAGCTCCCGGCCGCCGTGCTCGCGCTGCTGCACGATGGCGGGCTGTCGGTCGGCCACGCCCGCGCGCTGCTCGCCCTCGACGACGCGCGCCTCGCCACGTCACTCGCCAAGGAAGCGGTCGACGCCGGCCTGTCGGTGCGGGACGTCGAGGACCGGGTGCGGGGAGGGCGGGCACCGGTCCGACGCCCTCGGCTCAAGAAAGGGCAGGGCCAGGCCCCCGAAGTGCGGCGTATCGAAGACGCGCTGCGCCGTCGCCTCGGCACCGACGTCCGCGTGACGCTGCGCGCCAAGGGCAAGGGACAACTGCACGTCAACTTCTACTCCAACGACGATCTCGCGCGCTTGCTCGAGCTGATCCTCGGTGCGCCGTTCGACGGATGAGGCACAAGGATCGCCGCGTCACCATCGTCGTCCATACCGACGGCGAACTCGCGTCCCGTCAGTACCGCCTGCCCCTCTGGGCCTTCGAGGCAGGAAAGTGGAGCGCCCTGGTGGTCGGCTTGCTGATCGTGCTGTTCTTCGCGTTCGCCGGGCCGATCGGTCGCGCCGCGGCCCGGGTGCCGGGCCTGGAGCGCGAAGTCGCTCGCCTCGAGGAGGAGAATCGCCGCGTGCAGCAGCTCGCCGCCGCCCTGAACCGGGCCGAGTCGAACTACCAGGAGCTCCGCTCGATGCTCGGCGTGAAAGCGCCGCCCGACAAGGGCACCGTCACCGTCACCGTTACCCCGGATCTGATGCGCAGCACGCCGGTGCGGGCGCGACCGCCGTCGGCACCGCTGCGCTACGAGACCGGGACGTCGGAGCCGACGCACTGGCCGCTCGATATCCCGGGCTTCGTCACCCGCGGTCAGGTGCGGCCGGGCGATCCGGCCGAGTCTCACCCCGGCATCGATATCGCCGTGCCCCCGGGCACACCGGTGCGCGCGGCGGGCGGTGGCGTGGTCGAGGCGGCCGGCACCGACCCCGCGTACGGGCAGTTCGTCCTCTTGCGCCATGCGGCGGGCTATGAAACGATGTATGGGCACGCCTCGCGCATCCTCGTGCGCGAGGGCGATTCGGCGCAGGCGGGACAGGTGATCGCGCTCTCCGGCAACTCGGGGCGATCCACCGCGCCGCACCTTCACTTCGAAATCCGTCGCGAGGGGAAGTCACTCGATCCCCTCACGGTCGTCAAACAGGAGAATTGACATGGCGATGTTCACCGAAAAAGGGCAGGGCGCGCCCGAGGCCGAAGCGGGACTCTCCATCATCGGCACGGGCATGCGGGTCGTCGGCGACATCACCGCCGATGGTGTCGTCAAGATCGAGGGCACCGTCGTCGGTACCGTGCGCGCCGCCAGGCAGGTGCTGGTGGGGAAGGGAGGGGAAGTCGAGGGGGACGTGATCTCGCGCGAAGCGATCATCGGCGGCGAGGTGCGCGGCAGCATCCGGGCCGACGAGCGCATCGAGATTCAGTCCACCAGCGTCGTGCATGGCGACGTGGCGGCCAAGCGGCTGCTGGTACAGGAAGGCGGCGAGATCAATGGGGTCGTCCGCATGGGGGAGACGGCGCTCGAGGACGAGGCGGCCGAGAAGGTCAGCGCGGTCCGGACATACTAGAGCGGCTCGGGATATCCACACTCCGCGCGCCTCCCGTGTGGATTTCGTATCGCGTTATTAATAAGCGACTTAGCTGGTGTGGTGACGGTAGAACCTCGCGTCACTGTCGATAATCTGGTGAGATAATGTCTCCATACGGGCTCGGCTGATGCGCGCGATCGATCTGGCCGTGCTGGTGTCGTATCTCGATCGCTACCTCCGTATCAGCGAGGTGGCAGATGCTCCCAACGCGCTGAACGGGCTCCAGGTCGCGAACGGGGGAACGGTCAATCGTGCGGCGGTCGCCGTGGACCTGTGCGACGCCACGGTGCAAATGGCGGCGCAGCAGGGGGCCGACCTGCTGCTAGTCCATCACGGTCTCTTCTGGCGCGGGCTCGAACCGCTCACCGGACGCGCGTATCGACGGGTGGCGGGACTCATCAGACACAACATCGCGCTCTACAGCGCGCACCTCCCGTTGGACGTGCACCCCGAAGTCGGGAATAATGCGGTGCTGGCGCACCAGCTGGGCATCGCCCCGCGGGGGGAGTTCGGGGAGGAGTACGGCATGCGCATCGGCGTGTGGGGAGAGCTCGATGTCCCGCGCGCCGGCCTGGCGCAGCGTCTGGCAGAGGCCGTGGGCGGTCGCACGCGGCTCATGGCGTTCGGGCCCGAGCGCGTGCGACGGGTGGGTATCGTGACCGGGGCGGCGGGCTCGATGATCGGGCAAGCCGCCGCCCTGGGCCTCGACACCTACATCACGGGCGAAGGGGCTCACCACACGTTCTTCGATGCCGAAGAGCTGGGGTTGAACGTCTTCTACGCGGGGCACTACGCGACGGAAACGTTCGGGGTGAAGGCACTGGCGGAACGACTCTGCGCCGAGTTCGACCTGCCGTGGACGTTTCTGGACCATCCGACCGACCTCTGAGCGGTCACGGGACCGCGATGATCCCGACCTCGTCGCCAAAGTCGTCCGCCGTGCGAGTCAGACCGGCCGGGACGATCCACGCCGCCCCGTCGATCCGGGCGTTGAGCCGGTGCAGGCCGCTTGGGATCGGCAGCACGATTTCCCACGTTCGGTCCGCCGTGCGGCGCAGTGGGCGGGGTTGCCAGTCGGTGAAGTCGCCCGCGAGCTCGACGCTCGCCGCGCTCTGGGTCGTGTACAGCACGAGCCGGACGGCGCCGTCGGGCCGGGCCACGACCTCGAGCCGGGCGCCCGCGACGGGGTCCGCGTCGTCCGGCGTCCCGTGCCGGGCCGCGCTCGGTAGCGAGGTGCGCGACGCGAGCCGGGCCGGGCGTGCGACGCGCAGCCGCACGCCGGCGCTCACGTAGCGACCGGCGACGTTGCCACTGACCGGATCCGTGGGGTAGCGCCCCCCGGCGACGAACAGCAGCGCGCGCTCGCCCAGCGCGAGCGTCGCGGTTGCCTCGCCGTACACGCCGTGACCGCCCCCCCGGCTCGCGAACCGGGCTCCCAGGGACGCGTCGAGGGCCAGCGCCCCGCGGCGCGCCTGCGCGGTCGATACGAAATCGCTGTACGCCGTGTCGCCCACGAACAAGCGGGTCGCCGATGCCGCCAGCGTCACACCTGAGCTCCGCGCCCACGCGCCGATGCCGGCAGCCGTGACGGGGAGCGCGGCCCTGCCGTACGACGTGCGTCCCCCGGTGGCTCCGATCCAGGCGCCGTGGTCCGTTCCCACGATATGGAGTCGCGCGTCGGCCGTGGCGTGCCAGAAGCTCGCGAAGTCGAGGTAGCGGCTCCCGCCCACTGAGCCACCCAATTCACCTCGCCAGCGCTGCTCGGCGGGACGGATCAGGAGCGAGCCGGCGACGAGGCCCTGCAGACTGCGGTGGCCGCTCTCGAACCGCAGGTACGTGCCGCGCGCGGTGAGCGCGCCGGTCGGCCGTTCCCAGCGCAGGGCGGGCGAGATGGAGGCGGCACCCGATGGGAGGAAGCCGTCGTAGCGCACGGAGGACACGCCGGCGTCGACGGTCCCCGTCGTCTGGGCGGCGGGGGCGGGAGCACCTAAGAGCCACCACGCCGCGGCGAGCGCCGCGGCCCCTGCCCGTCTCGCGGCCTTGGAGGGCCGCACGCTGTCAGGGACGGCCGGGGCGTTGCTGTTTGGCCCCCGCGTTTACGTCCACGGCTCCGGCAGCGAACGCAGCGGCGGCCGCGGTCGCGGATGCAGGGGGCGCGCCGAGCGCGATGTCACGCTCCACGGCACGGCGGAACTCGACCAGGTCCGCATCCCTCGCCTTCGCGGCGAGGGAGAGCACCGCGACCGCGGCGCTGTCGACGGGAACGCCGCTCCCGACCAGGTCCGTGAGCACGGCGAGCGGCACGGTGAGCGATTCCCGCCGCACGCGTCGCAGCGCGGTCAACGTCGCCGGGGGCGCTCCGGCGCGGAGCGCCGCGGCCGCGGCCTCCAGTTCGGGTGGCGAGGCTGTGGCGCCGAGGGCGTCCCGCGCTTGGCCGAGATCGCTGGCCAGTCGGCGGACGGCCGCGACGATGCGGTCTGGCGCGGCCCGCTTGGTCGCTCCTTCGAGGGCGCGCTGCACCAACGGCTCGGTCGGGAGCGCGGCCGCGCGCGCCGAATCGATGAGCGCCGCCACGGTCGGGCGGGTGAGCGAGTCGAGGCGCGCGAGTCGTCGATCGGGCCCCTGGGCGGCGGCCTGGAGCGCGACGAGGGTCGCCGCGACCAACAGCGTCACGAGCCCCCCACGGTCACGACCGAGCTCGGCGTCCCGAACTCGTCGTCGCGCGCGGCGGGAGCCGCGGGATCGGCCAGCCAGCGGACGCCGTCCACCAGGAACCCGTAGCGATACCGGCCGGGTGTCAACGGAATGACGGCGGTCCACACGGACTCGTCCTGCCGAACGCGCCGCATGGGGGTGCGGCCGGCGTCCCAGTCGTTGAAGTCCCCCACGAGCGCCACCGTCGCGGCACGCGGCGCGACGACGACAAAGCCGAAGTCGCTCGCGCTTCCGGATGCTGGCCGGCCCCGGCCCGGCCGGGTGGCTCGATCGGGGCGCCACAGCACGACGGCCGCGAACACCGCGGCGATCGCGAGCGCCCCCAGAGGCGAGAGCCGGACGGTGCGCGGCGCGATGAGCCAGCGCCAGGCGGCGCGGGCGGCCCCTCCCGACCGGCGCGCCGGGAGACTCGCGATCTGCGCCATCACGCGCGCGTCGAGCCCCGCATCGAGCGTCACCGGCTGGCGCAGCTGCCGTACGACGCGCCCGATCAGCTCCTCATCCGGCTCAAACACGCTCCGCCTCCCTGAGAATCATCTGCAGCTGCTCGCGGGCGCGCTTCACGCGCATTTTGAGCGCCGACACGCCCGCACCGGTCAGCCGCGCCATCTCATCGTACTCGAGATCCTCGACGTGCTTGAGCAGAAAGGCTTCCCGGTATTCCGGGGTCAGCCGCGCCAGCGCCCAGCGCACCACGTCCTCACCCTCGGTCTGTTCGGCCACGCTCGAATGGGCGACGCCATTGAGCGCGGCTTCGTCGCGCACGAATACCCGCCCGCGTCTCGCCGCGCGGGCGCCCGTCGTGCGGCACCGATTCACCAGAATGCCGTACAGCCATGCCCCGAACCGCGCCGCGTCGTCACACCGCTCGAGCGAGCGATACGCCCGCACGAACGCGTCCTGGAGCGCCTCCTCGGCGTCTTCGCGATTCCCGAGCATGTGCACGGCGTAGCGGGCCAAGCGGTCACGGTACCGCGCCACGAGCGTTGCGTACGCCTCGGTGTCGCCGTCGAGCACCCGGCGCACCGCTTCCACGTCGCTCGTCCCCACGCTGTCTATACCCACCCGCGCTCCCCGGACGTCACATTGGTACCAGGCAGCCGCGCGTGTGACGCGGCGCATTGTAGCAGAGGTATCTCTCACGAAGGTGACCTGCAAGTGCGCTGCCACAGGAGCTGTCAATGTCGAACCGTGCCCTACTCGCCGGATGCCTGGCGCTCGTCCTCTCCCTGGCTGGCTGCTACCAGGACGACACCACCACCACTTCCCCGGCGAGCTTGCGGCCGCGCATCACAGTGCGCCTCACCGACTCCCCCTTTCCGTACGACTCGCTCCACAGCGTCACCATCTACGTGGTGCGGATCGAAGCCAGTGCGACGCAGGATACCAGTGGGGGCGGTACGTGGGTCGTCATCACCGAGCCCCGCAAGAGCTTCGACTTGCTCGCCCTGCAGCAGGGGACGACGGCGCTGCTGGGCCAGGGGGAGATGCCGGCGGGTCAGTACCACAGGGTCCGGATGACCATCGACACGAGCCTGTCTTCGATCACCTGGAACGATGCGGCCCAGCATCCGGCACAGGTGAACTGGCACGGCTGGTCGACGATCTATGCGGTGGTCGAGTATCCCGTAAACGTGGCGACCCAGGGCGCGGACATCGTGCTCGATTTCGACGTCGGTCGGAGCTTCCTGTTCAATTTCAACGGCAATTACGTGTTCGATTTCACGCCGGAGCTCCGTGCGATCAATTCCGCGGCCGCGGGC
>Ga0070713_100003116_pt1 | contig 10909 bp, 4 predicted proteins | sample LARL82metaG_FD_65465 | JGI IMG/M metagenome (GOLD analysis project Ga0070713, IMG submission 65465) | Corn, switchgrass and miscanthus rhizosphere microbial communities from Kellogg Biological Station, Michigan, USA - LAR L8-2 metaG | ecosystem: Host-associated > Plants > Roots > Rhizosphere ... | reverse complement strand
CTCTCATATCCACGAGCGTAACCCGCCACGCCTCGGCTGGCTTCCGGGTCTTCTCCACGCGGTCCATTCCGTGGCATTTCGTGCACGCGCGGTTCATCAATCGGATGGCTTCGGGATCTGAAAAGAAGGTGGTGACCTCCGGAGGAATGTAGGTCCGCGGAAAAGGTTTCACGCCCGGCCCGAATTTCGCTGTCAGCCAGTTGAGAAGCAGGTTGCGGTCCGTATCCGAAAGATCAGCCTCCCCGGCCTTATGTTTGTCCGTGATTAGTTTTTGCCAAGCCGCCCGATCCTGAGCGTAGTATGCGTAATCGTCAATCCCGTGGCACTCAGTACAGTGTTTGCGTATCACGTCCCAGACGGGTCCATCCGGACGTTCTACCTGTGGTCTCGTCATCCGCCTCAGTTGAGCCGCAGACGGGCCGGCCAAACAAAGTAGCGCAATGGCCGCGCGGATCACAACCAGCGTGGTTCGTCGTTCCATCATAGCGACAGGGGCTTGGTGCTGGAGCCGAAGGAATTGATTTCGCCCACTTGGCGCCCACTCGCATCGAATTTCGGAAATTTCTCGATGTCGTATTTATGCAACACGGCCAGCAGCATATTCGAGGTTCGTTCTGTATTGTCGGGAAATACGATATGCCGGTTGCCTTTGAACTTGCCGTCCAGCCCGCCCAAGAGAATCACGGGTACTTTGACATGCGCATGGCGATGCGAGTTGCCCATGTTGCTCCCTTTGTAGATCAGAATGTGATCGAGAAGGGTCCCATCGCCATCGGGAGTCTTGGCGAGCTTTTGGGCAAAATAGGCGAGATTCTGCACGTGGTAGCGGTTCATTTTGGCATAGCTCGCCACGTTGTCGGGTTTATCGCCATGATGCGAGGAGCCGTGCCAGCCTCCATTGAAGCCGGATTCGGGGAAGCTCGCGCCTGAAAGATCTTTCCCGAGCATGAAGGTGGCGGAACGTGTCAAGTCGCCTTCAAACGCCAGTGCCAGGAGATCATACATCAGCCGGTAATGCAGGTGTTTGTTCTCGGGTAGCCCGAAGGGGATTTCCTCGGAAGGCTCCTTCACGGACCGTTCCGCCGCGATCCGTATGCGGCGTTCGATCTCGCGAATGTTCTCGAAATAGGTATCGAGCCGCGCCTGATCCACGGCCCCCAGCGGCTTTTTGAAATACGAAATCTGCTGAGCCACGGAATCCAGAATACTAGCGTTTTCCTTCCTGCCGGTCTTTCGCTCTTCCGGGTTGGTCCCATCACCAAACAGGCGCTCGAAGGCGACGCGAGGATTTACTTCCGTGGGCAGAGGCTGAACTGGCGAAGTCCAGGAAATGGAATTTGTGTACGCGCAACTGTAACCCCAATTGCAATTGCCGAAGTTACCATCCTGCTCGACGCCGAGCTGAATAGACTCGAGGATCGTGTCGCGTCCATATTTCTTCGCGATGAGCTGATCCGCTGTGACACCCAGGTACGGGCTCACAGCATTCCGGTGCGGACGGGCGCCGGATAACAACACCGCTCCCCGCGCGTGGTCGCCGCCGGGCTCCTCGGTCGTAGCCATGGCCTCTGGCATATCCATGCCGCTGATCAAGGTGACGTATTTGCGAAAAGGCTCCAACGGTTTCGTGATGAATGAGAATTCGAAGTCAGCACCTTCCTGTAACGGGCTCCAATAGCCGGGCGCCGCGCCGTGCGGATGCCAAATCCCCAGAAATCTCCTTGACGGCGCCGCGGCAGTGCTCTCCAAACGACTCTGTGCCGGGACCATGGAGTCGAGGAGTGGAAGACCCAAGACCACTCCTGCGCCTCGGATGAACGTGCGCCGCGGGATGAATTTCTTCTCGATAAAGTTCATTTGGCCTCCTTCGAAATCGGCGTGGATTCCGCCACCTGCGTCTGCTCTTCAATCTCTTTTGTGCGCATCTGGAAGGGTGCGCTTTTGACAATGCCCATTAGGATCGAAAGAAACCGGTCGTTGTCCCGGTCTGCCTCACGGACGATGGAGCGGATCACAGGCATATCCTCATACTCGACGCCTCGACCCAGCGCGAAGGTCATCAGTTTTTCCGTTACCATCCGGACAAACTGCGGCGAATAGTGCAGAAGATGCTGTCGCAATTCGATTGGACCATCGACCTTGGTGCCGTCCCACAAAACGGCCGAGGTGTCCAGCGGGACGCCACCATCGCCGCCTTGCTTCGTGCGGTATTTTCCATCGGCATCAAAATTCTCAAGCGCGAAGCCGATCGGATCCATCAGCTTATGGCAACTCGCGCACGGTTCGTTTTTGCGGTGCAAAGTCATCTGCTCGCGTAAAGTCATGATCTTGTTGTCGCCCTTTGTATCTTCCAGCGGCGGCACATTGGGAGGCGGCTCAGGCGGAGGCGTGCCCAGGATATTCTCCAACACCCAAACCCCGCGCTTAACCGGCGAGGTGCGGAAATTCTGCACCCAGGTTAACGACAGAACGCTCCCCTGGCCGAGCAAACCCCGCCGGTAGGCGAGTTCGGGGCCGAGTGTCACCCGGCGGAATTGGGAACCGTAGATGTTCGGGACGCCATAATGCCGCGCAAGCCGTTCGTTGAGGAACGTGTAATCCGCTGTCAGAAGGTCGACGACGCTGCGATTCTCCTTGATGATGCTCTGAAACAGCAATTCGGTTTCGCGGCGGAAGCTCTTGCGCAACTCGTCGTCCCAATCGGGGTAATAGACGCCGTCCGGAGAAGTCGCCGGTAGATTGCGCAGGTACAACAACTGGTCGCCAAAATTATCCACCAAGGCGTCGGCTTTCGGATCAGCGAGCATCCGGCGCACCTGTTGCTCCAGTACCGGGGTTAAATGCAACTTATTCTGGCTGGCTACCTCAATGAGTTCGTCATCCGGGATGCTGCTCCAGATCAGGAAGGAAAGGCGCGAAGCCAGTTCGAGATCGGTAATCCGGTAGGGCTGACCCGTCGCGATGTTCGCCGGCTCGCGTTCGGCGCGCACCAGGAATGGCGGGCTGGCGAGAATCCGCCGGAGGCCCAGTTCGATGCCATCCCGGAACGTGCCTGCCTGCCGGCCCTGGAGATAGAAAGCCTGGATCCACTCCCAATCCGTAGCCGTTACAGGCCGCCGGTAAGCGTGGCGCATCAGAGTCGTGAGGATCTCTTTTGCACAAGCGCTTTCCTGAGCCTCGCTGGCCGGATGACAGGTGAAAACCTTTCGAAGAGAGCGGGAATCCTGCGGTTCAGCCGGGTTAAACGGCCCTTGAATTCTCAAAATCCCGACGGCCGGATGGTATTCCAGCTGCGGTATAGGGTTGTCTTCGAGCGATTTCCGTTCATATTGACGGATGTAATCGAGCGACGGACGATAATTCGTGGCAAGGAACGTCACACCGACCGTATGCGTCCCGGCTTTTACCGGTAAAGAGATATCGATTTCGCCGTCACGGTCCGACGAGTTGTTCGCGCTCAGGCCTACGCCCTTGTATTCGCGTGTCGTTACCTTTTCGTTATCGATGAGAAACTCGAGCGTCTCACCCGGAATGAATCTGCCGATGCCGAGATTCTGGACCGAGAAATGATATTCACCGTCAGACGGGAACGCGTGACGAACGGCCATGCCGCCGCGCGTACCGAAGGGTAGACCCTCGATGTGCTGGTTTTGAGACGAGTCCGGAGGCGCAATGTAAGCCGCCGCGGTTGGCGATTTCCAGTAACCCACCGCGGTACGGGCGATGCGGGTTGCGGCCGTCGTGTAGGCCTCAAGCAAGGTAGGCGAAATGGTCAGCGAACCCGCGACGTTGTCAAAACCTCGAGCCGAATCGTCCGGAGGAAGGAGCGTGCTCACGTCTACTTGAAGGTCTAAAAGATCTCGGATTGCATTGGCGTATTCGGTCCGATTCAAGCGGTGGAGTACAACGGAGCCGGGGTTCGGATGGGCCGCCGCCTTGCGATCGATCTGGGCTTCCAGCCAATCACGGAGCTGCTCATATTGCGCAAGCGGCGGCCGGGGCATGCCAGGAGGAGGCATCATGCCGGCGCGCAGCTTTCGAATTACTTGTTCCCAAACTTCCGGGTGGTCACCCGCGGCTGAGACATCCAGATTCTGCAATGAGAGATTCGCCGTTTTGAGCTTGTCGCTATGGCAGGTGACACAATATCGGTCGAGAAGCGCTCGTTCGGCCGTAGCGGATGCGCCACCCTGCCCAATAACGTTTTGGTTGGCCGGCTGTGCCATCGACAAGCTGTACGCGGCAATAAAGGCTAGCACTACCGCGTTCCGGAATGGACTCCTAGCGCCCGGCTTGTTCAAAGTTCAGTTCCTCCCTTGAGTGCTGGGAGTCATTTTACGCCGAGAAGCTATCCTGCGCCATGATCCATTCGGATTATCTGCCTTATTTTGTGTTCGGTAGCGCAGGCGGGGCGATAAAGACTTCCGCGTCGAACGAGGGCTCTTTTGGGCTTGTCGCACTACAGTTGCATCAAAAGACGAACTTCATCGCGAACTGAATGATTCTAGGGTCGCCGGCGTCCAAACCGTTGTTTCCGCTGATATCGCTGAGGATCTGTCCAAACGATGCGGTGTTGCTCAAGGAACCCACGGGCACCGATGGGTTCAGGCGATTCGGCAGATTGAAGAACTCCGCTCGCACTTGAACGGTCTTTCTCTCTTGAAGCGCAAATGTGCGCGACAGGGCCATGTTGAACTGGAACACGCCGGGCCCTTTCATGTTGTTCAGACCGAGATTGCCGTAGGTGCCCAGAGCCGGCAGGGCAAACGCAGAAGCGTTGATCCAATGCGATGTGTTCTGATCACTCGGGTAAACTTGGTCATTCAGGAGAACCCCGGTCTGGGCTGGGACCGTGGTCAGGGCGCGATCGGTGCCGGCGAGAATACTGAAGAATTGGGCAGACTTGATCTGAAGAATCGGAGCAACCTGCCAATTGCTGGCCAGCAAGCGCAGCGTTCGATCCGAGAACCGCGGCGTCTGGGCGACGGCATTCAGAGTAAACAGTTGACGCTGGTCGGCGCCGCTGCAATTGGCGCGGGTCAGCCTTCTGTTTTGGTAGCGAGAGACTCCTCCGGATCCTGTCTGCTGATCGTAAAGGTCGCTGATGCAGTGCGACCAGGTATAGTTCGCAGTCACCGCGACTCCGTGGCTCACTCTCTTGTTGGCCGAGAGATAAAGGCCATTGTAGGAGCCGGTTCCTCCGGGATCATAGGCCCCAATTCCGGAGTAATATTGCCCGGCTGACGGGTTCTGCGAATAGAACACGCGCCGTTGGTTCTGGTTGGCAGTGGTCGAGCAAGTGGAATAATTTGTCGGTACCACCTGGCCGGCGCCATTCACGACGTTCAGCGTGCAGGGACCCAGCCCCATGAAGATCGCCGGATTGAGCGGCTCGGAAGTCCCGAGATGAATCGAGCTATTGCCCAAATAATTTGCGGAAAATAGCCACGTGCCGACCTGGCGTTGAACGCTCAAATTCCAGGTGTTGACGAACATCGGGTGATAATCACTGAGATTAAACGTGACATATTGGCCCAACGTGGGGAAAGCGCAAGTGTGGCTGGCGTGGCCGATCGGATTGCACGCAGCCAGCGTCGGGATCGCATTGCCGCCCGGATAATTCGCCCAGGGATCGGAAAGATTGACGTTGGACAGGCCAACGTTGCTGCCGAACGGAGGACCAAATCCCATTTGATTCGGGAAGAACTGATGCAGCCGGTCACCGAACATGCCGTACGATGCGCGAATTGACATGTTCCCCCTTCCAGTCGGGTCCCAAACAAGTCCAACGCGGGGGAAGAATTTATCCCAAGTATTACAGTTGTATCCGGTTCCGCAATTGTATTGCGCATCACCTGCAAAAGCCAACCCCACAGGAGCCGAGGTGAAAACACCGCTGTGAAAGCCTTGTGCAAACAGAGTGGGATCGAAGTGATCGAGCTGCCCGTACTTGTTCTGATTGGAGAGATAGGGCTCCCATCGCACGCCGTAATTCAAGCTCAGACGCCGCGACAGCTTCCAGGAATCCTGTACATAAAGCGAGGCGTAATACTGGTATAAGTACATGCCGTAATTCGTGCCTTGGCCAAATGAGACTGCGTTGCCAGTAAGAAAATCCGCCAAGGCCAGGCCCGTGACGGTCCCATTGAAGCTAACGGTCCCGACCGCGTTCACTCCAGACCAGTAATTCATGATCCGCTTGTAAACGTTCCCGCCGAACTGGATCTGATGATCACCCTTGACCCAACTCACATCTTCGGAAACCGATGGATTTGCACCAGTGTGCGCTTCGCCAGGAACGGACGCGGTCGAACCGATCGCAAACCCCCCGCCCACCCCAGCGACCGTCATGTCGATGACGTGTCCGCCAATAGGCGTATAGTTCGCTCCGAACTCCGCCAATGACTTGTATGCATCTGGAAGCTTCACGACGTTGGTGCGACTGGCCGAAAGGCGAAACGAGCTGACGATACTGGAGCCGATGAGATAAGTATCGCCAATGGCAAATTGATAGTTCAGATCGTTCACGCCATAATTATTGATCGAAAGCGGGTTCTTCCCGTCATAAGTCGAGTGGTTGTTCAGATATCCCACGGAGTATCGGCCAAAGATCGTGTTCTTCGCACTTTGTTGATAGTCAATCCTCACTACACCCAGGGTTTCATCAAGACCCGCATCATAGCCGTACAAAGTGCGGCCGCACGGATTGGCCGAGACCGGCATCGTTTTCGCTATGTTGAGTGCGACCGGATTCAGACGCGAAACGGCAATCACGTTATTCGCAAATCCGGCCGACGCGCTGAGGTTGATTGGTTTGCCTTGTTGGCAAGACGGGTCGGCCACGGCGGTAAAGTCGCCCGCTAGCATCTGCGCAGTGGGAACAAACGCCGTCAGGGAATTCGGGTCCGAGCGCTGTGACGTGTGTTGTAATCCCGCGAAGAAAAAGAGTTTATCCTTCTTGACGGGGCCGCCGATCACGCCACCAAACTGGTTCCGCTTCAAAGTATCGCGCTGCGCGGCGAAAGCGTCCCGAGCATTGAAATCCCCATTGCGGATGAACTCAAAGAGATCGCCGTGAAACTCATTGGTCCCCGACTTGGTCACCGCATTTATGGCAGCGCCCGAATGATAGCCGTATTGCGCAGGCAACGCACTGGTCTCGACCTTGAACTCTTGAAGGGCGTCCGGAAATGGCAGAGGAAGCGACAGGTTATTGTATGGGTCTTCGAAAAGAGCGCCATCCAGCAGATATGTTGCGCTGTTCCCTCCTTGGCCTCCGGCGACCGAAATGACAATCGTCGGGTAGTTCCGAACATTATTGATTGCGCCTGGCCCGGGTAAGGTCGCCATTCCATTAAGCAGCACTAATTCCAGTGGATTCCGGCCGTTTAGCGGCATCTCCACCACGCGCTGGTTGTCCACCACGTTGCCGACCCCGGTGCTGTGAGTCTCGACCTGTCCCGCTTCAGCCTGGACTTGAACCTGTTCGTTCACCGAGCCAACTCTCATTGGGATGTCGATCGAAGGGTTGGCATCCACCTGCAGGACGATCCCCGTCCGGAGAAACCTGCTGAAGCCGTCCTTGGTCACTTCGAGGGTGTACGGACCGATTGGAAGATTCGCGAGGACGTAGCTCCCATCGGTTGCGCTAATGACGCTGCGGGCGGCGCCGGTCGCCGACTGGATTGCCCTTATCTGGGCGCCAGGAATGGCCGAGCCGCTCTCGTCTTTAACCGTCCCGCTGATTTGTGCAGTAGAAGTCTGCGCCAATACGGCAGAAGATGTAACCAGGAGACAGACTAACCCTATAACTATCTGACGCATCCACTCACCCTCCCGTGAAATTTAGGAGAGTCTATCATCGGCGTTATAGTCGAACAATGATGAATTCGGATCATTGGGGTGACGGATCCGTAAGCATTCGCTGCCGTTGTTACGCTGATCCCGCGCGGTTCTTACCTGGCTGGAAATGGCTATTGGGTAGCGAGCTCTCGCTAGCCCAGGACCCTGCGGCTCAAAGACAACGATCAACATCTCTCAGTGATCTTCTTTCGGGCCATGGTCCGGCTGCGAGTGCTCCGGGGGCTTGGCGCGGTCGTCAAAATGTTCGTGGAGATGTTGGTGCTGGTCGCGCGACCGACCGCGGCGAGCGGCGGCTGCCTTCCGATGTGCGGCGCTCAGATTTGCTTGCGTCGTGCCCTCAGAATGCACGGCGCACTGCGAAATCAAATGCTCCAGATTCGCGGATTCGCAAGCAGGACACTTTGCCGCCGATGAAGAGGACAGCAATAGGTACTCAAATCGATGCCCGCAGTCTTTACAGCTATACTCGTAAATCGGCATTCTGTTGGGGCTTTCAGGCCAATCAGACCCTCGCCATCGTTATTCTACTTTGCTTGCCAAACGAATGCTCGCCGCAGGAACACCAACCGCGTTCCATGAGCCTTGTGGACGTTCGGCGGTGTCTCCGCCGGTTTGCGCCCAATTTCGGTTGGAGCGACATGCGGGCGGTGATCGCCAGCCGCGTCTACGCACGAGCCGCCACCGTCGAGAAAGAATGAGTGGAACACGATGGCAGGACGCTTCCGTGCGGGCTACACTGGGCGCCGGTTGAAAGTTCAACAGTCATTTCGGATCATATCTCGATATAGAGCTTTAGAGGACCTACTGGAATGAGGCACCGGGTTTGCGGTTTACTGATTCTCGCTGCGGGAGCCGTGAGCACGTATGCGCTCGACCCGGGCAAGACTCTTTCACAATATTCGGTGACGGTCTGGACTCAGCAGCAAGGTCTTCCACAGGACACCGTCCGCGCAATTGCGCAGACGACAGACGGATTCTTGTGGGTCGGCACTGACGAAGGCCTGGCGCGTTTCGATGGTTATGAATTCGTTGTGTTTGGTAAGGATCAGAGCACTTTGCCCTCGAACTCGGTGAACGCTCTCGCCGCGGGCCCCGATGGCTCGCTATGGATCGGAACCCCTGATGGACTCACCCGCTACCGAGACGGAGCCTTCCGTACCTTTACGCAGAAGGATGGTTTGCCGGGAAATGGCGTCTCCGCTCTGCTCGTCGATCACACAGGCAGTCTGTGGATCGTCGCGGGAGGCAGTTTGAGCCATTTTGATGGCGCACGATTTAGCAACTTTATCCGGGAGCAGGATGTTCCGTTGCGGGTTGTCAGGGGTGTATGGGAAGATCGCGAACAGAGAATGTATGTGGCGGGTACCAGCTCGGTCGCTCGCCTCGAGAACGGCCGCTTCCGGAGCCTGTTCGAGCCTTCCGTGTTGGCTGGCGATTTCCCTGCCGCGTTGCTGACGGATCATCGGGACAACTTATGGATACTCGGCTTCCGGGGACTGGTTCGGAGGTCTCCGGACGGCCGTGTTTCGCGATTCGGCTCCCGAGAGGGTCTCGCCGATCCTTTTGAGTTGCGGGCGATCAAAGAGGACCGGGACGGCAATCTCTGGGTGGCAACGAATAGTGGCCTCGCTCGGCTGGAAGGGCAGCGCTTTCACGCCCTGGCGGAGGGTCCTGTGCAAGATGGCGTGCGCGCCTTATTCGAGGATCGGGATGGGACCATCTGGGTGGGTACCAACCGGGGCTTACTGCGGCTTCGCGACGACGTGTTTACAGTGTTCGGGAAAGCCGAGGGACTCCCAAGCGATGAACCGAATGCGATTTATGAAGACCGCAGCAGTGATGTATGGGTCGGTTTCCTAGACGCAGGCCTTCGGAGATTTGCTCACGGCGATCCTTTCCGCGCCTTCCCCGCTGGTCCGGCCACAGGCCGCGTCTACTCGATCCGACAGACGCGGGCGGCCTCCTTGCTAGTGTCCGCGCGAGAGGGCCTCGAGATTTGGGATCACGGCCGAATGCGCACTTTCGTCCCACCCGACCCGCAGGGCCGCAAACGAGTTTTCGACGCGCTCGAAGACTCAGACGGGCAAACCTGGCTCGCCCTTCCCCAAGGCTTGGGAAAACTCCACGGGACCGAGGTGACCATTCTCATACCGGCAGCCAGTCCGAGCATGCTGGAGGGCGCCTTCGTCACATTGGCTGAAACCATGGACCGCGCACTCTGGGCCGGCACGATCCAGAAAGGCCTTTGGCGAGTCACTGCCCAAGGCGCTCGCCTTTACACGACCGCCGACGGTCTGGGCAGTAACCTGATTCGTTCATTGTACGTGGATCAGGACGGCACCCTCTGGATAGGAACTTTTGGGGGCGGTTTGAGCGCCTATAGCGAAGGCCGTTTTCGGAGATTCAGGGAGCACGACGGCTTGCTGAGCGACAATATTTCGCACATCGCCGATGACGGCAACGCGCTGTGGCTCAACACTACGCGCGGCATATGCCAGATTCCCAAAACTCAGCTGCGCGATTTGGCGAGAGGCAAGCGATCGCATCTCGATCCGATCAACTACGGCCTGGCAGATGGACTGCGTAGCTCCCAGTCGCCGCCGGATATTGGGATGGGCGGCGGCCTTCACTCCGATCGCAGCCTATGGTTTGCCACAGCGCGTGGAATAGCTCTCTATCGGCCGGGGTTGCACCGTTCATCGTCTACGCCATTACCGATCCACCTCACGGAGATGACCGCAGACGGCCATCAGTTCTATGGCGCTTCGCGTCGGCAGTCGCAACCGGGCCGAGGCCGAGTCGAGATACGGTACGCCGCGATCTATCTGAGCGCTCCCGAAGTCGTCGACTACTCTTACAAACTCGAAGGATTGGATCCAGATTGGGTGGCCGCTGGCAATCACCGGACTGTTACCTACAATAACCTTGGGCGTGGAGTCTACCGTTTCCGCATACGGGCGGAAGCCCCCGGTGTTCCCGCGTCGGAAGCGGCCTTCGAATTCGAACTTCTGCCGCACTATTACGAAACACCATGGTTTCGCGCCCT
>Ga0070713_100003115_pt1 | contig 10911 bp, 7 predicted proteins | sample LARL82metaG_FD_65465 | JGI IMG/M metagenome (GOLD analysis project Ga0070713, IMG submission 65465) | Corn, switchgrass and miscanthus rhizosphere microbial communities from Kellogg Biological Station, Michigan, USA - LAR L8-2 metaG | ecosystem: Host-associated > Plants > Roots > Rhizosphere ... | reverse complement strand
GCTTTGTATTCCTTCAGGCGGTTTACGTCGTCATCTGTAACGGCAGCCGCATCGAAGAACGGCTGCGCCGAGAGGAGTTCCACTATCTTCCAGGGTTCGTCGGCTGGAGCTTCAATGACGGCGACTTCCGGAAGCTGTTGCCGGATCGCCTCGCATTCCACAGGGTTGTCATCGACGAAGACAAACGAATCAAGTCCCAGAGACAGCTCTTTTGCGAGGTCGCGAATTGCATCCGATTTTTCGTTCCAGCTGATTTTGGTTGCAACAAAGTTGTCCAAGCTCAGACCGAGGTCGGCTGATCGGATCTGAAACGCCTCCTGAACGTCTGCGTCATTATTTTTGGAGACAATTGCGAGCAGTATGCCGCGAGACGACAACTGCTTGAGGTACTTCTGGTATTCGAGGTAGCAATTGCCTGGAAATGCACTGCCTGTAGCAATGCCTTCGGGGCCCTCTTCTCCGAGAACGCCTCCCCATAGAGTGTTGTCGAGATCGGTGCATAGGACTTTCCGGGGTGCTCGGAAGAGTGTTGAGAGCGAGCGAATCAGGCCGTGAGAATACGTGCCGAAAGAGGCAGCGGAAACGGGCAGGCGGGATGCGAGAAACATTCGGGCATCGCGCCAGTTTGCGCGGCCGTGACGTGCAGCAAGATGATCTACGTCGAAAAAGACGCAATCAGAGATCGTGCCACATAGCGCGGCAAGCCGCTGATTCAACTTTTGAACCGCGTTCGTCAGACTGTGCGGCAGGTTCGCATCGCCGACGTCACCGAGCGATGTCCGGTCAGGGACGACACATCCCTGGAAGAGAATTCGGGAAGAGCTGCCGGAGCGGAAACTTCTGAGCAATTGGGCCACGCGTGACAGAGACTCTTCTATCTCAGCGTCGACACCCTCGCCGACGCCGTCCGCGCAGAGATCTGGCAATCGTCCCGCGATATCCTCCAGATCGAGCAGGACGAGGACGATGTCAGGCTTGAACTTCGCAAGCGCGCTCTGGGGGTTGAGCATCTCGTCGACATACGAACCGTAGCCGCCGACTTGCAGGTCCAGCACGAAGCTCGACAGCACGGCCTCGGTGGTCAGGAAGGGAAGTATCGGTTCCACTGTGACTGATCGAACGACATAGGCTTTTAGCCGCTTGACTGCCGGCTGGCGTGCGAGAGCGTCGGAAATACGGGCAAAGGCAGACGCGCAGAACATAACATCTGCCGGCTTGCCGGAGGCAAGAAGTGTCCGGCCATATCGTACTGCAGAGCCTGCATCCTCATTGGATACGGCATCTTTGAAATTGCGTCGCAACTCCTGACGCTCTGAATCATTTTGCATCTGTAGTCTCCGCTGCTGGAACCGCGGCCGGCTGGGCGGTCTTTGGCGGCCGCATGATGATACGGCCTGGTACGCCCATCACTGTGGCGCCTTCGGGAACGTTGGTGATCACGAGCGTGTTGGCGGCGATCTTTGCACCATTGCCGATTTTGATTTTACCGACCAGTGTCGCACCTGTGCCAATGTAAACACCGTCGCCAATGACGGGAGATCCCTGGCGTCCCATGGCGGACGCGCCGATCGTTACGCGATGCGCTATGTCACAGTTGCTCCCTATGATTGCTGACGGGTTGAAATGAACTCCGCCGATGTGAGCGATGTAGAGACCGCCGCCCACCGTAGCCTGGGGGTCGAGGCACATCTCCATGACGACTTCGGAGAACATGTACGCGAAAAAGTAAATCACTTTCAGCGGAACACGGATCAGGATGAACGGATTCGTTGCATAGAGCCAGTTGCCAAGTCGATAAATCGCGATCGCCCAAACCGCAGGATTGAGCCACAAGTCTTTCCCGTGGGAGCCCTTTTCTCTAAAACGTGCAATATCCGCAGAAAACTTATTCATATAAAATTTCCAGATACCCGATCTTGCGGACGCTTTGTTATTACAGTACGGTAAGAGGCCATCGATGACCAGTATTCTGCAAGCAGCCGTTCGCCCGAGACCATGAAGGCGGCCACCGGGAAAGAGGGGATACATTCAGCCAGTGTCCATCTTGATACGATCCTTAAGGGATTGAATATGTTGTCCCACTCAGGGCAACACAAAACAGTGGCTTGTGCCAAGCGTATTTGGGTTGGAGCGAGTGCGATCATTGTAGGAAAAGTAAAGTCAGACAGAATGCCCTCATGGCATCAGAAGAGTTACCTGAGCTTCGATGTCCTCAGCACGGCCATGATTCCAGGAAACTGGAGGATATTATCAGCGACGCAGGATCCGTTGGCTACGTACCCAGCTCAGAATTTTGATGGAAGGGTTTATGCGAAGTATGAGTTCTGATGCAAGGAAGCCAACGATTGCTCATCTTCTCCCGTGGCCCAGCATCGGAGGCGTTGAAATTGCCACACTCCGGATCATTGAAATGACCCGTGATCGGTTTCGTCACGTCGCGTTTTGCCTGCAGAACGCGGATGACTTGAAAGCGGCGTGCGAAAGGGCTGGAGCTGAGGTGGTGACATACGTTCCGCCCGAGCCGAGTATTCGCCATGGGCTGCGCTTTTTCCAACAGTCCTTAGCATTGAGTGGAGAATTGAAACGCATCGGTGCGGATCTTGCCCACTTTTCCGACACAAAGGCGGCTTACCATGTCAGTCTGGCAACGATGCTCGCGGGGGTGCCGATGATCGCACATGTGCGATCGCGATTTTCGCATCTAACCATTCGCGATCGGCTGGGCTTCCTTCCAGTGACAGGCTACGTCTTCGTATCGCAGGATTCGCGGCGTCAGTTTGGGTTGAAAGTTCCCGATAAGAAGGCTCGCATTCTTTATGATGCAGTGGATGTTGTGGAACCGGAGCCGGCTTCTGTCGTAAAAGCTCTTCGCGAAGAGTTAGGGGTGCCCGACGGAATCAGATTGGTAGGAATGGTTGCCCGGGTCAATCCACAGAAGGATTACTATACGCTGGCTTCTGCGGCAGCGCTGGTCCTTGCGAAACGCTCCGATGTCCGATTTGTTGTTGTAGGCGACAACTCGATTGTGGAACTCAACCGCACGCACTATGAGCAGGTGAGCGCGCGCCTTGACGAGCTTGGGATCCAGAACCAGTTCATCTTCACTGGATTTCGATCCGACGTCGCACAGATTGTGTCTGCGTTGGACATCTTCGTTCTTTGTACTCACAGGGAGGGTTTACCGCTTTCTATTCTCGAGGCGATGGCACAAGGTAAGACGGTTATCGCAACGAACGTTGATGGCATTCCGGAGGTTATTACTCACGGGGTCACCGGGTATATGCACGATCATGAAAACAGTGAACAACTGGCCGACGCCATTCTTGCTTCTATCGAAGATCCGGACATGGCGAAGAAACTGGGCGATGCGGCACGCGAAACTTGCAGGCGTACGTACAATTCTCAGGTGTTTGCGGACAACGTGACGCAGATTTATCATGATTTTTTGCGGGACTGACAGGGCGGAAAGAAACTCATGGCTATCGCGTTGAAGGATTTCCCGAGGTCCGCCGCAGGCTCTGAGCCCGTGGTGAGTGTCGCGATTACTTGTTTCAATTCAGAGAAATGGTTAGGCCGTGCCCTGGACAGCGCTTTGGTACAGGAGACGGAATTTCCTGTAGAGATTGTTATTGCGGACGATTGCTCAAAAGACGCAACCATTGCCGTTGCAAAGTCATATCAGGATAAGTATCCGCACATTGTCAGAATTTTGGAGAGAAAAGAGAACGTTGGGACACAGCGGAACTATTACGACGCATTCGAAGAGTGCCGGGGCAAGTTCGTCGCTTGGCTTGACGCGGACGACTACTGGACCGATCCAGAGAAACTTGCTGTCCAGGTGAAGGCCCTCGATGGGGACCCGTCATTGGCGATATGTTGCCATTTTGTTCGGTGGGTCATACGCGACGGCGGCGGCGAGATCAAACGCGAACGCTTTCCCGATCTGGCGCCAGGGCGACACGGCATAGAGAGCATACTTCGCAGCAACTTTCTTCCCTCGCCGTCCGTCATGTTTCGGAACGGTCTACAGCGACAATTGCCGCAATGGTACTTTGACGTTCCGCCCCTTACGGACTGGCCTCTCTATGTGGTGGCGGCCCGCTGCGGCGATATATTGCTGCTCGACCGCGTGATGGCTGATTACACACTGAATGCAACAAGTGCTTTTTGGGGCGAAGGAGATGTCTTCTGGCAGAAGATGAATGTCGACTTCTACAGTCGAGTCGAGAGTATTATTCCGAAGAAATTTCATCGAAGGGTTCGGGCTGAGAAGGGGAAACGCTATGAGGCGATAGCGTTCAGTCTTCGCCAGCAGGGCGACTTCATTGGATCGCGTAAGGCTGCTGTTGAAGCCTTTCGGTCCCCAGCGGCCAAAGACAATCTGGGAAGTAAAGTAAAAACACTTCTTACGTCATTCATGCGCGAGACACAGTGGCGCTTGCGCGGCAGGAAGAATCCGCTTACCATCTCTAGCTAGGTTGATTTGGTTGGGGCCAAAAACTCATTGCGCCCTCGAAAACAGCAAAGACAGAACTCGAGGCATCACCTGCTGGCGAACGTAGTGGCGAAAGACCAACGCAACTGTGACAAAAAATACCGGCAACACGGCCAAGACCTGTAGGAAAAATATCGTGAGGCTGCGAGTCGGCAGAAGAGCGTCCACTGCATAACTGGCAATGGCAAAAGGCACTCCGGCTAGCACCATCGGCGTCCATACATTCCAGATAACGTCAAAGCCGCTTAGTCCAACCAGTTTGGATACATAGCGTGGCCAGAAAAACAGTTGCACAAACAGGCTCGGAATCATCGTTCCCAGCGCAACGCCGTAGATGCCGTACCAGTGAACCAAGATAACACTGAGAGCGAGATTCGCGATTCCCTCACCAATGGCCCATAGTGCTGCGGTTTTGTGTTTCTCAACTCCGAATGCGATGGATGCCGCTGTTCTGTTGGCAAAAGCAAAGAAAAGTGCGCTGCAAAGAATAATCAAGAGGATTCCAGAACTATGCCCATACTGGGGTCCCATCCACAGATTGACGAACGTGCGTCCGCGAATCGCCAAAGTGACTAGTATCGGCAAAGACACCATGATTGTGGTTCGAGTCCCGTTTTTGTAGAGGGCCAACAAGCCGGCTGCGTCGCCTGCGGCTTCATAGGTACTTGCCGCAGGAACGAACGTTCCCCCGATCGAGCTGATTATCTGATTGGCGAAACGACACAGATTGTTCGCGATCGCATAATAGGTGACTGCGGCAGCGGAAATAAATGCGCCGACAACCAGATTATCCGCCTGATAAACCAGTTGGACTGCAATCGTTGTCAGGAAAGCATAAGAGCTGTAGACCCAGATTTGTCTAAGCGTTTCTCTTTTGGGTTTGGCCAGTCGAATTTTAAGTTCGGGATAAAGACGGCGCGCAATCCATGCCAACAATATCTGGCCAATAGTTGCTGCGGCAAGTTCGCATACTCCAATCGCAACAATACCGTGGCCAGTGCGCAAAACGGCGACAACCCCGGTCACGCGTATTGCCATCGTCGTCAGACTCACATAGTTTTGCAGGTCATACCGATTTAGAGCTGATAACACACCGGCAACAACGCCAACCGATAGCGTGATCGCTGTGGTGAGGCCGATGAGCAGAATAGCTTTTCGAGCATCACTTGCAAGTGCTGCAGGTATTTTGAACAGGAGGGGAAATGCCGCGGAGAGTGCAGCGCTCAACAAAAGCGCCACGACACTCAGCTGCAACCTGACCCATAGGGCAGCAGAAATTACATCGGAAGCGTCCTGGTGGTTACCTTGCGTGTGCCCCTTCGAAACAAACCTCAGAACAGAACTTTGCATTCCGAGATCGAGAAGACCCAGATAACCTACAACTGAGACCGCCAGGACCCATACGCCGTATGCAACATCTCCGAGGCGGTGCAGGATGAATGGCGCAAGGAAAAAGCCAACTGCCATATTGGCAATCGTTCCGAACCAATTGAACATCACATTCCGCACGATGTGCCGTACACGCAGCAAGCCAGATCTCCAGTGTGTTTCATTGTCCGTGCTCAGGGTCGACCCAACGAAAAGACATTGAATCGCTGCCGCACATATAGACGCGTTGTCTTTGTGACGACACTACAGGCGCCAGCCTAAACTATAACAATAGCGGGTGGCAGCCCCGTTGTCCTTGAGGATGACGGAGTGCATCAATAGGGTATCGGCGGAACCTAGACGTGGCATCTTTCAATACCACTTGGGTGTAGGTCGCGGCCTTCTGTTGCGAACTGAAGTCGCGTATCATCAATCGGAGGTGGTCTCCTCCGAGAGTCTGTTCGGCCCTGGGGAAATACGATGAAACTGCTTTTTTGGCTGTGTTTTGCGCTGATAACCTACGCGTATGTAGGGTACGCAGTTTTTCTTTCGCTGTGGGCTCTTTTGGTGAAAAGACTTCCGACCCCGAGAAGAGGTTTCACGCCCACTGTGTCCATCGTCATGGCCGCACGGAATGAAGAGGCAAATGTTCCTGCAAAGTTGCAGAATCTTCGTCGGTTGGACTATCCACAGGACAAACTCGAGATTGTGATAGCTTCCGACGGATCGACTGATCGAACGGCGTCTATTCTTCGCGAGCACGTTCCTTATATTTGCCCGGTAATTCTCGACGACTCCAAAGGGAAGGCTCATGCATTGAATGAGGCCGTAAAGCGTGCCAGTGGCGAAATACTCGTTTTTTTGGATGCGCGGCAGTCTGTCGAACCCGACGCGGTATCCGAATTGGCTTCCTGCTTCGCTGATTCGACTGTGGGTGCTGTCAGTGGCGAACTCCTGCTCGAAACGCCGAAAGACGGATCCCATGGCGCACTAGGTATTTATTGGAAAATTGAGAAAATCGTGCGTAAGCTGGAATCTGCCTCAGGCTCCGTCGTTGGAGTCACCGGAGCTATCTACGCGATCCGACGTGAACTCTACACCGATATCCCTCCTGGGACGATCCTTGACGACGTTTTTGTTCCGATGAATGTGGCGCGGATGGGAAAGCGTATCGTCTTTCAGCCTTCGGCGATCGCACGCGACCGGCTCTTCAGCGAAAAGGGAAAAGAGTTCTCACGCAAAGTTCGCACTTTGACCGGTAACTACCAATTACTGCGACTGGCGCCGTGGTTACTGTCGCCTTCGAATCCATTGCTGTTTCGCTTCATCAGCCACAAACTCTTGCGGCTTCTGGTTCCTATGCTGCTGGTTCTTATGCTGGTTGCATCAGCCCTGGCAACGGGACCGTTCTATCGGGCCATCCTATGGCTTCAGGTGCTATTCTACGTTTTAGCTACCCTCGGAACGTTGATTCCGGAAGCCAAGAAGTTCAAGCCGGTGGGTATCGCCAGCACGTTCGTCATGCTCAATGCGGCCGCAACACTTGCGTTCTACAACTTTGCGGCAGGACGAAAGAAAGTATGGCTTTAGTAAGCTGATGTTGTCGGGACTGAGGGGGCCTCTTTTCCAGCTCGTTAGCGCCATGGAGATTGCATCTTGGGACTAGGACTAGGACTCATCCATTATGTTCCGCTGATCGCCTACCTGGGCTTTTGGGTCATGATTATAAGGTCGCTGACGGGGCGACCTCTTCTTGGTCTCTATTATCTGATTCCATTCCTGCCGTATCGCACGATGCGGGATCACTTCCTCAACTATCCGCTCGGCGAAAATATGCTGACCATTCTTGTCCTTGCGGTGATCGTTGGAGGTTTGATCCAGGCAAAGCACCTACCTAAATCAAAACTCTACCTCATCTGGTTGGTCTTCGGTGTCTATCTGTATCTGTCGATGTGGTACGGCACCGCGCTTGGAAATGCTCCAGCGCCACTTTGGTTGTCGGACGACAACTTTGTCACATGGAAAGACTACATGCTGATTCCGTTGACGTTTGTGGCAACGGCTCTGGTGGTTGAAGACCGGAAGGCAGTAAGGACCGTCATCCTGATTACGGCTCTCTCACTGTTGTTCATCGACAGAAGTTGCCTTCTGGAAAGCATGTCGAGAACCTGGGGAACGTTTGACGAAAATAAGCGCGACAGTGGTCCGTTGGGTTTCGGCTCGAATCAAACCGCGGCTTATTTGGCCCAATTTGCCATGTTTTTCTGGGGTTTTGAGCAATTTCTTAAGAGAAAGAAACTCAAGATTTTGTGCTATGGTTTGGTCGCGTTGACGATTTTTGCGATCCTCTATACCTTCTCCCGCGGGGCATACCTTGCGGTGCTTGCCAGCGTCTTCGTGCTCGGTGTGTTGAAGGATCGAAAACTTCTTATCATTGGCGGAGTGTTTCTGTTCACGTGGCAGGTTGTCGTGCCAACTGCTGTTCGTCAGCGGGTCAACATGACTGAAAGCTCCAACGGCCAACTCGAAGACTCTGCCAACGAGCGGGTCAAGCTGTGGGAGGCCGCGGAGACATCGATCCTCAGCAGTCCGGTCCTGGGGAACGGCTTTGCGACCTATCAAATGGCGAATCATGTCGACAATCTGAAAGATACCCACAACTGGTATGTCAAGGTTTTGGTGGAAACCGGGTTTGTCGGCCTGATTATCGTTCTCTTCATGCTTCAGCAGATGCTCGCGGTATCCTATCGTCTCTTCAGAAGAGCAGATGATCCGCTCTTTCGAGGTCTTGGACTTGGTCTCTTTCTTGCAATCTGGGCCTGTATTGTCGCTAACCTGTTTGGCGATCGATGGACATATCTTGAGATTACCGGTCCCTTGTGGGTACTCATCGGAACTGCGATTTGTGCCACCCATCTTCCTGAATTCGAATCGGCGACAGAGGCGACTACGGTGGAGTCAGCTCCCGCAGCCAACCCGTATCTGGTTTACAGATAAGCCGCCTTTCGTCATGTGTCTGAACCGGTTCGCGCTACCCATCCCTTTGAAAGCATGTAAATGAGTATGATCACGGCTTTGTCGCTGAATGGATCGAACCCTGAAGCTCCAAAGGACGTCGCGCTGCCTCATGTGCTGCTGGTGCTTGACCAGTTTTCCAAGACGCTGGGCGGTGGAGAGCGCATTGTTCTGAGGCTTGCGGCCCTGCTGCCGCACTATGGTTACCGCTGCTCCATTCTTACCTTTTCTGCCGACCCTGAAAGCGCAGGCCTTCAATCACCGCCATGTCCCCTGTACCTTTTGCCTTTGAAGCGCACCTACGATCTCTCTGCATTGCGCGCTGCTTTGGAACTACGACGGTTCCTCAGGCAGCAACGAGTTCAGATCGTTCAGACATTTTTTGAGAGCTCCGACATCTGGGCGGGATTTGTCACCAAGACCATGTCCGACGCCAAACTTATCTGGAGCCGCAGAGACATGGGGATTCTTCGGAGCAGCAAACACCACGTTGCTTATCGGCTCATGTCTGGTATGCCTGATAGAGTCTTTGCGGTTTCAGAAGAGGTCCGCCAACATTGCGTTGCCGCGGATCGAATCGAGCCTTCGCGAGTGGAGACGATCTACAACGGCCTCGATGTAGCTGACTGGAATGCGGTCTCTCAACCCGCTAAACCGCCGGGCGAGATCGTCATCACGACTGTCGGGAATATTCGCCGGGTGAAGGGACACGACATCTTTATCAAAGCTGCTGCTGCCGTAGCGACGCAGTTTCCGCAAACCTCTTTCAGCATCGCCGGGGAGGTGCTGGAGCCCGAATATTTTGCGGAGTTGCAAACCCTAGTCCGCGATCTGAACCTCTCGGATCGGTTTCATTTTGTGGGGGGTATTAGCAACCTGCGAGAACATCTCTCCATGGCGGATATCTTTGTCCTTCCTTCACGGAGTGAGGGTTTTTCGAATGCGATTGTGGAAGCGATGGCCGCCTCTCTTCCTGTTGTTGCCACAAATGTTGGGGGAAATGCAGAGGCCGTAAAGGATGGTGTCAGTGGTCTGATTGTTCCCTCCGAGGACCCCGCGGCTCTGGCTTCTGCGATCGCTCTCCTGCTTTCCGATCCGGCGAGGGCGTGGGAAATGGGAGCAGCAGGAAAAAAGCTGGCCGCGGAGAAGTTTACAACCGATGCGATGATGCGCCAGATCACGCTTGCTTACACGAACGTGCTCACGGCAGGGAGAACTGCCGCTTCTGCGGCGGATTCCGGTTCACGGTAGCCGCCTCAGTCAAACGTATTAGCAAGATTCAGATTCCAGCTTGGGTGTTCGAGCCGGTTTCTTAGCCGAGGAGCGCGAGTTCCTTGTCGGCGTCTTTTGCGGTCTGGGTGTTGGGCGCCAGAGCCGCTGCTTTTTTGAGATGAGTGACGGCGTCGGCACTATTAGAGAGCTTGGCGTACGTCATTCCCAAGTGATAGTGAATGGCGGCATCGTTTGGCGCACTCTTGATCGCCTCCTCCAGCAGGTCGCGCGCAGAGGCGTAATTCCCCTTCTGGTAGTAGATCCAAGCCAATGTGTCGGCGCTGCTCGGTGAGGTGGGCATGCCACGGCGGGCAACCTGGGCGAGAGAGAGGGCGACGTCGAGGTTCTGGCCGCTTTCGACCATCAGGAAGGCGAGGTTATTGGCCGCAATGGGCTGTTCCGGCTGGATGGCGAGAGCCTTTTTGTAACTCTCCATGGCTCCGGTACGGTCGCCCTGCGACTCCTGCAGCGAGCCCAGCAAGGTAAAGCCGCGCACGTCGGTGGGATGGTCTTTGGTCCACTGCTGCCACTTGGCCACGGCCTTGGCGGGGTCGCCCGAGTTGACTTCGGCACGGGAATAGGCAATGACCGCCGCGCTGTCTGAGGGATTGAGCTGCATCGCCTTTTCTGCCGAGGCAAGAGCAGATTTGGAATCTCCGGTGGCCATCTGCAGATCAGAAAGCAGGTCTAACATGTCGGAGTTTTGTGGAGACTTGGCGATCTGGTCCTGCACGCGGCTGAGCGCTTTGTCAGGCTGTTTT
>Ga0070713_100003114_pt1 | contig 10911 bp, 7 predicted proteins | sample LARL82metaG_FD_65465 | JGI IMG/M metagenome (GOLD analysis project Ga0070713, IMG submission 65465) | Corn, switchgrass and miscanthus rhizosphere microbial communities from Kellogg Biological Station, Michigan, USA - LAR L8-2 metaG | ecosystem: Host-associated > Plants > Roots > Rhizosphere ... | reverse complement strand
TCGTAAGCGCCCAGCGCGATTGCCCGCAAGGCGTGTTCGCGAGTTTCGTTGCCGGTCGCGATGATGACTTTGGTCGCTGGCGCAATCGTGAGAATTTCGGTCAGCGTGGCCAGCCCCTCGGACGCCCCGTCTGGATCTGGAGGCAGCCCGAGATCGAGAATGGCCACCGGGATGGCTTCCCGCTTGACGAAATCGACTGCTTCCCGCCGCGTTCCAGCCGGAAATACCTTGTGATCGGAAAAAGCCCAACGGAACTGGCGCAGAAGTCCGGTATCATCGTCGACGATCAGCAGCGGTTTTGAATTGGGCGGCATTTCGTTCAGCTCACAGCGAGGGAACTCGCCGGCTCTCTTTCTGAGACGAGGGGTAGGATAACCCGCATCGTAGTACCAAACCCTTTTTCAGAGATTACTTCGAGATCACCGCCCGCCATGCGGATGAGTTCGCGGGTTTGGAAGGCTCCGATCCCATAACCGCCAGATTTCGTCGAGCGGAACGGCAGAAACAGTTCGTTGCGAATAAAGGCATTGTCCATCCCTGGGCCGCTATCGGCGATGTCGATCAGGAGGTGGGTTCCGAAACGGTGCGAGGATATGATCACCCGATCGCCCGGACAGGAGACATCCACCGCGTTTTGGACAAGGTGGATAAGAGCGGATCTGAGGCGTTCTGGGTCGATTACAACGGCGCACGCGTCAATCTCGTTGTTGGTCTCAACCACCACGGGAGCATGGGCGAACTCAGCGGTGACCTCACTGACGACGAGATTCGGGTCGAGCAGTCGCGGCGGTCGCGGCGCCGTATCCGCCTTCAATTGGCTGAGAAGATTGTTCATTCGCGCAACTGAATCTTCGACGGTGCTCAGCATGTCGCGCTGAAACTCGGGGTCGCCGATATGCCTGGCCGCATTGGACACGATTAAATTGAGCTGGCTCGCCAGATTCTTGATGTCATGAACGACAAAAGCAAAACGCTTGCTGTAGTTCGTCAATAGTTCGGAATCTCGGAGAACCTTGGTCGAGCGTTCTTCGGCGAGATAACTGGCCGCTTGCCGCCCCGCGGCGCGCAACAAATCGAAGGCCTCCCAGTCGGGGCTGACCATGTGGGCGGCACGATCGAGCACGACGAAGCCGATGATTTCCCCGCGATGCGACAACGGCACGGCGAGCCACGCCATGCCGGAACCGACCGGCCACACATCCTGCGCGGTTTCCAGGGTTCGCTCCTGGATCCAGCTGCCATCCCGGAAGCCAAGCACCAGCGGGTCGTCGATCGGTACTTTGCCGTTACCCGGCAGTGGCTGCTTCCACGCCGCCGCCGGGTAATAGCCAATGCTGCGGCTTAACGACCACAGCACCCCGGCCGGGCTGTCGACGAACTCGGCCAAGGCGCGGATGATCCTCACCGAGAGTTCCTCTCCGTTCTTTGGTTCGGAGACCAGCTCGATGAACTTCAGCCACTCGACACGATAGTCATAGCGATGCGTAAAAAAATTGCGCGAGATCAAGAACTTGAGGCGACGACGGACGCTCCCCGACGAGAGTACGGTGGCGAGCACGACGATGCTGCCGAACAACATCGCGAGTTGGAGCACCAACCCCCATTCGCCGCCTAATCCGCGCAGCAGGACGGCGACGACAGCCACGGCGACGAGGAAACAACCGCTCGCTACCAAGGTGGCCGTGTGCAGCACGACTTGTCGGGACACGTGGATATCGACCCGCCATTCGCGATTGCGGGCCATGGCCAACGCCAGCAAGGGGGCCATGAACCCCGCGACGATCGGCCGCCCGAGGGCGAGACCCGGGTTGACGCGGCCGCGGGTAATGAAAGCGTCGGAGAACAGGAACAACTCGTAGGCGAACAAACCGCCGATCGCGACGCACAGCGGCCAGACGTGCCAACGCCGTTCGGGTCCGGTATTGCGCCAGAAATTCTCGATCGTAAGCAGGCCGGCAACCCCAAAGCCGATGCGCATCAACAGCTGCGAGGTATAGAGGGCCGCGGCTTCGGGGTTGACGACCAACGTCCGCGCGTCATTGGCGATCGCCGCGAGGCAAAAGCCGACCGCTCCGAGCAGATAGGCTCGCCCGGGACCGGAGCCGTCGCTGGCTCGTATGGTGACCAGCGCAACTGCAAACAACAGCCAGGCCGACACCCTGACGCTGTCCAAAAGGCTCAGCACGGCGAGCGGGGCGCCAGCCGCGGCCGCGCTCGCCCAAATCAGCGAGGCGCAACAGCAGCCAAGGATCGCCACGCCGGCTCTGCTGGTGCGCCCGTGCAGGACCATCAACACGATCACCGCCACGAAGGCGAGCGCGCATCCCGAATACACTATCTCCGTAATGAAGAAGTCGAGATGCAATTGCTTATCTGGCTCCCTGATTCCAGAAGATGACTCTCACCGTCTGCAGCAGTATCAGGACGTCGAGAAAAAAGCTTCGATTCTTAATGTAATAAAGATCATAGGTAAGCTTGCGGCGGGAGTCTTCTATTGAGGCGCCGTAAGGGAAATTGATTTGTGCCCAGCCGGTGATCCCTGGCCTGACCCAATGGCGCTCGGTGTAATAGGGGATCGTTTTGGCCAGATCGGCGACGAAGAACGGACGTTCCGGACGAGGTCCGACAAAACTCATGTCTCCATGTAAGACATTGAGAATTTGTGCGAGCTCGTCGATGCGGAGTTTACGAATGATCGCTCCCACGCGCGTGACGCGAGGGTCGCTCTTCGCGGCCCAACGAGGCCCGCCATCACTCTCGGCATCGATCCGCATGCTGCGGAATTTCAGGATAGTAAAACCACGGCCATGCAATCCAACCCGTTCCTGACGGTAGAGGACCGGCCCCGCGCTTTCGAGCTTGATCCAACATGCAGTCAAAGCGAGCAGCGGCAAGGTCAACGCCAGTAAACTCGAGCTCACGAGGATGTCGAAGGTGCGCTTCATAAACTCATCGACCGGACCGCACCGGAAACCGTCTGAATAAAAGAGCCAGCTCGGCTTCAGCGCATCGAGGTCGACGGTCCTGGTCTCGCGCTCCCAAAAATCAAGAAAGTCGGTCACGTTGATGCCCGCGAGCTTGCAGTGCAGCAGTTGGCGCACCGGCAAACCGCGTCGTTCATCGGCTGCTACGACAATTTCAGTTGCGCCAAGCCGGTAGCCCAATTCCATCAGTGTGTCCGACTCGGCGGCAGACCAGTCGTCCGTTCCCGATAGGGCGGGTACATCGATGAACGATACGGGAAAAAAATGCTCGTTACGCCCGGTTTCGACGAGTCTGGCAATGCGGGCCGCCTGAGCGCCGTTACCCAGTACTAGCACGCGCCGTTTCAGCAGACCGCGCCCCAACGTTACCGAGAACGTGCCGCGCGTCACTGATACGCAAAGGAGCCAAATCAGCGTCGCCTTCAGTGGGAAATGGCTGAAGTCCAGATCATCCAGGCCGTCTCGCCAATATGTCGCCGAAAACGAGACGAGCATCAGCACAAGGATAGAGGCGACCACTATCTTGCTGAGCAGGAGTCGGAAATCCAAAAAGCTCTGCTGTCCGTACAATCCGACGGAAACCATCGCGGTAACGGCCGCAGCTGATAACCCCGCGGAGAATTGGGCACTGAAGCTGGAAACCCCGAGGACGAGGGGTGTGCCAATCTCTGAATGCGACAAGAGCTGATAAAAGGCGCCAGTAATCAACAAGGCGTCCGATGATGCAAGAAGCACGACCGAAGCCGGGACAAAATGTCGGAATAGTCTGAGCTGCATCGAGAGCTGAAAAATGTTAACGCTCGGCGGCATTAACTGGTTGTCCGTCAAACGCAAGAGTAGCAGAAACCTGAGCAGCCGTCTAGTAGACTCGCGCGCTTCGCTTACAAACCTAAGTTATCACCACGCGCGCGCAGCGGGAATTAGCATATTCATTTGTTAACGTTACTTGTAGGTGTGGTGCGACGAGCGGCAAATCGTGTCGAGACCTGGAATTGGCCTGGCAGGGAGCAATCCGGTTTTTTGGCGCCGTTAGTAGCGAGGAAGATGCCGAAAGAAGGGAGACTCGGTGCCAAGGAGCGTCTCCCCTCGGCCGAGGCAACAATCTTTTGTGGCGCGCGTTTGATTAATGTGGCGAAATCACGCCTGAAATCCGCAAGGCAAATCCGCAAGGCGAGGAAATCGAGAAACCATGATTATTAGCGCCGCCCAATGCCGCTCCGCCCGCACCCTGCTCACCTGGTCTCTCAGTAAGCTGGCAAGCGCCGCTTCGGTGCCCGAAAGCGTCATCGATAGCTTCGAGTTGGAGCGTCAGCAGCCGGACGCGGCTACGGTCGGCGCCATCCAGCGCGCCTTCGAGGAGGTTGGCGTGGTATTCCTGCCCGATGACGACGTGCGGGTAGGCGGTACAGCGTCGTCGGTTAATTGATCGCGCCTGGCTCAGCGGCTGCTTCCCGCAGTCCCGTTATTCTCGACTGACAAGCCAACGAACTGGCTCGCCCCATGGCGGTTGAGCAGCAACAGCACGTTGCCCTGCGCCGCCGCTTCCTTTAACTGAGCTGCGGCTTCCTCGGGCGTTGTCACCGGTTTCTGATCGACCGACATGATCACGTCACCCGGCTGGATGCCCAATTCGCCTGCCGGGCTGCCGCTCGCGACCCGGCCGACCACCGCCCCGTTCACGTCCTTGGGCACCTGCAATTCCTTGCGCAACTGCGGATCGAGCGGCAACAGCTCCATGCCGAGCGCGCTGGCCATGGTGTTGCCTGGCTGCACAACCCCTCGCTGCGCGGACGCAACCTTCTCGGGCATCTCGCCGATCGTCGCCGCGACGCTCTGTTGCTTTCCGCCGCGTCGGATCGTCAGGTCGAGCTTGCTGCCGATCGGCGTCGCCGCGACGAGGCGCGGTAAATCGTGCATCGTCTTTATGTCGCGGCCGCCGGCAGCGGTGACCACGTCGCCCGGCTTTATGCCGGCCTTCTCGGCGGGACTGTCCGGGCTGACCGAGGCGACCAGCGCTCCGCCCGGGTGGTCCGGGTCGAGCCGGAGGCTCTTGGCGATCGACGGCGTGACGTTCTGAATCGTAACGCCGAGCCAGCCCCAGGTGACGTGGCCGTGCTCCCTGAGTTGGGCAACTACGTTCTTGGCGACGTTCGAAGGAACCGCGAACCCGATCCCGACCGACCCGCCGGAGGGCGAATAGATCGCCGTGTTGATGCCGATCACCCGGCCGTGCAGGTCAAAGGTTGGACCTCCCGAATTGCCGCGGTTGATCGGCGCATCGATTTGCAGAAAGTCGTCGTACGGCCCTTCATTGATATTGCGCCCGAGCGCCGAGATGATCCCCGCGGTGACCGTGCCGCCGAGACCGAACGGATTGCCGACCGCGACAACCCAGTCGCCGACTTTCGCGTCGTCACTGTCGCCCCATGTCACATATGGGAGTTTGTGGTCGGCATCGACTTTGATCAGAGCGAGATCGGTCTTCTCGTCGCGGCCGAGCACTTTGGCCTGATGCTGGCTGTTGTCCTGGAAAGTCACCGTCACCTTCTGGGCATTGGCGACGACGTGGTTGTTGGTGACCACATAACCGGCAGGATCGATCACAAAGCCCGAACCGAGAGCCATTGTCTTTTCGTCGGGACGGCGCGATGGATTGTTGGGGAAGCGCCGCATAAACTGGTCGAAGGGCGTTCCATCAGGAGCCGAGGGCGAGGCACCGCTATCCGGCTCGTCCCGCGCGGCGGCCTGCTCCGTCAGCTCGACCGAAATATTGACGACGGCCGGCAGTACGTGTTCGGCCAGAGGGGCAAAGCTCGGCAGCGAGATGCTGATCTCGCTCTGTGCCTGCTTTGTGAGATTGCGGCCGGTGTTGTCGCTGGTGTCAACGGAGGATTGCGCATTCGAGAATATGGGGGCAAGAACAACTGCGGCACAGGCCGCACCTGCGAAGGTCCATCGCGTACGATTGAGGGTCATCCAAGCCAACCTTGAATCGAGGGCAAACATCCACCCGGGAGCCATCCTCGGCCAATGCGGGTTTGAAAGAGGATCGCGCGACGCCGGCAAAAGTTCCCCATGGAAAGACATCGCGGCCCGCGCCGCCAGCCGAACGGGATCAAATTTGCCGTCATACCCCCGGCCGCCTCTCCCGCGCCCCCCGTGGCGCGACTATTTGCCCAGGGATGGAGCCGAGTGGGCCGGCGTTGATGCGCGAAGCCGGACTGCCTCGTCGCGCCAAAGACTAGAGAGCAGCGTATGCGATTTCTTCGTACTCTCGCCGCGTCCATAAAATCGCTGTGGCCGCCCCCGCTTCCCGCGTCGTTGCGGCGTCTGTTGCCGCAAACCGGGCCCGACGGGCTCGACCCCTCGATCTATGGCTACATCCTGCATTACAGCCTGCCTGAGCAGCTTTATCTCGTGGTCGTCACGCTACTTTCTTTTCCGTTCCTTTATTATTCTCTGGATCTACCCAAGTTGATCGTCAACCGGGCCATTTCCGGCAAGGAATTTCCCCAACCGTTTCTGGGGATGGAATTTGACCAGATCCCCTATCTCCTGATCCTATGCTGCATTTTTCTTGGATTGGTATTAATAAACGGCTGGTTCAAGCTGCATCTGAATGTAAAGAAAGGACAAGTCGGCGAGCGCATGCTGCGCCGTCTGCGTTACCAGCTCTACGAGCGGGTGCTACGGTTCCCGCTGCACCACTTCGACCGCACCGCAACCGGTCAGGTCATCGCGATGATGACCGGAGAGCTGGAGCCGGTCGGCGGGTTCATCGGAGACGCCTTCGCCTTGCCGATCTCACAGGGCGGCACCTTGCTGACGATTTTCGTCTTCATGTTCGTGCAGGATCCGATGCTGGGCGCCGCGGCTGTCGCGTTCTATCCATTGCAGGGCTATCTGATACCAAAGATGCAGCGCATCATTCGCCGCCTCGGGCGCGAACGGGTGCGCAAGGTCCGCGTGCTTTCGGACCGTATCGCCGAGACGATCGCCGCACGCGGCGAAATTCGCGCCAACGACTCCGCCGTCTATCAACTGGCCGACATCTCTAATCGTCTAGGCGAAATTTACGATATTAGGTTCGAAATCTACAATCGTAAGTTCTTTGTAAAATTCGTGAACAATCTGATCGGCAATTTGACGCCTTTCCTGTTCTTTGTGATCGGTGGGTATTTTGTCATCAAAGGCCAGCTTTCGTGGGGCGCGCTGGTCGCCGTGCTCGCCGCCTACAAGGAACTCTCGTCGCCGTGGAAGGAATTGCTGGACTTTTACCAAAACCAGCAGGACGTAGCGATCAAATATGAGCAGGTCGTCGAGCAGTTCCAGGTTCCCGAAATGCTCGACAAGCGTTTGCTGATCGAAGAGCCGGAGCATGTCGAGCCCCTCCACGGCGAGGTCAGTGCCGCCAATCTCGGGGTGACGGATAGCGACGGCATCCACTTGCTCGAGGGGGTCAATTTCGATTTTCCGCTCGGCGCCGACGTGGCGATCGTCGGGCAGAGCAACAGCGGCAGGAATCTCGTCCCGCAGCTCTTCGCACGGCTCGTTACCCCGACAAGTGGCCGACTCGCCATCGGGGATACCGACCTCAACAGCGTACCCCTGGCGGTTTCGGGCCGCCGCATCGGCTATGTCGGCCCGATCACCTACCTCTTTTCGACGAGTGTAAGGGACAATCTGTTGCTCGGTTTGCGCCACCGCCCGAACAGGGTGCCGGATGATGGTTCGTCCGACGAACGGTCGCGCAGCCGCGCGATCGAGGAGGCCCGCAGTTCGGGCAACATAGATTACGATATCGCCGCCGACTGGATCGACTATCGGCAGGCGGGCGTTGCGGACGCAGCTGAACTCGAGCTGCGCATTGTCGAGGTCCTGCGGCTCGTCGACATCGAGGAGGACGTCCACTTTTTCGGCCTGCGTGGCCGGCTAGATCCGGATCGCCAGCCGGAGCCGACGCAGCGTGTCCTCGAAGCGCGCCGCGTGCTCTCCGAGCGTCTCGAAGACGGCGGTCTTGCGCATCTCGTCGAGCGCTTCGACCCGGACCGCTACAACACGAATTCGCCGGTTTCCGTCAATCTGCTGTTCGGGACGCCGATCGGACCGGCCTTCGAAGGCGACGGGCTGGCCCGCGACGCCTATCTTCGAAGTGTGCTCGACCAGGTCGGGCTCACTCACGATCTACTCGAAGTCGGCGCCGGGGTCGCCCGGATGATGATCGAATTGTTCGCCGGCATGCGCCCCGACGGGTTGTTCGAGGAGTTCTCCTTCATCGGCGCCGACGAGCTGCCGGTCTTCGAGGGCATTCTCAAGCGGATGGAGACCGCCGGGGTCGAGAACCTGCTGCAGCCTCCGCGGGAGCGGCTTCTCTCACTGGCGTTCAAACTGGTCGCGGCCCGCGACCCGCTGGATCTGATCGACGAAAAAATACAGCAGCGGGTACTGGAGGCGAGGCGCGCCTTCGCCGCGGGACTGCCCGAGGAGCTGCGGGGTTCGGTCGAATTCTTCGACCCCGAGCGCTACAATGCAGCGGCGTCGATCCAGGAGAATGTTCTGTTCGGTACTGTCGTGCGCGGCGAGTCGGGCGGTCGCGAGCGTGTACACGCCGCGATTACCGAGGTGCTTGATGAGCTCGGTCTGCGCAGCACCCTGATCGAGGTCGGACTTGATTACCCTGTCGGCACCGGCGGTTCTCGCCTGTCTGAAGTGCAACGCCAAAAGCTCGCGATCGCCGGTGCGGTCCTCAAACACCCCGACCTGATGGCGCTCAATGATGCAACCGCAGTGCTCGACGGGGCGACCGAGACTGCCCTCCTCGAGCGCCTGAAGGCCGAGTTCGCCGAGCGCAGTCTGGTATGGAGCCTACACCGCCCCCGCCTCGCTTCGGCCTTCGATCGGGTGCTGGTCATGGAGCATGGGCGGCTGGTCGATCAGGGGCCTCCGGCCGAGCTGGAAAAACCGGGAAGTCCGCTGGCACCTCTAATCGCCGCGGAGTGATTTCCCGGGGGTCGCGTCTCTGGCATCAAGGTTCCGACGAGGACAGTCGCGCAGAGCCCGCCAGCGGCGAGGCCGAGGAACGCCGCCTCGCTCCCAAGATGGTCGGCAACCAAGCCGGCTGCTATCGTGCTCAAGGTCGCGCCGCCGCCGATCGCGAGCCCGACCACTCCGAGAGCGGTCGTGTAGCCGCCGGTATCGCGCGTGATGTCGGCGACGATCAGCGGGGTCAGGACCCCAAGGGCTGCCGCGCTCAATCCGTCGAGCAGTTGGATCAGGACCATCAGATACGGGTCGGCGATGCCGGCGAACAGCATGCCGCGGATCGGCAGCACCGCGAAGCCAAGGAGCAGGATCGGCCGGCGGCCCCGACCTTCAGCGACTCGCCCCACCCAAGGGGAAATGACGGCTGTGACCGCCTGTGGCGCGACGATGCAAGCTGCGATCACCAATGAAGCTTCGCTGCCGGCCCGCTTTGTCACCATCCCGGCGGCAATCGGCAGCATCGCCGCATTGGCGAGTTGGAACAGGCTTGCGCATGCGGCATAGGCGAGCAGCCTGCGGTCTCTAAGAAACCGCCATGACCAGCCGGTAGATTCGGGCTTTGGCGCCGCTGCGGGTCTCTGCTGGATTTTTGCTGAAGAGAGATCCGCGTTTCGGATCATCTCGATCGCGGCCAACGCGGGGATGCCGAGTGCCGCGGTCAACAAAAAGACGGCACGCTCCCCGACGTAGTAGCCGAACGTGCCCATGAGCCCAGCAGCGAACGCGTTGCCGATCGCCAAATAGCGGGCGTTGCGACCGAGTCTTTCGCCAAAGGCACCGTGGCCGACCAGTGCGAGGCTCAATGCAGCAATCGCCGGGCCGAGGACCGAGCTGGCAAAAGCATGCAGCACCTCCGCCAAAGCGATCGGCAACAAGGCAGGCCACAAGGCTATCAAGAGTGCGCTTGCCATGATCGCCAGGATCGCTGCGGCCGCGGCCGCTCGCTTGCTGCGCACGGCATCGACCAATATTCCGCCGGGGACCTGGCTCACCATCCCTGCGACCGTGCCGGCGCTCAACGCAGCACCGATCGCGCCTTGGGTCCAGCCGATGCCGGTAAGATAGACCGAAATGAACGGTCCAAATCCGGTTTGAAAGTTCGCGACAAAGAAGTTCAACCAATCGAGCCCCCGTAGACTGCGGGTCATCGGCTCGGCAGCGGGTCGCACCCACAACCCGATCCGCGACAGCAATCGTGTCGTCATCCTGAATTACGTCACCGACCGGGATCGGGGGCGGGTTCCTGCGGGGGTGACTGCGGCTGTGCTACCACCGGGATTGGCTTGTCCGACTCGGTGTATTTGTATTCGGGAGCGGCCTTCAGTTGCTCGCGACCGAGATCGAGCGCGATCACGTTCTTCTTTTCTCCGAGATCAAAACGCAGCGCGCTCCAGCTGATCGCGATTTTTCGGGTTCCCACGCCAAGGAACCCGCCGAAGTCGATGACCGCGGCGTGCGGCTCCCCTTTTTCGTCGAACAGCACGTCGACGATCCGCCCCATATCCTCACCTTTCGCGCTCAGCACCTCCTTCCCCAATATCCGGAAGAGGTGGTCTCGCGGAAAATAGTCGAGACTGGCGCCGTTCAGCGCGGCATCCCCCGTCGCCTGATTGGTCGGAGCAGTGGACGGCGTTTGCGCCGCCGCTAAGCCCACAAATAATGCACCCGCTATGATCGTGCCGGTACCAAGAAGTGATAGTCGCAAACTGCTAAAGAAAGGATCGCGGATCGGCGGCATTGCGCTCAAACAACCCGGGAATGTGGAACGGCCATTACCCTTCAGCGGAGATGAGCTCGCGATAAATCCTGGTGTAGTCTTCCGCCATCCGCCGTGAGGTGAACCGCTGCTCGAATACAGTGCGGATCAGTGTCCGGTCCAGCACAT
>Ga0070713_100003112_pt1 | contig 10913 bp, 8 predicted proteins | sample LARL82metaG_FD_65465 | JGI IMG/M metagenome (GOLD analysis project Ga0070713, IMG submission 65465) | Corn, switchgrass and miscanthus rhizosphere microbial communities from Kellogg Biological Station, Michigan, USA - LAR L8-2 metaG | ecosystem: Host-associated > Plants > Roots > Rhizosphere ... | reverse complement strand
CGAATCCGCAGGCGGTTGCCGCCTGGGCTGTCGGCGATTACGAGAAAGCCGTGTCACTGGACTCCGGTTTTGGAGCCGCCTGGTCGAGCTGGGTGCAGGCTCGCACGGCCGCCGGAGACCAGCAACAAGCTACGGAGATCGCGGCGCGAGCGCTCGCGCAATCCTCGCTGCGGTCGCCCGTCGACCGCGCGCAACTGGAATTTGTGTCGGCCACGCTGCGCCAGGACCAGACCGGCCAGGAGCGGGCGCTCACGGCTTTGGCGAAGCTCATGCCCCACGATGTCGCCTTGCTGGGCCAGCTCGCCGCGCGTGAGCTGAACGCGCGCCATGTTTCCGAAGCGGCGCGTTACTACCAGGCCATCCTGCAGGAGAACCCGGAGGATGGCGACGTGTGGAACCAGCTGGGGTATGCCCAGGCTCTGGCAGGCGATCTCGAATCGGCAAAGAAATCGTTCGAACGCTATGGACGCGATCCGGCCCATGCCGCGAACGCGCTGGACTCCCAGGGCGAAGCTGCCTTCCTCAACGGAAAATTCGCCGAAGCCGAAAAGGACTTCCTGGACGCACACGCCAAGAGCAGCGCGATGCTGGGCGGCGGGGATCTGCTGAAAGCCGCGTATTCGCGTTGGCTCGAAGGCGATCTGCCTGGGGCCGATAAACTTTTTTCGCAGTACACGGCCTTCCGGACCGCGCAGAAGGACCCTCTTGTCGATTGGCGCCAGGCTGTGTGGGAATACTCGACAGGTCGAACGGATGCGGCCATGGCCCGTCTGTCGAATGTGACCGGAGCGGCCGCAAACGTCGCGGCGGCGCAATTGGCGCTGTGGAAGGATCCCTCCAAGCTGCCGCAAGATCCAGCCGCGCTCAAACAAGCCTATGAGCGTACGCCGCCCACCGCCGACGGTATTCCGCGAGTGCTCTATGCGGCTGCTCTGGCGCGGGCGGGGCAAAAGGACGAAGCCCGGAAGCTGCTCGCGATGTGGCCTTTGCCTGGAGCGGAAAGTGATCCACTGCTGCAATCCTTCGTGTTTCCGAAATACCTGGAGCTAAAGCGGGAATTAAAGTGACTTTGGCCGGGCGAATGGATACAAAATGGCGGGAAAAAACCTTCGGAGAGCGAACGAGCCAAACCCGCTCGCTCCCCGCAGGGCAAAAGAGTTGTTATTAGCTGGCGTTAGCCTGGCTGAGCACCGACGCGACCTTCGAAAAGATCTGGCTGATGCTGGTCGCAACGCCCGGCATAATCGCACCGGCCGCAACGGCCACGAAGCCGGCCATCAAAGCGTATTCGATGAGGTCCTGGCCGCGCTGATCTTTCCAAACCTTAAGCTGCAGAAGCAGATTCTTCATTTCGTTCTATTCTCCTCTCCCTATGAGTGCACGACAGTCCCTGTCGCCAACTCAAAAGTATCATCGGCAGGTTTCTGAAAGAATCGGTATTACACCTAATGCGGACCCTGAAATCTCCTCAGGACATTGATTTCTGAAGTACTTGCAAGAGCTTAAGTACTATGACCCTGGATTGCCGCTGGTTCCTTTAGCGCTTATGGAGCTTTCCCCACCTGATTGATTCGCTACGCACTTCCTGCGGTGCGTCGAAAAAGCCTGAGGCGAAAGTACGGTGTTTACCGGAGAGTATTCCGGACCAATCGTCCGTAAGCTCAAGCTATGCCTGTGCTGCTGCTGGTCCTGCTGCTGGCGGCCGCGGTAAAAGACGGCCCTGCGCCATTACGCTCGGGCTGTTCCCCGGATGCCCGGGTTCTGGCTTCCCTGCCCTCCGGAACTCCCGTTGCCCTTCGTTATTCGATTAACGGCGAAAGCGGCCCCTGTTACAAGGTCTCGGTCGAGGTCGACGGCAAGACCCTGGAAGGTTCCCTGCCGGGCAGCGCCATCGACCAGGTGGAGGATTTCAACCGCGCCCGCAGCCAAGCCGTCTGGATGGATACGCCTTTAATCGTGAACGCGATCCGTGAAAGCGCCGCCTTGCCGTCCTTGCGAGCAAGCCCCGGTGTCACCGCGGAAACCGTGGCCGCGGCGCAGAAAGCTTTCGACCTGATCGGTTCCAGCCGGCCCCAAAAAGCGCTGGAAGTTCTGGAACCCGAATTGAAAATCCATCGCGACCCGGGATTGCTGGCGCTGGCTGGCGTCGCCGCGTGGCGTTCCGACGATTCGCGCCAGGCCCTCGAATACTTGCGGGCTTCGCTGGACCTTGCGCCCAGCCCGGAAGTGGAGAAGCTGTATCGTCAAGTGGAGCGTGAAGCCAAGAACGACCAGAGTGCCGATCGGCTGTACGGTCTGCGTGTCCTGCTGCGCTACGACAGCGCTGTGGTTCCCACGGAAACGGCCCGCCAGATGACCACCGTGCTGGACCAGGAGTTCATTCGTATTTCCCAGACGCTGGGATGCAGCGCGGAGGAGCGCGTGATCGCGATCGTGCAGAGCCGCGATGCCTTCCGCAAGTCCACCGACTTGGCCGAATGGGCCGGCGGACAGTTCGACGGCAAGATTCGCGTCCCGGTTTTCGACCCGAAGGTCCTGGATCGCCAAATGCTTCGTTCGCTGGCGCACGAGACCACCCACGCGTGCCTCACCATGCTGGGGCAATGGCCTGCCTGGCTGCAGGAAGGAATCGCGCAGAAGGTTTCCGGCGATTCGCTGAGCGCCGTGCAGATGAACAAGATCGCGGGCTGGATCCACGAAGGGAAAGTACCCCGATTGAGCAGCCTGAAACAGGATTGGTCGCACCTGGACGCGGAGCACGCGGCGATGTCTTATGAGTTATCGCTCGCCGCGGTGGAGCTGTTGTGGAAGGAAACCGGCGAGGAGGGTGTGCGGAATCTCTTGCGGAATCCCGAACGGCTGCCGCAGGTAACGGCGGAGCTGGACCGCAAGCTCGGGTTGTAGAACCCCCCGGAACTCGATGCCGGCGAATTCCCTGTGCGGCTACTCCTGCCGGAGCGCGGTGACTGGACTTGTCATGCTCGCTTTCCTCGCCGGAATAACGCTCGCAGTAAGGGCTGCGCCAATAAGGATCGCGACCATAGATACAAACGGAACCGGATCACCCAACTGAACACCGGATACCCAGCGTTCCAGCAGGTGTTCGGTACCGTATGCAAGAAGCGAACCGACGGTGACCCCGACCGCGATCATTCCAATGCTCTGCCGCAGCACGAGCCTCAGGATGTCACTTGGATCCGCTCCCAGCGCCATGCGCACGCCGAATTCGGGTACGCGCTGGCGCGACAGAAACGCCAAAACACCGTAGATCCCGATGCACGCCAGCAGCAAAGCAGTCCCCGCGAAAGCCCCAATGAGCACCAGAAGGAACCGGTGGCGCGCTAGCGTTGCCTCCGCCAGCTGGTCCATCGTGCGGATCTCAGTTAAAACCTGGTCACGCGCGGTGGTCCGGATCGCGCGGCGTAGCGGCTCCACAATTCCCAGAGGTGCATTTTCCGTCCGCACGGCAACGGACATCACTTCGGACCATCGCCGAAGCAAAAGATCGGGTACTTGCGCAAACGGATAGTAAAACTGAGCCCGCACTTGCGCTGGGTCGTCGTCGGCGACTCCCCAGTAGCGAACATGCGCGACCACTCCGATTACTTGCTGTGGCGCCGGCCCCATGTCGGGAATCCACAACTGCCTTCCCACCGCCCAAGAGTCGCCAAACGCGCGACGCGCTAAAACCTCGTCAATGACGATTACGGGCTGGCTGTCCATTCGGTCATTTACGTCGAAGAACCGGCCAGCCCGCAACTCAATCCCCATGACGTCGAGATAGTCCGGGGTGACACTGGAGGCAAGCGATAGCGGCAGCTCCGTTCGCGGCGGTAACGCCGAACTCGTCCAGTAGCCGAGCTGATTGTTGCCCTCGCGCATCGGCACGGTGTCGACCATCGCCACCGACCGGACACCCGGCAGAGCGCGGGCCCGATCGAGGATGTCTTGCCAATCCGCGCGGATGCGCGCTGGGTCTGTAACGACGCTCGGTGATAACGCGAGACGAGTTACCAGGACGTTGCGGGTTTCAACGCCAGGGTCGAGGGCGGACAATCGCAGGAATGTACTGCCCAGAATCCCCGCCGACACCAACAGCACAACCGCCAACGCCAGTTCGCTCGCAATCAGGATGCTCTGAAGCCGCCGCGATCCACCTACCAACGCACGCGATCCCGCCCGCAGCGATCGTTCGAGCTCCTGAGCCGGCGCGCGCAATGCCGGAACGGCTCCGAAGAGCAGACCACTCATCAGCGAGACGGTAACTGCGAACGCGAACACGCGCCAATCTATTTGCACCTCCTGTGCTCTGGGCAGACTGCCGGGCCACAGCGAGATGAACGGCCGGAGGGTAAGGAACACCAGTAGTGTTCCGAGGACTCCTCCAATCAGCGCCAACACCACGCTCTCCGTCAGGCACTGTCGGACCAATCGCCCTCGACCGGCGCCCAGTGCGACGCGCACGGCCATTTCGCGACCACGCGAAGACGCCCTTGCTACCAGGAGGCTCGCGATGTTGACACAGCCAATCAACAAGACCAGGATCACGGCGCCAAACAGGAGCCACATCGTGGAACCGGCATCCCCCGTGTTCGGACGTAGCGGATCGACGATAAACGTGCGGCCTTCGTTGGAGCGAGGGTATTCGGCGGCCAAACGGCTGGCAATAACGGCGAGTTCGGATCGCGCTCTCTCCACGGTTGCGCCTTCCCGAAGCCGAGCCCATACGGCGATGCGCGGATGGGATTCCCTCGCTTTCATGACGGGCTGCGTATTCTGCCCGATCAAAGTCATCAGATCCACGGAGTCATCGGCAAGTCGAAAGCTGGCCGGAAGGACACCCACCACCGCATATTGCTGACCATTGAACGTGAGGGTTGCTCCAATGGCGTCCTCTCGGCCGCCGAATTTCCGTTTCCAGAGCGAGTCGCTGATGAGGGCCACGGGAGCCGCTCCAGCCTGGTCCTCCTGCGATGTAAAGTCCCGTCCGATCATGGGAGAGATACCAAGAATCGAAAGGAACTCCGCCGAGATTTCACACGAGAGGATATACTCGGCTTCTCCGGGCTGGCTCATGGTGCCGCCGGTATGGCGCCACGCCGCGGAATCTATCGATCGAACAGCGCTGCGGACATCCAGGAAGTTCGGGTAGGAAAACGCCCACAGGTCGCCAAACTGAGTCGCTTTAGCGGTTTTCTCCTGAAGCGAAAGCAATCGCTCGGGACTGCGGTAGGGGAACGGCTTGAAGAGGACGCCGTTCAGCACCGTGAACATCAGCGTCGTGGAGCCGATACCCCAGGCCAGTGTCAATACCACCACAGCGGCGAAACCGGGCTGCTGCCGTATAGTCCGCAGCGCGTAGCGGAGATCCTGCCACAAATCTTCCAGCCATCGCGTGCCTCTCGCATCCCGGCAGGATTCTTTGACTTGTTCCGGACCTCCCACGGCGATGCGGGCTTGCCGGCGCGCTTCGCCGGGCTCCAGGCCGTCCGAAACGAGACGCGCCGTGTGCTCTTCAATATGAAAGCCGAGTTCCTTATCCAACTGCCGATCCAACTTCTGTCTGTGCCGAAGGCGCTGCCACCAGGTCATCTCAGCCCTCCCTCGGATAAGTTCAGAATCAGGCTCACTGCCTCCGTCAGGCGCTGCCAACTGGCGGTTTCTGCTTCCAACTGGATGCGGCCTTTTTTGGTGAGCCGATAGAACTTGGCTTCACGCCCCGATTCCGTCTCTTTCCACACGGCATCCAGAAGTCCTCGGTTCTCCAGCCGGTGAAGCGCGGGATAGAGCGAGCCTTGCGGAGCCTGCACCACGTCCCGTGAAACCTGCTGGAGCCGCTGCGCGATCGCGTATCCATGCACGGGTCCCCCCGCAACAATCTTCAGGATCAGGAGATCGAGAGTTCCTTGGGGAAGATCCGACTTGGCCGTCATCGCCTATACCTCTGACTTCTACCTGTAGCACGTGTAGAAGCCGGAGGCAAGCGTACATGACTTGCATCGCCACCCGATGACCGCGGAGCTGGACCGCAAGCTCGGGTTGTAGACTGTTGCTAGACAACTGTGCCAGGCGGCGGGAGTGCGTTCTCCACCACGCTATCCTGAAGTCAAACCCTATATGGCATTTGCCCCTATCCCCGAGGCGATCGAAGAGATCCGCGCCGGCCGCATGCTGATCGTGGTCGATGACGAAGACCGTGAGAACGAAGGCGACCTCACTATGGCCGCGCAGTTCGTCACCCCCGAAGCGATCAACTTCATGGCCGTCCACGGACGCGGGCTGATCTGCCTGGCGCTTTCTCCCGAACGCTGCGATCAGCTTCATCTGCCGCTGGTCTCGCCCATGAACACTTCGCGCTTCGGTACCGCCTTCTGCGAGTCGATCGACGCCGCCGACGGCGTCACCACCGGGATCTCTGCCGCCGACCGGGCCCAGACCATCCACGTCGCGATGCGCCCCGGGACCAAGCCCTCGGATCTTGCGCGTCCCGGCCACGTCTTCCCGCTGCGTGCGCGCGAAGGCGGCGTGCTGGTCCGCGCCGGACAGACCGAGGCGGCTGTCGATCTGGCGCGCCTGGCCGGTCTCGAGCCCGGCGGCGTCATCTGCGAAATCATGAATCAGGACGGCAGCATGGCGCGGGTTCCGGAGCTTACCCAGTTCTGTGCTCACCACGGCCTCAAGATGATCTCCGTCGCCAGCCTGATCCGCTATCGCCATCAGACCGAGAATCTGATTCAGCGGCGCGCCGAAGGCTGCCTGGATACCGAATTCGGCAGCTTCAAGACGGTCACCTACGGCAGCACCGTGAATGACGAAGCGCACCTGGCGCTGGTCCACGGCGAAGTTCGCGGGAAACAGAACGTTCTCGTCAGGATGCATTCGCGCTGCGTATTAGGCGATGTTTTCGGCTCGACCGCGTGCAATTGCGGCGCTATGCTGCGCGCTTCGCTCCAGCGGATCACGGAAGAAGGCGCAGGCGTCGTCGTATATCTGCATCAATCCGGATGGGGCGAGCGCAAACACATTCCCATGCCCGACGGATCTCCGCGGCCCCTGCACGAGTTCGGCATCGGCGCGCAGATTCTGGCCGACCTGGGCCTCTCGACCATCCGCATCCTGACCAACCGCGTCCGCAAGCTGCCGGGCCTGGATGCGTTCGGCATTCGGATCATCGATCAGGTGCCGCTGGCGGACTGAATCACTTCAGCAGGTTTTTCAGGACAAACCACAAATTTGCGGGCCGCTCCGCAAGTCTGCGCATGAAATACGGATACCACTCGGTCCCGTAGGGAACGTATAGCCGCAATCGAAACCCCTGCTCGATCAGCTTGCGCTGCAAGTCGCGTCGAATCCCGTACAGCATCTGGAATTCGAAACTGTCCTTGCGAATCCCGCGGCCCTGGACGTATTCGAGTGCTTCCTGGATGATCTTCTCGTCATGCGTCGCGATCGCCGGATACACTCCGTGATCCAACAGGACTTTCACCAGCGCGATGTAATTCGCGTCGACGTCCTGCTTGCGCGGAAAGGCCGCCGAAGGCGGTTCGCGATAGGCCCCCTTGACCAAGCGAACCGGCACGGCCGCCGCGTTTAGACGCTCGACGTCGCCAGCGCTTCGATGCAGATAGGCCTGGACGCAAACGCGCACGCAGCCGCACTCGCTGCCGGCTTGAATCGCCATGGCCAGCGTGCGCTCCGTGTAGGCGCTCGATTCCATGTCGATCTCCACACGGCTTCCGGCGGTCTTAGCTTTCGCTTCCAGGCGGCGGACGTTTTCGAGGCAGGCTGCGCTCGAAAGATCCAGGCCGAATTGGGTGAGCTTGATCGCGATCGTGCTCGACAGCTTACGGGACCCGATCTGCTCCAGCGCGCTCACGTAGGCGTCGCAGGAAGCGGACGCTTCCTCGATGGTGCGGACGTTTTCTCCCAGATGGTCGAGCGTCGAAAAAACGTCTTCGGCCTGGAGCCGCTCGCACACAGCGAGTGCTTCTTCAAGCGTATCGCCGGCGACGAACCGGCGAGTGACTTTGTGCGAAGGCGGCCACGCCTCCATCCATTTCCGTAGCGCCGGCCGCCGCGAGAGATAGAGGAATACCGCCCTCATCATGTGGGACGAATTCTCACTGTGTCTTCCGGCAAGTCCGGCTGACGTGCGGCTGTATCGATTCGCGCAGGCTGCGGAAGCTCGGCCGAGCCGCCTACACCCAGCTCCCGCATACGCTTGAGCGACGGCAGCAAACGAGCATCCCACGACCCGACGGAGCGGTTGTACGCTTCGATGGCCTTTGAAAGATGGCGGCCCGAATCGGCATAGGATTCGGCGAACGCCCGCACGCGCTCATGAAACTCGCCTGCAATGCGGCGCAACTCCTCGGCATTTTTCGCCAGCCGTTCCTGACGCCAGCCGTAGGACACACCTTTGAGAATGCTGACCAGAGTCACGGGAGTCGCCAGCAGAACCTTCCTGCCGAGAGCGGCTTCGAGGAGATCGCGATTGCGCTCCAAAGCGGCGCTCATGAAGTGCTCGCCCGGCAGAAACAGCACGACCATCTCCGGCGCCGGATCGAACTGCGCCCAATACTCGCGCGTTGAGAGATCCATAACGTGGCGCCAGAGCTGCTGTGCATGGCGCTCGAGCGCGGCAGTGCGAGCCGCGGGATCCGGAGCTTCCTCGGAATCGAGATAGGCCGACAGCGGAGCTTTCGCGTCCACCGCCAGCGTCCGGCCTCCCGGCAGCTTCACCAGCATGTCGGGACGCTTGCGGTCCTCGCTCTGCTGTTCGAAGAAATCGCAATAGGGAACCATGCCGGCCAGCTCGGCCACGCGGCGCAAGGTCAGCTCGCCCCAGCGCCCGCGTGCGTTCGGACCGCGCAGGGCCTGCGATAGCGCCACTGTTTCCTTGCTCAGCGCAGCCAGGTGCGCTTCCAGGCCTCCCAGCGAGTGCTGCCTTTGCGCTTCGATCTCGCGCATCTGCGATTCGATCCGAGCCAGGGCGTCAGCCATGGGACGCGCTGCCTCGGCCGCCGTGCGTGCGTCATTTGCGATCGTTTGGGCGGCACTCCGGGAGGCATTCGCCGCCCGCATCCACACCACGGCTAAGGCCATGCCGGCTCCGGCGGCTAAAACAATCGCCAACCAAAATGTTGCGGAGGGCATGGCTTTCCTCCAGTGTGCCACACCGCGAGGCACAGCTAGCGGACGAAAAACGCGGACTTGTCGACCGAAGCGTCCACTGCGACGTCGAAGAATCCGACCATCATCTCGTCCCAGCTCTGGTGGCCATAGCGCACATCGGCCTTCGGGTCGGGATTACGCGGGTTCGCGGCGGAGTTATCGTAGGTCGCGATCCAATTGAGCCGCGTCCCTTTTTTGAGCGGCATGGGCTCCGCCAGCTTGTAATAGAGCTGCCAATAGAAATCGTAGGGCTTCACGCGCAGCAGCGTCTCCGGGAGACCATTGCCCCGAAGTCTGGTGTATTCAAACGTCGTCCCCCGCAGGTGCATATGCGGGAAGAAACCCAGCAGCAGCGCGTCGTTCGGCAGCGTGCCCCACACGCTCACCCGGAAATCGCGCTCGCCCGCCGGGATCACGAATTTCTCATTGTCCATTTGCAGCGTGAGGACGCGCTTGGCCGGCGGCGCCGTTGCGAACAGCATACCGACCTTGATCCGATCGTCCACCGCCTTGCCGGAAGGCGTGTAGTGAATCTCGAATACCAGATCGGATCCCGCCTTGACCAGCTTGGCCATTCCCGCCGGATAAACGTCCGGAGCGCTACCCGGCGCATACACCGCCAGAATGTCGGCTTTGGTCGGCCCGCGCGTCCACGTATCGCCGGGCTCACGAATATAAACCACTGCATGGTGGACCACCGCGCGTTCGCTGGGACGAACTTCCACCGACTGCACCCATCGATCCTCTTTGAATCCCGTTGGTGCGATGAAGTATTGATACTCGAGCGCACCGGTTTTGGGAACATGAAACGCGCTGGGCATTTCGATCACGGCATCGGGCGCCGTGTTCGACGTGCCTATGTTCCATCCTTCGGGCCACACCTTGGGCGGAGGAGCGTCCGATTCCCTGCCCTGCTGCGCGCCTCCATCCGCCCACTTCGCCAGCGTTTCTCGCTCGGCGGCGGTCAGCGACCGGTCGTTCGCGAATTTGCCGCAGCACGGGTCGGCGAACCAGGGCGGCATCTTGTTTGTGCGAACCGCTTCGCGGATCGCTTTGGCCCACGGCCGCGTCTGCTGGTAGGTGGAGAACGCCATGGGAGCCATCTGCCCGGCCCGATGGCACTCCTGGCAGCGATTCTGGAGAACCGGCAGGACGTCGCGGTAGAAAGTGACCTGCTGCGCGATCAGCGGCGAAGAGAGTAGAACAGCGGCGATCGTGCGCAGGTGCACTGTCGTTACTATATCCGCCTAACCTCCGGTGAACAGCCTAGTTCTTTCCGGAAGCCTGTTTCGCTGCGCCCTCGACCAGAGACTGGGTTTCGTTCGAGCAAGCCAGTTCCATGATCTGATCGAACGGCGCGAGCACCAGAGTCTGCTTGGGAACTACCCACGGCTTGGTCAGCACCTTGGGATCCTCGAGGGTCGCCTCGATTTCGAGCGTGTTCGCGTCCACACGGCGATAACGTTCCACCATGTGCAGCGCGTCGGAATGGAACGATACCCGGCCTTCGGCGGAGATCCAGCTGGTGTCGGTAAAGTTGGTCTTGTCGACAACCAAGGTATCGCCCTCCCAACGGCCGATCGCGTCTCCGCGATTGGAAGGAGGCACACTGTCGCGATGCGGCCGTCCATCGGTGGGGATGATCTGGAAGCCGTTATAGGTTTCCGCCAGCATGATCACAAACTTTGGAGTCTGGACGATCTGTCCGACAGCGCCGACGTCGAAAAGGCTTACATTCA
>Ga0070713_100003111_pt1 | contig 10915 bp, 8 predicted proteins | sample LARL82metaG_FD_65465 | JGI IMG/M metagenome (GOLD analysis project Ga0070713, IMG submission 65465) | Corn, switchgrass and miscanthus rhizosphere microbial communities from Kellogg Biological Station, Michigan, USA - LAR L8-2 metaG | ecosystem: Host-associated > Plants > Roots > Rhizosphere ... | reverse complement strand
GTGCCGGATTGATCCGTCTCCACTCGTTTGATCAGGCCTTGGTCGATGTTCGTGCCGAAATGGACTAGAGCGACGCCTCGACCCTTTTCAGCCCTGCCGCTACCACGTTCCAATTCTTAGAACTGCGCCAGTTGAGATTCGGATTGCATTCTGGGGATGAATGTTTGCGACATCTCCGACCCAGGCATGGGAATATTCGACATCCAACAGCCGCCAGGCAAACGGACGGGTCACAACAAGGTCGAATCCGCCGGCTAGTTTGACTGCCGGCGCGTTCTTACTGACTTGCACCGACCAGTCGCTGCGCAAGGGATAATGCGGTCGAGTTCCATTGCCATCGTTCCACTCGGCAAGCAGCTGTTCCCGCAATGCGATGTCGTCGGTTTCGTGCGTGACTTTATTTCCGCCGATCATGAGTTGCAGATACGGTGAGACACTGCGTGATGCCCTCGGCGCCCAGCGCACTCCTCCTCCGTAAAATAACGAGTCTCCGCTCTGATTCGACGCGGGCATGTGCATGACGAGACACCCGCTTAACTCAGCAACGTACTGCCAATTCGAATTGATGCGACCAGCCCCGGATCCGCCGCCGCCAATACAAGTTCCGCCCCCCAGGAAACTCTGGAAAACGGGGAAAGCCGTGAGCTCGATCGATGCTTCCCGGGGATAAAGGTCTGAATTATTTTCAGTTTGCAGCGGGCGCATGTATTCGAAACCCTTCTCTCCAGTTTCGTGGTAGTTGGCGATCATTTCTTTGCGAATTTCGTGATTCCGGCCAAATAATCCAATGCGTGTCTCACGATGCCATGGGTGTCGAAAAGCCATCACATTTGCAAAAGCTCTGCTGGGATTGAGGAACGATCTTGCGAGCATGATCAGAGCTGGGTTCGAGGTCCGGTTCTCGAGACCCATAATCACGTATCGGTCTGCCGCATCCTCTCCGATCATCGCAACCGCGCCCAGCGTAGGCGTGTCGGTGAGAGTAATGAATCCGGGCGACGCATGAAGCATTACATTGCCGATAGACGCTTCGCTGGCGGGACCGATTTTCCACTGGGTATGCCAGAAGGCCGAATATGCCAAAGAGCGTAGAAGACTGATGAAGTACTCTCGTCCATCTCCCCATTGAACTGCGCGATACTTCGGATCGTTCTGACGCAGGATGTAGCCGAAGACTGCGCCTTCGATGGTGTGGCCTACGTAGGGCGACATGAATAAATCGCCATCACTCCAGCCTCGCAATTCGCCTACCGATTGCGCGTATTGCTGAAACCAGTGGCCGTTGAGAGTGTCCCGGGTTCCGGCCTCAGTCCAGACATTGAAGGTATGCATGATGCCCGTAAACAAGAGCGACTCCTGATTCGCGACCCGCCACTTCACAACCTTGTCCGGGGGAGCCCCCTCCCTGATTTGGACAAACCCGGCTGAGCCCGAATGCGGCATTCGTGACTCGTCAGTGTCAGGAAAGTTGGAAACGCTGACATCGGAGGGACTTAAGTCCTGAGCTGACGCCGTCAATGCAGTCGTTGGATCCTCCGGTAGTGTGCGACCTTGCAGGTCGTAGGACTCGTCCCCTTGTGTGGCGATGTTGGTAACCGACTGTGAGCGAGCGAAGGAGCACAGAGCTGCAACAAGAGAAACCGACAAAAACGCAAGCCGGATCGTCATCCCCCATTTGGATATATGCACTTTTCTTGTCCTGCCTCCGCGCACACCTCGACGGAGTTGTCTCGAAATTAAGACCCTGTGCTTGTATTTAGTGGCTCTGGTTTCATGAGCCAACTGGCAGGTTTGGCAGTGCTGGTAAAACAACAGTGGAATGTCGGTTGAAAAGCTCTAGTGGATCAACCCTGTCCGCAAAGGCGTTTTGACGAGCCTGTTGCGTCGCAGCACGGACTTACGGCAAACGCGAGCGGAATCTACTTCTGAGGCTTAATAAGGTCTTCCGAGAGCAACTGTGCTTTCCAGGCGAGGGTGTGACCGCGCTCCAGGTCTCCGGCAGCGAGTGCGTCTTTCGATTGATGGACAAATTGCTTGATCTGGGAAACGGTGTCCTGTTGGTCGGGGCTAAGCTGAGTGCCGGAAATCTTTTTCAGGTTTTCTTCGGTCGAGTCGAGCATTTGATTCGCGTCCTTCTTTTTCTGCGACTCCTGGTCGCCGCCCGCCAGTTGAATACTCTGCTCAGCCACCCCTCCCTGCCGCACCACGATTTTTTCGGGAGGGCAATTCTTGGGAGGCTGAGGGTTCGCGGCTTGACTTGCAGAAGCGTCCTGCGGATTCGTCTGGGTTGTCGATTCGGAATTACCTTTCACCGGATCGGCTGGGATAGTGCTGTCGCATCCTGAGTCGGCTGCTTTCTTGGGAGCCGTACTATTTTTCCCCGGCTTCTTGCTACTCGACGACTTCCGGGTCGACGGCTTGGGTTTGGCCGCTGGCGTGGCAGGCGGACTCGCCTCCGCCGGTTTCTGAGGGCTCGTGCCGCTTTGATCCTGCGTTACAGAAGTTCCCTGTGACTGGGGGTGATCCACCTGCTGGGCAGACTGCGGCAACACTGCGCTTCCAGAGACCGCACAGGACAGCGACGAGAAACTGAGAAACAAGATGGTGGCCAGAGTCATGCGGTCCCGGTGACAAACAGCTCGTTTGAACAATGTTACGCCTGGAAAGAAGCGACTGCCATCGATTCCTGCAGGCATTTACGACCTTTAGTCACTGCTAGTCACCCCGCTGTGAGGTGGTTTCGTCGGAAACGAAGTCTTCGGCCTCCGTTCCCATTACTGGAATCTGGAAGCGAAAAACAGTTCCACTCATCTCGGCAGATTCAAAATCGACCGAGCCGTAATGCCACTGCAGAATCTGATACGTCTGTGCCAGGCCGATGCCGCTGCCTTCTTTTTTCGTTGTGAAATAGAGCTCAAAGACCTTGTCGTGCATGTCTTTCGGAATTCCGGGTCCTTGGTCCTGAACTTCGGCAAGCACAGTTCCGTTTTCCCGTCGAGCTGAAATTGTAAGAACGCCTCCGCCAGTCATTGCCTGTACGCCATTGATGACGACATTGAGGATGGCCTGCTTCATCAAGTCGGTATCAACCCGCACGGGCAAGGGAAGTTCCAGCAGATGCAGATCGATTCTTACACCATGCTGCTCGGCATCGGGTGCGGCAAGTTGCGCCACATCTTCGAGCAGGCTGCGGAAATCGGTTTCCTCCAGATGGAGATCACGGGGCCGAGTGAAGTCGACCAAGGTTTGCACTACGCGGTCGAGACGGCGGATCTCACTGTCGATGATGTCCATGTGGCGGCGGGTATCCGGCTCCTGGCTTGCCAGCTTGTTCTGCAAGAGCTGGAGATGAAGCACGATGGCATTGATGGGATTCTTGACTTCGTGAGCGACGCCGCGGGTCACGCGGCCGCTGGCTGAAAGGCGTCGCGACATCTCGATTTCATCGCCGATCCGCCGGACTGGTTCGGTATCGCGCATAATCAGCAGCGCGCCGATCTGCGACGATTTCTCTGCCACGAAATCGAGCGATACCTGCACACGCTTACCTGCAGTCACGTCGAACTCGCGCTGTGATAATGGGCGCCTGCGTTCAAAAGCATCGAGCAGCGCGCTGCCGAGCAGGGAATTGCGGTCGAAGACTTCCTGCGCGCTTCGTCCCAGCAACTCGCCCCGAGGCCGTCCGAGGAAAGCTTCCACGGGAGCGCTTACAAGCACAATGCGCGAATCGCGCGCAAACAGCATAAGGCCGTCCTGCAGTTTCGACATCAACTGATCGACGTTGTCCTTGAGCGCCGAGAAAATCTCCTTGCTATCGCGAATCTGGCGGCCAAGATTGGCGATCTTGAGGGAGACAAGTCCATATTCGTCGTGCTTCGATTCCGAACTGTATAGATCGGCTTCACCGGCGCTCACGCTGTCAAGGTTGCGGGCGATCTCTTCGAGTGGTCCGAGTGCAAGGTTCGAAATTCCCGCGGCCAGGAACAGCGAGAGCAGAATCAGCGCGACCGAGATATAAAGCGACCTCAGTAAACGTGGCTGCACGTCGCTCTTCAGGAAAATGGTTTCTACTCCCATGCGAATCGTTCCGAAGGGTGCGCCATTCACTTCGAGCGGACGGTTGACGTCGTACACCCTTGCAGGGCTGAACACCAGGCGGACCTGCTCCCAGAAGGAAGCATGCATGAGTCGGGAGAAATCGGTTCGGGGTGCCAGAGCCTTTCCAACCAGTTTCTGGTTCGTGTGCAGTAGCGCCTTGTTGTTGTTGTCGACGATGCTGACGTCGTAGATGTATCTCCAGTCTCCTATGATGGACTGAAGGAGGTTGTTGAGATTGACGTCGGTTTGAACGTATTCGGTCAGGGCCCTCTTGACCGCAACGGGATCGTTGGTGTCGACCTTTGTGCTGCCGAAATCGGGCACGGCATTCGCAGCAGCATAGGCCAATTGGTTCGTCAGGCTGTTCGCTGTTTCGTAGGCGTTGGTAATTCTCAGGCGGAGAATCTGGGAGATATAGAGATACGAGAACGCCGTTACCATGGCGGCCACCATGAACGTGATGACCAGCACGATGATGGTTTTGCGTCGAAACATGAAGACCTGGAACTCAGCCGCTCGTCACTTCTTCCTTGCCCGGTGTCGCATCGGCTGCCGCACTGCCGTATTCTTTCAGTTTGTTGTGAAGCGTCTTGAGGCTGATGCCGAGAATTTCTGCGGCCCGCGTCTTGTTGTTGCTGGTCGCCTCAAGTGTCTTAAGAATAAGCATCTTCTCCGCCTCTTCGACAGTCGTGCCAACGCCCAGGCGGACCGCATCGGGATCGTTTGGCGCGGTGCGCAGGGGAGCCTGTCCGAAGCCCGGGGGCAGATGTTTGGTCTCGATCACGCCGGTGTCGCAGACGATCACGGCGCGCTCTATTGTGTTGCGCAACTCGCGAACATTGCCCGGCCACGCATAATTGATGAACTGGTTTAGCACGGCTTCGCTCACTGCTGTGACTTTTCGTCCGTGTTTGCCGCTCATTTCCGCAAGAAGCAATTGCACCAGGCTTGCGATATCTTCCTTATGCTCGCGCAAGGGCGGCATGTGGATGTTGAAAACGTTCAGGCGGTAATAGAGATCGCTGCGAAGCTCGCCGCGGGCGACGGCTTCGTCAGGAATCTTGTTCGTAGCGGCGAGAACGCGGACATCCACCGCGGTTTCGACTTTGCTCCCTAGTCTCCGCAGTTTTCGGTCTTCGAGGACGCGGAGCAACTTCGCCTGCGTGCCGACAGGCATTTCGCCGATCTCGTCGAGAAGAAGAGTCCCTCCTTCCGCTAGCTCGAAGCAGCCAGTCCGACGCTCCAAGGCTCCGGTGAAAGCTCCTTTTTCGTGACCGAAGATTTCGCTTTCCATCAATGTTTCCGGAATTGCAGCGCAATTGATGGCGACGAACGGGCGATCCTTGCGCGAACTCAGTTCGTGAATTGTGCGCGCGACGAGTTCTTTTCCAGTGCCGCTGGCGCCCGTAATGAGTACCGAGGCTGTGCTGGGAGCGACCATTTCGATCAGACGGAAGATCTCCTGCATCTTGCGCGATGAGCCACTCAATCGGCCTAGCGATCCACTGTCCCGCAGACGACGCCGCGTAGCTTCGAGTTCGGCGCGCGTGCCGAGCAAGGCAGAAGCATTTGAGAGAATCGTGCGCAAGCGATTGGTGTCGATCGGCTTGGTGATGTAGTCGTAGGCGCCCATACGCATGGCTTGCACGGCGCTATCAATCGTTCCCTGGGCTGTCACCAGTATGACGGCAATCGTCTGTGCCTGTTCCGCGAGCCTCTCCAGTAGCTCGATGCCACCCATGCGCGGCATCTTCAAGTCCGTGATCACGATGGAGGGCGACCACTGCGTGGCCTTCTCCAGACCTTCGGCCCCGTCCTTGGCGGTCTCCACACGGTAGCCCCAGGATGTAACTAGTTCGGCTAGTCCGGAACGTTCGTTTTCCTCGTCTTCAACGATCAGTACTTTTTCGTGGTTCATCTGCTTGCTCGATCTTGCTTCTCCCGCACCGCTGTACCTGGAAAGCCCGTGGATAGGATTGAAACCCACGATACGCGGCAAAGCCGCACCCGGCAAGGTCTGGGGGTTCAGCAGAGAATCGGATCGCCCATCGTCTCCCGCATCAGACGTGTCATTTTGAGACGCTTGCGGGTGAAAACCTTAGAACACATCTATCCAATAGTCTAACGCTTTCGCTTTCCTTTGCAGTGAGATAGAATTTTGAGTCCTAGCATAGGCCCCGCTCTACTGCCTGATCTCGCGCGATGTGTCATGGAGTTCTCTTTTCTGAGGTCATCAACACGACTAATCTCCTGGAGGATCTGACGATGGAGAGTTTGAGAAGCATTTCTCGTAGATGCTGCGTTTTGCTATTCGCAGTTATTGGCTTGGTATTCGCTTCCAGTAGCGCTCTGGCGCAAAGTGAGTCATACCCAAAATGGGACCTTTTTGCCGGATATCAATGGCTACATCCAGGTGGGACAGTTCCGGCTGCCTACAGTAATCCGAGTGCGCCCACGCCATTCACCATTCCAGATATGGCACGAGGAGTCGGCGGAGCATTCGCCATGAACTTCGATAGGTATTGGGCGCTTGAAGTCGATGGTGGCCACAACTGGGTTAGCCCTGGTAACTACGAGACGACGGCGTCGGCTGGTCCGCGCGTGATGTTCCGCACCGAGGATGGAAACTTCTTCCTCCACGGCCTCGTCGGGTACAACCGCCTCGCAGTGACCGATATCGCTCCGCGTTCAAACGGCATCGGTATCATCCTGGGCGGTGGAATGGACTTGCCGCTCAACAAAACCATCTCCTGGCGTCTATTCCAGGTCGATTACGTATGGGCGAGGCACCATTATTCCGACTTGGCAGCGGCTGAGTTTCCGAATCTTCGCCGTCCACAACTTGAAGGTGTGAGGCTACGTACCGGCATTGTTCTCACGTGGGGAGGAGCCGAAGCGATCCCGCCAGCAGCTTCTTGCTCAGTGCAGCCGACGGAAGTTTTGGTCGGCGAGCCCATCACCGCTACTGTCTCTGCGAGCAACTTCAATCCGAAACACACGGTGACCTACGCTTGGAGCGGAACCGGCGGACAGGTGACCGGCAAAGACACTTCCGCCACAATCGATACGAATAATGTCGCACCGGGTGATTACACGGTGACGGCACACGTGACCGATCCCAAGGCAAGGAAGGCGAACGAAGCGAGCTGCTCCGCGAAATATACGGTGAAGCCGCTTCCGCCGAGGAATCCTCCGACCATGTCTCTGTCGGCGAATCCGACGGAGCTCGTTCCGGGCGGAATCGTGAATCTCTCCGGCAATTGCACCAGCCCGGATGGCGTGCCAGTCTCCGTTGCGAACTGGACTTCATCGGCGGGAACAGTTTCGGGCAGCGGAACCTCCGCTACCCTGAACACTGCCGGGCTACAACCCGGATCTGTAAGCGTGACCGCAACGTGTACCGATTCGCGCGGTCTTTCGACGCAGGCTACGACGCAGATCAATGTCCAGACTCCGCCTCCGCCGCCGGTGGACACGGCGCTGGAAGCGAGACTGGCTCTGCATAGCGTTTACTTCCAGACAGCGCTGCCCTCGCCGAAAGATCCGAATGGCGGATTGCTCCCGAGCCAGCAGCAGACTCTGATGACAATGGCGACTGACTTTAAGAAATATCTCCAAGCCAAGCCAGAAACTCATCTTACACTGGAGGGTCACGCCGACCATCGCGGAACTCCGGCTTTCAACCAGGCTCTGACCGAACGCCGTGTGGCGCGAGTAAAGAGCTTCCTGGTGGAACAGGGTGTTCCTGAGTCCGCCATCGATACCAAGGCGTTCGGAGCCGAGCAGAATCTCACGACCGAGCAAGTCAAAGAGTCTGTCATGCAGAATCCTGACCTGACGACCGAAGAGCGCAAGCGAGCCTTGGCCAGAATCAACGTGATCCGCATGGCGAGCAATCGTCGCGTGGACATCACGTTGAGCTCAACAGGCCAGACCGAGACTTCAGTGCGTCATTTCCCGTTTAACTCAACCGACGCTCTGACCTTGATTGGCGGTCGCGAGAAACCAAAGAAGGCCGCTCCGGCGACAAAGCCTAAAAACAAGAAGCCGGCACCGAAGAAACAATAACGTTTACCGCTCGTTGTTGAGCCGTGAAAAGCGGAGGGCAAATGCCCTCCGCTTTTTTGCTGTCGAGAGGTAAGTCCTCCAATCCCTGCTAGTGAAACGAAAAAACTACATAGTCCCACGAAGGTGTCATCGCCAAGCTCATGATTTCATGAGACCGTGTGTGGTACTCGGGTTGCCACTTCCTACCAAGGAATCGCAGCGCGAATATGAAGGTGATGCATTCTTTGCAGCAGTCGGTGCGCCTCAGCGGTCCGGTTGTGCTGGCGCTCGTTGCCACCGTCGGTTGTTCGCGCCCGTTCGAGACGCCTGCAGAAGGCGCCGTGAACGAGAGCCGCCCATTCAAGGGTTCGCAGTCCCAGCCGAGCGATTCTGGCGACATGCCTGGGTTGACGCCCGTTTCCGCTAACTCAGACCGCCCGCAAAGCCTGCCTTTCGAGCCAAGTGAGGAACTTCCGGCCGGAACTCTGCTCACGGTGAGATTGCAGACGCCAATCGCGGTGCGAGTTCCGATCATGGTGGACTCTTTCGAGGCGGTAATCGAGCAGCCCGTGGTGATGCAGGGAAATACTTTGATCCCACAGGGAAGCAGTGTTGTCGGTCACGTGGAGTCTGTTTTTCTTTCCCAAGTGGAACCGCGGCGGGGAAACGTCGGGCTCGTGCTGGACTCGATTCGAATCGGGGAAGGAAACATTCCGGTCCAGACCTCAAACCTGTTTGCGCGGCAGACCTCGACAAACAGTTCAACTGCATCCACGATTCGTTTGGAACGAGGACGGCGCCTCACTTTTCGCCTGACCGAGCCAATTTCAATTATTTTGCATGCCACGCAAGCCAGCCATTGACAGAGACTTACAGAGTTTTCCACAGCAAGAATCAAGATTCTTGTGACATCTGCCCTTCGCATCAACAGGCCAAACTTTCTATGGTGAGCCCGAAATGGGAGCCGGACGCGATTCAGGAAAAAGCGTCTGAATTCTCGATTCGGGAAAAACTGAGGTATCGGAGCCTGCGCCCCGTCGTTCCGTTTCTGCAGTCATTCCCGCAAAGTAAGAGCTATGAGCGCTGCTGCAGAGATTTTGCGAATGCCGGAAAGTCCCACCACGGAATTCGTTTCGCTATTTGAAAAAGCCCCTCTTGCGATCATGCTGTGCGACGGCGAGGGACAAGTGATCTCCATCAACCCCGCCTGCGAGGGAATCCTCGAGATGCGACGCGAGGTGGCAAGCTCCCGGCTGCGGCTTGCCGACTTCATTCACGCCCAGGAGCGATTACAGGGGAGCGGCTCATGAATTCGCTGTCCGGGGCTGAGCAAGAGAGCTTTCAGCTGGATACGAAGACGGCGCGGGACGAGCGTCCAGTGCGATGGACGGCATGGAAGATTGATGGCGCGAACGGACATCCGGCGAGTGTTTTGGCAATCGCCGAGACGCTGGTGCCAGAGGCAGCGGGGCAGGAGCGGCTGCGACAAGCGCAGCGGCCGGAAATTCTGGGGCGGCTTGCCAGCGGTGTCGCGCATGACGTGAACAACCTCCTCACCGGAGTCCTGCTCTATTGCGATTTGCTAATGACAAGCCTTGAGGCTGGGCATCGGGCGCGCAAGTACGCCGAGGAAATCCGGAATGCGGGCTTTCAGGCGACTGGGGTTGTCCGGCAAATGCTCGCCTTTTCACGCCCCGGGACTTCCTCGCCGCGTCTGTTGTCATTGAACGAAATTGTCGACGGCATGAAGGACCTTCTGACCCGTCTGATCGGCGAATCGATCGAACTTCGTTTCCATTTGGATCCGAATCTCGGATTGGTCCGGATGGATACCACCCAGGTGCAGCAGGTTCTGCTGAACCTTGTATTGAACGCGCGTGATGCGTTGCCGCGCGGCGGGCAAGTGCGCGTCGAAACCGGGAACCGCAAAGTGCAGATCCTGCCCGATGCCGGCAACGGAAATTATCCAATCCCCACGCTTTCCTGTGCGCTTTTTGTTGTCTCCGATAACGGCCAGGGCATGGACGACGACACACGCTCGCATTTATTCGAGCCGTTTTTTACGACGAAGGGCGGGAAAGGCACGGGCCTTGGTCTGACGACGGTCCACGACATTGTTACCAGCAACGGAGGGCTGATTTATGTCGACAGCGCTCCCATGAAGGGAACGCGAGTCAGCGTGCTCCTTCCACTCGCCGTGCAAGAGAGTTCCGATTCATACAACACGCAAGCCAATCCCTCGACAGTCGTGAGGAACAACTTTCATTTCAAACAAAGGAATAATGCCATCACGTCAGCAGCACTCAGTCCGGTTACTGCAACCACTATCCTTCCACAAATCGAACCTGCGAATTTTCTGAATTTGCTGATCGTAGACGATGAACGCTCGATCCGCGAAGCCTGCCGCGAGATTGCCCAGTCGCTGGGCTATTCGGCTCATATTGCCGATTCGGCCGAGCAGGCCTTTCGCGCGCTGGAGCTACAAGCGTTCGATCTCGTATTGCTTGATCTGCGGCTGCCTGGCGCCGGAGGCCTGGATGCACTGCGGCGAATCAAGGAACGGCGACCGGATGCGTTGGTGATTGTGGTGACCGGATACGGCACGGTTCAATCCGCCGTGCAGGCCATGAAAAATGGCGCGTATGACTATGTGACCAAGCCATTCAGCGTAGATGAACTCAAGCTGTTGCTCGTCCGCGTGGCGAACCATCTGAAGCTGAAGTCGGAAAACCGCATGCTGCGGGAGAAAGTGAAATCGAAGCAGGGATTC
>Ga0070713_100003110_pt1 | contig 10916 bp, 10 predicted proteins | sample LARL82metaG_FD_65465 | JGI IMG/M metagenome (GOLD analysis project Ga0070713, IMG submission 65465) | Corn, switchgrass and miscanthus rhizosphere microbial communities from Kellogg Biological Station, Michigan, USA - LAR L8-2 metaG | ecosystem: Host-associated > Plants > Roots > Rhizosphere ... | reverse complement strand
GCGGCCCAGCTGAAAGACGCCGTCGACCTGGACACCGTATGCCGGGACCTGGCCCGCGTCGTGGAGACGGCACTCGAGCCCGCCCACGTCTCGGTGTGGACCAGCAAGGTGCGACCGCGGCAGACCACGGAGCCGAACTGACGGTCGCCGCAATAAGCTGGCGCCATTCATGCCAGCGCATAAGAATACGAAAGTGCAAGTCCCGCTCATCGGCATTCTCTGAACATTCCAAGGCGAGTTACAGGTTCAGGGGTTGTCGCAGCTTGGGACGGATGCGCCAACGCTGGCGGCGCCGCTACAGCTCATGTCGAAAAGCAGCAGCGAGGAGAAGGTAGGCGACCGGTTCAGCACCGTATGTCCGCTTTCGGTAGCGCTCGGGCCTCAGTCACATCCTCATCGACCTGCCAACTCCAGTTTCCGGCCGTGCCTGTATTCCGTCGAGGTGACTAGGCAGGCTGCTGACCTGGGATTTTGTCTCGTGGTTCAGAGAACAGGCATGTGCGGTTACCGGGTGACCTGTGCCGCCCCGCCCACCCGGCCGTTTCCGCGTCCCAGGCGTGGTCGCCAGGCGGCCGGCCACTCCCCCGTCGGCTCGAATAATTTCAGATCACCGATTTTGTACGCGTGAGACCGGGTCTGGGCGGGCACGTGCAGGCGTGCATAACATCCGCTTCTGGTCATCGCCGATGCGCCGTCTGGCTTAGTTGGGTGCGAGCGGACCTGGAGGTAGCGGCAACTTACCGGGCCAGGCGGGCAGTCCCGGATTCTTGTCGGCTACTTACGCCAGCCAGCGGGGAGCGCGGTGACGTGGGGCGGCCGGCGATGGACCGGGGCGAGATCATCACCGGGATGAACCGGGCGTATTGCTCCTGGCCGCGGGTCCGGTTGGCTGTGATCTCGGCGAGTGCGTCGAGGCCTGCGAGGGCTTCCGGTAGTGCTCCTGCTGGTGGTTCAATCAGGGCATATTTTCGGTGGTTTCGGGGCGGCAGGGCCGGCGCTGCCGTCTGGGGGGTTGATCGGTGGCCTTGACGCAGGAGCAACCATTGAGCTGTCGAGCCTGCGGCGCTGGGGTATCTGAGGATGCGCTGTTCTGCAGCAGGTGCGGTGCGCGGCTGGATGAGGCGCTGGCGACGCCGGAACGGCGGGTCGTGACGGCGCTGTGAGGTCGCTGGCCGCGCTGGCGTGTGACGCGAGCTCGTCGGGAAGATTCAGCGTGTAGATCGCCGCGCCGCGCGCCCGGTCGAAGCACTTCGCACGGAAGCTGACCGTTTCGTCGCCAGGCTGGGTCGCGATGTTCACCACGACGCCACGCGGGGCCACGTGCTCGACGGCGAGCCCGAGGGTGGGCCCCGCCGACACCGTCGATGATGACATCGAAGTTGCCGCCGAGTTGCTCGACGCGGCCAGGGTTGTCGCGACGCCCCCGCACAGTCGACACCCGGACCAGCACCCGTTCCCGCGTCCCCGGTCGGCAAGGGGCGCGGCTAGCGGCGCCACCACCGCCGAGGGCACCATCCGTAGCAGGCCAACCAGCCCGACCGCCGTAGCGCCGCCGTCCCGATAGGCCACGATTCCCAGCGCGACGGTGAACCCTGCCGACTCGGCCGTCCATGCTTCGAGGAAGGCCAACTGGGCCCGGCGCACGCTCGGGTTGCGGGCCTTGCTGGCGAACGCTCCAGCCGCTGCGGCAAGCCTGCTCCCGAACCGCTCGTCCGCCGCGGTGCGACGCTACGCCGCTTGGCGTGATCAGAAGACGTGATCACAAGACAGGTGGCGAGGTTTCACCACCGTCGTGGTCTCGAGATCTACAAGGGGCTCGTCAGGCCCCCGTGTGTTCCCTGTCTGTTAGCGTTTCCCACATGGAGACCCGGCGTGCGCTGCTCTTGATCGCCGACATCGGCGGCTACACGGAGTACATGCAGGTCCACCGCACTATCCTCGGGCACGCGGAGGCAGCCACGACGCGCCTGCTCAAGAGGGTGGTCGATGCGGCCCGCGACTTCGACCTGATCGAGATCGAAGGCGACGCGGTCTTCCTATCGCGCGGGGCCGACGCGCTCGATGGCGGCGCGACGGTCGCCGCCATCACCGAGGCTGCCGTCGCCATGCACCGCGCATTCCACGCGGAGCGGCGGCTGGTCGAGCTCAATATCTGCCCGTGCGACAGTTGCACTCAGACGAGCGACCTGAAGCTGAAGTTCGTCGCGCACGTCGGCGAGGTCGCAACCCAAACGATTAAGCGACGGCGAAAACTCGCCGGCATCGACGTGATCTTCGTCCATCGCCTGCTTAAGAACCCTGTGCAGGTGCCCGAGTACGTCCTTCTCTCCGAGGATCTCTACCGGAGCGGCGGCACGTCTCCGACCGACCTCCCGATGCACGAGATCTCGCAGGACCTCGAGGGAATCGGACCCGTGCGCACCTACTTCGTGGAGGTCGAGGACCTCGCCGGGCCTCTCGCTCCGGTGCCGGATCCCCCCTGGCTCCGGCGCTTCGGCGAGACGGTTGGCATCCTCGGCCAGGGCCTGCCGTACATGCTCCGCCTGCGACGCCCACGTCGTACCGCTCTCGCTCACTGATACCTCCGATGCGCTAGGTACGGGCTTAGAGCACGAGTCTCCCGCCGTCGATGATCACGCCCGACGCTTCGCCGAGCCATGACCACGGTGCTCGCTGAGCGGTTCCGCGCACCAGCGGCGGGTCGGCGGGCTCGTAGTCTGTGGCTGCTGGTCCATGTGGTCCTCCGTTGGTGGCGCGGCACCGGTTCGGTCTAGCTGAGGGGCTTGTCCACGTACGGAGTGAGGACAACAGGCCCGATCAGAGCGGTCTGCTGGTCCGGCAGCCGGTAGGTGCTACCTCCGGTCGCCTTGACCACGTTGTAGAGCGTGGTCGAGACGGTGACGGTGAGGGTGTTGGCTCCCGCGTGCAGCCGGGGCCGAGGTCGATATGGCTGAGGTCGCTCTGGTCAAGGTCGCCGACGGTGTGGCTGTGAACCTGCACGCTCACGGTGTCGACCACCTTCCCGAGGTTCAGATAGGCGCCGGAGGCCTCTGTTCAGCTGGCGGGCAGGACGACCGTGGTCGTGTAGGTCCCGACGCCAGAGGCGTGGTTGAGGTCGACCCTGCCGGTGACCTCGCTCCAGGAGGGCAGGGTCCCGTCGGCGTTGGCGGCGAGCTGGGCAGTTTGCGCCCAGGGAGTCGGGGCCGCAGCCTTGGTGCCGAGCAGTCTGAGTCTGCTCACGATGACCCACACCGGCGAGCAGCTGGCTCGCGCGCTCTCGATCTGGAGCGCCACATCCGGCTCGGCCGGAGCACTCGGCCCGATGCTTGGCGGAGTGATCACGAGCGCCTTGGGGTGGCGCTGGGTGCTGCTGATCAACGTCCCGATCGGCGTGGCGTTGTGGGTCGTGGCGTCGGCAACTCTCGTACCGCCACGTGTGCTCGATCGACGGAGCCTGCGGACAGAACCAGCGCCGCAGCGCTGCTCGTCGTCCCAGCTGACAACAGTTCCGGTCATCGATCCCCTTGCGGCGCCCCATCGTCGCCGCCACGATCGCTAGCGCCGGTCGACCTGATCGATCCGGCGCGACGACGACTGTTCAATCGCGCACACACGACGTGTAAAGCGTGCGGCGATCAACCGGCGGCTGGCGGCAGGCTACTCCACGGCACTGCTGCGAAAACGCTCCAGCTCTGACACAGGTAGGCGTGTCCCTGCGGCTTTGAGCAGCGAGACCACATCCTGCGTGCGCCGGTCGAGCCGTTCCGCGAGCACGAATGCCAAATCGGCCACGATTGCCGTTGCGAGACGTTCGTGGCGGGCGAGGCGGCCCTGGACATCGTCCGCACGCCATTTGATCATTCGCACCGGAGAGTTCGCTCTGGCTGTGGCAGTGCGAGAGGCGGATGGCACGAACAGCGACAGCTCGCCGAGAACCGACCCGGGGCCGAGCGCCGCGAGGATCCGGCCGTCTTTGAGGACCTCGACACTTCCTTCGAGAATGGCTGCGACGCCGTCTGCTGGGTCGCCCTCTTCGAAGAGCGTCGAGCCAGTTGCCGCGTCGCTCATCGTGATCTCTCGGTTGAGCTGGTCCATGTCCTCGTCAATGACGAGTCGAAACGGGCACACGGCTCGAATCGCTGCTGGTCGCTCCGCATTCAAGCGCGTTCTCCGTAACTGTCGACGGGATCGGCGAGAACGATCCTAGGACGGGCAAGGGCAGGCTTGTTAAGCAACACGTTAACCCTGATCCATCATGAGTGAACCGCCCGGGTTTGCTAGAGACTCCGTTTAACGTTTACCGCCGGTGTCCGACGGTCTGTAGCCCAGCGTAGTGGGATGTCTCGAACTCGGCTGGTGGGCCATCGCCGATGGCGGAGTGGAGTCTTTGGGTGTTCCACCAGTACACCCAGGCCAGGGTGGCCAGCTCGACGTCTTCGACGGTTCGCCACGGGCCCTGCATGGTGATGAGCTCAGCTTTGTAGAGGCTGAAGACGCTCTCGGCCAGCGCATTGTCATACGAGTCGCCCCGCGAGCCGACCGAGGCCGCTGCGCCAACCTCGGCTAGGCGATCGGTGTAGCGGATCGACAGATATTGGGCGGATTCAACCGGTCGTCGCAACGCCTCGACGCTGAGGAGTTGCGATGCGTGAGCAAGAGCGGCGCCGGCTGGACGCAGCAGGTCGGCTGCCGATGCGGTCCCCTGGCCGGCCGCCCGCAGGGCGGCGGGAGGAGCGGCAGCGGTTCTGGGCGGCGATCGCGCGCGGGCTGCCGAGCGAGGATGCCGCGGTGGAGGCCGGCGTATCACCTGCGGTTGGCACGCGGTGGTTCCGCGAAGCTGGTGGCATGCCGCCGATCACCCAAGGCCCCGTGTCGGGGCGCTACCTGTCCTTTGCCGAGCGGGAGGGGATCGCGATCTTGCGGGCGCGTGGGTGCGGGGTGCGGGAGATCGCCCGGCGAGCCGGCCGCTCGGCTTCCACGATCTCGCGGGAGCTGCGGCGCAATGCCGCGACCCGCGGCGGGTACCTGGAGTACCGGGCGACGGCGGCGCAGTGGCACGCCGATCGGCGCGCCCGGCGTCCGAAGGCCGCCAAGCTGGCGGTGAACGAGCCGCTGCGGCGCTGCGTCGAGGATCGGCTGGCTGGCGCGGTGCGACGGCCCGATGATGGGGCCTGCATGGAGGGCCCGCGCGTCCGCTGGATCGGCCGGCGTCACGGGCGGCGTCAGGACCGGCGCTGGGCGACCGCGTGGAGCCCCGAGCAGATCGCCAGCCGGCTGCGGGCCGACTTCCCTGATGATGATTCCATGCGGATCTCGCATGAGGCGATCTACCAGGCGCTGTACGTCCAGGGCTGCGGCGCTCTTCGCCGCGAGCTCACCGCGTGCCTGCGCACCGGGCGGGCGCTGCGGTCCCGAGGGCCCGGACCAGGGGACGGGAAGGGCTTTGTCCGCCCGGAGATCATGATCAGCGAGTGGCCGGCCGAGGCCGAGGACCGGGCGGTGCCCGGGCACTGGGAAGGCGACACCTCGCGCTTCTCGCCACTCACGCAGCAGGCGCACCGCCCGCTCACGGAACTCGTCTGGGTAAACCCCCGGGCCGTGCCATCGCTCCATCCTCTCGTCACAGAATGGAGCCTCCGCGGATCCTGGGACGGTTCATGAGAGCCCGTTGCGCCTGCTAGCCGGCTTCGCGCACTCTTGGGCGACGGTTGAGGGGTGATTTCGGGTTCGTGTGGATCGCTGGAGCGGCCATTCCGGGTGTTCGGTCGGGTGCGGACCGGTATGGAGGCGCGCGTGGCCGGCGTGACATCGATCCGGGCGGAGGGTGAGACCCGGTCAGTTGATGAGGGCGGAGCGCCGGTAGGCGGCGAGGACCCGTCGCCGCTGGGCCAGGTGTCGAGATACGTACGACCCGTCGGCGGGCGCGGCGCACAAGCCGGGCGGGGGTGTGCCACAGCATCAAGTGGAAGGTCTTGGGTTCGGCGGCGGCGAGGGGCCCTGCCAGGCAGAGCTGTTGGAACCAGCGGACCAGAGCGTCGGCGAAGCCCGCGAGGGCGAGCCACGCCCGGTTGGCGGTGAAATCGGTGAAGGGGAGCCGCTGCGCGCCCGAGTCTCTGAGGCGGCGGATGTGGTCTTCGACGTGGGCGTGGGCGCGCGCATGTGCACGTCGAGGTCGACGGCGTCGCCGTCGGCGTCGATGTAGTGGCCCCATTAGCGGAACATGACCGAGGGGAAACAGGGCCTGTTGTGCGCCGGGATGAAGGGTTTCGCGGCGCACGATGAGCCGCGTGCCTGCGGCCAGTCCGACAGGTCGACCCAGCGCGGTGAGCTCAGCCACCGCGGCGCCCGGCCGGTCTTCGCCGTCCTGGCGGACCGCGGGCTGCCAGCAAGTCCGGAACCGCTCCCCAGCGGGCGGGATCCGCGCCGACAAGGCAGCACCGAGGCCGAGCCGGTCCTCGAAGACGCCCAACGCATGCAGCCCGACATGCGCCACGGCCTGGTCGCCACCCCGTCCCACCTGCGGACCGTTCTGTTACTGTTGACCTCGGGAGTGCCCTCCTGGCTCGGGGATCCGACGCGTCGAGAACGTCAGAATCCCTTGCCAGGAAGGTGAGCATCCGCGGATGGTCACCCTCGAGCGGCCTCAGCCCCCATGAAGGATCAGGGTTTAGGATCACGGGCCGACGGGAGGTGGTGATGGGTCGGGGTCAATCGAGGTTCATCGAGCGAGCGTCATGGCTGTTGCGGCTCCCACTCGAAACTCCGACAATCCCGTTCGAGGATGAGGGGAGCGGATGCACGCTCTGGTTGAAGCTCGACTACCTGCTGCCAAGCGGATGCACCAAGGATCGGATGGCCACGAACATCGTCGCGTATGCGATCGCATCGGGCGAAGTGTCTCCCTCCACCGTCGTGGCTGAGGCGTCGAGCGGGTCGACCTCGATCGCGTTGAGCATGGTCTGCGCCACCGTCGGTGTGCCGTTTCGCGCGTACATGCCCAAAACGGTCAGCGGAGAGCGGGTCTTGATGATCCGCCGGCTCGGTGGCGACGTGGTTCTCACCCCCGCTGAGCAGGGCATGGATGGAGCGGTCGCTGCATTGCTCCGCGACTCAGGCACAGAGGCGGACCTGTACGCCGCCCGGCAGTTCGAGAATCCCCGCAACGTGTTCGCGCATCAGCACTCGACCGGGCCCGAGCTCATCCAACAGGTCGGCGTTCGGCTTCACGGCTTCGTCGCCGGTGTCGGCACCGGTGGCACGCTGATGGGCGTGGCGCACGCGCTGCGGGATCACGGCTACGACACGATCATCGCTCGAGCGATGCCGACCGCGACGTCCACTGCGGAGGGCGACCCAGAGGTCGTCGGGGGGATACCGGGCATCGTCGAGGGCATGAGCCAGCTCCTCGATCCTGACGCCGTTGGACTCGAGGATCCTGTGCTGGTCCCGGAGCCGGAGGCAATGGCTACAGCGCGCGAGTTCGGTCGTCGCGGCTTGGGCATCGGCCCGTCGAGCGGGCTCAACATCGCTGCAGCGCGGCGGCTTGCCGCCCGCCTTGGCCCCGGGCACCACGTGGGCACGGTTCTGCCAGACCGTATGGAGCGGTACTTCTCAACTGCGTTGTTCGACGACGTGACAGCGGAGCTTTAGCGCGATCGTGGACGCGGCGTCGTGGGGTGCTCTGGCCTAGTCGTCGAGGAGCGAAGTGTGCAGCTCCCGCTCCGGCAAGACCTGGATGAAATACTCGACGCCGAACATCTCTCGGAGGATTGGATCGGGGAACATTCTCGGGTCGATCGGATACTGAGAGCGATGTGCGGCCGTGGCTCGGATCTTGTGGCCAACGAAGTCCAAGACGTCGATACACGTGCTCACTCTGGCGTCGATCTGATCCCCTGACGGAAGCGATCTGGTCCGGAGAAGGAAGGCCTGCTCCCCACGTCCGTCGATGGGGACGGGTTCAGATGCTGAGAATGTCAGGCTTGTGACGTCATCCACGGCAACCACATGCGCGTTGCGGGGCTGGCCGGTGGCGATGCCCACTTCTCCGATGAACTCCCCCGGGCCCGACCGGTCGACCACTCGCACACGACCGTCCTCGCCCTCTCGCCGGATCTCCACATGACCAGACAGAAGGAAGTACATCATCGTCGCGGCCTCGCCCTGTTCGATGAGGTAGGAGCCGGACGGAAACCATTCGACATTGACGAAATCGGCGGCATATCCGAGCGCCGTCGCCTCGCGCGAGAAGACCGACAGTGCGCGGACGAAATCCTTCGTGCCTTTGAAGCGGGTTGTCAGCTCGACGACCCACTCAGCCAGGCGGTCGCGCAGTAGCATCCTGCTTCGCGGCAGGTGGCAATGGAAGAGTCGGATCGATGTGGCGGACCGCATCTGGTAGCAGGCCGCGGTGACCGCTGCTCCCACGGCTATGTGGTCTGGATGACCGGAGAATCCGTCAGGCCCGAACGTGATCACCACATCGGGATCGATCTCGCTGAGCAGCTCCGACGCGAGCCTGACCAGGATCTGACCGTCGATTTCGGAGAGCCCGCCATCTGGATAGTCGAGACATCTCGTCTCGGTGAGCCCGAGCTCGTTTCCGGCCGCATCAAGTTCCTTCTCCCGCACTGCTCTCAAGGTCGTCCGGGTCGCCGCGCTCGCGTCCCTGATCTGGCCGGCTCCGCCCTTGGTAAGCGAGATCACACGGACCTCGGCGCCGGCACTCGCGTACTTGGCGAAGGTGCCGCCAGCGCAGAGGGTCTCGTCATCGGGATGGGCGAAGACTCCCAGCAGACGCGGAGGCTGCCGACTGGAAGCGTTCACTGACGTGTTGTGCGCCACGATTACCATCGGATCTGCTCGTAGGTATGACCTGACCTGCGGATCGGCCACCTGGTCGAGGGCCCACCGTACCTTCTTCACTGAGCAAGCGAGCGAGCACCGGCGTTGGCGCCGGTCAGGAAGGTGACGCCGATGTTGAGGGTAGTGGCCGACGAGGCGCGGGGCGAGGTTCGCGGCGTGTTGGATGAGATCGTGGCTGAGGGTGCCCGGCGAATGTTGGCCGCGGCGTTGGATGCCGAGGTCGACACGTACCTGGCCGGCCCGGCCAGTGAGCGGGACGAGCGCGGGCATCGGCTGGTGGTGCGCAACGGGCACGCCGAGCCGCGCACGATCGCGACGGGGGCGGGGGCGATCGAGATGCGGGCCCCACGGGTCGATGCCGCAGCGTCACCGCCGCCACGTGGCGCATCGCCGCGTCGTCCTCGCTGAACCGGGACAGCCCCACCGACCCCGCGAAGATCACCGTCTCCCCGCCGACGTCCAGGCGGTGCAGATCACGCGGGCAGGGCATGCCCTCCAGGATGGCGGCGGCAGCGGCGGACATGCCCGCGTTTTACCTTGATCTAACATATTATGAAAGAAATGCGGACAGTAACCGCAGGTCACAGTCATACCTTCCGGAGATCTGAGGCCACCGACGGCGCCGCGACCCGCTTGGGGAGCGCCCTTACCAGCCGCCCTCGGCCGGGCCGGGAATGCCAGGCGAGGCTCCGGGGCTTAGGACACCAGCCGCCCCGGCCATCGGGAGCGGCACCGCTGCGATGGCCGGGCACCCCGCCCGCAGGCGACGGCTCCGCAAGAGCCCAGAACGTTGGGGGCATCGGTGGCCGCGGCGCGTGCAGGAAGCGCCCATCTCGACGGGAGGGCTGAGTGGGGACGGTTCGCGACGCGCTCCAGCTCCCCGACATGCGGCGGATCGAGCTTGGCTACGGCATGTCAATAACGGGAGAACTCGCAGGCACCGTCGCGCTCGTGGTCTACGCGCTCGGCGCGGGCGGCGCCGCGCTGGTCGCTGCTTATGCCGCCTCCAGGACCGTGGCTGGCATGGGGGTGGCGCTGGTCCTGACCGGTCTGACCAGCCGGCTGCGGCGCGATCGCCTGCTGCGCTGGATCACCGGGGCTCGCACGGTCCTGCTGGCGGCCGCGGCACTGCTTGCCGCGTCTCACCAGCCGCCGGCCGCGGTCATCGCGGCCGCCACCGCCAGTTCGGCGCTCGCGGGAACCTACCGTCCGCTTCAGGCCGCCGCTCTGCCGTGGCTGGTGCGCACGCCAGCCGAGCTGGCCGCGTCCAATGCCGTCACCGCCGTAATGGAGAACTCCGGGGCGGTGATCGGCCCGCTCCTGGCCGGCGGCCTGCTCGCCGCGGCTGCCCCGGCCGCCGCCATGGCGGTGGCGGCTGGCGCCCTCGCCGTCGCGACCGCGTTGCTGCTCAGGCTCACCGTCCCGGATACGCAGAAACTGGCGGGCCCTGGCGACGTTCACGTGGTGCGCGACGTCACCAGCGGCCTCGCCGAGTTCCTGCGGATGGCTCCGCCCGGCGGCGTCGCGATCCTGACGTTCACCCAGACCTTGCTCCGCGGCGCGCTCGTCGTGCTCATCGCCGTCCTCGCCGTCCATGTCCTGGCCCTGGGCGGATCCGCCGTGGGCTGGCTCAATGCCGCCTTCGGCGCGGGCGGTCTGGTCGGCGGCGCGGTGGCCGCGGGGGCAGTCCGCATCACCCGGCTCGGCCGGAGCTTCGTGGCCGGCATGCTGGCGTGGGGCTTGCCCCTCGCTTTCCTGGCCCTCTCGCCGACCGCGGCCCTTTCCTACCTGGCTCTCGTCGTCATCGGGATCGGGAATGCGATCGTCGACGTCTCCGGCTTCACGCTGGTGACCCGGCTGGCCGGGCCCCGCACCGCGGGCAAGGTACTCGGCGCACTCGAGTTCGTGGCGCTGGCCGGGCTCGCCACCGGATCGATCCTCACGCCCCTGCTCCTGCACGCGGTCGGCGTCCGCGGCACCCTCGCGCTGCTGGGCGGCGGGCTTGCCGGTCTCGCTCTGGTCCATGCCGTTCGGTTCAGGCGCCTGGACCG
>Ga0070713_100003106_pt1 | contig 10918 bp, 16 predicted proteins | sample LARL82metaG_FD_65465 | JGI IMG/M metagenome (GOLD analysis project Ga0070713, IMG submission 65465) | Corn, switchgrass and miscanthus rhizosphere microbial communities from Kellogg Biological Station, Michigan, USA - LAR L8-2 metaG | ecosystem: Host-associated > Plants > Roots > Rhizosphere ... | reverse complement strand
TCGCCGTCGATTTCGCAGACGACTTGCCCGCCGACTTCGACCGTCGGGTTCGGCCGGATCACTTGAAGGTCGAGCACGTCTCCTCCCGGACGGATAGCCCGAACCATGTTGCTCAGGACGTGCACGACGTCCTCAGGGTCGACGCATCAGAGCGACCAGGAGAAGACGACGAGATCGAACGAGTTCGGTTCGAGCTCGATCTCCTTCCCTGACGCGACGCGGTAGGTGACGCGCTGGGCAAGTTCGGCCGGGAGTGACTGCCGCGCCCTCTCGACCTCCTCAGCATCTGGATCCAACGCGAACACGCTCGCTGCCCTGTCGGCGATGCCGAGGGTGAGCCGGCCGTCGCCGCAGCCGAGCTCAAGTACGCGGCAAGTCGCGAAGTCGCCCAACCTGTGCAACGCGGCAAGGTGGGCCCCTTCTGGGTCGATGACAGGCGGCAGCGAGCGTTTCCCTTCTCTCACCGCACGAAGATACGTAACTCGCACCCCGGCCACCAACCCGGTCGAGCGAGACGCCACTCGCCTGGGCCAGTGTTCCGGAATGACCCCTGAGCGCCAGTCGAAGGACTCTTCCGACCGCGCTACCCGACTCCCTTGACGAGGCCCATCATGCAGCGGACAAGGACGGCTGGCTTTCGATACTTCACCCGCTCGGCGAGGCGACCCACGCGGTGATGATCAGGCCGGGCGACCACCCGAGTTAGGATCGACTCCCGCCGGAGGGCGTTGTAGCCTCGCAGCGGTTTGCGGGCACCCGAAGGAAGGAGTCTCGTGATGGAGGCAGTGCGGCGCGTGGCGTAGGTCTTGCTCAAGTACGTGACCACGATCTTCTTCGTGGGGGTGATCGCCCAGTTCTTCCTCGTCGGCTACGGCCTCTTCGCCATGAAGCACGGCGCGACCATCGACAACGCGAAGAGCCTCGACGCGCATCGCGGTCTCGGGTTCATCCTCTCGGACTTCGGCGCGATCCTGCTGCTGATCCTCACCCTGCTCGCCTGGCCGAGGCCGCGTGCGGTGCTCTACCGCTGGATCGCACTCGTAGTGCTCGCCTTTGTGCAGTCGATCCTCGCCACGGTCGGCTGGCATCACTGGGGTGTAGGCATGTTCCACCCGCGTGAACGCCCTGCTTCTTGCCGGTCTATCGGGCTACCTCACGCACTACGCCTGGCAGCGTGACAGGACGAAGGAGGAGGAGGAGGCTGCAGCGCCTGCGACCGTCCCGAGCGGCTAGCGCTTTTCCGTCCCCACGGCCTTAGGTACTCGCGAAGGCCATGACCTGCCAATGTCGATAACGTCGGACCCGCCGTCCCGTGCCCCGGAAACGGAGGAAGGATGAAAGTAGGCGAGTTGGTCTTCTTCGGCGGCGGTCGACGCTTCCGCGTGCTCGACGTCGTGCCGTTCGAGGACGAGGACGAGTCGCCGTTCGTCGGACTGCTACGGGTCGAGGCTGCGTAGCTCGTCCGGCCGCTCGGCTCCGCAGTCGCTGGATGACCGCTCGATTGGCTCTTGAACTTGGCGCCGAGTGGAGTAGCCTCACTCATTGAGATCGGAGGCGGTGATGGCCGACAAGCTCAACTCCGCTGCGGCCGAGATCGCCCAAGAAGCGAACGCACACATCCTTGCGCGAGACGCAAGCATGTACGAGATAACCGTCCACGCGCTGGGGCCAGACCCGGAACCGATCGACCTCTTCTGCGAGTGCGGCTGTATGGGTCGCGTCGCCTCGACACGCACTGAATACGAGCGCAATGGGGGCGCCTGGCTGAAGGGCCACGAGCCGAAGTAGCGCCCGCGAAACAGGGCCGGAGGCTGAGCGGCAAGCAGCTCGAACATGGACGGCCTCGGCATCCCGCCGAGCGGCTGTCGCCGTAGCGTGTCGATTAGGTGGGACTTGGCCGCCGGCAAGATGAGCCGGATGGCCCATGGCGGTTTCGGCCTGGAGGTCGATCCTCATGTGGTCATGGAAGAGTCAGAGCAGGCGCTCTCATCGGTCGAGCTCGATCAGCCGGATGAGGTTGACTGGACGCAGGTCTGGCGCCTCGACCAGTTTCTCGCTCTCGGTTTCGACGTCGTGCGATCGTCGCTGATGGCAGACGACCCAGGGGTCGACTTGGCACAGGCACGCAAGCTCGTCGCGCTTGGCTGCCCGCTCGAGACGGCATCACGCATCCTCCTCTAGCAGCGCTTGCTTCGCCGAAGGCCGATGGTCGTATTCGAGCTCGCGAGGTAGGCTCGTACGCGCCGTCCGGCCCCGGAACGAAGGAGCGATGTTCACGTACCGGCTGCACTCGCCGGACTAGGGGCCGCAAGGCGCCCAAAGGGGGCGCAAAGGGCACCTGCGGCCCGTGGCGGCGAGAGCGCGGTCGGCCTGCGGCCGCCAACCAGCGTCTCGTCGCAGGCTCTTTGGTTCGACTTGTCGACTTCTCCCCCTCGCGCCGCTTTACGAACGCCTTACCGCTGCCGCGGGTGCCTCTTGCGAGGCCGGGCAAGAAAGATGACAGGCGGGCGGGGCTACGGCGCCCGCCCTGCTTACGAAGCGGTCGCGACGAAGGGGGCCCGCCGAGTTCGTGTGGTCAGCAAGTACCCAGTCGACAACGCGCCACGGCCCCGAGCCGTCTGGCGGGTACAGCACGTCGCCAAGCTTCGGTTCCTGCACCGGATGTGTCGAGCGGTAGCCCTTCATCAGCTCCGGGCCATTGAGAGTTCCCGCCTTGCCTTCTCGGACGCTCCAGACGACGCGGGCCATATCCTCGCATGGTGCCACGCAGCGATTAATCCACCGTGAGGGATTCTGCTTTGCCCGGACCAGGGCAGCGCGTAGCGTTCTGCCTAGCCCGCCCCGGCGAGCACTCCGCGCAAGTAGCCAGCGGGTAGCCAGAACCGCCACGTCGTCGCCTGCGCGGAGAACGCTCTAGGGGACAAGGCTGCGTCCCGAACGGTGTTTCCGCAATGGGCGGTGACGGTCTCGAACCGCCGACCTCCTGCTTGTAAGGCAGGCGCTCTCCCAGCTGAGCTAACCGCCCGAGCCCGCTGAGGGTACCGCTACTTCTCGTCGAGCTCGAGCGCGGCTGAGTTGATGCAGTAACGGAGGCCGGTCGGGTGCGGGCCGTCGGGGAAGACGTGGCCGAGGTGTCCGCCGCAGCTCGCGCACAGGACCTCCGTGCGCACCATCCCATAGGTGGTGTCGGTCTCCTCGTCGATCGCATCGTCGCCGGCCGGCGACGAGAAGGCGGGCCAGCCGCAACCTGAGTCGTACTTCGCGTCGGACTCGAACAGCTCCGCTCCGCAGCCGGCGCAGCGGTAGGTGCCCGGCTCGAAGACATGGTCGTACTCGCCGCTGAACGGCGCCTCGGTCCCCTTCTCGCGCAGCACGCGGTACTGCTCGGGCGTCAGCTGCTCCTTCCACTCCTGCTCGGACTTCGCAATCTTCGGCATGAGCTCAGCCTAGCTCGCGGGCGTATGGGTGCTGACCTGGCCGTGGTCGTCGACGTTGACCACCATCAGGTCGGACCCGCGCCGCAGGACGGCCGAGCCGGGAGTCTGGCTCTCGAGCGCCCACCCCTGGGTGGCCCAGCTTGCGACCGCGGCGTCGAGGCGCCGCTGCCGCTCCTCGGCCGGAATGGCCCCGCCGCGGCGGGTGAAGAGGGCGACGAGAAGGCCGATCACGGCGGCCGCGAGGATCCCGAGCACCACCCACACCCAGGTCGGCGTCGTGCTCGACGAGCTGGACCCCGTGGTCGTGCCCGTCGTCGGGGTGTGGACGCGCCGCGTCGTCGTGTGCTCGACGGTCGTGAGCACGGTCGACGCAGGAGTCGTCGTCGTCTCCTCCACGGTGGTCGTGACCGGCTGCGTCTCGGTGGTCGTGGTCGTGATGTCGGCCACGCCGACGGACGCAAGGCCGCCCGCGAGCAGCAGACCGGCCGCGAAGAGCGCCACGAGACCGACGAGTTTCGTCATGGCGCTACTCAAGCGCCCTTCTGCCGCTCGGTCGTCATCCAACCCGGATGAAGAGTCAGGCCCCACATACCATTGCCGGCCGTGGCCGAGGGCGTCGTCATCCGTCCCGAGCGCGCGGCGGACCATCCTGCGATCGCCGACGTGGTGCGCGCGGCATTCGTCCGGCACCCCGACGAGGTCGCGCTGTTCGTGGAGCGGATTCGGGCGTCGGAGCAGTTCATTCCGGAGCTGGCCCTGGTCGCCGAGGACTCCTCCGGCGTGATTGCCCACGTGATGCTGAGTTGGGTCGGCGTCGAAGGTGGATCGCGTCCGAGGATCCTCAATCTGACGCCGATGTCCGTTCGGCCCGACCGCCAGCGCATGGGCGTGGGGACAAGCCTGATCCGGGACGCGCTCGGCCGCGCCGAGGAAGCAGGCGAGCCTGCCGTCATGGTCGAGGGCATTCCCGGGTACTACCCGCGTTTCGGCTTCGATCCGGCGATCGCGCTCGGCTTCATCTCCCCGAATCCGAAGATCCCCGACGAGGCGTTCATGGTCAAACGGCTCCCCGGATACAGCCCCGACCTCGCCGGGAGGATCGTCTATCCGCCCGCGTTCGACGTCCTGGGGTACTAACCCGTCAGTGGCTCTGACGCCAGAGCGGTACGGTCATGAACCAGATCCCGCTCAGGACGATCAGGCCGAGAGCTCCTACCGCGAGGGCCAGCACGAACGCGCCGCTGACGATCCAGACCCCGATCAGCGCGCCCCAGACCAAGAGCGCCCAGGTCATCTTCCGCCACTGGAGGAACCTTGTCATCTCACACCGCCTTCTCTTCGACGCTCGTCGAGAGCGAAGTGCTCTCCGCTGCACTCAGGCCCGAGTCGGGAGTCAAGGAGGAGGTGCGATGGAGCCTCGACGGCTTCCGCGTTAGGTCTACGCGCCTCGCCAAGCATATCCCAAATTTGTGCGGGCTGTTACAAGTTTTGCCGTAGCTAGCCTTTCGCCGCCGTCTGTGTGCGGGCACCGGCTTTTCCGCGAGACGACGCAAACTTGGCACAGAGTCGAGCTCAAGCGGTCACACGTTCACCGACCGGTGTCGGACACCGGCCTTGGGACTACTGACTGCTGACTAGCCTCGAGGATGCCCCCAGCGGGATTCGAACCCGCGCTACGGCCTTGAAAGGGCCGCGACCTGGACCGCTAGTCGATGGGGGCGCGGTAACTCAGGCTACCGCGCGCGACGGCGCCGGCTGCTGCTCCAGAGCACCCAGCTCAGCCCGATCCAGAGGAGCGGGAAGACGAGGAGCCCGGCAAGGCTCGGTCCGTTCGACACCAGCCAGGCGACGAACGCGACCAGCATGCCAATGCTCCAGAACAGCCAGATCACCGCGGTGCCCGCGACGATCGCTGCGTTTCGCAGCATCCGGACCGGCGATTGCAGTCCAGGCGCCGGCAAGTCGTTCAACGCCGAGCGGAGCTGCGTTCCGCTCCGCGCGCGGAGGGCCGCCTCGAGCCGCTGGGCTAGCTCGTCCATGGTGAGCCGCCCCTCGGCGTAGTGGCGCCGGAGCTCGAGTGCGGCGGATTCGCGCTCACGGTCTCCGACGAGTTGGGCCACGGCTTCGATGCTAGCCGTCGATCGTCAGGGGGCCAAGGGAGAATCCTGACGCTCGCGCGTCTACGGCTTGCGCCGAGCGCCCGAGGAGACTCCGACCCCCTGACCCGGGGACCATCGGCAGAGGGCGCGCGACGCTTGACGGGTCACAGGGCGCCGTCGGAGTGTGCGACGACGTACCTGAGCATGCGGCGCATGTTCAGCTGGTCGACATGACCGGGGTTCTTCCAGTCGGTCGTCGTGCCACCCCAGGTGCGGATGTTCTCGCAGTCGACGACGACGAAGTCGTAGCGTGCGCGCAGGCGGCGGAGGTAGTCGAGTGACCAGGCGGTGACCGGGTTGCCGTAGCGCTCGAGTGCGGCGTATATGGTCGGGTAGAGGGGGTTGAAAACGATCACCGGCCGCTCGCCACGGCCGTTCATGTATGCGAGCAGGTGCTCGAACAGCTCGAAACGCTTGGCCTCGTAGGAGGGCACGGTGGGCGGGTGCTGTCGGATTCCGGCGGCGATGGCCGCGGCTGCTGCCTTCACCTGCCGAACGTGTGTGGGGGACGGCGGCCACGGTTTACCCGGTAACGATCCGTCAGAGCGGTACCCCCGGAACGGGTGCTTCGGCCACGAGACCTTCAGAGGCTGGTTGCTGAGGTAGGGAGCGACTTCATGCAGGTACTGCTGTCCGCGCGGGTCGGCCTCGGTGCGAGGGTCCGGGATGTACCCGGCGAGGCCCGCACTGACGAACCAGATGTAGCGGCGCTTCTGCCGCGGGAACCGGTCGACTGCATACCGGGTGAAGACCCAGGCGTCGGGCGCCGTGCCGCCCATCACAGCGGCGTTGAACCCGGTGTGGCCGGTCAGTCGGTGCAGGTAGGAGGGCTCGGCCTGGCGGCCACGCGAGTCGCCGAGGATGAGGATCTGCGGACCGTGCGTGAGCTTCGCGATCAGGTCGAGCTTGATCGAGCGGTCAGTGGGCGGCGCGGGTCCGGCGGCTCCGGTGCCCGCGACGGTGAGGGCGGCGAGGGCGAGGAGGAGTGGAAGTGCGTGTCTCGCTCGGGTCATCTCAGAACTGGAAGTAGATGAAGGGGTGTGGTTGGGAGATGGTCATGACGGCGATCGCTGCGGCGACCCCGACCGCGACTCCGTGCCAGACGCGCGGCCTGAGCCGGATCTGCCAGGTGTTCGGTGCGACGTTGACGAACGCGAGCAGCGCGCCAATCAGGACCGCGAACTTGAGCGGCAGGAGCGCATGGAGTTGTGCGGGCGCGTCTAGTCCGCGTAGGCCAAGCATCGAGGAGAGCACGTCGCCGGCGACAGGGATTGTGGGCGAGCGGAAGATGACGAAGGCGGCGCAGACGGCGAGGAAGGTGAGGAGCCGGTTGAGCGGCACGCTGTTTGGTGTCAAGCCGGCCTTGCGAAGCACGGCGTGGCTGCCGAGGTAGAGGCCGTGCACGAGCCCCCAGACGACGAACGTCCAGGCGGCGCCGTGCCACAGACCGACCAGGAACATCGTGAGCACGAGGTTGAGCACCGTCCGCCTCGCTCCCCGCCTCGATCCTCCGAGGGGGATGAAGAGGTAGTCGCGGAACCATGAGGAGAGGGTCATGTTCCACCGGCGCCAGAAGTCGGAGATGTTGGCCGCCTTGAACGGTGAGTTGAAGTTCTGCGGGAAGCCGAAGCCGAGCAGCCAGGCGAGCCCGACGGCCATGTCCGAGTAGCCGGAGAAGTCGAAGTACAGCTGCAGGGAGTAGCCGATCGCCGCCGCCCAGCCGGTCACCAGGCCGAGGTGGGCGTGGCGGCCATAGAGGTTGTTGACATAGGGGCTGAGCTGGTCGGCGATCAGCAGCTTCTTGACGAGGCCGCAAGAGAGGAAGAACACGCCGAGGGCAGCCGCATCCGACGTGAGCCTTGGTGTCAGTCGTTTGAGTTGTGGGCCGAGGTCGGTGAAGCGGACGATCGGCCCGGCGATCAGGTGCGGGAAGAGAGCGACGAACGTTGTGTACTCGAGCAGGTCGTGGGTCGGCTCGACGCGCCGGCGGAAGATGTCGATCGTGTACGACATCGAGTTGAACGTGTAGAAGGAGATCCCGATCGGGAGCAGGGTGTGCAGCGCGGGTAGCGGAGCTCCCAGACCAAGGGCCGAGCCAATGCCGTCCAGCGAGCTGAAGAAGAATCCGGTGCACTTGAAGTAGGCGAGGATGCCAAGGTTTGTGGTGAGCGAAGCCGCGAGCAGGAGCCGGCGGCGCGATTCGCTCTCGCTGGCGGCGATCCAGCCTCCGGCGACGTAGTCGACGGAGGTGGCGCCGATCAGCACCGGCAAGAAGCGCCAGTCCCACCACGCGTAGAAGAGCCAGGAGGCGCAGGTCAGGAAAGCGAGCCGAGGCTGCCTCCAGCGGCTCAGGCCCCACCAGCCTGCGAGCACAGCGGGCAGGAAGCCGAACAGGAACACGTAGCTGTTGAAGAGCATCTCCCACCCGCCTCAGCGCAGTACTCCATGGGCGTGGGCGACGATGTAGCGAAGCTCCCGGCGCATGTTCACGCGGCTGACGTGCGAGGCGTTCGACCAGTCGGTCGTCGTGCCGCCCCACTTGCTGACGTCTTCGCAGTTGACCAGGACGAAGCGGAACTGCTTGTGCAGCTGGGCGACCTTCTCCATCGTGGCGCGCTGGGCCGGGAAGCCGTCCTTCTCCTGCGCCGCCAGCACGCTCGGATAGATCGGGTTGAGCACGATCACCGGCACCTCGCCGCGGCTGTTCATGAAGGCGAGCATCCGCCGCAGGTACGCGAAGCGACGCGGATCGGCGAGGTCGCTGCGGGCCTGCGGGAGCGTCTCGTGGTTCGCTCGGGCCTCGGCCAGCCTCACGGCGATGGATCGCTTGAGCGATTTCGCCTTTTCCGGGAGATGGCGGAGCGACTGCTTGGTGAGCGACCCGTCGGGGTTGTAGTGGATCTGCGTGTGGCACGTGCCGAGCACGCACTTGTCGAACACCCGCCAGGACGTTTGCGTCGCCTCGGTGCTCAGGTACGTCTTGACGTTGCCGAGACCGAAGCGAGGGGCATCGGGCAGGTAGCGGCGCGCCCGCGGATCCTGCGCGAGCTGCGGCTGCACGATCCCGCTGGCGAGGCCGACGTCCGTGAACCAGATGTAGCGGCGCTTCTGGTGCGGGAACCGGTCGGCTACGAAGCGGACGAACACGAAGGCCTCGGGGGCGGAGCCGCCGGTCACTGCAGCGTTGAAGGCGGTGTGACCGGTCAGCCGTTGCAGCTGCGAGGGCTCCGCCTGGCGGCCGCGTGAGTCGCCGAGGATCAGGATCTGCGGGCTGCTCTGAAGGTGCTGCACCAGGTCGAGCTTGATCGAGCGATCCGGCTCCACCGCCGTCGGCACGATCCCGGTGCCCGCCAGCGCGAACGGATCGACCACAACGTTGAACGCCAGCACGCAGGCGAGCGCGACGAAGAAGGAGCCGAGAAAGCCGCCGACGAACCGGCGCGGGTTTGCCTCGGCGGCCTCCGCCGAAGCGGAGGAGCCGAGAGCTGCTCCCCCGCCTTCCGCCATGACTTGCGACGAGTTCACTCGAGCTACCCGCGGTATTGGGCCTAGGCGATCGTCAAGACGCCCCTGCAGCCGAATGAGGCGTGGTGGTCGAACGTGTCCTTGTACGGATATCGCCCCTTCCGGAGGAACGTGACCCGTAGGGTTGCCGACTGGCCGGTGGTGAGCAGCGGCGTCGTACGGCCTTTGATGGTGAAGTCGTGGGGCTGCGAGGCGGGGTTTGTGACCTTGAAGATCACGACGCCTCGGGGCGCGGTTTTCGCGCTGAGGACGTAGCGCGAGTTATGGGTCGAGACCGTGATCGTTGTCGCCCGCGCCCGCGCCGCTCCGTGAGTTGCATGTGCTGCGGCCGGCCGGAGCCCGGCGTGGGCGGCCGACCCGCTGAGTGCGGCCAGCGCGACAAGTGCGCAGATGGTGAAACCCGTGAGCACGAAAGCGCTCCTCATGTCATTCCTCCCTTTGCTGTCGATGCCGCGCATTGCCCGTGACCCGCCAGGCGACCTTCACGAGGGGTTGGTCGGTCGCGATCGTGAAGCGGCCGTCCTCGAGCTCTGCGGTGACCCGGGCGCTGCTCGGCGGGTCAAGGTCGCGGAGCTCGTACTCGAGCGGCGGCTCCAGCAGCCCCGCGTCGGCCGGGAGCCAGACGGTTGCGAAACCGCGGCCGTCCGTCCAGACCTCGCCGTGATACGCGGCGTCGTTCATCGCGCTCAGGGTGGACAGCTCGGGGTAGGAAGTCGGCTAGGACCGGATTGGGACGGTATGCGACGGATACTTCCAATCCGGCTTGTGAAGCGGTAAAAGCGCACGGTGGAGTTTCGGATCCTCGGGCCGCTCGAGGTGGTCGAGGACAACGAGCCGGTCGCGCTCGGAACCCTGAAAGAGCGGCTCGTCCTCGGTGTCCTACTCCTGCACGCGAACGAGTTCGTCTCGCGCGAGCGGCTCATCGACGACCTGTGGGGGGAAGCACCGCCGCCGACCGCGCGCAAAGCGGTCAACGTCTATCTCTCGAAGGTCCGGAAGGCGCGCGGCGGCGCCGGCGCGGCGCCGATCCGATCACGACCGGTGCGGGAGGCTATCGGCTGAACGTCGACCCAGAAAAGCTCGACGCGAGCCGCATGCAAGTCCTCGTTGCGAGCGTGCTGCGGCATCGCGGTGACACGTCGCGAGCTCTGGGTCTCCAGCGGCCACGTCTACTGCGACACCATCGGCTCCTAGGCCGATTTGTTACGACGAGCGGTTGCGGCGCTAGGCCGTGTTGACGCGCTGGTCGTACAGATAAAGCGTTACGAGGCTGAGCGGGTCACGCCCGGACAGGTCCGGCTGAGCCACCTTCGCCTCCGACACGATCGCGTCGAAGCGGTCGGGCTCATCCTCCTGCAGGCGTTCCGCCTCTCGGAACGACGAGTTCATGACTGCCCACGGCATGTCAGGCGTATACCCCAACACGCAACGATCTATGCGGGGTGCAGTGGGAGGAGGACCGGCCGCCGCGGCTTCTGGCCGAAGTCGAAGTCCTTTGCGAGGTCGCCGAGGATGGACTCGTTCTCGCGCACGTCGGGACGGGGATCGGGCCGGCCGTCGGTCTTCGGGTCGATGCGCGAGCCGCCGAGGAAGTCGTCCTCGATGAACTTCAGGTAGGCGTCGAAGCTCAGGATCTGGTGGTCGACGTAGCCGCGCTTCGCGTACGGGCTGATGACGATCCCCGGCACTCGCAGCCCGTAGCCCTGGCGGTCGACGACCGGCGGCTTGACGTGGTCGTAGAAGCCGCCCCAGTCGTCCCAGGCGAGGAAGATCGCCGAGCTCTTCCAGTCGGGGCTC
>Ga0070713_100003105_pt1 | contig 10919 bp, 8 predicted proteins | sample LARL82metaG_FD_65465 | JGI IMG/M metagenome (GOLD analysis project Ga0070713, IMG submission 65465) | Corn, switchgrass and miscanthus rhizosphere microbial communities from Kellogg Biological Station, Michigan, USA - LAR L8-2 metaG | ecosystem: Host-associated > Plants > Roots > Rhizosphere ... | reverse complement strand
TCGTGATTCGTGATTCGTTAAAAACCCTCCTGGCGATGTTGCTTTAATTGTCGGAGAGATTGTAGAACGGCTGGAATACTTCGAACGCCTGCAGCAAAGCCAAATGGAATTCGCGATTTGTGTAACAATCATTCCGTATCAGACGGAAACAGAAGCATGGCGCCGGAGCGCGGATGCCCAGTCGACGGCCGAGATATAGATTTCTGGAATTTGATCTTCCTTGATCCCCATTCGGGAAGCCAGGGCGGTGATGGTTTCCCAATCCGCCCGCTCGTGGGCGATCGCAATTTGCAGCAAGTCCCAGTACAAGCCTTTTCGCGCAAGCATGGCCTCCTTGATTTCGTGGCGGACCGGAAGGTCGTCCAGAATGACGGCAAGAGGCTGATTGAGCACGGCATCCATCACGGACAAAAGACCCAGCAGAAAAAGATCGTTGGCGTGACCGGGCATTCCGGCGAGAGGAGCGAGCAGTTCGCAGAAACGTCCGCGCACCAGCGGCACAGTCATCAATTCGTCGGGCTTACCGCCGGCCATCACTCCGACGCACACCACGGCGATCCATTTGCGGAGTTCGTGCTCGCCGAGCAGCGACAGGGCGTGCGGGATGGATTGGATTTCACCACGCAGCGCAAAGGCCGCGGAATTCAAATAGCGCAGCAATTTAAAGGTGAGCGACGGCTCATGTTTGATTTTTGAGGCCAACTCCTGGACGTCGAATTCGGGCGCCATAGCCGCTCCCAGCAGTTCCAGGTAAGCCAGCTTAGAAGTGGGAATGGCGCGCTGTTGTACGATTTCCGGGCGGCAAAAAAAATAGCCCTGAAACAGGGAATATCCCATTTGCATGGCTTCCGAGAACTCCTGCTGCGTCTCCACCTTTTCGGCAAGCATGTGGATGCCTTTCTCGGCATAGCGCGCGACCAGCGCCTGCTGTTGCGCGCGATTCGTGAGGCGAAAATCCACTTTAATGAAATCGGCAATCCCGATAAGAGGCGCCCAATCCGGCGTGTCCTCGAAATCATCGAGGGCCAGCAGGTATCCGTCGTGCTTCAGTTTGCGGCAGGCGTCCACGACACTGGCGTCGGGTTTAATGGTCTCGAGCAGTTCGATCACCACCATGTCTCGCGGAAACAACGAAATGTAATCGAGCAAAAGAAAATCTCTGGGACAATTGACAAATGCGCGCTGTCCCCCGGTTAGTTTGTTCAGACCGATCATGAATGAAGTATCCAGCATCGATGCGGAAGCCTGGTCGAGATTGACCGCCTGGCAGCAATTTTGAATTCCGGAGCGAAACAGCAGTTCGTAGGCGAAGACCTCGCGCCGGCGATTGAGGATTGGCTGGCGAGCTATAAATTTCATGCGGACCCCCTTACAGGGAAACGAGCTGCATCGCGGCCGGTTTGCCGCCAGCCATCAGGGAAGGGGGATAAATCGTGCCATTGCGCCGCCGTGCTAAGTGGGACTGGACATGGATGCGAGGAACTCGGCATTGGACTTGGATTTCGCCAGGCGTCCGCAAAGTAATTCCATGGCTTCAACCGGAGAGAGAGGATTAAGCACTTTGCGCAGCACCCAGACGCGATTCAGTTCGTCCGGCGGCATCAGGAGTTCTTCCTTGCGCGTTCCCGAGCGGTTGATATCTATGGCCGGAAAAATGCGCTTGTCCACCAGCCGCCTGTCCAGATTGATTTCCATGTTGCCGGTGCCCTTGAACTCTTCGAAGATGACGTCATCCATGCGGCTTCCTGTATCGATCAGCGCCGTGGCGATGATGGTGAGCGAGCCGCCTTCCTCGACGTTTCTGGCCGCGGCAAAGAATCGCCGGGGACGCTGCAGCGCGTTGGCGTCAATACCGCCGGAAAGCACCTTGCCCGAAGGCGGTGTGACCGCGTTGTAGGCGCGCGCCAAACGCGTGACTGAGTCGAGCAGGATCACGACGTCGCGCTTGTGTTCCACCAGGCGCTTGGCTTTCTCCAGTACCATTTCCGCGACTTGAATGTGGCGTTGCGGCGGCTCATCGAAAGTAGAGCTGATGACTTCGCCTTTCACCGTGCGCTGCATGTCGGTGACTTCCTCGGGGCGCTCGTCAATCAGCAGAACGATCAGCGCGACTTCCGGATGATTGGTGGTGACCGAATTCGCGAAGGCCTGCAGCATCATGGTTTTTCCGGTGCGCGGCGGCGCCACAATCAGTCCCCGTTGCCCTTTGCCGACCGGACAAAGCAGATCGAGCACGCGTCCAGTGAGGTTCTCGCGGGTCGTTTCCATTTTCAGGCGTCCCTGGGGGTAAAGCGGCGTGAGGTTGTCGAAGAAAATTTTGTTGCGCGCGACTTCCGGGTCCTCGAAATTAACGGCTTCCACTTTGATCAGCGCGAAATAGCGCTCGCCGTCCTTGGGGGGACGCACCTGACCGGAGACCGTGTCACCGGTGCGCAAATCGAATTTCCGGATCTGCGACGGCGAAACATAAATATCATCCGGGCCCGGCAGGTAGTTGTACTCCGGCGCGCGCAGGAAGCCGAATCCATCGGGCAGGCATTCCAGGACGCCTTCGGAGAAGATCAGTCCGTTTTTCTCCGTCTGGGCGCGCAGGATCTGGAAGATCAGTTCCTGCTTGCGCATGCCGCTGGCGCCCGGGATAGCCAGATCCTTGGCGATTTTTGCCAGGTCGGTGATATTTTTTTCTTTCAGTTCCGCAAGACTAATGCTCATTGTTTCGTTTCCTTAAGCGTTCATTTGAAGATAAGCCTGAAACTCAGGCCGCATTCGATCTATCGGCGGACTCCAGGCAGGTACAATAAAATTCCGGCCGGCGCAGCCAAATGAAAAATTCAGATTACTTATGACACGGCGAACTGGCGACGTGCTTCCAACACCCCAAAAGCGGCGCTCTTCATGATTGCTTTGCAATTCTTCGGGACGGACAGGCCGAGGTTTCCCTCAGTTGGTCAATTCCTGATCACTCTCGGTTTCCGTTTCGAACTTCGTAGCCACTTCCGGCACCGCATCGTGAGGCAGCGGCACCAGCGGGCGTTCCAAGGCAATTTCCAGCACCTGGTCCATATTTTCAACGAAGCGGATGGTTAAATCGGCCTGAATCTCCGCCGGAATTTCCGCCAGATCCTTTTCGTTATCCTTGGGAAGAATCACAGTCCGAATTCCCACGCGGTGCGCGGCCAGCAACTTTTCCTTCATGCCGCCGATGGGCAACACCTTGCCGCGCAAAGTAATTTCACCGGTCATGGCCACGTCACAGCGCACTGGGGTGCGCGTCAAGGCGCTGACGATGGATGTGGCGATGGTGATTCCGGCCGAGGGCCCATCCTTGGGAATGGCGCCTTCCGGGACGTGCATATGGATGTCGATGTGCCGGTAGAAATCCCGCGGCAGGCCGAAGGTGGCGGTGCGCGAGCGCACATAACTCATCGCCGCCTGCGCTGACTCCTGCATGACGTCGCCGAGCTTTCCGGTGAGCGTCAGGCGGCCCTTGCCCTGCATGATGGTCGCTTCCGTGGACAGCACCGAGCCGCCCACTTCCGTCCAGGCCAGGCCGGTGGTCAAGCCGATTTCATTTTTCTTTTCCGCCCAGACTTCGCGATACTTGATAACCCCGAGGAAGTCGCCGACATTCTCCGGCGTGACGGCAATGGAAAACTGTTTGCCTTCCTTTACGACTCGCCGGGCAACCTTGCGGCAGATATTGGAAATTTCACGTTCCAGGCTGCGCACGCCGGCTTCGTGAGTGAAGTGCCGGATGACGTGCGTTACGGCGTCGTCGCTGAACGTCAGGTTTGCTTCACTGAGGCCCGCGGCTTCGAGCGCCTTGCGGATCAGGAAACGCTTGGCGATCTGCGTCTTTTCAACTTCCGTGTACCCCGGGATGCGCAGAATTTCCATGCGGTCCTGCAGCGGCTGGGGAATCGTGTGCATCACGTTGGCCGTGCAGACGAACATCACTTTGGAGAGATCGTACTCCACGTCCAGATAGTGGTCGGTGAAGGCGTGATTCAGTTCAGGGTCCAGAACTTCCATGAGAGCCGCCGACGGATCGCCGCGGAAGTCGGTGGACATCTTGTCCACTTCATCCAGCACGAAAATCGGATTGACGGTGCCGGCTTTCTTCATCATCTGAATGATCTGGCCGGGCAGGGCGCCGATGTAGGTGCGCCGGTGACCCCGAATCTCAGCCTCATCGCGCACGCCGCCAAGAGATACGCGCACGAATTTGCGGCCGGTAGCGCGGCCGATGGACATGGCCAGAGAAGTCTTGCCCACGCCGGGAGGCCCGACAAAGCACAGAATCGAACCGCGGGGATTCTTGACCAATTGGCGCACGGCCAGGTATTCCAGGATGCGCTCTTTGACTTTTTCCAGGCCGTAGTGATCTTCTTCCAGAATTTTCTCGGCCAACTCAATGTCGCGGATTTCCTTAGACTTCTTTTTCCAGGGTACCGCCAGCAGCCATTCCAGATAATTCCGGCTGACGGTCGACTCCGCGGACATGGGCGGCATCATTTCCAGGCGCTTCAGTTCCTGAACCGCTTTCTCCTGCGTTTCCTTGGGCATGCCGGCGGCATCAATCTTTTTCTTCAACTCTTCGAGTTCATTTTTCTCGCCGCGGCCCAGTTCCTTGTGGATAGCCTTTAATTTTTCGTTGAGGTAATACTCTTTCTGGGCGCGTTCCATCTGGCGCTTGACGCGAGTGTTGATGTTGCGGTCCACGTTGAGCTTTTCAATTTCGCTTTCGAGAATCTCTCCGACGCGGTTCAACCGTTCCAGGGGATCGAAATTTTCCAGAAGCTCCTGTTTTTCCTCGACAGGAATCTGCAGGTTGGAGGCAATGGTGTCGGAAAGCTTGGCGGCATCGTCGACGCGCGTGGCGGCGATCATGGTGTCATAGTTCAGGCTCTGCGAGAGCTTCACGTACTGCTCGAACAGGCCGGTAACCTTGGTGACGGCCTGTTCGACCTGGGGAGACGGCTCCACTTTGTTGGCAATGACTTTCAGCGTGGCCCGGAAGAAGCCTTCGTCCGTGGTGACCTGCACAACTTTGGCGCGCTCCACACCTTCCACCAGCACGCGCAAGTTGCCGTCCGGCAGGCGCACGCTTTGCACGATGTTGGCCAGCGTGCCAACCGTGTAAATTTCATCCGGTTTGGGATCGTCCACGGAGGCATCGTGCTGGGTAGCCAGGAAGATTTTCTTATCGCCAGCCAGCGCTTCTTCAAGAGCCCGCAAAGAACTTTCCCGTCCGACGATGAAAGGATTCATCATCTGCGGGAAAATGACCAGGTCGCGCACCGGCATCATCGGCACGCGTTTCAGTTCGCTTTTTTCTCGGTTAAACATGGGTCCCGTAAACGGCTGAGGCTCCTTGGTTGATTTTTTGGTGGGCTCCCATAGAGCCTGTCTTCATTCCCGGCAGGTGGCGCCCTAACCCGCTTTTTCCAGCAGCGTCCAGTTAATCTCGCGGCTGCGAACCATCTCGGCGGTCACCATGAACTCGCGGAGTTTGCGCTGTGCCGGCAGGTGATACATCAATTCCAGCATCAAATCTTCGAGGATCATGCGCAGCCCGCGCGCGCCCACCTTGCGCTGCAGGGCCAGGTCCGCGACGGTCTCCAACGCATCGTCGGCGAACCGCAAGCGCACATTTTCAAACTCGAAGAGTCGCTGATATTGACGGATGAGCGCGTTCTTGGGTTCCGTCAAAATTTGCATCAGGGCGCCTTTGTCCAGATCGCCCAGAACGCCGACCACCGGCAAGCGTCCCACAAATTCGGGGATCAGGCCGTAGCGAATCAGGTCCGTGGGCTGCACCTGCTCCAGCATCTCGATATTGCGGCGCTGCGCGGTGGAAGGCTGCGCGTCGGTGTGGAAACCCAGCGATTTCTGTCCGATGCGACGCTCGATGGTTTTCTCCAAGCCGACGAACGCGCCCCCGCAAATGAAAAGGATGTTGGTCGTATCTACGGGCGTGAATTCCTGGTGCGGGTGCTTGCGGCCGCCCTGCGGCGGCACATTGGCCACCGTCCCTTCCAGGATCTTCAGCAAGGCCTGTTGCACGCCTTCGCCGGAAACGTCCCGGGTGATGGAGGGGTTCTCGTCCTTCTTGGAAATTTTGTCAATTTCGTCGATGTAAATGATTCCTTGCTGCGCCTTGGTGACGTCGCCGTCGGCGGCCTGCAGCAGCTTCAGGATAATGTTCTCGACGTCCTCGCCGACGTAGCCCGCTTCGGTCAGCGTGGTGGCGTCCACGATGGCGAAAGGAACTTCAAGCATCCGGGAGAGAGTCTGCGCCAGCAAAGTCTTTCCGGTCCCGGTCGGTCCGATCAGCAGAATATTGGATTTGGTCAATTCCACGTCGCCCGGCTGGCGATTCAGGAAAATCCGCTTGTAATGGTTATAGACGGCGACGGCCAGCTTTTTCTTGGTTTTATCCTGCCCGATGACGTACCCATCGAGAAACGCCTTGATTTCGGGAGGCCGCGGAAGCCTCTTGTTTACCGGATTGGACTGTTCGCGCTTTTCTTCTTCGAGGATTTGCTCGCAGACGTTCACACACTCGTTGCAGATGTAGGCGCGCGGGTAATCAGAGGGCGAGCTGATCAGCTTCTCGACCTGTTCCTGCGTTTTATGGCAGAAGGAGCAGCGCAACGGTTCGTCAGTGCTGAGTTTTCTCAACGGTGTGATGCCCTCCGGCGGTTTAAGGACCGACTTCTGCCGCGCGGATTATTCTAGGCCCCTTTTCGCCATCCGTACATCGCCGCGTCGTCCTGATCCTTTACTGATTGGAACGCGCTAGCGATGTTTGGTAATGATCTCGTCAATCAGACCATAGTCCTTGGCCTGCGCCGCCGACATAATAAAATCACGTTCCACGTCTTTTTCAACCTTCTCGATCGACTGGTTGCTGTGCTGCGCCAGCAGTCCATTGATCACCGTACGCATGCGCAGAATTTCCTTCGCGTGGATATCAATGTCCGTGGCCTGGCCGGACAGGCCCGACATCCACGGCTGGTGTATTAAGATGCGGGAATTGGGCAGGGAGAAACGTTTTTTTGCCGCTCCCGCGGTCAACAGCAGCGCGGCAATCGAAGCGGCCTGGCCGACGCAGATAGTGACCACGGCGGGTCTCACAAACTGCATGGTGTCATAAATGGCCATACCGGCCGTGATCGAACCTCCCGGCGAATTGATGTACAGCGATATGTCCTTCTCCGGGTCTTCCGCTTCCAGAAAAAGCAGCTGCGCGGTGACCAGATTCGCCACATGGTCGTCGATGGGCGTCCCGATAAAAATAATGTTGTCTTTGAGGAGCCGGGAATAAATATCGTAGGCCCGCTCGCCACGGTTGGTCTGCTCGACCACCATGGGTACCAGAGTGGTTGCGTATGGAATCGAATTTTCAGGATAGCTCATGGGTGATTTTCAGGGTGCGCAGGGGACTCCGGGCGGGAACCGCATTATTTTTCCTCAGTTTTAGTCCGGGTCCGGGAATTTTGGCAGAGCCAGTCCAGAGTTTTTTCACTCCGGAGCTTCGATTTCATCCTATCGAGCGCTCCCTGCCTTGTCAAGTTCGCGCGCACCGCTGTTGCCGATTCGCCACTGCGCTGGGCCATCGCTTCAATCTGTTTTTCCACGTCTTCGTCGGTCACATCGATGTTTTCTTTGGTGGCGATGCGATTCAGCAGCAATTCGGCCTTTACGTCCTCGACGGCGCGGTCCTTCTGGCGGTTGCGCAGAGAGACCCAGTCCACATTCACGGCGCGCGGATCGACGCCCTGCGCGGCGAGCGAACGCACGGTGCGCTCCAAACGCGAGTCCATCTGGTGCTCGACCAGGGCCTGCGGCACGGGGAAGTCGTGCGCGCCCACCAGTTGAGCCAGCAGCTTTTCGCGAGTCTGCTCGTTTTTCCGCTGGCTCTGCGCCGCCTCGAGATTTTCGCGAATCTTCTTGCGCAATTCGTCCACTGTCTGCGCTTCGCTGACGTCTTTGGCGAACTCGTCATTCAGTTCGGGGCGCTTCTTTTCCTTGATGCCCAGAATTTCCACGGAATACGAATAGGTTTTTCCCTGCAGCTTGGCATCCGGATAATCCGCCGGGTAGCTAACGTCGAAATCCTTGTGCTCGCCGGCGTTTGCGCCCCGCAAATGCGTATTGAAGGCGTCCATGGTTTCTTCGCCGCCTACGTGGCAGAGCACGCTGTCGGCTTCCAGCGCTTCACCCCCACCGGCCGGGATGCCTTTCAATTTGAGCTGCGCGTAATCGCCGTCGGCGATGGGGCGCCCTTCAATCGGCACGAAGTTGGCGGCGCGGTCGCGCAACTCTTCGAGGGCCTTGTCTACATCGGCATCCTCGAGTTTGACGTCCTCAATTTCGACTTCCAGGTCCTTATATTGTCCCAGTTCGAATTCCGGAAGCACCTCGAAGGTGGCGCGGAACTTTACCGGCCCCGCTTCGGCGAAGTCCACTTTATCGATTTGCGGCTGGGTGATAGGCACCATCTTGTTTTCGCTGACCGCGCGTTCAATCTGATTGGGCACCAGTGATTGCAGCACTTCGGACTTGATGTCGTCGGCAAATCGCCGCCGGATCAGGGTCACGGGAGCTTTTCCCGGACGGAACCCCGGAACGCGGGCTACCTTCGCAAATTCCTTGGCCACTCGCGCCACGGCTTTTTGCACGTCCTCCGCGGGGATTTCCAGTTCCAGTTCGCGCCGGCAAGTCGCTTCAGTCATCGTCGGATCTTCATGTTCGCAGGTTGCGTAAATGCGTGTCGGATTGGTGCGAATACCGCCCGCAGCCGTACTTCTACTCTTTGCCGCTTCTCGGTCCGGAAAAAGGAAACGGGAAAGAACTGCGAGCGAGGCACAACGAAAGCAGAGTATAGGGGAATCGGAAGGTGGCGTCAACAGCAGGACAGGGAGTGGGTGACATATTCAATTTACGATGCTTGTTGGCGCTATCCAGAAGAAGGTTACCAGGGGCAGACAAGAAAAAAGCCTCAAAGCGAAAATCGCCTTGAGGCTTTTCTGAAATGAAAAAAGAAAATTAGAACTCGGCTCCTTCGGTTTTTTCCAGGGGCGAGGGCATTTGCAGACGGGCTTTCGCAAGTGACTTGATCAGGGCGTCTTCCATGGTTTCGGGAGAAGTATTTCGGGCGGTGGCTAGTTCACTGACGAGGAGGAACTTGGCTCGCTCCAGCATTTTCTTTTCTCGGAAGGAGAGCGGCTTGGTCCGGCTCAGGGAGACCAGACTTTTCAGAACCGCGGCCACTTCGATCAGCGCGCCGGTCCGCATTCTTTCCGAGTTTTCCTTGAACCGATGTTTCCAGTCGTGGTGTGAGTTCGGTTTGCCTTTTTCGAGGAAACCCAGAACTTTGAGCGTTTCTCCGTTTCGAATGACGGGCCGCAAGCCAACCGAAATTGCGTTGCTTGCCGGAACCATCACCTTCAGCCCACTCGCGTAGATCTTCAACATGTAATACTTTTCGGTGCGGCCATTCAATATCCCGAAGTTGATTTGTTCGATGATCCCAACGCCGTGGTTCGGATAGACAACCTTGTCCCCTATCTTATAATCCATGGTTGGAAAACCCCCTCGTGAGAAGCTGATTCAGTTTGTTCGAATTATGGGGCGAAGTCAAGATATTTCTTCTAGAATCAGCAAGTTAAGGTAAATTTTGCTTTCGGATTGGTATTCGAATTGCTCCATAAATTTACATATCTTTTACAGTCTCGTTATCGCTCGAAGCTCATCCTGTTCCGTCCCACGGTTTACGGTAGAATAGCCTCCCATGCTCATCCTGGCCATTGACACCAGTACCCGCTCGGGAAGTATTGCATTGCTTAGAGATAGCGAGATACTGGCGGAAATCTCAGCTCGCGAAGATACTCCCTACTCCACACGCCTGTTTCGCGATTTAGAATTGCTGCACTCCAGGGCAAAATTCTCCATGAATCAGATCGACCTTTTTGCTGTTGCCGCTGGGCCAGGGTCGTTCACGGGATTAAGGGTAGGCCTGACAGCGGTCAAAGGCTGGGCCGAGGTCCACGGGAAGCCTATCGCGGCGGTTAGCGGCCTGGAGGCCATTGCGGCCCAGGGTAACGCCAGCCACGAGATGACAAGTCCCTTTCTGGATGCCCGGAAAGGGCACGTCTTCGGTTCGACCTACCGGCGCGGGCCAGGTCCGTCGCGGGCCTTGGAGTTGGTCGGCGAGGAGGCCCTTCTTACCATCGAAGAATTCCTTCACCAGGTGAAACTGAACTACGTCACGCAGCCTGCCTCATTGGTATCTGCGACCCCCGAGATTTTGCCACGCGAATTGGTCCAGACTATCCTCCCGGGCGCCCAAATCGAACAGGTTTCAGCGAGCCTCGCGCCCGCAATTGGCCGATTGGGATTTGATCGGGCAGCTCGCGGCAACCTGGTAAACGCCCTGAATCTGGACGCAAATTACATTCGCCGCTCCGACGCGGAAGTGGCGCGAACCGGCGCGTGATGTCCTTCACTCGAAAGGTTGGCAGCGACGATTTGGGGTTGTCTCTTCGCAAACTCGTGTTATCCGACGTCCCGGCCGTATCGGCCATTCTCGCGGAAAGTTCGGAAGCGACTGCCTGGTCTCAGGATAGCCTTGAGCAACTGGCGTCCATCGACGGGGCCAGCTGGATTGCCGAACAGGACCGCGTCATTGCCGGGTTCCTCCTGGGCCGGATAGCCGCCGACGAATTTGAAATTCTCAATATGGCTGTCTCCCGGGACCTTCGCCGCAGCGGCATCGGTTCCAAATTGCTGGCTTCGGCGCTGGAATTTGCGCGGGTTGCAGGAGCGACGCGCGCCTATTTGGACGTGCGGGCTTCAAATCAGTCCGCTATCGCGCTGTATGTGCGCCACGGGTTCACCGAATGCGGCCGCCG
>Ga0070713_100003104_pt1 | contig 10924 bp, 8 predicted proteins | sample LARL82metaG_FD_65465 | JGI IMG/M metagenome (GOLD analysis project Ga0070713, IMG submission 65465) | Corn, switchgrass and miscanthus rhizosphere microbial communities from Kellogg Biological Station, Michigan, USA - LAR L8-2 metaG | ecosystem: Host-associated > Plants > Roots > Rhizosphere ... | reverse complement strand
CTCGCGAGCGACGTCGGCCGGATCCACACGGCTTTTGCGAAGCGGCTGCCGGCTGAGCCGGGAAAAATCGAGCAGGTCGCTGATGAGCTGCTTCATGCGCGCGGCCTGGTTGCGGGTGGCATCCAGGTAATGTTTCGCTTCCGCGGAAAGCGCCTCGGCGTGTTCTTCCGCCAGGATCTGGCAGTACCCGGCGATTATGCGTAGGGGAGCGCGCAGATCGTGCGAAATCGAGTAGGCGAAGGCTTCGATCTCCTCGTTGGCCGCCTCCAGCTGTGCCGTGCGTTCGTGCACCCGCTGTTCCAAACTCATATTCAGCGCGCGCATGGCTTCGATGCTGCGCTGCCGCTCGATGGCATACCGCAGCGCGCGCGTCAGCAGGCCGCTCGAGACATCCTGCTTTAGAAGATAATCGGACGCGCCGTCGGCCACGGCCCGGCACGCGAGTTCTTCATCGAGCAACCCGGTGAGCACCACCACCGGAACACCCGGCGAGGCCGCGTGCAGCCGTTGGAAGGTCGCGATTCCCCTGCTGTCGGGCAAGGAAAGATCGAGCACCACCACCTCAGAAGGTTCCGAGGCCAACTTCTCGAGCGCGGAGGCCAGGCGGTCGACCTGAGTCAGCGCGAAGCGCCCGGCGCCCGCTTCGCCCAGCCGTTCTCGGATCAGGCGCGCGTCGACCGGACTGTCTTCGACCAGAAGCACCCGAATCGGCATACACTCTGTTAATCCGGCGAAAGGGCCGCGCCTGCCCGGTCAATGGACAAGGGACCCTCCTGCCGAGACGGAACTGTCTTTGTCGGCCATGCGGCTGCGGGCCTGCTCCAGGCGCGACCGAGCTACAGATTTGTCGCGCAGCGTCGATACCAGCGTCAGCCGTTTCAGCTCCTCTTCGGCGGCGCGCATCTGCACCTGCAGCGCCGCAATCTGAGCCGCAGCGGCGGCGCGCCGTTCTTCCGCAGCGGCCCGCTCGACCGCCAGTTGTTGCTGCTCCAGCGCCTCTTCGGCGCGCTCGCGCGCCACTTGCGCCACCCGCGCCGAGCCCGTGAGAACCGTTCCCTGGCCCGTATAGACGTCCACCAGCCGGACGCCGCTGCCGGACAGGATAAACTCGCGTACCTGGTTGGAGTGCGCCATGCCGCGCGACTTCAGAATGTATAAGGCGCGGTTGCGCTCGCCATTGGTCTCGAGGTGACGCACCAGAATCCACGTATCCATCAGCGAGGAGATGCCCACTTCGGACTGCTCTTCCGCGGCGCCTCCCGCTGTGAGGCTGGTGGCGAGCAGCGTAATCTGCCTGGCCTTGAGGAAATCGATCAGTCGCGCCAGCATTGCCTTGACGTCAAGGGACGAGCCGATGGAGGTCAGATTGGTCACCGGGTCGGCGACCACCGTGGAGGGCTTGAAGGTGCCGACCAGTTCGTCAACCGTGGCCAGGTGGGACTCTAGCCCCTGGCAGGTCGGACGCACCGCATGGAACCGCAGCAGCCCGTTCTTCACGAAGCTCTCCAGCTGAATTCCCACAGAGCGCATGTTGCGCAGGATCTGGCTCGGCGATTCCTCGAAGGCGAGATAGAGGCAGCGCTCGCCGCGCCCGCAAGCCGCCGCCGCAAAGCTCGCGGCTAGCGTACTTTTGCCGGTTCCCGGGCCGCCGGAGATCAGGATACTGCTGCCGCGATAGTAGCCGTGGCCGGCTAGCAGCGTATCGAGGCGCGAGACGCCGCTGGAGACTCTCTTGGTAGGCGCTTCGTGGTCCAAGCCGAGCGATGTCACCGGCATCACCGATAACCCGTGGTCGGTGATCAGGAACGGGTATTCATTGGCGCCATGCGCGGATCCACGATACTTCACGATGCGCATGCGCCGCGTCGCGATCTGATCGACGATCCGGTGGTCGAGTACGATGACGCAGTCGGCCACATATTCTTCCAGCCCGAAACGCGTCAGGCTGCCTTCCCCGCGTTCGCCGGTGACGATGGCGGTCACGCCTTTGTCCTTGAGCCAGCGGAACAACCGCCGCAGTTCGGCGCGTACGATGCCGTGATTCGTCAGACCGGCGAACAGGACCTCCAAGGTATCGAGCACGACGCGCTTGGCATGGACCTCGTCGATGGCGGCTCCTATGCGGATGAACAGTCCTTCCAGATCGTATTCGCCAGTCTCTTCAATCTCGCTGCGTTCGACTCGAATGAATTCCGTGACCAGCTTCTTTCGGGCGGCCAGGCGGCGCAAGTCAAACCCAAGCGTGGCGACGTTGCGTGCCAGTTCCTCCTCGGTCTCCTCAAACGCCAGAAAGACTCCTGGCTCGTCGAATTCCATCGCGCCGCGCACGAGGAATTCCATCGCCAGCATGGTCTTTCCGCTTCCGGCGGTGCCGCAAACCAGCGTGGGCCGGCATTTCGGCAGCCCGCCCCTGGTGATCTCATCCAAGCCGCTAATGCCAGTAGGGACTTTATCGAGTCCTCGCGGCAACGCCGCAACCTTTGCCTTTCGATGATGCATGTCAGAACCTCTATATGAACCCGCGGGCCGGGACAACGGCGGTTGCCGTTTGAGTCGCCGTGGCGCTTCCGCGTGGGATCGGCTGCCGCGCGACGTTTAGCCTAACTCGATCCGATTATCCCATATAGAAAATCACATTACAATTGGCGAAATTCCGCCTGGCACGTCAAATCACTGATACGAAAGCGAAATTGCTATGAATTGAATTTTCAGAGAGCTGGCGACGAACTCTCAGCCGCCTCCGCGGATCGGCAGCGTGAAGGGTCGCGGCTCGGTACAGAGGAAGCGATCGGCCACTAACCAGCCAGACCTGTAGGGAGCCGTTTCAAAATGGCTTCACGCAGCCATTTGATCTAAAAGATCATCAGATCTGTTTCTTTTTTACAGCCGGGAGGTACGGGAACCCTTGCACTTTTTCCAGGTTTGCGGCAACCGCCGTTTAGTCCCAGGGCTTTAGAAAAAGCAGGCGACTTTCGATCGGCGGAGGAAGCCGTTATTTCGGGGCCGGGAGTACCGGCCAATTGCCGTCAAAGGGCGGCCAATTGGGCACCAGCGCATCCTGGTCAGGATAGAACATTGAAGAATAGATCGCGCTCAACTTCCCTTTGTCGATGAGGAACCACTCACTGAACTGATTGCGGCGCATGGCCACGCCCGGCTTGCGCAGGAAGACGCCCAATCCAAGGACGGTGCCTGCCTCTTCATCCACCACGGGGAATCGGCGGGCGACCACGGCGTAGATATTGGTCATGGCGCCTTCGTTCATGCAATCGGTCTTGCCGTTGAAAACGCCGGCGGCGCCGGGCGGGAGATTGGCAGGCGCGTCACGCTGGGTGGTGGAAACCCCGTTTTCGAGGCGCATACAGCCGGGATGAGCGATCATGATGTGGCCGTCGCGGGCGGAAAGCGAATCGAAGTAGCTATTGGTGATGGCGATGAGATCGTCGCGCGAAACCCGCTCGGACTTGGGCACGACGCGCTCCGCGGGCGGATGCGCGGCCAGGTATTCGGGATCCCAGAATGCCGCGCTGGCCTGCGCGCCGGCGCCTACTCCAATGCCCGGATCGCCTTTTCTAGCGAGATACCATTCGGCTTCGGCGACCTTGCGGTCAGCGACCTTCAGCCGCACCGTCACCACGGCGGCGTTCCCCGAGGCTTCTTCCAGCGTGCCGAAGTACGCCGCATTCTGAGTGACGGGATCGAAGTAGCGGCGCTGCACCTTACCGAGCGCCTTGGCCGTCTGCCAGATTCCCTGTCCCGGACGCCGAACCACGGCGTTCTCCGTCTGCCGGTAACCGGGCGTCAGCGGCACGGCCGAGGGGTTGTGTTGGATGACGGCATTCAGATACTGCTCAAGCACGCTTTTCAGGCAGGCGCGGTCGCAATCGGCCGCGAACGCGGCCGGAATGCAGGCCAGAAGGAGAAGGAGGAGGCGTCGCATGAGGAGTATTTTACTGGAAGAGATAAAGAAAAAAGCAAAAGGCAAAAAAAGTCAAAACGCTTCGCCTGCGGCTCGGCATTTTTCATGGGCCCGCTTCGCTCGTCTAAAGGGCGGCCAGCACCTCTTCGGGTTTGGGCATGCCGCGGCGGGCGAAGCGGATGATGCCGTCGGGGCCGATCAAATAAACGGTCCGCTTCACGATCAAGCCATTGGTGTGATAGAGCGAGCCGACCTTTTGGCCGCGATCGACCAGCAGGGGGAACGGGAAGTGAAATTTCTGGCGGAAGCGGACGTGGCTCGCGGGACTTTGCGGGTTCACGCCGAAGACCGCCGCACCGCGCTGGCGGGCGAGGTCCCAATGATCGCGGAAGTCGCAGAGCTGGCGCGTGCAGCCGGGGGTATCGTCGCCGGGATAGAACACCAGAACAACCGGGCGGCCGCGGAGCGCGGCAAGAGATACAGTCTGGCCGGCATCGTCGGGCAAAGAAAAATCGGGCGCGGGCGTGCCAACGGGGAGCGGGTCGGAAAAAAGCCACGAAAACATAACGTTGCGCAGCTCTCATTCTGTCATGAAGCGTTGCGTTAGAATCGTGCCTTATGATCTATTGCTCAAGCTGCGGGTCACAACAACCGGATGAAGCGCGGTTTTGCCGGAACTGCGGAAAGCCGCTGGGGGCGGCCGGGGGCGCGGCGGCCGTGCCGGTCGTGGCCTCGGAGCCGCTCGACTACACGATCCAGGGAGACAACCTCCAGATCGCGCGAGTGCGGCTCAAAGCCGGTCAGGAAGTGTACGCCGAGGCCGGAAAAATGGTGTACAAGACGACCAATGTGCAATGGGAATCGCGGATGACGGGCGCAACCTTGGGTGAAAAGCTCATGGGCGTGCTGCGCCGGACCGTTTCAGGCGAATCGCTGTTCTTCACCTATTTCCGCGCGGACAGCCCGGGCGAGGTGGGATTCGCGGGCAGCTATCCGGGGCGGATCCAGGTGTTCGAGTTGAAAGCCGGGCAATCGGTTCTGGCGCAGCGGGACGCGTTTTTGTTCGCGCAGCCTTCCGTGCAGTTCAACGTGGCATTCGCAAAGAAGCTGGGCGCGGGCCTCTTCGGTGGCGAGGGATTCATCCTGGAGAAATTCACGGGGCCGGGAGCGGTGTTCATCCATGCGGGCGGCGATTTCGTCGAATTCGACCTGGCCGCCGGACAGACGCTGCAAGTGGACACCGGATGCATCGTCGCGTTCGACGAATCGGTGGACTACGACATTCAATTTGTGGGCGGCATCAAATCGGCGCTGTTCGGAGGCGAGGGCCTGTTCTGGGCCACACTGACGGGTCCGGGACACGTGGTGATCCAGAGCATGACGCTGGAGAAGATGCGCCGCGAGTTGGCCCCGATGCGTAGCGGCGGCGACGAGCATAATCCGCTGCGGTCGATCACGGGGATTTTGGGGTCGGAAGACTAGGAAACGTTCCGTCTGTCCCCGGTTTTTCCGTCCCCGGTTTTTCCCCGGTTTTTCGGTTTTTGCGGGTTTTTGTGCCCGCCGTTTGGCGTTAAAGTAGTACGTAGGAAAGATCCTGGAGCGCGCGCCTATGAGTGTCCCCCTCACCAGCCGCGAGCGGCAAGTGGCCGTCCTGGTCGCTCACGGCGGCAGCAACAAGCACATCGCGAGGCAACTGGCAATCAGCCAGCACACCGTGGGCCGTCACCTCAAGAACATTTTTGCGAAACTTCGGATTCACAACCGCACCAGCCTGGTTCTGTACGCCGTACGGGAAGGGATGGTCGAACTGGCCTGTGAACCCAAACTGGCTGCACACTTAACGCAACTGGCGCGAATTCGCTATGAAGCGGAACACATCTTGAAGCGTAGGGTGGCCGTTTAGGCGGGCTGCTTCAGCCAACGCTTCCGATTCGCTAAAGTCAAAACCAACAGGACCAGAAACCCGGCGAGTGTCCCGATCGATGCGCCCGCGCCGATCCAGTGCGGCTGCGAAAAGCCGAAGCGCAGGGTCACCGTCAGATTGACCAGAACGGGGATAAACGCAACCAGGACGGGCGGCCAGCGGTGATCCAAGGCGAATAGAGAGCGCGACAGGATCTCAATCAAGCTCCACCCGATCAGGCTGGGAGCAAGCCCGAGGAAGACGGCGGAAACGAGCTCTGTCGAATCGGCGGTGAAGCTGCCGCGTTGAAACAACAAGGCGATGGCGGGGTGGCGGAACAGGAGAGCAAACCCGCAGCCCGCTACCGCCACCAACGCCACCAGCGCCACCGTACGGGCGATCAAGCGAACGGCTTCGCGGAGCAGCGAAAGACTCCGCAGGCGCGCGATTTCCGGCAGCAGCGAGTTGGCAATTGGCTGGACCAAAAGAGCCAGCGGCACGCCGACGCCCCGCATACAATACTCAAGCGCCGCCGCCATCCCAGAACCGGCGTGCGTAGCCCAGGCGCGAGTGAAGGCAAGATTCAAGCCGAGTCCGGCGGCATAGATCAGAAAGAAAGCAGGCTTCGAAAAAATCTCCGTCCAATGGAGATCGCAGACCGGGAGGGGCGTTATTTTGAGGGCAGAGCGGCCCACCCAAGAGACGATGGCGAGTTGCAGGCAAGCGCCGGCGGAATAGCCGAGGGCGAACGCATAGACGCCCGCCCATTTCCAAAGCGTCAAGGCAGCCACCACCACACAGAGATTCAGGCCTGCCTGATAAAACGCCGTGGGGGCGAACCGGCGGTCGGTGTATAGCAAGGCCCAATAGAGAGCGGCAAGGCCGGCGGCAGTGGTCGACAGCGCCAGAATCCGAAGGATGTTGACGGAAGCGTGCAGCGCTTCGGGGTCGAGGCCCGGAGCGAGGATGCGCATCAGCCAGGGGGCCGCAACAATGATAGAGACGGTGAGGGCGGCGAAGACCCAGAAGAAAGAGCGGCGCAGTTTGAGAAGAAGGGCGGCGCGATGGGCGCCGGAGCGGCCCGTCAGCATGGGTACAAACGCGAACAACATACTGTTGATAAGCACCGAGTTGACGGTGTCCATGGGGCCCATGGCGACAGCGAGGGAATCGGCTCGGCTGTGGGTGCCGAGCAGGTAAGCGGTCAGGACGACGCGCAGGAACCCGATGACATTGCCGACAAGAATGCCGCCGGCCAGGGTGAGACCGCCGCGAACCAGGGGACTTTCCACGGCACGCGAAAGGACGCGCTCAGACGCAAGCGCGGGAGTTGGCGACGAAGGACCCAGGAAAACCTCGGATGGCGCGGCGGGCGTGGGGACGCCCGCTCGAAAACCTGCGGTTCAGGCCCTGGCCGCGGCTGCGCTCTTGGCGGCGGATAAGGCGGCCTCGTAATTGGGGAAGTCGGCTACTTCCTTCACGTATTCGACGTGGCGGATTTTGTTGTTCTGATCGAGGACGAAAATGGCGCGGCTTTCGATGCGCATATCCTTGATCAGTGTGCCGTAGGCAGAGCCGAAAGAACCCTCGCGATGATCGGAAAGCATCTTCACCTTATCCACGCCGAAAGCGCCGCACCAGCGCTTCTGCGCGAACGGGAGATCCATGCTGACCGTCAGGATGTCTACATCCGGGAGTTTTGCGGCTTCTTCATTGAAGCGCTTGGTTTGCGCGTCGCACACGGGCGTATCGAGCGACGGGACAACGCTGATGATCCGGACGTGATTTCCCGTGTCCTTCAAAGTGACGGACTTCATGCTGTTATCGATCAAGCTGAAATCGGGGGCGGCATCGCCGGACTTCAGTTCGGGTCCGATCAGCGTCAGCGGATTGCCCCGCATCGTAGTTGCGCCTGGTCTTTCCATGGTTCCTCCTGAAAAACCGCTCCCTCTGGTCGCGGCTCGGTCTGATAGTGAATGAATTTTCTATTGTAGCAATTCGGCCAATTGAGCTGCTTCGGCGACCGGCAACTGGCAGGTAAAGTTGCGGCAGACATATGCGGCCGGACGGCCGTCGAGCAAGCGCATGGAGCCAACCGCCGGAGCGCCGGCAGCGAGCGCGGCGCGAGTTTCTTCGGAGTCGACGAGGAGCAGGACGCGATTGGGCAAGAAGCGCGCGTGGACAACCCGAAGCAAGGCCTGGGTGGCGAGTGCGCTTCGATCGCCGGCGATCACGATCTGACGCGGCTCGTTGAGGCGAAATTCGCAGGCGGCGAGCAACTGCGGGATGGCCATTTGGGCGACCGAGAGGCGCGAGGAAAAAGCGGCAAGCAGTTTGTCCGCGGAATGCTGAAAATCCGCGCGCCCGGTGAACTGAGCGAGGCGAAGCAGATTGCCGAGAGCCACGGAATTGCCGGAGGGCTCAGCGCCGTCGTAATCCTCTTTGACGCGCAGGACGAGGCTCGAGTCGCCGGCGGGCGAACTAAAGAAAGCTCCGTTTTCTGAATCTTCGAACAACTCGCGCTGCTTCTCCGTCAGGCGGATGGCCAACTCGAGGTGGCGGCGATCGAACTGGGCTTCGTAAAGATCGAGCAAGGCTTGGGCGAATAAGGCGTAGTCATCGAGAAAGCCGGGAATGCGAGCTTCGCCTTCGCGGTAGCGGCGGAGGAGTATGCCGGTTTGCGGATCGTACATCCGGGCCAGGATGAACTCGGCCGCCCGGCGTGCGGCTTCGGCGTAGCGCGGTTCGTCCAGCACGGCGCCGCCGAGCGCAAACGCGGAGATCATCAGACCGTTCCAGGAAGTGAGGATCTTGTCGTCGCGATGAGGACGGGGACGGCGGGAACGCGTTTCAAAGAGCACGCGCTCGGTTTGTGCGATGCCGCCGCGCACGGTATCGAGCGGCTGGTTGAAGTGAGCGGCGGTTTCTTCGAGCGTGTGAGCCTGATACAGAATGTTCTTGCCCGTGAATTCTTCGTGAGGGTCGTGTGCGACGTTGCCGTTCTCCTCAACGCCATAGCGCCAGGCGAGCCACGCGGCCCCTGGGTCACCCGCGAGCGCACGGATTTCCGCGGCGGACCAAATGTAGAACGCGCCTTCGCCTTTCTCGTTGGGGCGTGCGGGATCGGCGGCGCTATCGGCGTCCTCAGCGGAGTAGAAAGCGCCCTCCGGATCGGCAAGGTCGCGGAGCACGTAATCGAAGATGCGGCGGGCGGTCTCGGCCATGGAGGACTCGCCGGTGATCTGGAAGGCTTCGAGATAGGAAATGGCCAGCTGCGCCTGATCGTACAACATCTTCTCGAAGTGGGGAACAAACCAGCGCTCGTCGACCGAATAGCGATGAAAGCCGCCGCCTAATTGATCGTGCATACCGCCCTTGGCCATCTCGCGCAGCGTCAACAACACCATGTCGAGCGCCTCGCGATTATGGGTGCGGGCATAGTAGCGAAGCAAGAAATTGTGGACGGAGGGGCGCGGAAACTTGGGCGCGGAACCGAAGCCGCCGAGCCGGGAATCGAATGTCCGGCGGAAGGCGAAGAAACCGCTATCGAGCAGAGCAGGGTCGAGGACAGCGGACCCCGAGCGAGCCGGGGCGATGGACACTGCCTGCCGAAGTTGTTCGACCACGCCTGCAGCGGAATCGAGAATCTGATCTCGCTGGGAATTCCATGCACTGGCAACTTGCGTCAGGACCGAAGCGAAACCGGGATGGCCCCACCGGTTCTCCGGAGGAAAGTAAGTGCCGCCGAAGAACGGCTTCAAATCGGGAGTGAGCCACACCGACATGGGCCAGCCACCGCCGCCCGAAGTGGCTTGAATAAACGTCATGTAGATACGGTCGACATCGGGTCGCTCTTCGCGATCGACTTTGATGGCGACAAAATCGCGATTGAGGATGGCGGCGATCTGGTCGTTTTCGAACGACTCCCGCTCCATCACGTGGCACCAATGACACGTTGAATAACCAATGGATAGGAAGATCGGCTTGTTCTCGGTACGAGCTTTACCGAAAGCTTCTTCGCCCCACGGATACCAATCCACCGGGTTGTGGGCGTGCTGGAGAAGATAGGGACTTTTTTCGTGGGAGAGGCGGTTGGTGGTCATGGGCGATTACATGGTAGCGAGAAAAGACGGTCCTGGTGACAACGGAACCGCCTCCGCTCCCTGCGGTCGAGAAGCCGGACAAGAGCTTACTAATTCAAAAAGTAGGTGCGGTAAAGCGTGTCGCGCTGCTTGGGGACGAAACCGGCATCGCGAATGAGGCGGCGAAGTTCCTCTTCCGTGGCCCGGTTATGGGTACCGGCGGCGGAGACTACGTTTTCTTCGATCATGATGCTGCCGACGTCGTTGCCTCCGAAACGCAGGCCTAACTGGCAGGTCTTCAGCCCGGGAGTCACCCAGGAAGACTGGATGTGCTCAATGTTGTGAAGGTAGATACGGGAAATGGCGAGCATCTGCAGGTACTCGACCGCAGTGGCCTCTTCCTTGATGAACCGGCCGAGAGATGTGTACTCACGCTGGAACGGCCATGGGATGAAGGCGGTGAATCCACCGGTCTCTTCCTGGAGATTGCGGACGATATCGAGGTGGTTCATGCGCTGTTCGAGAGTCTCGCCGCAGCCGAACATCATGGTCGCGGTGGTGCGCATGCCAAGCTGGTGAGCGGTACGGTGAACGTCCACCCATTCCTGGCTTTTGCACTTCAGGCGCGCGATGCGGTGGCGCACATCGTCGTCTAAGATCTCGGCGCCGCCGCCGGGGATCGAATCGAGCCCGGCATCGCGGAGACGAGCGATGGTGTCCCGTAAGCTCAAACCACTGATTTCGGCAATATTGGTGACTTCCGGCGCCGAGAGGCAGTGGAGGTGTATGGGGAAGCGGCGTTTGATCCCGCGGAAAAGATTTTCGTACCACTCGATTTTGAGATCGGGGTGAAGGCCGCCCTGCATCAGGACACCGGTGCCGCCCAAGTCGATGGTCTCCTGAATCTTCTGATGAATGACTTCTTCGGGAAGGATATAACCTTCCGCATGCCCGAGCGGCCGGTAGAACGCGCAGAAGCTGCAATACTCGGTGCAGAAGTTGGTGTAGTTGATATTGCGA
>Ga0070713_100003102_pt1 | contig 10927 bp, 10 predicted proteins | sample LARL82metaG_FD_65465 | JGI IMG/M metagenome (GOLD analysis project Ga0070713, IMG submission 65465) | Corn, switchgrass and miscanthus rhizosphere microbial communities from Kellogg Biological Station, Michigan, USA - LAR L8-2 metaG | ecosystem: Host-associated > Plants > Roots > Rhizosphere ... | reverse complement strand
CATGCGCGATATGGCCGATGCCGGCCGCGACCGCGGCGCCCGCGCCGCCGGACGAGCCGCCCGGCGTGATCGAGGGATCGCGCGGATTCTTGGTATCGCCATGGATCAAGTTGGTGGTGAACCATCGATAGGAAAAGGCCGGGCAATTGGTGCGGCCGAGAATGACGGCGCCGGATTTCTTCAAATTGTCGATCACCGGGCTGTTGGAGGTCGCGATCGCGTCGCGCTGCAGTTTCAGCCCGTTGGTGGTGGCAAAGCCCACTTGGTCGATATTGACTTTCACCGTCACCGGCACGCCTGCGAGCGGGCCTGCATCCTCGCCCCGCGCGATCGTAGCATCGACGGCATCGGCCTGTTTGTGCACGTCGTCGGGGCGATGATCGACCACGGCGTTGATCTTGGGATTGACAGCATCGAGCCGCGCCAGCGCAGCGGTCGCCGCCTCCCTGGCGGAGATTTTTTTCGACTTGATCAGATTGGCTAACTCGGCGGCCGACAGACGCCAGATATCCTGCATGGCTTGCTCCGTTTGACGGCCCGTCTTTTAGCGCGCCCGTCACGCCAAGACCATCCGGAACGAGGAGCTATCGGACCCGGGCGATGTAATAGGCGAGATCGGCGATCTGGTCCGGCGTCAGCGAACCCATTACGTCGGCCATGGTGCCATCATAGCCGTGGCGGCTGTTGTCTTTGTACTCGGCCAAGGTTTTCGCGAGATAATCCTCGCGCTGGTTGGCAATGCGCGGGACATTGTCGCCGCCGGAGAAATCCGCCTTGTGGCAGGAATTGCAATGATTCTGCGTTGCGATCGCCTGCGCGCGTTGCATGCGTGCGGGATCACCGGTATCGGCCGGCGGCGCAGGTTTTGGCAATTTGGCGATGAAATCGGAAACGGTGCGCAGATCATCGTCGCTGAACGGTTTCACCATCTCGTTCATCGGCTCGAAGACGCGCAGCTTCTCGCGAAACATGAAGAGCTGGATCAGCGCGTAGGGCGGCTGTTGGCCGCCAAGCGAGGGAATATTTTCGGTCTCGGACCGTCCGTGCTCGCCATGACAGGCCAGGCACGGCGCGGCGCGCTCTTCAATCGTCTCGGCTTGGACTGATGAAGCAAGGAAAGCAAGCGTTAGAACGGCAATCAAGCTACGCATCGGCAGAACCCATTATCTCTGTCATGGCCGGGCATAGCCGTCTGAAGGACGGCGTCGCTTCCGCTCGCCTATGTCCCGGCCATCCACGTCTTTCTTGTGGCGATACCGTCAGAACGTGGATGCCCGGGACAAGCCCGGGCATGACGATATTGGATACATTCGGTTCGAACTTTGACTTCTTACTGCGCAGCGACCTTCGGCTTGCCGTAGCTGATGCGGTAGACGGCGCCGTTATAGTCATCGGAGACCAGCAGCGAACCGTCCTTCATCTGCAACACATCGACCGGCCGGCCGACATATTTGTTGTCTTCGAGAAAGCCGGTGATCAGCGGCTCGATGGATTTCACCGTGCCGTCCTTGTTCAGTTTGACGACGACGACGTCGCCGCCGAACTTCTTGGACCTGTTCCACGAGCCGTGCCGCGCGACGATGATCGCGTTCTTGTAGCTCTTCGGGAACTGGTTTCCGGTGTAGAACCGCATGCCGAGCGTGCCTGCATGCGGGCCCGTCAAGCCGACCGGTGGCGTAAATTCGCTGCACGAATGGCCCCAACCGAATTCGGAATCCGGGATATTGCCCTGGTAGCAGTATGGCGCCCCGAAATCCTCGCCCAGCTTGGTTACGCGATTGAGCTCATCCTCGGGCACGTCTTCGGACATCCAGTCGCGGCCGTTGTCGGTGAAATAGAGCTGCTTGGTCTCCGGATGCCAGTCGAAGCCGACCGAGTGGCGCACGCCCTTGGCCACCACTTCCGCGCCGCTTCCGTCGAGATTGATGCGGCGAATCTGACCATGCGCATCGTCGTGCAGCACGTTGTTACCGGGTTGGCCGACCTCAATATAGAGCTTGTTGTCGGGGCCGATGGCGATGAACTTCCAGCCGTGCGCTTCGTCCTTGGGCAGGTTGTCGTAGATCACGGTCGGCTTCGGCGGATTGTCCATGACGTCCTCGACCTTGTCGATCTTGGAGACCTTGGACAACTCGGCGATGTAGAGCGTGCCGTCCTTGAACGCGACGCCGTTCGGCCGGTAGAGGCCGGATGCCAAAACCTTGACGGTGCGTTTGCCGTCCTTGTCGACAATGGCCGAGACCTTGTCGAGCAGGCGGCTGCCGACGAACACCGTGCCCTTGTCGCCCAGCGCCATCTCCCGCGCATTCGCGACGCCCGAGGCGTAAACCTCGATGTTGAAACCGGACGGCACTTTCAGTTTTGCGGTCGGCAGCTTGTCCGCGGCCGCCGGGAGCGGTGGCGGCGCGACCGGCGCAAGCTTCTGGGCCGCTTCATTGTCCGGCCGGCCGATCATTGGCGAGCCCGGCGGAAGCGCGGGCGCTGCGGCAACGGCGGTCGAAGCCGGTGGCGGGGCGGCAGCAGCGGCCGGCGCAGGCGCTGCGGGGGGCGCGGCGGCAGGAGCCGGAGCCGCCATGGGCGGTGGCGCGGCTGGCTCCGGTGCCGCGGGGGGTGCCGGCGCAGCAGCAGGCGGCGGAGCGGCGGCAGGCGATGTCGCGGCCGGCGTATCGCTCGGTTGCTGCGCGGCAGCGCCAAATGTGAATGCACCAAAGAAAGCACCGGCCAGCAACAGACTGCGCGGCGATGAGCCAATCATCATAACGTTCTCCCCTTTGTGGAGGCCATTGTCTCGCGCGCGGGCAAAGGCGGTTGCGGCGCCGGCGGCCTTCCCGGGCGGAAGTGTCAATATTTTTCCGCCCCGTGCAATCGGAAACATGTGTTGCGCCGGCAGGTCGAACCCCCGGAATAGGAATGGGTGAGAGGTGTTGATACCGCCCGTCAGTGCTTCGTGACCGGCTGATCCGGCATATCGGTCAGCGCCTCGGCGAACGGGAATTCGAGCACGATCTCGCCGTCGTCATTGGTGACCTCGATGACGGCGCCCAGCAAGTCCGGCCGCGCGCCTTCGGTCCTTAGCAGTTCCAGGATCATGGCGCGCGCCACTTGCCATGCGCGATCGAGGTTACGCAATTCGTCTCCCTCGGGATCGTCGATCAGTTCCTCGCCGATCCGGGCATTGAAAAAATATCGCGGCATGACTTTTATCCAGTGGGGCTGAACGCACTAAAAAGGAAGGCATGCCGATTTCACAAGTTCTTTATCTGGACCCGATGCCGCGCGGCCGCACCTTGCCTCAGTCCTCGTGTCCCGTCCGCCGGCTCCTGAAGCCGTTGATAAGCGGCGGTTTTGAGCATTGCGCCCAACGTCCCGCGCAGTCTTTTGCGATGCAGCAAAAGGCACGCGGGAACTCGTCGGAAAAAGATTTCACTGGCGAACTTCTCGTTCGGCATTAGTTTATTGAGGAGGGCGGAATACGTCCGGTTGCAAAAAAGGAGAGCTAAATGGCCTGGAAAGCACCAAGAATCGTCGAAGTGCCGGTCGGCATGGAAATCAACATGTATGCGTGCGCCGCCCGCAAGTAACGGACAGCAAATTCTACGTTTGACGCAGGTGGACTTCCGGGCGTGACACGTTCCCGACGGTGGAGCCGTGTCCGCCGGTGTCCACCTTTGAAGCGTTTTGGCTGTTCAAAACGTTTTGAACTGCAACCTGCAAAACTTCGGACCTCCAGGAGAGACGGATCATGCTTCGCGTCGTCGTCCTGGGCGCGGCGGCAGGTGGCGGCGTTCCGCAATGGAATTGCGGATGTCAGGTGTGCCGGGCGGCACGGGCCGAGCATCCCGAACTCAGAAGCACGCAAGCCTCGATCGCGGTCAGCGCCGACGGCGATCACTGGATCCTGATCAACGCGTCGCCCGATCTGCGCCAGCAACTGATCGCGACGCCGCAGCTCCACCCCAGGCCAGGCCAACTTCGCCATAGCCCGATCGCGGGCGTGATCCTGACCAATGGCGAAGTCGACGCGATCGCAGGCCTGTTGTCGATGCGCGAGGGCTCGCCGTTTACGATTTACGCCCACGCCAAGGTGCTCGCTATCCTTGGGGCCAACAGCATATTCAACGTGCTGAACGAGAAGAACGTGCGGCGCCAGGCGATCGAAATCGAGGCGGCCTTCGAGCCGAGGCTGGCGGACGGCTCGCCCTCGGGGATAGAAATCCTCCCCTTTGCCGTCTCCGGCAAAGGCGCCTGGTATCTGGAAGGCAGGGCTCATCCGGGCGGCGATGACGGCAGCGGCGACACGATCGGCCTTCGCATCAAGGACAGGGGAAACGGAAAATTCTTCTATTTCGTCGCCGCCTGCGCCGGCGTCACCGATGAGCTCAAAACACGGCTTGCCGGCGCGCCGCTGGTGTTCTTCGATGGCACGGTGTGGCGCGACGATGAGCTGATCGCCGCGGGCCTCGGCAACAAGACCGGACAAGCCATGGGACATATCGCAATGTCGGGAGATCGCGGCGCGATTGCAGCGCTTGATGGCCTCGATATCGGCCGAAAAGTATTTTTGCATATTAACAATTCCAACCCGGCGCTGCTGCGCGGCTCATCCGAGCGCAAGATCGCCGAGCGCGCGGGCTGGCAGATTCCCGCTGACGGGACGGAGATCGTGCTTTGAACGCCGCAACGACGCTGGGAATGACGGCCTATTCGATCGGCAAGGGCGTGCCGCTCAACAATGCCGGCGAATTGGAAGCAGCGCTGCGCCAGATCGGCGCTACGCGCTATCACAACCTGCATCCGTTTCATCGGTTGTTGCATGGCGGCAAGCTGAACAAGGGCCAGGTGCAGGCCTGGGCGCTGAATCGCTACTTTTACCAGAGCACGATCCCGATCAAGGACGCAGTCGTAATCTCGCGCTTTCGCGACCGCGCTATCAGGCGGGAATGGCGGCACAGAATAGAAGACCATGACGGCGATCCCGGCAGCGAGGGCGGCATTGAGCGCTGGCTCAAGCTGACCGAGGGACTAGGGCTCGACAGCGCCTATGTGGAATCGACCGAAGGCATTCTCCCCGCCACGCGCTTTGCGGTGGAGGCCTATGTGCATTTCTGCCGCGACAAGTCGCCGCTGGAGGCCATCGCCTCCTCGCTCACCGAGCTGTTTGCGCCGAACCTTCACGAAGAGCGCATCTCAGGCATGCTGGAGCATTACGACTTCGTCAATCCTGACATCATGAGCTATTTCAGCCGACGCCTGCAACAGGCGCCGCGCGATGCCGGTTTCGCGCTCGAATATGTCAAGCAGCACGCCAGAACGCAGGCCGAGCGCGAGGCGGTGTGCAATGCGCTGATCTTCAAGACCAACGTGCTGTGGGTCCAGCTCGATGCGCTGTATCATGCCTATGTCGACGGCCACATTCCGCCGGGCGCATTCGTGCCCAAAACGAATTGAGAGGCGAAGCGATGGCAGGCCCGCGCCACATCAGCGTCAGCGAAGCGAGCCGGCCGATCCTGCCGCGGCATACCAAGCTGAGATTCGACGAGACACGGCAGGTCTGGGTGATCCTGGCGCCGGAGCGGGTGCTGGCCCCTGACGAAATCGCGGTCGAAGTGCTAAAACTCTGCGACGGCGTCCGCAGTGTCGGCGCAATGGTCGATCAGCTCGCCGCCAAATACGCGGCCCCGCGCGAAGCGATCGCAACCGACGTCATCGCCATGCTACAGGACCTTGCCGACAAGGGATTTCTGACCGAAGCGCGCGAGAAAACGTCATGAGTGATATTCTCGCCAACAGCAAAACCGATCCCGGCGACGGGCTGGCCGCGCTGGAAGCGCGCCGCTCGACCGCGGAAACGTTCGGCATCCCGCTTGCCGTGCTGGCGGAGCTCACCCATCGCTGCCCGCTGCAATGCCCCTATTGCTCCAATCCGGTCGAGCTCGATCGCGCCGGCAGCGAACTGACGACCGAAGAATGGAAGAAGGTGCTTTCCGAGCTCGCCCAAATCGGCGTGCTGCAAATCCATTTCTCCGGCGGCGAGCCGACCGCGCGCAAGGATCTGGTTGAGCTGGTCCGGCACGCCAGCGACGTCGGGCTGTACTCCAACCTGATCACCTCGGCAGTGCTGCTGACCAGGGAAAAACTCGTCGCGCTGGCCGATGCCGGGCTCTGCCATGTGCAGATCAGTTTCCAGGGCAACGAGCCTGTGGTTGCCGACCGGGTAGCCGGCTTCAAGGACGCGCACGAAAAGAAAATCAAGGTTGCGAAGTGGACGCGCGAAGTTGATTTGCCGCTGACGGTGAACGCGGTGATGCATCGCCAGAACCTGCATCAATTGCCCGACATCATCCAGATGGCGGTCGACCTCGACGCCGACCGGCTGGAGGTCGCCAATGTGCAATATTACGGCTGGGCACTAAAGAACCGCGCCGCGCTGATGCCGACGCTCAAGCAGATCGAGGAGACCAGCCGCATGGTCGAGGAAGCGCAGGTGCGTCTCAAAGGCATCCTCGCCATCGACTATGTGGTGCCGGACTATTACGCGCTGCGGCCGAAGAAATGCATGGGCGGCTGGGGCCGGCAGTTCTTCAACATCTCGCCCGCCGGCAAGATTTTGCCGTGCCATGCCGCCGAGAGCATCACCGGGCTTCAATTCGAGTCGGTGCGCTCCAATCATTCGATTGCCTGGATCTGGCAAAACTCCGAAGCCTTCAACCGCTATCGCGGCACCGCCTGGATGCCGGAGCCCTGCAAGAGCTGCGAATTCAGGGAAATCGATTTCGGCGGCTGCCGCTGCCAGGCCTTTGCGCTGACCGGTGACGCCGGCAACACCGATCCCGCCTGCACGCTGTCGCCGAAGCATGAGGAGATTTTCAGAGAGGCGGAGCGAGAAGCCGCCTCCGACAACAACCGCTTCCTTTATCGCAATTTCGCCGGTGGGACGCTGGAGACAGGCGGCGAGCATGGCGCCTGACGCCGAAGCCGGAAAATCCAGCACTAAGCGCACCGATCCGTTTGCGCCATTGACCTCCGAACTGCTCCCGGTCGGCGACGGCCACGACCTTTACGTTGAAAGCGTCGGCCGCGCCGACGGCGTGCCTGCGGTCTATCTGCATGGCGGGCCCGGCAGCGGCTGCCAGGCAGACCACCGCCGACTGTTCGATCCTGAGCGCTTCCACGCCATTTTGTTCGACCAGCGCGGCGCCGGCCGCAGCCGGCCCAAGGGCCGGCGCGAGGACAATAGCTTGGCGCACCTGATCGCGGACATGGAGACGATCCGCCAGAAATTCGCACTCGAGCGCTGGATCGTGGTCGGCGGCTCCTGGGGCGCGACCCTGGCGCTGGCTTATGCGCAGGCCCACCCCGACCGCGTCGCCGGCATCGTGTTGCGCGCGACTTTCCTCGGCACGCGCGCCGAGATCGAAACCGCTTTCACCGACGTGCTCGCGCGGTTCTATCCCGATCTCCGCGATGATTTCCTCAGCGTATTGCCACTGGCGGAACGTGCTCAGCCGCTCGATGCCTATTGGCGCCGCATTCTCGATCCTGATTCAGCGGTGCATGGCCCGGCGGCGCGCGCCTGGGCCGATACCGAGCGCATCCTGTCCGAGCACGTCTCAAGCCGCGTCAGGCTCGACACGGCATCGTTGAATTCGTCGCGCGCACTGCCGACCACGCCGTTCATGGAAGCGCATTATTTTGCCAGTGACTGTTTTTTGACACCGAACCAGCTGCTCGAGGACGCCGGAAGGCTCAAGGGAATTCCCGGCATCATCGTGCAAGGCCGCTACGATCTGCTCTGCCCGCCCGCAACATCGCATGTGCTTGGCGCGGCGTGGGGCGATGCCGAGATTCGTTTGGTCGAAGGCGCGGGCCATACGCTGTATGATCCCGGCGTGCGGGACGCGGTGATGAAGGCGATCGCCGATATCGCCAGCAAAACTGATGGATGAGGAGCGCACGAAAATGCCGCTAGCCGGAAAAGGCATGCTGCTGACCTCGATGGATATCGATCCGTCGGACGAAGCCGAATTCAACCGCTGGTACGATCGCGAGCATCTCGAGGAGCGGGTCGCGATCGACGGCTTCCTCGAAGCGAGGCGCTACGTCGCGCATCACGCCAGCCCGAGATTTCTCTTCCTCTACTCGACGAGGACGATCGAGGTGCTGGATAGCCCGGCCTATCGCGCAAGGCTCGCAAACCCGACCGATTGGTCGAAAAAGACCATGGCGCGCTTCAAGAACATGATCCGCGTGGTGGCGCGCATCACCTTAAGCCGCGGAAAGGGCCGAGGTGCTGCGCTCGGCATCGTCCGCCTGCGCCCAACAACCGGCGGTGAAGCCAAATTGCGGACGGCGCTGAAAGAGAGACTCGATCCCGGAACACTCGACGGCATCATCTCGATGCATCTGATCGAGAGCGACGCCAAGCTATCCGGGCCAACGACGGAAATTTCTCCCGCTACGGGCGCGGGCGGCGCCGACTGGTTCGTGTTGATCGATGGGACCAGCGTGCGCGCGATCTCTGCGGTTCTAGCGGCGCGCTTCACCGGTAGCTCAGCACCCGATCAGGCGATGCAGATCTCGTCCGGCACCTATGAACTGATGTGGGACCTTGCGAAGAGCGACATCGCGCAAAACTGAAATCCAAACTGAAATCAATCCGTGAATTCACGGATGCGCCGTTTGTTGCAGTGCCGCAATATAAGCAGTGACGTTAACGTTATGACATTGCACTGGTGAAACCTCGCGATCCGGCGAATTTTACCTTTGTGCATCATCTTGAATGGCTCTAATAAGGCAACCCTATGATCCAATTCAAAAACCACAAGAACGCTCCTTAAGCGCTCTAAACGTAAAAAGGGCCGCGACGTGCCTAGTCGGCCGCGCGGACAAGGCAGGAATGAAACCGACTGATATCTCGGCACCCGACTACTTTCACAAGGTGGTCGACTGCCAATGGGCTTGTCCCGCGCATACGCCAGTTCCCGAGTACATCCGTTTGATTGCAGAGGGTCGTTACAGCGACGCCTATATGATCAATTGGAGATCGAACGTGTTTCCCGGAATTCTGGGACGCACCTGCGATCGCCCTTGCGAGCCGGCGTGCCGCCGCGGCCGGGTCGAGGAGAAGCCGGTCGCGATCTGCCGCTTGAAGCGCGTCGCCGCCGACTTCAAGGATGACATCAAGCACCGCCTGCCGCGGCCGTCGGCGAAAAACGGCAGGCGCGTTGCGCTGATCGGCGGCGGTCCGGCCTCGCTCGCGGTGGCGCGCGATCTTGCGCCGCTCGGCTATCACTGCACCGTGTTCGATTCCGACCCCAAGGCCGGCGGCATGATGCGATCGCAGATTCCGAAATTCCGGCTGCCGGACTCCGTGATCGACGAGGAAACCGACTACATCCTCAGCCTCGGCATCGAGTTCAAGGGCGGAGTGCGCATCGACAGCATGAAGAAGCTGCTTTCGGAGAATTACGACGCGATCTTCGTCGGCTCCGGCGCGCCGCGCGGCCGCGAGCTCGATATTCCCGGCCGCAAGGAGGCCGCCAAGAACATCCATATCGGCATCGACTGGCTCTCCAGCGTCTCGTTCGGCCATACCGACAAGATCGGCCGCCGCGTGATCGTGCTCGGCGGCGGCAACACCGCGATGGATTGCTGCCGTACCGCGCGCCGGCTCGGCGGCGAGGACGTCAAGGTAATCGTGCGTTCCGGCTTCGAGGAGATGAAGGCGTCACCCTGGGAGAAGGAGGACGCGCTCCACGAGGATATCCCGATCCTCAATTTCATGGTGCCGGTCGCCTTCACCCACGACAGCGGCAAGCTCACCGGCGTCACCTTCCAGAAGGTGAAGGCCGAATACGACGCCAAGGGCAAGCGCAGCCTGGTGCCCTCGGGCGAGCCCGACCAGACGATTTCCTGCGATGACGTGCTGGTCGCAGTCGGTCAGGAGAACGCGTTTCCCTGGATCGAGCGCGATTGCGGCATCGAATTCGACAAATGGAACATGCCCAAGGTCGATCCGAAGACCATGGGCTCGACCAACCCGAAGGTGTTTTTCGGCGGCGACGCCGCGTTCGGGCCGAAGAACATCATCTGGGCGGTGGCGCACGGCCACGATGCCGCGCTGTCGATCCACCAGCTGTTGTCCGGCGAGGACATCACCGAACGTCCGCTCCCCGATGTCCAGATTTCGTCGCAGAAGATGGGCATTCACGAGTGGAGCTACGACAACGACATCTCCAACGACATGCGCTTCAAGGTGCCGCATCGCGACAAGGTCGTGGCGCTGAAGGACATTCGTACCGAAGTCGAGCTCGGCTATGACGTCAAGCTCGCGCTCGGCGAGGCGCAGCGTTGCTTGAATTGCGATATCCAGACCGTGTTCTCCGCGCCCTTGTGTATCGAATGCGATGCCTGCGTCGACATCTGTCCGATGGACTGCATCACCTTTACGCCAAACGGCGAGGAAGACGATCTGCGGACGCGGCTGAAGGCGCCCTCGCCGCACCACGACCAGGCGCTCTATGTCGCCGACGGCTTGAAGACCGGGCGGGTGATGGTGAAGGACGAAGACGTCTGCTTGCATTGCGGTCTGTGCGCCGAACGCTGTCCCACCGGCGCCTGGGACATGCAGAAATACCTCATCGATATGACTCACGCAGGTTCATCATGCCCGAGCAGCAAAAGTCGATCAGCAGCGTAAACGACTTCGTCGTCCGCTTCGCCAACGTCAACGGATCGGGCTCGGCCTCCGCCAACGAGATGTTCGCCCGCGCCATCCTGCGCCACGGCGTGCCGGTCTCACCGCGCAACATCTTCCCCTCCAACATCCAGGGCCTGCCGACCTGGTACGAGGTGCGGGTGACTGAAGCGGGCCATCTCGGCGCCCGCGGCGGCGTCGACATGATGGTGGCGATGAACCCGCAGACCT
>Ga0070713_100003097_pt1 | contig 10939 bp, 14 predicted proteins | sample LARL82metaG_FD_65465 | JGI IMG/M metagenome (GOLD analysis project Ga0070713, IMG submission 65465) | Corn, switchgrass and miscanthus rhizosphere microbial communities from Kellogg Biological Station, Michigan, USA - LAR L8-2 metaG | ecosystem: Host-associated > Plants > Roots > Rhizosphere ... | reverse complement strand
CGGCGAACAGCACGACCGATATCAGCGCGGCCGATTGGCCGAAAGCCTGCAGCACCTGAGAGGCCAGAAAGTCGTCGGTCGCCCAGTCCTTGGTGAGGTCCGACGCCATAAAACAGGCGATGCCGACGCACCACGACCCAAGCGCCAGTATCAGCCGCGGGTCCAGCCATCGCAGCACGGTCGCTATCACTGGTACCAATAGAAACTGTGGCACGGCAATCCAGGCCAGTACCTTGCCGACCTCGAGCGAGCGAAAGCTCTGCACCGTGGTGAGATACTGCGGGATGATATAGCTGGTCGATAGGATGATGAAGCGATACAGAACGATGATCGTCATCACCAATGCGATGTTCCTTTGCAGCAGGAAGCGCGGTGCGATCCAGGGATGTTCGGCCACCATGATCTGCACCATGAACGCGGCGATCAGTACGCTGGCGCCGAGCAGAAGACCGCACACCAGACCCGAGTTCAGCCAATCGAGCCGATTGCCCTGATCGAGCGCGGCATAGAGCATGGAGAAGCCGGCGGCGGCGAAGAACATGCCCCAGCCGTCGGCGGTACGCAGCGCGTCACGGTGAACCGGCTGGCGTGGCATGCCGAGGTAGACAGCGAACAGCATTGGCAGCGCCAGCAACGTGCCTTGCCAGAAGATCCAGTGTCACGAGAGATGATCCACGTACCAGCCTTCGAGCGAGGCGGGGATGTTTAGCGACAGTTCGAGATTGAGGCCGTAGGCGGCGATGCCGTAGGGCCATAGCGCCGGCCGGAGACTTTGCACCACGAAGCCGATGGTCAGCGGGATGAAGGTCCCCGACGCAAGTCCGGCCACCGCCTGGCCCACTAGCACGCTGGCGAGATCTGGGGCGAAAGGGATCAGCGCCGATGCAAGTGCGAACGTCGAGGCGGAGACCACAGCACGCGCCGCGGCCCGAACACCAGGCCGATCCACGCGGCGATCGGCCCGATGCACATTTGCCCGACGGTGGCGGCTGTGGTGATCCAGGCGCCCTCATCGAAGCCGGCGTGCACGGCGCCGCGCAGATCGGCCAGACCGAAGGTCGTGATGCGGGTAAACAGTGTCGAGATCACCGAACCCAGCAGCACCGCGGCGATCCCGACGACGGGGCGAGTACACGGCGGGGCCGTCGGCGCGTCATGATGCATTCTCGGCGCCAATCGAGCGAGAGTTCCGCTCAATGCGCGGTGGCCTCGCTGCCCGCGGCATCGGTATGAATTGTGGCCTCGACGGACATGCCGGGGCGCAGCCGCGCGCCAAGGCCGCCATCATCGTCCAGCACGATCTTCACCGGTATCCGCTGCACGACCTTGGTGAAGTTGCCAGTCGCATTGTCGGGCGGCAGCAGCGCGAACTGCGATCCGGTGCCTGGCGACCAGGATGCAACGTGGCCATGCAGAACCACGCCGGGGAAAGTGTCAATGCGAATTTCGGCCGGCTGCCCGAGCTGCAGGTGGGTGAGTTGGGTCTCCTTGTAGTTGGCGATGACGTAGACGTGGCGGAGCGGCACCACCGCAATGACCTGGGTGCCAACGCCGACATATTGGCCAAGATAGACGCGGCGCTGTCCCACCATGCCATCGACCGGTGACGCGATCGTGGTGTAGCCGAGATTGATCTGTGCCAAATCGAACGTCGCCTGCGCCGCCTTCAGATTGGCCGCAAACTGTGCCTCCTGGGTGTGCTGCACATCGAGTTGCCGCTGCGCGGCCTCGACGTTGGCGCCTGCCTGCGACACCTGCGCATCGGAGAGTTTTGCGGCGGCGTCGGCCTGCTCGACCGCCTGCTCGGTACCGACGATCCGCGTGGCGATCAGCCTGTGCTGGCGGTCAGCCTCCAGATGGTTGCGCACGGCAGTCGCGCGTGCTCCTTCGAGTTGAGCCTCGGCGGCGGCGATGTTTGCCGCCTGCAACCGCTCCTGTGCCTGCAGATTGGCAATCGCAGCGCCGGCCGCCGCGACGCTGGCCTGCGACTGGTCCAACTGGGCGCGAAACGGCGCGTCGTCGATCCGCGCCAGAATGTCGCCGGCGTGCACCGGCTGGAAGTCGTTCACTGGCACCGCGCTGATGCGTCCGCCGACCTGAGCCGAGAGTGGCGTGAGGTCGGCCGCCGCCGCGGCATCGTCCGTCCATTGTGGCCCCGCTCCGCCGATCCAGCGGTCCCAGTTGACAATCACGGCAGCTGCGAGGCCACCCGCGAGCAGCACCGCAAGCAAGCGCGGCGCATGCGCCAGAAGGCGGCGAATGCCGGGCCAGGGCGCTATCTTGTCGGCACCCTGACGCGATGCGTCCGTCCTCTCGCTCATACTGCTCCCCGCTGGGTTGCGACGCGGCAGGCTGATTTCGAGCCGCAAAGCCGGGCGGGTCAATCCGAGACTTTGCCCTGTCCGCGGGAGGACGCTGCCAGTATGCGGCAGGCTCGCCTCGATCGCGGCGGCGGAGGCCATCAGTCAGGCGGGCTCTTATATCGTTTGACTCGCTTGTCTTCTTTTTCCCGCGACTGGACCATATGTTATAGTCCATTTGCAGGAGACTCCCGATGCCGGCAGACGACACGGAAACTGCCATCAATGTCACCGCCTTCAAGGGACAGTGCCTTGCACTGATCGACGCCGTGGCTCAGGGCAAGGCGAGCCGCGTGGTGCTTACGCGGCGGGGTCAGCCTGTTGCGGCCCTGGTTCCGTATGGACAGTCGCGGCCGGAACTATGGGGGGCTATGCGCGGGACCGCGAAGGTGGCGCAGGGGACGGATCTCGCGCGGCCGACGGGTGAGACCTGGAAGGCTGATGCCTGAGGCTGCAGCGCCGGCGGTGCTGCTCGACACACGTGCCGCCATCTGGCTCATCAATGGTGATCCGATGTCGCCGCACAGCCGCGCCGCGATCACCAAAGCGCAGGCGGGTCCAGGGGTCTTCGTGTCGCCGATCTCGGCTTGGGAAATCACCACGCTGGTTGCGCGTAATCGCCTTCTGCTCACACTTGCCCCTGAGGTCTGGTTCGCCCGCCTGATTGACCTGCCTGGAGTACGACTGGCGCCGATGCCGCCCACGCTGTTGATCGCATCCGCATTCCTGCCAGGCAGCCCACCGCGCGATCCAGCCGATCGCATCATCGCAGCGACGGCACGCGCCCATGATCTGGCGATCGTCACGCGCGACAGCGAGCTGATCCCTTACGGCAAGGCAGGGCACGTGACGACTATTGCCTGCTGACCTGGCAGCGCATCTCGACGCGCCGCGGGCTCCGGCACATACTGATGGCGCAATCAACAACAATCCCATCCGGGTTTGCCATCAATCAAGAATGCCAACGGAGACAGCAGCAATGCGCTCAGGTCCATGGGCAGCAGCCTTCGGCGCCATCGCTTCGTTCATCGCTACCGGGCCGGCTTCGGCCGACGAAACGCCGAAGCACGGCGGCACACTCACCTACATGATCCCGGCCGACGCGCCGCCGAGTTTCGACGGCCATAGGGAAACCACCTACGCCACAGTCCACTCGACGGCGCCGTTCTACAGCGTGCTGATCCGGCTCGATCCGGAGCATCCGGAAGATGTCACGAAGTTCGTCTGCGACCTCTGCACCGAGGTGCCGCAGCCGACCGACAATGGCACCACCTATACGTTCAAGATCCGCGAGGGCGTGAAGTGGCACGATGGTTCGCCGCTGACCGCGACCGATGTGGCGGCGAGCTGGAACCACATCATCCATCCACCGCCCGGCTACAACAGCGCGCGCGCCAACTGGTACCAGATGGTCGACACCGTCTCGGCGCTGGACGCGACCACCGTGGTGTTCAAGCTGAAGTTCGGCACTCTCACTTTCCTGCCGGCGATCGCCGATCCGTACGCCTACATTTACAAGAAGGACATCCTCGACAAGGACCCGAACTGGTACATGAGAAACATCATGGGCAGCGGACCGTTCAAGTTCGTCGCCTACGACCTCGGCCAGTCGATCAAGGGTGAGCGCAATCCCGACTATTACCACAAGGGTCTGCCCTATCTCGACGGCTTCGTCGGCATCTATGCCGACAAGCAGGTGGTGCGCACCGAGGCAATCCGCGGCGATCGCGCCGCGACCGAGTTCCGCGGCCTGCCGCCGGCAGCGATCGATCAGCTCAAGAAGGAGCTCGGCGACAAGGTCACCATTCAGACCAGCGACTGGAACTGCGGCAACCTGATCACGCCGAACTCGAAGAAGAAGCCGTTCGACGATGTACGGGTGCGCAAGGCGCTGCTGCTGGGCATCGATCAGTGGCACGGCGCGCCGGCGCTCTCCAAGATCGCCAATGTGCGCACTGTTGGCGGCATCGTGTTCCCGGGCTCACCGCTCGCGGCAACCAAGGAAGAGCTGCAGCAGATGGCCGGCTTCTGGCCCGACATCGACAAGTCGCGGGCGGAGGCGAAGAAGCTGCTGAAGGAGGCCGGGCAGGAGAACCTCAGCTTCGAGATGCTGAACCGCAACGTCGATCAGCCGTACAAGTATGTCGGTACCTGGATCGTCGATGAGTGGAGCAAGATCGGCGTCAAGGTGACGCAGAGGGTTGTGCCGACAGGGCCCTGGTTCGAGGCTATGCGTACCGGTAACTTCGACGTTGTGGTGGAGGCCAACTGCAACGGCGTGGTCAATCCAGTGATGGACACGCAGAAGTACCTGCCGAAGAAGGCGTTCGTCGAAAACTACGGCGGCTACGACGACCAGGACCTCATCGACCTCTACGACAAGATGCTGCACGAGACTGACCTGGCGAAGCAGCGGTTGCTGATGCGGGCGTACGAGACGCGAATTGTGGACACGCAGGCGTATGAGTTCCCGATGCTGTGGTGGAACCGGATGCTGCCCGAGCGGTCATACATGCACGGCTGGAAGATCGGCCCGAGCCATTACGTTAACCAGGATCTGGCGACGGTATGGCTCGACAAGTAGAGTCCCTCGTGAGCTCTGCCTGTAGCGATGACCAAGTGCAACGCCTTCCGGTGGAGCCGCTGTTATGGTGACCGTTTCCGACGGTCGATCGCCTGGAAGGTAGCTTTGTTGGGCTGGCCACTGAGCGCCTCCGCGTGCTGCACCGCACCTTGCCCACCGTCCCCCAATCGGCTAGCAACTTCCCGCCTCCCGGGCCGCCGGGCACCCGGCGCACAGCAACGCGTTGAATCGGCTATTCCCTCGCCCGCTGTAAGGACACGTCATGGCCCGCAACAAGATCGCCCTCATTGGCGCCGGCAACATCGGCGGCACCCTCGCCCACCTGATCGGCCTCAAGGAACTCGGCGACGTGGTGCTGTTCGACGTGTTCGGTGGCGTCGCGGCCGGCAAGGCTCTCGACATCATGCAGTCCGGCCCGGTCGACGGGTTCGACGCGCTGATGACCGGCGGCTCCGATTACTCGGCGATCAAGGGCTCTGACGTGGTCATCGTCACCGCGGGATTTCCGCGCACGCCCGGCATGTCGCGCGACGATTTGATCGGCAAGAACGCCGGCGTGATCGCCGAGGTGGCGAACGGCATCAGGACCCACTGCCCCGACGCGTTCGTGATCACCATCACCAATCCGCTCGATGCGATGGTCTGGGTGATGAAGCAGAAGTCGGGCCTGCCGGCGAACCGCGTGGTCGGAATGGCCGGCATCCTGGACAGCTCGCGGTTCCGCCTGTTCCTGGCGCAGGAGTTCGGAGTTTCAGTCGAGGACGTCACCGCCTTCGTGCTCGGTGGTCATGGCGACACGATGGTGCCGCTGACGCGCTATTCGACGGTTGCGGGCATTCCGGTGCCCGATCTCGTGAAGATGGGTTGGACGACGCAGGCAAAGATCGACGCGATCGTGGCGCGTACGCGCGACGGCGGCGGCGAGATCGTCAAGCTGCTGGAGCGCGGCAGCGCGTTCTATGCGCCGGCGGCGTCGGCGGTCGCGATGGCGGAGAGCTTTCTCCTCGACAAGAAGCGGGTGCTGCCATGCGCGGCGCTGCTGAACGGCGAATACGGTGTGAAGGACCTGTACGTCGGGGTGCCGGTGGTGATCGGTGCCGGCGGCATCGAGCGGATCGTGCAGATCGACATGAACGCCGAGGAGAAGGCTGCGTTCGACAAGTCGTGCGCTGCCGTGAGAGAGCTGGTCGAGGCGGCGAAGAAGCTGATCGGCTGAACGGCCGATGAACATCCACGAATATCAGGCCAAAGAACTGTTGCGCCGCTACGGCGTGCCGGTGCCGGACGGGTTCGTGGCTTGGACACCCGACGAAGCGATGGCAGCGGCCGGCAACCTGCCAGGCCCGGTGTATGTCGTGAAGGCGCAGATCCATGCCGGCGGTCGCGGCGCTGGCCGCTTTGCCGACGATCCGAACGGCAAGGGCGGCGTGCGCCTTGCGCGCTCGATGGAGGATGTGAGCGCGGCAGCCGATGCGATGCTCGGTCATACGCTGGTGACAAAGCAGACCGGGGCCGCCGGACGGCCCGTGCATCGCGTCTATGTCGAGGCCGGCTGCGACATTGCACGTGAACTCTACCTCTCGTTGCTGGTCGATCGCGCGAGTGGCCGCGTTACGCTGGTCGCTTCCACCGAAGGCGGGATGGACATCGAGGATGTCGCCGCGCGGCATCCTGAGAAAATCATGCACGCTTCGGTCGATCCGGCCGCCGGCATGTCGGGCTACCTCGCGCGCCGCCTAGCCTATGGACTCGGCCTCACAGACAGCCAGATCACCGCGTTCGGCCGCTTCGTGCCCGCGCTATACCGCACCTTCACCGAACTCGACTGCTCGATCGTCGAGATCAACCCTCTCGTCGTCACCGCCAGCGGCGAAGTCATCGCACTGGATGCCAAGATAAGCTTCGACGACAACGCGCTGTTCCGCCATCCGGAACTGGAGAAACTGCACGACGAGGGAGAAGAAGATCCCAAGGAACTCGAGGCCGCCAAGTACAACCTCAATTACGTGGCGCTCGACGGCAATATCGGCTGCCTAGTGAACGGTGCCGGTCTCGCCATGGCGACGATGGACATCATCAAGCTTTATGGCGCGGCGCCGGCGAACTTCCTCGATGTAGGCGGCGGTGCCACCAAGGAACGCGTCACTGCCGCATTCAAGATCATCCTGTCGGATCCCAATGTCGAGGGCATCCTGGTCAACATCTTCGGCGGCATCATGCGCTGCGACGTGATCGCCGAAGGCGTGGTAGCGGCCGCGCGGGAAGTAAAACTGTCGGTGCCGCTGGTGGTGCGGCTGGAAGGCACCAACGTGGCGCTGGGCAAGGACATCCTGGCGAAGTCCAACCTGCCGATCATCGCCGCCGACAATCTTGCTGACGCGGCGGAGAAGATCGTGCGCGCCGTAACGGAGGCCACCTGACATGGCCATCCTGGTCGACGCCAATACACGCGTCATGACGCAGGGCTTCACCGGCGCGCAAGGCACGTTCCACTCCGAGCAGGCGATCGCCTACGGGACACAGGTCGTCGGCGGTGTCACGCCAGGCAAAGGCGGCACCGTGCATCTAGAGTTGCCGGTGTTCGACACGGTGTGGGAGGCGCGCGAGAAAACTGGCGCCACCGCGACCGCGATCTATGTGCCGCCACCGTTCGCGGCCGATGCGATCCTCGAGGCGATCGACGCGGAGATCCCGCTGATCGTGTGCATCACCGAGGGCATACCGGTGCTCGACATGGTGCGGGTGAAGCGCGCGCTGACCGGCTCAAGATCACGACTGATAGGGCCGAACTGTCCGGGCGTTATTACGCCGGATGCGTGCAAGATCGGCATCATGCCGGGGCATATTCATCGGCGCGGCAGTGTCGGCATCGTGTCGCGCTCCGGCACGCTGACCTACGAGGCGGTGGCGCAGACGACGGCGGTGGGACTGGGCCAGAGCACCTGCGTCGGCATCGGCGGCGATCCGGTGAAGGGAACCGACTTCGTCGAGGTGCTGGAGATGTTCCTCGCCGACGACGAGACGAAGCAGATCGTATTGATCGGCGAGATCGGCGGACAGAGCGAGATCGAGGCGGCGGAGTTCCTCGGACGCAATCCGGTGAAGAAGCCGACGGTCGGTTTCATCGCCGGCGCGACCGCCCCGCCCGGCCGGCGCATGGGTCACGCCGGCGCCATCATCTCCGGCGGGCGTGACACAGCAGCGGCCAAGATGGACGCGATGCGCGAAGCCGGCATCCACGTTGCGGAAAGTCCCGCAGCGCTCGGCAGTACGATGGTCGACGTGCTGAAGGGGTGATAGCTTGCCCGGCAGAAGGCATGCATGGCGCAACACCTCAGCCGTGAAGAATTCCGTCGATGGGCCGAGAAGCAGGACCGGCGGTATGAGCGGATCGCCGGTGAACCGGTCGCGATGTCGCCCGAGCGTATCGAGCATGTTCGGATCAAGAGCCGCATATGGGCCGCGCTCGATCGTGCTATCCGGGCTGGCAACCTTCCCTGCGAGGCGCTCGGCGGCGGGGTGACCATCGAGATCAACGAAGACACCGACTACGAACCGGACGCCGTGGTCAATTGCGGACCACCTGCGCCGGGCGATGCGGTTGCCGCGACGAACCCCGTGGTCGTCGTGGAAGTGTTGTCTCCCTCAACAGAGTCGATCGATCTGGCTGACAAGCTTGCAGACTACTTCAAGGTTGCCAGCATCCAGCACTACCTGATCATTCGCGCGCGGCGGCGCGAGGTCATTCACCACAGCCGGTCCGGTTCAGAGATCGTGAGCCGCGTGATCAATATCGGCAGCATCGTGCTCGACCCGCCGGGGATCAGCATAGACCTCGCCGACGTCTACCCCGCAATGGCCTAGGCGCGACCGCCCGCAGGCTCAGCGCTTGCCCAGTAGGATCACGTTGGTCCCGCCTGTGTCCGGAGTTGCCGGCGTCCCGGCCCTGCCAAGGAAGTCCGGCGACACATTCCACTGCCCGCCATCGTCGGCAATGACCGTGACAGTCTTTCGGTTGTAGCGCGCCAGGACGCCCTCGACCCGCGCACGGCCGGGCGGTTGAAAGGTCACCCGATCGCCGATGCGAAATTCCGGCATCCCCACGTGAGCCCGCATATCCCGCAGGACGCGCAGACGCGCAACGATGCGATGATTGAGGTCGATCAGTTCGGTTTCGGTCAGCGCGTCAATGTCGATCTTCACCATCGGCAGCATGATCCCTCGCCCGATTCGTGTCACGATGAGGACTGCGTTGGATCGCTGGCGCCACCAATGTAAAACTCCTTCACATGAGCTGGAGCGGGCAGGGCGGCTTCGAGCGTCGCGGCTACCATCACGGCAATCTGCGTGAGGCGCTGGTCGAGGCTGCGCTGGCACTGATTGCCGAAAAGGGCCCGGCGGGCTTCACCATCGCCGAAGCGGCGCGGCTGGCCGGCGTCAGTCCCGGCGCGCCATATCGTCATTTCCGCGACGCCGAGGCGCTGCTGGCCGAGGTGGCGTTGCGCGGCTTTGAGCGTTTCGCGGCCGCGCTTGCCGCCGCATGGAACGACGGCCGGCCCAACGCACTGCCTGCTTTCGAGGCACTCGGCCGCGCCTACCTCGCGTTCGCGCGCAACGAACCGGCCCATTATGCGGCGATGTTCGAGACGCGCATCGCGTTCGACAGCCATCCTGGCCTTCTCGCCGCCGGCGACCGTGCCTTCGCCATCCTGCGTGAGGCGGCCGACCGACTGACCGCGAGCCTGCCGCCGGGGCAGCGTCCGCCGTCGCTGATGGTGGCATTGCATGTCTGGGCCCTGTCGCACGGGATCGCGTCGCTATTCGTGCGCGCCGATCCATCGCGGCGAAAGCTGCCGATGTCGCCCGAGGATCTGTTGGAAGCCGGCGTGCTGATCTACCTCCAGAGCCTGGGCCTCGCCGGCGGGCAGAAGCCGGGCAGTTAATCGGAGTGACGAAGCCTGCAGCATTATGATGAAAATGACATGATCCTGGCCGAATGGGGACTCGCCGGCGTCGGAACGTTGCTGGAGCAGGCAGCGGTCCTCATCATCGTGGACGTGCTCTCGTTTTCGACTGCCGTGGACGTGGCGGTGTCGAAAGGGGCACTGGTGTACCCCGTTCCCTATGGCGATGAAGATGCGGCAGAAACTGCTGCAGATGGGGTAGGTGCGGTCTTGGCCAAGTCACGGCGGTCATCTGGCGGTCAATTCAGCCTTTCGCCTCGCAGTCTCATGGCGATTACCGCCGGAACGCGGATCATGCTTCCGTCACCGAACGGCGCGCGACTTTCGCTCGCCTGTGGTGATAGGCCAGTGTTTGCCGGCTGCCTGCGAAACGCCGCCGCAGTCGCCCGAGCAGCGCGCCAAATAGCCGGGAGAAGAGCGGTGGGCGTCGTCCCGGCAGGGGAGCGTTGGCCGGATGGAAGCCTGCGACCAGCTATCGAAGACCTGCTGGGCGCTGGCGCGATCATTCACCATCTTGCTCTGCCCTGCTCACCCGAAGCGCAGGTCACCCGGGATGCTTTTCGAAGTGCACGAGGAGATGTGGAGCGGCTGATTCGGGCTTCAGTGTCCGGGCGAGAGCTAATTGACCGAGGCTTCGCTGATGACGTTGACATCGCCGTGGAACTGGAAGTCAGCCATTCCGCACCGCGCCTGATAGGGGGCGCTTACCGCGTCGTCTGATGTCCCCGTGCGGTAAGGCACCGAAGGTGGTCAACGATAACGATTATCCTGAATTGCAAATCTGAGCGAACCTGCTCTGCCGCTGCTCAAACATCTGCGCTCACGAAGAACTGCGCGCCGCGCCTGACCCTGGAATTCATCGCGTGGTGCAGCACGCGGACCGGCTCGGAGTTCTCGGCGACATAGTCGTAGCATGCCTGCTCGCAGCCGAGGTCGTGGAACTCGATCGCGGCGTAGTAGGCGAAGTCAGGCAGCCTCGCGCCGAATTCCGGCAACGGCTTGCGCCGCATGATGCGCAAGCTCCTGGCAAA